>Ga0164318_10004800_pt1 | contig 13039 bp, 12 predicted proteins | sample GuaBasSedimGuay9_FD_113734 | JGI IMG/M metagenome (GOLD analysis project Ga0164318, IMG submission 113734) | Subseafloor sediment microbial communities from Guaymas Basin, Gulf of California, Mexico - Guay9, Core 4571-4, 0-3 cm | ecosystem: Environmental > Aquatic > Marine > Hydrothermal vents... | reverse complement strand
TCGTAAACAGCATCATCATCTGGTGAGAATATTTCTATCTTATCAGTAACACCGGCTTCTTCTTTAAGATAACGAAGCGTCTCGGAATCGGGAGGAACTATTCCGGAAGTAGCCCCGGCTTCGACAGACATATTACATATTACCAAACGACCGGAAGTTGACATAGAACGAATAGTTTCGCCATGAAACTCAAGTACTTTAAAATTAGCACCTTCAGCGCTGATTCTTCCAATTAGATGCAGAATCAAATCTTTAGGTCCTACATGTTCAGAAAATTTACCATTTACAACAACTTTGATAGTTTCGGGAACTTCAACATTAAGCACGACTCCCAAAGCCCAAACAGCAGACATATCGGTAGCTCCGATTCCAAATGCAAAAGCACCCAAAGCACCATGACTGGTAGTATGACTATCAGTACCAACTACAACACCACCCGGTCGAACATAACCGCATTCAGGCAGAATCTGATGACAGATACCTCCTTTGTCGCCGCGAATATCATGAAATTTACTAATACCTTGCTGACCGACAAAATCTCTTAGCTTTTTTTGATTGGTTGCTGTTTTAGAGCTTTCTGCAGGAATCCGATGATCAAAAATAATTGCGATACGTTCCGGATCCCAAATCTTTGCTTCTAAATCAATTTCTTTATAAATTTCCTTAAACTGATTCATTGCCATCGAACCATTTTCATGTGACATCGCAAGGCTTACCGCCGGCTCGACAACATCACCAACATTGACGGAATCTTTTCCGCATGCTTTGGCAAGCACTTTTTGAACATATGTCATTCCCATTAAATATGCTCCTATACTAATTTAAATTTCCATATTATCAGATAACAGATTTATCTTTTAAAATTTTCAAGTCTTCTTCGGTATAGCCTAACTGTCCAAGAATTTCATCGGTGTGAGCTGACAAACGAGGCGGAGGCGAATCAATATTTGCCGGAGTTTTGGAAAATTTAGCTGAGAGGTTAAACAATTTCAAATCACCAATCTCTTTTTCCTTTATATTAACAATTGTTTCACGATGTTTAATCTGGTCACTGGTCAGAGCTTTTTCAAGATTAAGAATATCACCTGATGGAATTCCTTTTGAATTGAGAGCTTCTACCCAAAATTTAGTATTGTTTTCAGTCAATTTTTCGTTAAGTATTGGTGTAAGAAGTTTCCTATTTGCTTTTCGTGTATCGCGTTCTTGAAAACGGTCATCAGTTTTCAATTCCGGAAGGCCAACAATATCAGTTAAATCTTCCCATTGTTCCTGTTTATTAGCCGCAATATTAATAAATCCATCTTTCGTTTTAAATACACCTGACGGAGCAGCAGTGAAATTATCATTTCCCATCGGTACCGGATCTTTCCCCCCAATCAATAAATTGGCGGCAACCCAACCCATGAGAGGCATGATGGAATCTAAAAGAGCAATATCAATCGCCTGACCCTCGCCAGTATGTTCTCTATGATAAAGGGCAGACATAACAGCAAAAGCGGCATTTAATCCACCGACTGTATCACAGACCGGAAATCCTGCCCGAAGAGGGTGCAGACGTTCATCGCCGTTGATATCCATCTCACCTGATAAACCCTGAATAATTTGATCATACGCCGGTTTATGGGCATCAGGTCCGGTTTGTCCAAAACCGGAGATAGCACAATAAACAAGTTTTGGATTTATTTTTGACATTTCTTCCCATGCGAACCCTAATCTTTTCATAACGCCGGGACGGAAATTTTCAACGACAACATCGGCTGTTTTAAGAAGTTTGCGGAAAACTTCTTTTCCTTCTTCTTTCTTCAAATTCAGAGTGATTGATTTTTTATTAGCATTCTGTGCCAAAAAGCTGGTACCCATTAGTTGTTGATTAAGTTCGGGTGTGTTTCCAAGTTTTCGGGCAAGGTCTCCGCTTCCGGGAACTTCAACTTTGACTACTTCCGCTCCCAACAGTGCCAAATGCAAAGTACAGAATGGACCTGACAAGACATTGGTCATATCTATAACACGAATGTTATCCAAAATTTTCATCATGTTTTTTATTGTCCTTCCTTAAACCGAACTATTGAACCTGATTTTAAAACAGCACCAGGCAATTCACGATTGAAAAAAGATTCTACTTGTTTTGCTGTATCTAAAAGAGAACTAAGATTTATATCGCTTCGGTAGCCCATCCTTTGAAGAGAATGAACTAAATCTTCGGTGCTTACATTTCCAGCAGGCAATTTCGTAAAAGGACAGCCGCCCAAACCGCCAAACGCAGATTCAAACGAGATAACACCAGCTTTTAAAGCGGCATAACAATTTGCCAGACCAAGCCCATAAGTGTTATGAAAATGACAAGCTAATTCAACCTCGTTATCAAGCTCTTTAATACTTGAGAATAACTCTTCCACCTGAAGCGGTTGGGCATGACCGGCAGTATCAGCAAGACTGACATTTTTAATTCCGGCGGCAAGATATTCTTTTACAATCGAAAGCACTTTTTCTTTTGGTATGACGCCGTCAAAACCGCATCCAAAAGCTGACTGAACCGAAACTTGTACTTTTTTACCAGCCCCAAGAGCTGTTTTTGCCATAGGGATAATTCGTGTTAATGCTTCCGATGGTGTCATGCGAGTGTTTTTCTGGCTATGCGTCTCACTTGCTGAAACACCCATACAGAACATTTCAACACCGCATTCCATCCCACGATCCAAACCTTTTTCATTCAGCACTAATCCGGAGAGGATAACATTCTTTGGTTTGTTTCCTGAAATATTATAGTGAGCAAAAAGTTTATCACTGTCTGCCATTTGTGGAACTGCTTTAGGATTTACAAAAGAGCCGAGTTGAAAAATATCAATTCCGCTGTTTATAACCTTATTAATCCATAAGATTTTCTCTTCCAGCGGAACAATAGTTTTTTCTACCTGTAAACCGTCGCGAGGTCCCACTTCGTGAATAATAATTTTGTCTGTTTTCATATTATACTATTTAAATCCACTTTAGATATAATTAAATTTTTGTTAAGTAATCAGCCAAAGAATGTGATTTTTTATAAATCAATGTTTTCCTTTAATTTACTGTAATTAAGCAAATTACACCTATCACAATCGGCAATATCGATTAATCCCAAAATTTGTCAAGACATTTTGGTCCAGAAAAATATTATTATTTAATCTTATATTGATTTTTAATTTCAGAATTTAACAGGAGTTATCTTTTATTAGAAATAACTCCTGCAGGGTAAATATATGATAAAACTTTAGATATCAGATTCCATATCAGCCGGTTCATAATATTCTAATGGATGTTGACAGCAGGGGCATTTTTTCGGAGGTTCTGTGCCTTCATGAATATAGCCACAAACTGAGCATTTCCATTTTATCGGTTTTTCTCTTTTAAATACCGTTCTGTCTTTTACCCGATCAAGAAGCTTTTCATAGCGATCCCGATGATGTTCTTCAACTTTGGCAATTAACTGGAAAAGAGCCGCCGCTTTCATCTCCCCTTCTTCTTTAGCTTCTTTGGCAAAATCAGGATACATAGTTACTGTTTCATAATGTTCGCCATCCATTGCATCTTTCAGATTCACGGCAGTATCACCAATGCCATTAAGTAAAGCCAGTTCATCTTTGGCGTGGCGATGTTCATTATCTGCGGTTTCATCAAATATTTTTGCAATGTAATGATAGCCTTCTTTTCTTGCAACTTTGGCATAATAATTATATTTATTGCGCGCCTGAGATTCTCCAGCAAAAGCGGCTTTAAGATTTTCTTTTGTTTTGCTCATAATCGATTCTCCCTTTCCACATCTTCTATTTACTTTTGTTTGTATCAATTAGTAAATAAGAATTGTTCTTGTTCGTCAAGAGTAAATTGAAAATTCAATTTTTTTCAACAAACTCTACGAAAAAATAATAAAAACCGATTAGCGGTTAGCAGTTTTAAATTGCCATTTTTAGGGAAACCGAAACCATGATATTTTCATAGTTAAAAAACCGAATAGTTGATTCGTTTTTTCGATATTCAAAGTATAAAAAAGGCGTAAACATTTTGTTACTTTGAATTAATATGGGTTTCGAAATAGATAATGATAAAATGGAAAGCTGGTCATCGCGGGTGTCTTGCCAGTATGTTCCAGAAGTAAATTCATCGAGTTCCACTACATCAATAAACCTCTTGTCGTAATAAGCAAATGAAAGTTTGGTTGTGATTTGCTTGGGGAAAAAATGCTTTAGACCGCCAGAAAAACTCATACCTTCCCAAAGGTCTGACCAAGGTGATAGATAATCAATCGTATAGCCCAAAACAGTATAGTCATTGTCCAGATGTAATTGGCGATGACCGAGAGATAGATTTAACCCGGTCCTTTTGCCAAGCGGGCGTGAGTACCGAATTAGAATACCGGTTATGTCAAAAGTTTCCGATTTACTCTGGTTGTTAGAAAACGAGTTGCCTGATCCTTCTTGTATCAGAGTCGGTTGATCAAATAATCGTTGTGAATAATCCATTTTAAATGTAATAGAATTAGAATTGAGAACTGTAAAATTAATTCCCATAGCAAAATTTACTGTTTGATTTGACCCAAAATCTGATTTAGTATAATTATTGTTAATATAAGAAGCAGATGACTGCAGGTGTGCCCATCGCAAAAGCCTATAACTAATATCTGTGCCAACTGAAGTTCCTACCTGATTATACCACTCATACAGTGTACCAAATTTACGTACTGTTGCGGTTCCTGTCAAAGCGAGCGAAAATGGAGATGATTCGGGGGTTGGAATAATTGTCGCTGATAAATTACCTGTCAGATTGGACAAATCACTAAAACTTGAAAAAGCATTATATTGGGCTCCGGCTGTAAGTTGTGCAGAAGATGAAGGATAGTATTTCATATCCATTCCAATAAAAGCGTAAGAATCACTTGTTGAGCTTGAATCATTAAACAGGTTATCCTCATACCCGCTTCCGATTGTTGTTTCCGTAATAACATCAGCATACAAACTGGAAACAATAAAGACAGATAGTACTAAGAACATTATTTTCAACTGTAACAATTTCATTATTATTCCCTTTTTGTAATTCTTACAATAAAAAGGGATGACAGTTAAAACCATCATCCCAATTTTTATTCTTAGAGACAGAAATTTATTTTACTTTCCGCCTCCACCTTTATTCTGCTTACCATTTGGTCCAGTTCCATCACATTCACCGGAACCAACTATTCCTTCGCCAGTTCCATTACTTACACCAGAACCAGCACCAATAGCATTAATTCGTTTTTGGAACATGTTTCCATTGAAAGATTTAAGACGATTGAACTTCTGAGTTTTAATTTGTCTCATTCCCAAGCCTTGATTCTCACCAAGTTTACCTTTTTTATAGCCAGTGCCATCTTCAGGTTTGACATAGTCATCATCTAATCCGTTTGGTATCCCATCACCATCATAATCTGGGGCGTTGTCATTAAAACCATCACCATCGATATCAACAAAATTACCACCGCTACCATCCTCAGGTTTGACATAATCATCGTCCAAACCGTTTGGGATTCCGTCACCGTCAAAATCCGGGGCGTTGTCATTAAAACCATCACCGTCGATATCAACAAAATTACCACCGCTACCATCACAGGTCTGTGCCTGAGTTGCCGGAGTGGTTAGCATTGCCAAACCTAATATGGCAAATGCAGTCAACATAATGTTTTTGATGTTCATTGTTTTTCCTTTCTTTTCTATCAGTTGTTTTTTCTTTACCAACTTTGTTTTTAACTAACTAAAACATCTTTCCTTACTGATAAGATTATTTTATTTTCTGAAGTAATTCACAACAAGAAGTGTGCCAGACAAAAGATTTACAGTTAAGGCGTTGTCTGTCACGTAGATACAATTCAACCTGTTTATTTTAATGATCAGCAAGTGTACGTTAATCCACACTGACGCTGTCCCAAGTGAACCGAATGGTACAATTTTTTGGTTAAAATCATATTTATTTGTCCGATAATATAATTTATGAGTATAAAATATAGAAATATGTTAAAATCGTGTCTATCCATATTGTTAATTGCTTGTTTAGTTTTTATTGGCGGTTGTGATTCAGCGACTCCTCCGGAAAGTCATAATACTGCTGAATATTTGTTGGATGGGGTTTTAATAAAAAATTTAAGTAATAATCAAATATCAGTTGTAGCCAACGTTGAAAAAGATAATCTGGCTTATGGCGATGTTGATTTTATGTTCGGTTCCGACACCTTGATTTTTAATGATAGTTCTGCAGTAGTTGATTCTATTTATACTTTTGAAAATAATAACGCTAATTCTTATCCATCAGGTCAGATACAATTATCGATTGATGATAGTACTTTTGCTGTTACAAGGCTTTCTGTCAATGTTCCGGATACTTTTAGCATTACTTCAATTGTTCCAACTAACGGACAATGGCGTCCAACCGATGGTGTAGTCAGTTTGAATTGGAGCGGTTCTGATTTGGCTGAAAGTTATGTAATAGCTATTTTTAACTCAAATGATAATTCCCAAAGATATTCTGAGTATGCCGGCGAATTAGCTACCACTGGTAATATCCCTATTGATATTTTTTATACCGGCATTTCTGTCGATACCGGTTTGTATTACTTTTATGTTTATGCCTTATCTGGCACTCCGGATAAATCACTGGCTGATTTATACCTGCCAGTTGATTTACCTGAACAGAGTGAAAACAATATCTCTGAAAATGATATTTATGGTCATTTCGGAACAGTTGTTATCTCAGATTTTGATACTCTCAGAGTTATTACTCAATAATTCATTTCCAAAAATATTTATGAATTTTCTTGGAATAAGATAAGAATAATTCTAATATGTTCTATATGAAAAATTATAACGAACTTATAGAACAGCTTAATAAGCTTGATACTGAAAAAGTAAATCAAAACTCTATCAATATAGATCAGTTATCTTCGATTGAAATTACTGAAATGATAAATAACGAAGATAACACAGTTGCGTCTGTGGTTAAAAAATCACTTCCTGAAATATCAAAAACTGCTGAACTGTTTGCCGCTACTTATAAAAACGGAGGTCGGATTTTTTACATTGGTGCCGGTACTTCTGGTCGTCTGGGAGTTCTTGATGCGGCAGAATGTCCACCTACTTTTGGGACCAACCCAGACAAGATAATTGGTGTTATTTCCGGCGGATATGATACTCTTATTTTGTCTGAAGAAGGAGTCGAAGATAACATCAATGCCGCTATTGCTGATTTGACCAAACATCAAATTTCAGACAAAGATATGATAATTGGGATTGCCGCTTCCTGCCGAACACCTTATACTCTTTCAGGGCTTGAATTTGCTCAAAATCAAAATTGCAAAACCACTTTGATAATCTGCAATAAACCTGATGAAATTTATTTGAAAAAAGATGTTATTCAAAATTTGGATTGCTTGATTTCGGTTCCGGTTGGTCCGGAAATTATTACCGGTTCAACCCGAATGAAATCAGGCACTGCCCAAAAAATGGTTCTTAATCTAATTTCCACGACAGCGATGGTTTTAATGGGGAAGACGTATGGTAATCTGATGGTGGATTTGCAGGCAAAATCAGATAAACTGGTCGCCCGTTCCAGAAAAATTCTGATGGAAATGTTTGAAATTTCAATTGAACAAGCTTCAGAATTACTTGACCAAAGTAATGGCAGTGTAAAAACAGCCATTGTTATGAAAAAATTTAACTGCTCAAAAAGTGAAGCGGAAAACAAATTAAAATCGGCAGACGGTTTTATCACTAAGATAAAATAGTCAGTAGAGAAATAAAATACTATTTTGTTCTTTCCGGTTCAGGTGTACCATTTAGTTCAATTATTATAGAATCCGCTAAACAGTTATTTGTCTTATATTGTGACACAATAGTGGCTTGCAATACGTTTCTGTTATGGCACAGGTTTTGTATTATAGTTATATAAGATCAAAATAAACTTTATGAAGAGGATAAAAAAATGAAATACTTAACAGTTTCTTTTATGGCTCTGTTGATTTTGTTATTGGCAGTTGGCTGTTCTGATAATTCTGTCAATAATGATGCGACTGAAACTAATCTTGAAGATGAGTTTGGCGGTTATACTGCTGTTTCCGAATCTACTGCTTTTGGAGATGCTGATTTATTAGATGAAGAAGAGGGGACAGTTGATTTTGATGATCCTATCCTTTCCGCTTCTGACATGGATTCTTTAGTTAATGATTCTGAAGCTGGTTATTACCATTTAAGGGCAATTTGGGGACAACTCTGTTATGATTCTACGGTAACAAGCCTTACTGACTGGACTGGTAGCTTGACAATTTCCAGAGGTGGTATTGTAGTAAGAAGACTAATTCGGTTTGAAGAAACTCAGGATTATATTTTGGAAAGAACTGATAGAAACTTGGTTGAATGGGCTTCTCAGACAACAGTCCATAATGATGGAATCAGTTTTGATATTTTCATTCCGGAACTTCTACCAATTTTTGACACAACCTATTCTTATATTTTTGATACATTTGGTGATTCATCAGAAGTTGCCATAGTTGATACAACCTACCCTGATGATTTACCTGTAACTGTGGCTTTTGAAACTGCACCTTATAGCCGTGTATTTACACTCGATGAGTTTGAATCCCTTGATACTATTGTATATCTTGATGATTCCAACGCAGTTGCTTTTAATGCTTTTAAACTTGATAAAAAGATTTGTCCCAGAGGATTTGCTTCTGGTAGATGGGGTCAGGATGAACAAGGGAATAATCAGTTCAAAGGTGTATGGTATTCTCATCGTAGTCGTGTAATGGGCTTTGTGGAAGGGCATTATGGAATAAATGACGATGGAGCTGAGGTATTTTTTGGTAAGTGGATTAGCAGAAACGGTGAATTTGAAGGGTTTATTAAAGGTACTTATCAAGGACACCCAGATGAAAATGCAAATGAAAATGCTTTTCATCATGCTGGAGGCTGGCTGAGAGGACAAATTTATTCTGAAAATGGTCAACCGATAGGTTTGCTGAAAGGTAAATATACAAGCACTCAAGGAATGAGAAGTAATTTCTTTCAACTTCGGTGGAAATTATATTGTGAAGATTTGACAGACGATTCTGATGAATTCTAAGGTTAGCGTGGTTAACTTATTTTTTCATCCATCAAAAATATGAAGAGCCATTTTTAATTTAAGATGACTCTTGTTGACAGTTTAGTTTTGTCATTTTTTTGTCATTTTTCATTTAATTGGAACAAAACTATTGACAACGGAGTTATAATAAATAGATTAAGGTACTCAATAAAGACCCCCCTCTGTCTCATCCTAGAGACAGCCCTGCGTTGGGCAGGATAAGAAATTATCCTGCCCATTTTTTTATTAATTCAAAACAGGATAATTTTTTATTATTTCTGGATTTCTTTTTTGAGATTATTGACAATAGAGTCCAATTGTAAGCTATTGGCTGATGTTTGAAGTCTAACTTCTTCAAATAATTTTAGAGCTTCTTTTTTCTTTGAAATATTCTTTTGTTCTGATAGAGTGCTGGCAAGATTTGTTTTATAATAAATATTTGTTGTGTCTAAGTTAAAAAGCTCTCTGAATATTTTTTCTGCTTTTTTTAACTCACCCCTGAAAGCTAAAATTGTCCCTTGATTAGATTTTAATTCATCTAAATAACCGAATTTATCAACAGCAGTATCATTATATGCCTGAGCTGTTTCTAATGATTCTGCCAATGCAGAAAAATTACACATTTGTAAATAGGGTTCAATATTTTCAGGCTCTTTGGGAATAACTTTTCTGAGATAATACATAGAATTTACATACATCTCCCGATTGCCGTAGTATTGAATAAAATCTTTCCAGTATTTTTCTTCTTTGTCGCCTGATTTAATTAATACTTTTATAGCTTTAATACTGTTCTCCCAATCTTTAACTTTGGGAGCAACCTGATAAATTGCTAGATTTATTTCCCTCTCATGTGGAAAGAGTAAATCAACTTTTTTCAGATAAAACAAAGACGAATCATACATATATTCTTTCTGGTAAGAAAGCCCTGTATAATACAAAAGTTCATGGTTAGACGGGCTATGTTTTAAACCATCAAGAAAGAAATTAGTAGCTTCACTATATTTTCCTGCCAGAAATGATTTCTGACCTGATTTTAAGTAATATTCGGAATCTTTGTTTTGCGATGAACAACCAAAACCAATCAGGCTAAATATAAATAATATTATTATTCGTTTCATATAATTTTACACTCCATTAATTATTATTTTAGAATAATATACATATATTTCTTTTTCAACAAAGAAGTTAATTCATTGACAAAACTAATTTCTCTGCTCACATTATAAAAATGAATTTCGACCAAAAAATAAAACAGCAAGTTGTTGCTCTATGTAAGTTTGCCGGCGTTAATCCGAGAACATTTACTTCTCTTATACATTATTATGGCAGTTTAGACCGAATTGTAAATAGTGATGCTGGAACTTTAATGGCAATAGAAAATATGTCAGCCGATCTTGCCAACAGAATAAGTCATAGTAATGAATATATGGAAACGGCGGAAGAATATCTCAAAACCTTGTCTGACCGTGAAATTGGATTAATCACAAGGTTCGATAAAGAATATCCTGACCAATTATTAGAGCTAAATGATCCACCTCCTATATTTTATTCGCGTGGTCAGCTTCTGGATAAAGATAAAAAAGTTATTGCCATTTCAGGTACAGAAGAAGCGACTAACGAAGGCATTGAGCTGACAATAAATATCGTTGAAAAATTCGTTAAAGAAAATGTCCAATTGGTAACCTCCATAAGAAAAGGAATTGATGCCGCAGCTCAATTGGGATATTCTACCAATAATGGGTTTTCCTGTGCTGTTCTTGATAATGGCTTTGATAATATTATTCCCGAAGATAGTGTTTCTTTGGCAATAGATATTATCAAAAATGGATGTATATTGTCTGAGTATGCTCCGGACGCAAAATTCTCAGATGAAAACTATAAAGAGTCAAACCGTTTGATTGCATCAATTGCACAGGCGGTTGTTATTACCGAAATTTATAATAATTCTGAAAAAGTATTGGATTTACTCAGGTGTTGTAATGAAATAGGTAAACTCTGTTTTATTATCATTGACCCTGAGTCCGGTGCCTTAACCGATGAAGAAAGTTTAAATAAGGCTGTTACGTTAGGTGCGATTCCTATGGTAGGGTTGGAAAAAATTGACGATATTATCGTCTCATTAGTTTAATAATTATCATGAATGATTATTATTTCAGTATCAATCGGGAAGATTCTATTGAATTAAAATTTAAAGGTTCCCGATTTATAGGACGATCATTTAAAACTGACTCTTTATCAGTCGTTGAAAGCAAACTTCAGGAAATTCGTAAACAGGAATATTCAGCTACTCATAATTGTTATGGTTGGACTTATGGTTTGTTTAATGAAAAAACTTTCAAATATTCCGACGATGGTGAACCATCCGGTACTGCAGGAAAACCTATCTATGACCATATTGAAGGTAACAATTTGAGCAATGCATTGATTGTTGTTACTCGCTATTTCGGAGGGACAAAATTAGGCACTGGCGGTCTTGTTAAAGCTTATAGTGAAACCACAAAAGAAGTCATCTCTCTTTCCGGTATAAAAAAATTATATTTAACTGATTTGGTAAAAGTGGATTTAGATTTCACGTTATATAATCAACTCCTGAATCAGATGCCAAATTATGAAGCAACTGTAACAGGCTCGGAGTTTTCCGATCATGTGAAATTAGAAATTTCTATAAGAAAATCAAAATCCGAAATGTTTATAAAAATGATTACTGATCTAAGCGGAGGAAAGGCAATCATTGAAAAAAAATAAAACAATTGATTGTCTTGGCATGGGCATTGTCCCGTTTGACTTACTGTTTTCTGTAAATAAATATCCAAAAGCAGAGATGAAAATTGATGCTGCCGATTTTAAAATGCAGGGGGGTGGACCAATCCCTAATGTTACTGTCGGTTTGTCACGATTAGATTATAGCACAGCTCTGATAGCTGTAGTTGGTAATGATGTTATTGGAGATTTGGGGATTAGTGAGCTTGAGTCAGAAAAAGTTATCTGTGATTTTGTAATAAAGAAAAAACAATCATCGGCAGTAGCTTCCGGATGGATTGAAAAAGACAGCGGCCGAAGGACGATGGTATTATCCAGAAAGATTTTTATTAGACCAGATGACTTAATGTTATCTGACTATCCAATCCCTAAAATTATTCATCTTGATGGACGGGATATGCCGGCAACATTGAAACTGGCAAGGTGGGCAAAAAAATCAGGGGCGGTTGTATCGTTTGATATTGGTTCAATAAGAAATGACGTTTCTTCTGTCTTCCCATTGGTAGATCATTTAGTTGTTGCCGATAGTTATGCTTTACCATTTACAAAATCAAGAACTGCTAAACAAGCAATACTCAAGTTAAAAAAAATATGCAAAGGGACAATTATTGTTACTGAAGGTATCAAAGGTTCTTTGGGATTTGAAAATGAGCAATTTTATCACCAACCAGCTTATAAGGTGAATACGATAGATACTACCGGCGCCGGCGATGCTTTTCATGTTGGATATTTGTACGGTTTATTAAAAAATAAAAGATTGCCGTCGAGAATGAAATTAGGAGCTGTTGTTGCCGCTTTGAAATGTACCAAGCCGGGGGCAAGAACCGGCTTGCCTAATGTAAAACAATTGAATAAATTTCTAAAAACTGATTTAAAAAGTTACATGAGTTAATCTGAGTATGTTAGAACTATTAAATTCAATCGACCAATCATTATTTTTATTCATAAATAAATCTCTGGCTAATCCGGTTACTGATTTTTTTATGCCAATAATTACAAGCGACAATCTGCTTAGAGTTCTTTATGGGACAGCAATGGTTTTATTGTTATGGAAAGGGAATAAAAAACTTCGCTGGATGGTTCTCTTTTCTGCAATAGTGCTTTTATTTACCGACCAGATATCATCGGCGATGCTTAAACCGTACTTTGAAAGACTTCG
>Ga0164318_10004798_pt1 | contig 13041 bp, 11 predicted proteins | sample GuaBasSedimGuay9_FD_113734 | JGI IMG/M metagenome (GOLD analysis project Ga0164318, IMG submission 113734) | Subseafloor sediment microbial communities from Guaymas Basin, Gulf of California, Mexico - Guay9, Core 4571-4, 0-3 cm | ecosystem: Environmental > Aquatic > Marine > Hydrothermal vents... | reverse complement strand
AGGATTAGCCATAATATTTGTGTTTGAGACTAAAGTCCATGGTGTTGTGGTCCAAATTACAAAGAAAGTCTTAGGATCATCAACCGATTGAAATTTCACAAATATCGCGGTATCAGTTATATCATGATATTCAAATTCGTGTTTAGCCAGCGCGGTAGCACAACGTGGGCAACAATTCTGGGGTTTATAGAATTTATAGAGATAACCGTTTTCCCAAGCCCGCTTTAATGTCCACCAGATGCCTTGAATATAAGTATTTTTTAAAGTGATATAAGGATTTTCCCAGTTCCAAAAATTGCATCCGAGACGCTTGAACTGCTCGTTCATATCTGGAATTTTGCTTTCGGCATAAGCTCGACACTCGGATATGAATTTATCCAATCCAAATTCGATAATTTCTTGTTTGTTCTTGATTCCTAATTTCTTCTCGGTGACCACTTCTATTGGTAAACCGTGCGTATCATAGCCCGGAGTGTCAGTTACTCTGAATCCTTGCATTCTTTTGTATTTTATGACAAGATCTTTCATAATTTTGTTCCAAGCAGTACCAATATGGACATTTCCAGTTGTGTATGGCGGTCCATCTAAGAAGAGAAATTTTTGCGCTTCATCAGTGGGTTCTTGTGCTTTTATTTTTTCATAGATCTTTTCTCTATCCCACCATTTCAAGATTTTTTCTTCAATTTTGAGTAAGTTTAGATTGCCTAATGTTTTCATAAGATATTCCTCATTGTTGATTTAATATTGTGAACGTATAATAAGATGAACAAATTTTCATCTCCAAAAAAGATATTTGAATTAAATTGTTGTTGTTGACCTATCGAAATTACCATTGGCCAAGAATCTCCCTTTTTCTTTAATTAAAGCCACTTTCTTGACAAAAGTTAAAATGAATCTTGCGTCTGAAACAAGAAATAAAATGCGGCCTCTGAAGAGAGATTATGCAATAATCGGAATAATAGCGCCCGAGATGATCTTAAACAACTCCGTTAGAATAGAGATACAAAGGATTGGTTCAGACGCAATCATAATGAAATTAACCTTATAAAAAATAAAAATTTTTTCACTCAAAAAAAATGCCCTAACTCACTATGGGATAATTTTAAGCTGGATATTAGGTAAATAAAATTACTTGTAGTTCATCAAAGTATCTAATTGGAATTGCTTCAATTTGGAAAACTTATCAGAACTTAAATCTTCATTGAATTCCGCTTCACGAGCTAAAAAACTCTTCAATGCTTGGCGTACTGCTTCACTGCGTGATGGAAAATAACCTAAGTTAACCAATGTTTCAATACCATCTAAATATTGATCTGGAATATTGATTGTTACGATCTTCATATTTTTATAACCCCCCTTTAAATTTGGAGAAATTTTGTAATGTTTCTTGGTAAAAGATTCGAATGTTGATAAGTTTTAAATCTTTCGATTGATGTCTAAACGAATCATCAATACTATTTTTTTGTCGGGAATCTTATTAAAGATTATGGTGAGTAGATGTATGGGTTAGATTAACACTTTAAATAGAACGAAGATCACCTATTAACCACTAGATAATTTATTTAGCTTTTTATTAGTAAAAACTTTTAGAAAGAACATCTTCAAATAAGCTGATTCCTATTTAGTTATATGTTCGACTTTAAAGTAATGATAATGAAGCACTTAATTTGATAAAAATACGAGGAATTTTCCATGGTTCGACCTCAAGTTTCGGATAATATTTGCGTACGGTGTAAAGGAGCACGACTTCTCTGCGGTAAGGCAAAATGTCCGATTTTAGTAAAATACAGCATTCTCAAGAGTACATTATCAGTGGATCCAGGAAAATTCAAAGGCAAGCAAGATATTTTCGGCGCTTCACCACCTGCAGTCTTCGTTGGACATGTCGGTTATCCATATGTAAATATCGGCCCTTTGATTCCCATAGGTAATTTCTCGGCGCAAAAAGACACACGCTATTTAGATTCACCCGAAAGTTGGTTTGGAAAAGATATTAATGAAATCATCGCTTTTCGCTCAGGTTTGGTAAGATCTAACTTCAAAATGAATATTAAATATAACCTACCCTTAATGGAATTGGAAAAAGAACTTCCACGAACCAATCTAAAGCTGTTGAAAGCTACACAAGAATTGACATTAGCCTCAAATTCCGTTGATACTGAAGCAAAACTTAATCGCATAAGGGTAGGAATGCTTTACGGCACACATTCTCCACCTCAAGGACCCAGTGGTCGGGCGGAAAAAATCGAAATTGTTGATAATGTAAAAGTTTTAAAACCTGTTGATAAAGCAGTGAGTGACACTGATTTGAAAGCGGCTGACGCCATTGAAGAATACTTATACCGAGCTGAGGATCTGAGTATCACTAGCATTCAGCGGATTTTTTCTGCTGGTCTTCTAGGTGTAAAACAGAATCGGCGGCTCGTACCTACTCGTTGGAGTATAACTGCAGTTGACGATATAATTGGTAAATATTTGAAAACTAAACTGCAACATTTTCCATCTATCGATAAATATTACTCATTTTTTGGTGAATATCTCGATAATAAATTTGTCATTATATTTATGCCAGGACCGTGGGCATATGAAATGAATGAATGTTGGAATCAGTCATCAATCTGGAATCAAAAAGTGGAAGGAATTTTTCCACCAGTTCAAACCACAAAACCAGTGATTGTCACCGATTATGAATTTGAAAAGGGGAGAACTAAATACGCTGGTAATGTAACTGGAGCATACTATGCCGCCCGAAAAGAAATTGAGGAATTTTTATATGACAGCAGAAAGCAAGCACGTGTAATTGTTTTTCGGGAAGTTTCGGGAGGATATATCGTTCCTTTAGGTGTGTGGGTAATTCGTGAAACTGTAAAACAAGCACTTGCTCAAGGATGGAAAGGGCCAAATGTAAAGATTCATGAAACATTGGATTCAGCATTATCTCGCGTGGCTAGCAAGCTCTCAATTCCGTTGGAATATTGGACCCACTCAAGTCAGCTATTGCCCTATATAAAGAAACAACGCCGTTTAGATTTTTGGCTTAGAAGATTATAATTGTATTATTTTCTCTTTCACGGCATTAAATCAGAATAAATCGCCCAGTTAAGAGAATAATATAAACTTTTGCTCAGAATTATATCAGAATTAACAGTTATTGGATTAACTCTTTATTCTATATTAATTACATGACAGAAGAGTGAAAATCGAAAAAATGCTTAAATAAGCTAATAAAGAGAAAAAACAAATATTATGTAAATTTCTCAATTATTATCTCATTAAATCTGCAAAGGAAGTTAGTTGATGCCTCCACCAGCCCCGTTTTTATCTTCAAATGAACCAATTAAAAGCCCCAAAGAAATCTATCAATTATTGATCTCGAAAAATCCTATTGAAAACAAAGTGGGTTACGAAGCGTTTCTTAGACGAACGCATTGGTTAACGGGAAAATCTCCAGAAAATTTGAAAAAATATGCATGCCAACAGTTAAATGTAAAAGAACGAGACGTCATCGTTAGTTTGAAATATGTGGAACCGGCATTTCTTTGGGCTTCACAAGATGGATTAGAAAGCGCCAAACTTGTAATGGTTGAAGCCGCTTATAAATATATCCAAAGTATCGGAGATCAATTTCCTCCAATAGTAGTCTGGAACTTTTTTGATTCTCAAAAGATGCGGATGATTATACATGATGGGCATCATAGAGCCTATTTTTATCATCGAATACGTAAAAGAGTTCAAGTGGTATTGCTCGAACCTATTGGAAATTATAATATCGTGGAAGACAAATTTAGATATGCGTTTCAAATTCAAAAGCGAGTGATAGATTTACCCGTTTCTCGAACTCGAGATTTTTCAGTAATCATCTCATAAGAAAAATTTGTAAGAAAAAATTGAAAAAAAAAGAGAGTGGAAAAAAAAAAGAAAGTTGAGATAAAAAAAGAAAAAATTAAGAAATAAAGATGGAAAGAATAATGGCATCACATCCACCAAATATTAACTGGCAATATATTAATGTAGAAGAGTTCACAGTTGAACACATGAAACATTTCACCATAAATGACATTCGAAAAATGTTTCTGCGTGAAAAAGATCCGATGGTGCCTGAATTAGCTTATCTTTCCTTTATACAACACAGCATGTGGGGCGTTGATTTTAATATTGAACGAGGCATTAAAAAAGTCATTATGCAACTACAACTCCCCCTTTTTGAAGGAACTGGCTTAAGTTGGAAACAAACTTATGTCAATCCTAATTTAGTTTGGGCAAATGAAGACACATTAGATTATGATACTTATGAAATGTTGAAAGCGGCGATACCATACATACAAAAAACAAATAAACCAATCCCTCCTGTAATTATTTGGTTAATTAAAGATGATGGCCGATACAATTACGTTTGTCATGATGGACATCATCGAGTGAGATACTTTGCAGAATATGGTGGCTGCATGCCAACAATATTATTAGAATACTGGATTGATAACCGAGAATCTCCCTTATTGGCAAGAAAACTACCTTATATGAAAATAGATACTCATGTAAAAGATCTCCCAATAGTAAAACGTGATTTTTAGCACTCAAAAGTTGATTTCTTCAATTATCAAGATTTTTTCCTATATTTTTAAAGAGATCCCGCATTATTTATCCTATGAATTCCGAAGAAAAATATCAATTTGCAGTGGGTAAATTTGCAGAATTTCATAATTACTTAGAAATAGAAGATTTTCGCAAGTTTTTATTATTAATTTTAAATCTAGATGCCGGAGGCCCCGAAGCGATGATGCAACAACTTGGAATGGGAGCAAAGAGAAAAGTTATTCTTCCGTACGATCCAGAAAAACATTTTTACTATACAAAAGTAATGTCTGGATTATCCTATCATAATCAAATGATGATTTATCATAAATCTAAGAAACTTTCCGATGAGTTTCTAAACGAAGCCACTTCTCCTTTATTTACCAAATTTCTCTCTACTTATGAGCGGAAGAATCTATTACCAGGCAATTTTAAAATTCTCACACCCGAAGTTGCAGATTATACTCAAAGCATTCTCCAAGGTAAAAATGCTAGTAAACCAATTGTTACAGGTGTGGAATCATTATTTTTTGATTTAGCGGAAATGATTGTCAGTCAGCAAGCCAAATTTCTCTTTTTGATGGAAGATCCCACCGCGGATATTTTATTTTCCATGAATATTTCTTTCAATCCCAATATGGATGCTGATCATATTCAAATGGTGGACGTATTTGTGGATGAAGAACATAAATATCGAGACCATACTTTTATCAGAATGAAAGAAGGGACCATGGAAATGGATCTTTTAGATGAAATAACAGAATTAAGCCATGGTGATCTGTACAAATCACATTTTACCATTTTAGTTCCAATCAAATCTTTGAATGCACCTTGATTTTTCTTCTTTTAATCTTTCTCATAGTGAGTTAGGGCTTTTTCCGTAATTTGTAGAGAGGCACATTAACGGTTTAACATGATGGTGTTATTCGACCATGAACTACTAAGCGATAGTAATTGGTTTACTATTACTAAGAAAGGTATTAACTAAGAGAATTAGCGAAATGGGATTATTAATTTATTGCAATTCAACTATGATTGAAGTAGAAAAAAAATCTATTTTTTCTTCTTAATCAAAACCATAGTGAATAAGTAGATGGCAACGTCCTTCTAAATCTTGTTTTATTATGTTATCTTCCGTCATTTTTTTCAAAGTTTCATCTAATTCTTTCATGGAAATAGGTGCAGGTGGGTGAAATTCTATTTCTAGAGGTGTTCCCCTTGAACTATTTGCTCTTCGTTTATAATTAATCGATGCTTCTTTCTGGATAGTAGCAGAAATGGATGCGGGTGAATTTGATATGGTGGAAGCGGACGTTGGAGAAGAAGATGTAGATGGTTTACCCTTTCTTAATGAAATATTTTTTTTCAAGATTGCGTCCTTTTGCTGTCTTAGTTGAAGTTGATACTTATTAAGATAAGGAAGCAAATGTCCTGGATCTAATGGGCCATACCGCATTAAAAGGAAAATTATAGATCTTTCGATAGATTCTTCATGTCTTATTAGCCATTCCAATGATTGGCGAATGTCTATTTCTTTATTCTTCAATTCCGTGATTTCTTCAGCCAATTTTGTTAATACTGCATCACGAGCTTTAAAGACAGATTGAGAGAGTTGAAATACCCGTACCAATTGATTTTGCAGCTGTTTATCATCTTGAACGTCAGTAACCACGCTGTTCATAGTATTTACTATATCAAAGAAGTCATTTTCATCCTCAAATTCAGAAAGAATAAGCACAATCACTTTTTGAAGCGGTTCATTACCTATGGAAACAGCATGAAATAGTCCATCTTTAATGGTAAGCAATCCTTCGCTAAATGTGTGAGATATTTGGAGTAACTGAACTAAGTTAGTTGGTACATCAAGCGTTTCGGGGTATTTAAAGGATATTATACCTCCTTCAAACGCATCCCAATCAATAATCACTATTCCGCGTGGCACAATGCTCTCCCTTAAGAACAAATACGTTGTAGATCCTAAAGGATTTACCTAAAAAAAAATTAAAGGATCTTAATGGTTAAAATTCCCAGCTAATAATTTCCGTAAAACTTGTTTTAAGTGTAAAGTGAAATGGGAAATCATTTTAATCATTCCATACCTTTCGAGGAGTTTGAATGTAGCCTTGTCCAATCGAAAAACACCCCCCTTACCTGAAACTGTCCAATTTCCCGCAGATGTTAGTTTTATTGATGCACACGCACATCTTTTATGGCCCAACCTTATCTCTGATCTTCCACAAATTTTATCTGCAGCGAAAAAAGTGCGTGTTAATAGAATTGTCAATATTGGCATAAATCTGAAAGATCTCAATACTATTCTGAAATTTCCCACCGAATTTCACAGTGTTTTTCATGTGGTTGGGTTGCATCCCGAAGAAACAATCAAACTGGATGCAAACTGGGAGCAATTTGAATTAAAAATCAGAGAAAATGCGGATAAATTCGTTGGAATCGGAGAAATTGGATTGGATTATTGGGAAACTAAGGAGGCCGATCTACGGAAGCAACAAGAGATTTTTTTTCGTCGACAATTAGAATTGGCTGTAGAACTGGAAAAACCAGTGGTCATTCATTGTCGAAATGCGGAAAAACCAGCTTTAAAAATATTACAAGAAAATATCTATCAAGATATCCCTGGAGTATTACTTCATTGCTTTGGAGGTTCGCAGAAATATTTGGAAATGGCATTAGCGCGGGAAAATTGGATGTTTACTGTGCCCACTTCTGTGGTGCATAAGAAAATTCACCGACTTTTAGCCTTAAAGGTTCCAATAAATAGAATTCTCTTGGAGACCGATTCTCCCTTCTTAAAGCCGTATCCTGATCTACCCCGCAATGAACCACAGTATGTGGTTTATGGAGCACAAGAAATTGCCAATTTAAAAGAAATTTCTTTGGAAATGGTTGCACGCCAAACCACCAGCAACGCGGAACAATTCTTTTCCCTTCCATCTCGAAATACCAATTAATTTACCAAATGATTAGAATGACTCTTTATTATGTGTATATCCTTAAATGCATAAATCGGAGCAGTGGAGAAATTTCATTATATACAGGTTCCACCCAAGATTTAATGATCCGCTTTACCCAACATCAACAAGGAAAAGGAGCACGCTATACTCGGGGAAAAAAGCTTGAATTAGCCTTTTTTGAGACCTATCTCACCCGAAGCGAGGCAATGAAGCGAGAATATGCAATTAAGCAATTATCGTCGGAAAAAAAATGGGAATTGGTGAATGAATTTCAAAATCGTATGAGTAAAGGAGAGAGTCAGAATGAACACGAAGGAGAAAGTCAGAACAAACTATAATGCTATTATAATATGCCTAATTGGACGGCCAGCTAGCGGCAAAAGTAGGCTGGCAAAAGAGATAGTTCAAAAAGAATCTATTCGTATACATTGCTATCCTATTCAAGTTATTGACACTGATAAACTCCGCCTAAATCTGTTCGGATCCGAGTTTAATCCCAAGAATGAAGCCTTGGTTATCAAGGAAAAAAAGCATCTTATTCAGCAATTTATCCAGCAACATGCACATCCACAAAATTCTACTTCCAAAAAGTTACCCCTTCTAATTTTAGATGACTTGCATTATTTAACATCAATGCGGCAAGATATTCGTAAGATTGCGGGCGATTTACATGCTTATTATATGTCTATTTATCTTTCTACTCCATTGGAACTATGTATCAAGTGGAATAAAGAACGAAACAAAGAGAATCAAGTTCCTCCATCGGTTCTCTTAAAGATTGAAGAGAAATTTGATTATCCCGGAAAAAAATATGCATGGGATCGGCCGACTTTGACATTTTCACCTAAATGCGATGATCTTAATAATTTTCTAACTTTGCTTGAAACCAACATCCGTCAAATTGTTAAGAACTCTATTAAATCCGCAAAATCATCAATAAAGGTGCAAAAATCTTTGAATGGGGGGTCTTCACACTCTCCATCAACCGTCACCACCAAGTTGCAAGATCTTGATTTGCAAACCCGCCGTTTGTGGGGGCGTATAATAAGAGGTCAAATTTCGCTTCAAGATCAAGCAAAATTGTACGCTTTATTAATGGAGAAATATGTAAGCAGTAAAGAAACAACAATAAACGATAATAATTCATCACTTTCTAAACTTACTTCTTCGAATTTTTCAACAGTTTCTTCAAAAGAAGTCCCTCCAGATTTTTCTCAGCTTTCTAAATTAAATCTTTCTTCTACATTAAGTGAATTTTTTATTTCACAGAGGAAATTTTTTCTACATTGGATTCAAATGACAGATCAGAAATTTTCTAATCCCGATAAATTATTTCTATTTTTGAGAAAACTATTATAAAAATCATCCCAAAAACTTTAACTCTTTCATTTCTTTATTATTTTGAGATATATGGCATTAAGTGGAATGGCTTCGACTGAAGATGATCGGCCGATGAAAACTCTCCGAGTTGAAGAAATTGCAAAATCTTCAGCGGGAAGGTTCATGTGTAGAATTGATACATCAGTTATTAGAGAATTAGGTTTAACACCTGGAGAAATTATTGAAATTATTGGAAAGAAGACCACAGCGGCGATATTATTTCCTTCATCTGAAAAAGAGAAGGATGTGATCCGAATTGATGGCTTAACGCGTCGAAATGCAGGTGTGGGCATTGGAGAGTATGTAAAAGTACGTAAATGTTATTATAAAATTGCTAATAAGGTTGTTTTGAGTTTGATTCAATCAGATTTAAAATTATCTTCAACAAGTCAGCAAATAAAATTAAATTTACTTAATAAACCCCTTAAAGTTGGGGATATAATTAATATTTCCGGCTCAAACTTAGCAAAGAAGGAAGCCCAAGAGGGACCTTATCGTGAACTGCGTGAAATGATGCCTTTCTTGAAAAGTCCTACTGTATCTATTGGAGAAGTAAAATTTGCTGTAGTTGAAACCAGCCCTAAGGGAATTGTTCAAGTACAAAACTCCACCAAAATTGACATAAAAGAAGGATTTGTAGCAACTAATTCAATGGGAGAAATTACAACCTATGATGATATTGGTGGATTGGGAGAAGAAATTCAACGTGTGCGCGAAATGGTTGAATTACCTTTAAAACATCCCGAACTTTTCCATCGCGTTAATATTGATCCACCAAAAGGAGTTCTTCTGCATGGACCACCAGGTACTGGTAAAACATTAATGGCAAGAGCCGTATCCCAAGAGGCAAATGCTACATTTATTACGATTAATGGACCGGAAATTATGAGTAAATTTTATGGAGCGTCTGAAGAACGACTTCGGAAAATCTTTAAAGAAGCTGAAGAAAAGGCACCAACCATTATTTTTATTGATGAAATAGATTCTATCGCACCAAAACGAGAGAATGTATCTGGAGAAGTTGAACGACGCGTGGTTGCTCAGTTACTAAGTTTAATGGATGGTCTGAAAGGCCGTGGGCGAATTATTGTTATCGGTGCGACTAACCGAGTAAATTCTATTGATGAAGCTTTGCGCCGTCCAGGACGTTTTGATCGTGAAATTGAACTGAAAGTGCCCGATCAAGATGGTAGAAAAGAAATTTTTCTAATTCATACTCGTGGAATGCCTTTGGGTGAAGATGTGGATTTGAATGAATATGCTCGTGTAACCCATGGGTTTGTTGGCGCGGATATTATGGCAGTTGCACGTGAAGCCGCTATTTCTGCATTACGGAAAATCTTACCTAAGATTGACTTAGATAAGCCTATCCCTCCAGAAATACTCGAAGACTTGCGTATTGTGGATGATGATTTTCAAAGCGCACTACGCCTTGTAGAACCAAGTGCAATGCGTGAAGTAATGATAGAAGTTCCAGATATCAAATGGGAAGATGTAGGTGGATTAGAAAGTGTTAAAGAAGAATTAAAGGAGAGCATAGAATGGCCTTTGAAATATCCACATCTCTATAAAAAAGCAGGAATCAGAGCCATAAACGGTGTTTTACTTTTCGGACCTCCTGGATGTGGAAAAACACTTCTTGCAAAAGCCGTAGCAACCGAATCAGAGTTGAATTTCTTGACCGTGAAAGGACCGGAAATTTTCTCTAAATGGGTTGGGGAAAGTGAAAAAGCAATTCGAGAAATCTTTCGAAAAGCACGACTTGCGTCACCTTCCATTATTTATTTCGATGAAATCGATGCAATTGCAGCTAATCGCGGTGGCGGTATGGGATCTTCAGGTTCTAACGTAGGCATGCAGGTTGTAAATCAAATATTGGTTGAAATGGATGGAATTGAAGATAGGAAAGGCGTAATAGTGGTAGCATCTACCAACCGCCCTGATATTCTTGATCCAGCCTTGTTACGCCCGGGTAGATTTGATCGATTGGTGTATGTTCCTGCGCCGGATTTCAACTCTCGCAAGAAAATTTTGGAAGTTCATACTCGGTCAATGCCACTCTCTGAGGAAGCTCAAGTTAGTCTGTCTGAAATTGCTAGAAAAACCGAATTATATTCTGGGGCTGATTTAGAAAATGTTATTCGGGAGGCAGGTATGCAAGCAATTCGAGAAAAATTGGAAAATTTCGAGACAATTGAACTTTCGCATTTAAATTTCGCTCTTTCGAAAATCCCGCCTTCACTTACCTCTGATTTACTTCAAAAATATGATGAAATCTCCCAAACTTTATCCCGGCAACGGGTGCGTGCAGCAGCACCGTTTAAAGAACCTGGGTTGTTTTCATAATTTCAATTTTATTTGATATTTTTCTTTTTGGATGGTTGAATAATGGTAAATAATTCATTTTGGACTCCTTATTTGATAGCTGCTGGAAAAAAAGCTTACAAAGAATTGAGTAAGATATACGGGAGTGAATTTGCGTGTCAACCTATCTCTCAAGGGGCTGGTGGTGACATCACGGCTAAGATTGATCAAATTGCAGAAGATATAATCATTAAAGAACTTGAAAAGATAGGAAAACCATTTGTTATGATTTCTGAAGAAATTGGAATATATAACTGGGATGGGCAAAAACGTACCTTCATTCAAGATTTGCGCCAGATTTCATTATCTGAATATCCTTCTTCCTATATAATACTCGATCCTGTTGATGGGTCAAGTAATGCCATACGAGGGATTCCTTTTTCATGTGTTTCAATAGCAGTAGCGAAAGAGCCGAGGATTTCTCAAATTGAAGTTGGTGTTTTAATTAGTCTTCAAACTGGGGATGAATATGTGGCAGAAAAAGGTAAAGGTTCATTTCTTAATGGAAAACCTCTACATTGTTCATCAATTTCAGATATTTCGCAAGCTTTTATGGGAACAGATCTCGATTCTTCTGAAAAGTGCAAAGAACTTATAGTAGAGAATGAAAATTTATTTCGTGCCGTATCAAAACGCCGTATTCTGGGATCTTGCGCCTTAGAATTGGGATTTATTGCTAATGGGAATATGGATTTATATTTTGATGTTCGAGGAGTATTGCGGATTATAGATTTCGCTGCAGGATTATTGATCCTATCGGAAGCAGGGGGTTTTCTGTTAGATGCCACTGGTGCTCCTTTAAGTGATCAGATCTTTACTCTTCAAACTGGGTTTGATTTGATTGCAGGTTGTCCTGGACTTTTGCCAATTATGAAAGATTTGCTTCACCATAATCCTATTATATATGATAAGAAAAATGAAATGGAAAAAATATAGGAAATCTAGGCCCGAAAAACATCTTGCGCTATTTTTACCGCGGCTTTAGCATCTTTTCCATAGAAATCTGCCCCGATCTGTTTGGCAAATTCTGGGTTTAATACTGCTCCACCTACCATTATCTTACACGATATTTTATTTTTATGAATTGTTTTAATGATATTTTCCATCGATATCACCGTGGTGGTCATTAATGCACTTAAACCCACTAATGGGGCATGGTTTTCATGTAAAGCATATATTAGTTTCTTTACACTGACATCTTTACCTAAATCAATAACTTGAAATCCATAATTTTCTAAGAGGATTTTAACAATATTTTTACCAATATCATGCACATCTCCTTCTACTGTGGCTAAAATGATCGTTCCTTTGGATATTGGTGTTTTTTGAGTTTGAATCAGTCGTTCTTTGATTAATTCAAAGGCTACTTTCACCGTTTCAGCTGACCGTATTAGTTGAGGTAGAAATATTTCATGAGTTTCATAGCGACGTCCTACTTCATCCAGAGCAGGGATTAAAATCGAATCAACCAATTCCATCGGAGAAATTTCTTGTAGTATGGTGCGGGTAACGGATACAACTTGGTTTTTTAAACCCTTCAAAATAATATCTTCCAATTCTTTACTTTTTGATGGGAATGACATTGAAGATTCGGCTTGAATTTTAGAATTTTCAAAATAAACTGAATTTTTCGCTGATTTCGCTGAGAACGGTGAAGAAAGATTGGTATGTGATGTATAGTTTTTATATTTATCGATAAAATCTTTACTTCCTTTATCTAAATTTGCCAATACCCGAAAAGCATCAATAGTTT
>Ga0164318_10004797_pt1 | contig 13041 bp, 13 predicted proteins | sample GuaBasSedimGuay9_FD_113734 | JGI IMG/M metagenome (GOLD analysis project Ga0164318, IMG submission 113734) | Subseafloor sediment microbial communities from Guaymas Basin, Gulf of California, Mexico - Guay9, Core 4571-4, 0-3 cm | ecosystem: Environmental > Aquatic > Marine > Hydrothermal vents... | reverse complement strand
TTGCTGTGTTGATCACATCAATCAGTTGAAGCCAGAGCCGGATCTGGTTCTGGTGACCGGAGATATCACCTATAGCAGTCTCTTAGAAGAGGTCGAACGGGCGGCAAGTATCCTGGCTCAACTTCGCTATCCTTTTTATATCCTCCCCGGCAACCATGATGATCGCTCAACTATCTGGTCGGTATTTGGCGGGCAAGCTTGTCCAGCTATGGATCAGGGCTTTATCAACTATGTGATTGAGGGCTATCCGCTTCGATTGATTGGATTAGATAGCACCGTCCCCGGTGAACCGGGTGGTGAGATATGTGAAGTCAGAGCGGCATGGCTTGATGAGCGATTATCTGAGGTCAAAGAGCAACCGACCATTATCTTTACGCATCATCCCCCGGTTAAATGTGGTGTCCTGGAAACTGATGAAGATGGGTTTGTCGGTGCAGCCAGGCTTGGGGATATTGTCGAGAAATATTCCAATATAAAAAGTATCCTCTGTGGCCATATCCATTTGCAGGCTCATGTCGGCTGGCGGGGGACTGTTATCAGTACCGCACCCAGCATGGGAATACCGCTGGTGCTTGATTTAACCATGGAGCAACCTTCCCAGTTTACTCTGGATGTGCCAGGTTATCAGTTGCATTACTGGTCGCCAGAGTGGAACCTGGTATCACATACAATCTATGTGCGTGAAACCGATGGCCCCTACCTGTTTGATGAACTCCAGAAAACAGATGGTGTTGACTGATAATAAAAATCTGCCAAAAACAGTTCCAGCACCCTTCTTTACCCCTTCTTGATTCAAGTTGCACTAAAGCTAAAACCTGCTATTCTCCGTCTCAAACAGGGGCAGGCTTGTGATGTCTCCACCCTCAGTTTAATGGTTACAGCGGCTGCCGTTGAAAGCTGGAAAAGACGAAAAGGTTGCTGGCAGGTATCAGAAGTTAATGACCCGGGTTCGGTATTGCAGCAACAGGAAGAGAAAACCATGGCTGAAATAAGTCTCAATGCAATCGGCAGCATCAAAACGCCCTATCTGGAAACAGCGCCCTATCAACCGGTTGACACTGATGATCAGGAGTTTTATCTGCAACTACAGCCTGAATATATTGCCGGGCTGAAAACTCTCGATTCATTTACTTATATCTATGTTCTCTACTTTATTGATCGCTTGAAGACTGCTGTAACGATGGAGGTTTCTCCCCCCTGGGCGGCCGGAAAGGAAATTGGCCTGTTCGCCAGCCGCTCGCCGGTACGTCCTAATCCTATTGGACTCAGTGTTGTCAGGGTCAAGAAAATTATCGACGACCGGGTTTACACTTCCGGGCTGGATGTCTTTGATGGTACCCCTCTGCTCGATATCAAGCCCTATATTAACGATCTTGACAGTAAGTGCGACGCAAATAACGGTTGGGTTCAAAGTATGGATGAGGATGAACATATGGCACTACATATTCAGGGAATTCCGCATGATTATTGAAATGCTTCCGGTTTGAAATTAGCCGCAAGAACTGCAACAACCCATGACAGATTGTCACCCGTTACTGTGCTGCAGAAAAAGTTTAAACTACTTGTACTAAAATCCCTGGTAAATGGGTGGAGGAGAAAACTGCCACCGTCAATGACAAAAGATGACTAATCCGGGTTGTTTAATGGCGATAATTTTCCCTTCTGAACTGTATACAGTATTCACAATAAAGGTGATTGGAATGCTGGGGATTTAACGATTAATTTAGAGTTAAATAAGTAAAATCATGTAGTTGTTGGATTTTCACTATCTGTTATAAAAAATCATTATAATAAAATTCTTGACAAGAAAGTACCGTTCCGCTAGAAGATATGTGGTTTGTTTACACTGCTGAAAGATGTGTGGATAAACGTTTTGAAAACGTACAAAGGAGCACAGCTCTAAAAAAGCTCTCCAGCGTGCAAACTTCCTCTGTGGAGGCACAATTCATTATGATTGAAGGTTATCTGATCGAATATATGTATGTGTGGGCGCTTTTGGCCATGGGAATTGTCTGTGGCGTGGCTCCGTTGCTGATCTCCGTGTTTTTTGCACCCCGTCACCTGTATCAGAAAACCCGGGAAACATACGAGTGTGGTATGGATCCCTATGGGACTGCATGGAATATTCGTTTTGATATTTCTTACTATCTCTACGCACTTATTTTTCTGGCTTTCGATGTTGATGTTCTGTACCTGTTCCCTGTTGCTACCGCCTTTGACAAAGTTTCAGCAGCGCGGGGGATTTCTGAAATAATGATTTTTGTTGGTATTTTATCTCTGGCGATTGTTTATGCCTGGGTTAAGGGAGTATTTACGTGGCCGAACAGAAGAAAAGCCTACTAAACGTCCACTCCTATACAAAGGAGTGTATAGAGCGCTATGACGGTGCTTCTATACAGCAAACCAAGACTTCAGATGGTCCCCCTCTGATACAGATGAAGTTGTCTGATACAATCTTCAATCTGTGTCGAGCTAATTCCCTCTGGCCTCTCACCTTTGGTCTTTCCTGTTGTGCTATTGAGATGATGTGCTGTGGTATGGCCCGTTTTGATATGGCTCGCTATGGTGCCGAGGTTTTCCGACCCTCTCCACGTCAATCTGATCTGATGATTGTTGCCGGTACGGTCAATCGTAAAATGGCTCCCGCTCTGGTGACCCTGTATGAGCAGATGCCTGCGCCACGCTACGTTATTGCTATGGGTAACTGTGCTATGGCGGGTGGTCCCTTTGCGGTAGAGGCAAACTATGATGTTGTGCTCGGTGTTGATAAGCTGATTCCTGTTGATGTTTATATCCCCGGTTGTCCGCCGCGCCCCGAGGCCTTGATTGAAGGTATCCTGCAATTACAGAAAAAAATCAGCGGCAAGCGTTTCCCATTCCCGCAGAACAAAATGCCGGAGGGGGCTTAATAATGGATATCAATAAGGTAAAAGGACAGTGGCAGAATCTCTCTACGGTGATTGAGGATATTGATTATTCGGTCAGTGGTCATGACTATAATGTCTGCCTGGATCACGAAAAGGTTCGTGATTTTGCAGCGTTGATGCTTGAAGAAGGTTTTTATCTGGTTGCCCTGATGGCGGTGCATGTTTCCCCAGCCATCGAAGTTGTTTATCAGTTCGCCCATTTCGAAACCCGCTGCCGAGTACTGGCGCGTGCTTTTGTTGATGATAATGGTGAAATTCCAACTATCTCCGATATTTATCAGGGAGCCAATTGGCATGAACGTGAAACCCGTGATTTCCACGGCATCGTATTTGTTGATCATCCCTATCTCCACCCGCTGATTCTGGCGGAAGAGGATGTGGATCTGAAACCGCTGTTGAAGGAAGAAGCAAATCTTAAGGATGTTGCTGCTGTGAGACGCCAACCTCCTGAACCAGCACCAGAGCCCAAGGCTAAACCTGAACCTAAGCCAGAAGCCAAACCTGAAGCCGTCAAAAGTCAGGAGCAGAGCTGATGAGCATGGATGTAGAAGTATTAGAAGATCCCAAACATCACCGTTATGTTCTGAATATGGGCCCCCAGCATCCGAGTACCCACGGGGTGTTGCGGGTGCTGCTGGAACTCGAAGGTGAGTACGCGATGGAACTGTTGCCCGTTCTTGGCTACGGTCATCGCTGTCACGAGAAAATTGCTGAGCACAAACCAGTTAAATCGTTTATGCCAAATACGGCACGGATGGATTATCTGGGAGCGTTGATTTATAACCATGGCTATGCTCAGTTGTTGGAAAGGGCTGCCGGGATTGAAGTTCCCGAGCGGGTCGAGTATATCCGTGTCATCACCTCAGAACTGAACCGGATTCAGAGTCACCTGCTCTGGTATGGTGCTTACCTGCTTGATCTGGGTGCATTTACCCCAATCATGTATGCTTTTGATGATCGTGAGCACATTCTCGATATTCTTGAGGATGTCACCGGTTCCCGTTTGACCTATTGTTATTTCCGGGTCGGTGGTGTCAGTAAAGATATTGACGATAAGTTCGTGACCAGCACCAGGGCTTTCGTCAAGCGTTTGCGCAGTCGATTCCCCATGTATGAAGATCTGGTGAATGGCAATGTTATTCTTCAGAACCGCTTGAATGATGTCGGTGAACTCACACCACATACCTGTGCTCGCTATGGTGTTACTGGTCCGCTGTTGCGTGGTACCGGTGTCGCCTATGATATGCGTCGGGCAGAACCCTATTCAATTTATTCAAAATTTGATTTTGAGATCCCAACCGGAACCAAAGGTGACTGTATGGCATCTTTTATGGTTCGTTTCCACGAACTGGAACAGAGTCTGCGAATCATTGAGCAGGCCTTGGATGGCTTGCCAGAAGGTCCAATAATGACTCCCAAGGTTCCAAAAAAGTTGAAAATTCCGGCTGGTGATTACAATAGTTCGGTTGAAGCACCACGTGGTGAGCTTTCGTACTATCTTGTTTCTGATGGATCAGATGTCCCGTATCGTCTCAAAGTGAGAACGCCGTCATACTCTAACCTCAGTGTTGTTCCTGAAATGTGCCAGGGAATGCTGCTTTCGGATGTGGTGTCGGCTATGGGTGCTCTGGACTTGGTTATCCCCGAGATTGACAGGTAGGGTATATGGAAATCTTTTACAGTATTCTTCCGGATCTGATTCGGATGGTTGTTTGTGCCATATGCGGAGCCGTGATTGTATTTGGCAATGCGCTGGTAATGGGTTATGCCGAGCGGAAATTGGCGGGTCATATTATGTTCCGACCCGGCCCGATGGAAGTTGGACCACATGGTATTTACCAGTTGGTGGTCGACGGATTGAAGTTGATGGGCAAGCAGCTGGTGATTCCGAAAAATGCGGATAAGCCGCTGTTTATGCTGGCTCCACTGCTTGCTTTTGCCCCGGTTTTTGTTCCTCTGCTGGTGATTCCATTCAGTGATAAAATCCAGGGATTTGATCATGATATCGGACTATTGGTTATATTGGCTCTTGCCTCGATAAACCTTTTGGCAGTCTTGATTGGTGGTTGGTCATCAAACAATAAGTACTCATTGTTTGGTGCTTTCCGTGCGGTTTCTCAGAATGTTGCCTATGAAATACCGATGCTGCTCTCATTGCTGTCAATTATCTTCATGACAAATACTTTTAGTCTGAAGGGAGTTGTTGCTGCGCAGAGTCCAGTCTGGTTTATTGTCATTCAACCCTTGGCTTTTTTGATTTACCTGGTTGCCATTGTTGCTGAAACTAACCGGGCTCCTTTTGACTTGCCTGAAGCAGAGAGTGAGTTGACCGCTGGTTTCCATACCGAATATAGCGGTATGAGCTTCAGTTTGTTTGTGTTGGGTGAATACGCCAACATGTTTATTGTCAGCAGTGTTGCCACGGTATTTTTTCTCGGAGGAAGTTCGGGAATTCCCTTGCCGTACTTTGAATACAGCGGGATCATCTGGTTTTTGTTAAAGGTTTATTTGTTGATGTTTTTCCTGATTTGGATTCGTTGGACTTATCCCCGAACCCGTTTCGATCAGTTGATGAACTTTTGCTGGAAATATCTGATTCCTTTCTCACTGGTTAACCTTCTTATTACTGTCGTGATGGTGAAGCTACTATGAAATCCTATTTCTCAGTGTTGTTTACGGGAGCATGGAGCCTTATCCTTGGCCTGAAGGTCACTATCAAGGCACTTTTCTCTCCAATTGTTACTTATCAGTATCCCCGCGAGAAGCTGGAGGTGACTCCAAACTATCGTGGTCATATTGATCTGGTTAAGTTCGCTGATACCGGCACCCACAAGTGCATTAGTTGCGGTAGCTGCATGCGTGATTGCCCCTCAGACTGTATTGTCGTTGAAGGTGAAAAGCGCGAAGGGGTTAAGGGTAAAGTGTTGACGATATTTACCCTCGACTTTACCAAGTGCAGTTTATGCGGTGCCTGTGTTGAAGTTTGCCCAACCAAAGCTCTCGATTATTCCAATGATTATGAATTGGCGGGATTTGCACGTGAAGAGTTTTACTACGATCTCTTGAAGAGAGTGGAGGAACGGGAATGATTGTTTTTGAATACATCGCCGAAATCCTCTTTTATGCCCTGGTATGTTTGACATTTACGGGCGGTATTGTGGCGGTCAGAGCCAAGCTGCTTATGCATGCTGTTCTGGGGTTGGCTGCGACATTATTTGGTGTCGCAGGTCTTTACTTTCACCTCGGTAGCCCCTTTCTGGCAATGATGCAAATCCTGATTTATGTCGGTGCCGTCTGTATTATCATTGTTATGGGGGTCATGCTTGGCAATACTCCGGATCAACTGGCTGCCAAAAATCTGACTGGACGGAATCTGCCATTGGCTTTACTCGCCTGCTTAACCGGCTTCGTCTCATTGTTTGTTGCTACGATTATTCGAACCGAATTTACCGTAGCAACAGAAAAAGTTGGCGACATGTCGATAGAATTTGTCGGTGAAAATTTGCTGCTACAGTATTGTCTGGCGTTTGAATTGATATCGGTCGTATTGCTGACAGCGATTCTTGGTGCCATTATTCTGGCCCGTGGCGGCCGGGAGGGAAAGACGTCATGATGATCAGTGCTAATTTAAACACCTATCTGGTTATTGCAGCTGTTTTGCTGGTCATCGGTATATACGGCATGGTGCAGCACCGGTCGTTGATCGGGATGCTGATATCAAGTGAATTTATCCTCAATGGTGCAGCTTTAAACTTTATGGCTTTTAATAGCTTTGTTGCACCTAATCCTGCTGTTGGCCAGATCTATACTCTGTTTATCATGGGAATTGCTGCAGCAGAAGCAGCGATAGTAGTCAGTATTATCATCGCGGTGTACCGTAAGTATCAAAGTGAAGATCCTGAGGAACTTCAGGACATGAAAATGTGATATTGCTCCTCTGGCGTTTTTACAGTTGGTAACGGCAGTTACGCAGTTCTGCTAGCACGACACACCACTTGAGAAAGTACATGCAATGAACACAATCATAACCAGCAAAATCATTATAACTATGTTGATCCCGATGATCACGGCACTACTCGTCATGATTACGGGGAAAAAAGAGAACCTGCGCGATGGTATATCGGTTGTTGGTGCCATTTTGACCTTCGCCTCGGTACTGAGTTTTCTCCCAGTTATTCAGGGTGGAGATCAGCTGCAGTATACTCTGTTTCAGCTCTATCCCGGGGTCACGGTCAAGCTGAATCTGGATCCGCTCGGGGTGATTTTTGCCATGGTGGCATCTTTTCTGTGGATTGTCGCCGCTCTTTACTGTGTCGGCTATATGCGCGGACTTAATGAACATGCCCAGACCCGTTTTTATGTCTGTTATGCCGTTTCGGTTGGCGCTGCGATGGGTGCCGCATTTGCTGGCAACCTGTTCACTCTGTACCTGTTCTACGAGATGGTTTCCATTTTCACCTATCCTCTGGTTATGCACCATCAGGATCAGGAGGGCTATTGGGGCGCCAAGAAATATATCGTTTATCTGATGTTCACCTCAAAGGCATTTCTGTTGCCGGCGATGATCATCATCTACGTCCTTTGCGGAACTCTTGATTTTAACTCCGCCAGTATTGCTACTGGAATTTTCCCGGCTGAGGCTGATCGCTTTGTCGTTGGGATTGCTTACCTGCTTTGTTTCTTCGGATTTGCCAAGGCAGGTGTTATGCCATTCCATAACTGGTTGCCCGACGCAATGGTTGCACCAACTCCAGTTAGTGCCTTGCTTCACGCTGTTGTTGTTGTCAAGGTTGGTGTCTTCTCTATCAGTCGTGTCATGCTATCTATTTTTGGCACCGACATGCTGGCTGACACTGGTCTCGGGTTAATGACCGCATATTTTGTCTCATTTACGATCCTGACCGCATCGGTGATTGCTCTTACCAAAGACAACCTCAAGGCACGCCTCGCTTATTCAACTGTCAGCCAGTTATCTTATATTATTCTCGGTGTTGCGATGCTGACCCCGAATTCTATTACTGGTGGTCTGGTTCATATTGCCAACCACGCATTTGCCAAAATCACCCTGTTTTTTGCCGCAGGTTGTATTTTTGTCGCCAGCGGAAAAAAGAATATCTCAGAGATGGGGGGGCTTGGCAAGCGAATGCCTTGGACCATGGTGGCTTTTGGTCTTGCTTCGCTGGGGATGATTGGTGTCCCTCCGGTGGGTGGCTTTGTGACCAAATGGTATCTAGCTTTGGGAACAATTGATCTTCATAACTGGATTTTACTGACTGTTCTCCTGGTGAGTAGTTTGCTCAATGCCGGTTACTTTGTCCCGGTCGTTCTTAAGGCCTTTTTTGGCAAGCCATTGCCTGCCGATGAAGGTTTAACCAGTAGTCTTGAGGGGAAACCTCTGATTATGTTTATGGTTGTTCCACTGGTTATAACTGGCGCAATTTCGGTGTTGATTGGTGTTTATCCCACCCTGTTCCTGGACCTCATTAACCTTATGGTGAAGTCATGATTGTAAATTTTCTAACTTATTTGCGGGAAAGACCAGGTCTGTTGAAGTGGTCGTTTCTGGCCTATTTAGCGTTTGCTCTGGTTTTTGATTTCTTTGCCGACCGTCATCATGCACATTTCTGGGGCGATCATCTGGTGGGCTTCTGGGCGGTATTCGGTCTGGTCGGGTGTCTGGCAATGATTGTTCTCTGCAAAGGGCTGTCGCACGTATGGCTGGAGAGGGACAAGGATCATTATGACAAGTAGTATTTTCATGCATCCAGCCACCATGTTCATTATTGGTGCGCTGCTCCTCCCCTTAGCTAAAAAGTTCAAGGTCCAGAAGATCTGGCTGGTACTGATACCACTGGTGGCATTTATTCAGATTCAGTATTTACCAGAATCATTCGGTAAGGTTGAGTGGTTGGGCTTTGAGCTGCAGTTTGGTCGGGTTGACAAACTGACGATGGTCTTTCTGCACGTTTTCACCTTGATGGCATTGATTGGCAGTATCTTCGGTCTCCATGTCAAGGAAAGTGGCCAACATATAGCTGCCTGGTTATACGTGGCAGGCTCGCTAGGAACGACGCTGGCTGGTGACTATCTGACCGTATTTATTTTCTGGGAACTGATGGCTTTTGCTTCAGTTTTCCTGATCTGGTATCGAAAGCGGAAAAAGTCTATCGATGCTGGCTACCGCTACCTGCTGGTGCACACTTTTGGCGGTCTGATACTGCTGGGCGGAATCTTCCTGCGCTATCAGAATGTTGGTGATCTCACTTTTGAGTTGATCTCGGTCGATAATGCAACTCTTGCCGATTATCTGATTATGATTGGCTTTATGCTCAATGCGGCGGTGCCGCCAATTCATGCCTGGCTACCGGATGCTTATCCTGAAGCAACGGTCACCGGTGCAGTCTTTATGTGTGCCTTTACGACCAAAACCGCCGTTTATGTTCTTGCTCGCGGCTTTGCCGGGTTTCAAGTTCTGGCAATCATGGGAGCTATCATGACCCTGTACGGGGTCGCTTACGCGGTCATTGAAAACGATGCCCGGCGGATACTGGCGTATCATATCGTCAGTCAGGTCGGCTACATGGTCTGTGCGGTTGGTATTGGTACCGAGATGGCGATCAACGGTGCCAGTGCTCATGCCTATGCCCATATCCTCTACAAAGCGCTGTTGTTCATGGGGATTGGCAGTGTTCTGGAGATGACGGGACGCTCCAAACTCAGCGAGTTGGGCGGCTTATATAAATATATGCCGTACACCATGATATTTACTGTCATTGGTGGAATTGCAATCTCCGGCTTCCCGCTGACCAGTGGCTTTATCAGTAAGTCAATGATCATTGCTGCAGCGGGTAATAACCACCAGCTCATCATTATGGGTATGTTGTTGCTGGCAGCAGTTGGTACCTTCTTGTCGGTTGGAATTAAATTACCGTATTATGTTTTCTTTGGACCCAAAGATAGTGGTCTCACACCCAAAGAAGCCCCCTGGAATATGCAAGTCGCCATGGGTATGGCTGCTTTTATGTGTTTTTTCCTCGGTTTCTACCCCGACTATCTTTATGACATGCTCCCCTATGCCGTTAGCTATCATCCCTACACCAGTTACCATTTGGCCGAGACATTCCACATTCTTGGTTTCACTGGCCTTGGTTTCTACCTGATGGTCAAGTACCTCAAGCCTCACGATGTTTCCAATCTTGATCTTGACTGGTTCTACCGTCGCGGTGCTGATTGGTTCATGTGGGTCGCCCGCAAGCCGGTTAGTGCGACCAACGAATGGGTCAGCAATATTTATCAAAGTGTTGGTCTACGCCTCACTATGGCGCTGGCACGTGCGGTATCCTGGTTTGACTGGGAGGGGATCGATTGGGCTCTCGACGGCAGCGCCCGCGGTGTTGTTAAAGGTGGAGAACAGGTACGACAGTTTCAGACCGGGAAGTTGCAGCATTATATTGGCGCTGCAGTGGCCCTGTTGTTCATAGTGCTTATCGTTGTGGTTCTGGTCTGACCCTGTCCGCTAATTAACGGACAGGTAATTACTCTTAGACAGTAGGAAGTCATGGAAAACTATCTAATCCTGAATACATTGAATTTTCCGATTTTATCGTTGCTGCTGATCGTACCGGTGGTCGGAGCCATTGTGGCCATGTTCTTACGTGGTGATACGGTGCTTAAAATCTGGGGTCTGGCCGTCACTCTGGCCACGGCACTGGTCTCTCTGCCGTTGTGGAGCTATTTTGATCAAACCACAGCGAAGTATCAGTTTGTTGAACTGCGTCACTGGTTTCCTGCTTTGGATCTAGATTATGTCGTCGGGGTCGATGGGATCAGCGTCCTGCTGGTGCTCCTTACCACTCTGGTGATGCCTCTTTGTATCCTCTGTTCATGGACTTATATTAAAACCCGCTGGAAAGAGTTTGTCATTGTCACCTTGCTGATGGAAACTGCCATGCTCGGAGTTTTTGTCAGTTTGAACACGGTGCTGTTCTGGATCTTCTGGGAGGGGATGCTGGTCCCCATGTACCTGATCATTGCTATCTGGGGCGGGGCACGTAAAGATTACGCATCAATCAAGTTCTTTCTCTATACTTTTACCGGGAGTATTTTTCTGCTGGTTGCAATCGTGGCGATGTATATCAAAACCGGAACCTTTTTTATCCCGGACTTGATGGCTTATAGTTTCGGTTTCTCCTATCAAGTGTGGATATTCCTGGCTTGTGCTCTCGGTTTTGCCATCAAAATGCCGATGTTTCCTTTCCATACTTGGTTGCCCGCAGCTCACGTTGAGGCACCGGTTGCCGGATCGGTTATCCTCGCCAGTATTTTGTTGAAAATGGGTGGTTACGGCTTCTTGCGCTTCTGCCTGCCGATGGCACCGGCTGCGACGGTATACTTTGTGCCATTGCTGCTGACGATGTCGTTAATCAGCATTATTGTTGGTGGTTATCTGGCCTTGGGGCAATCGGATATTAAAAAACTGATAGCCTATTCTTCCGTTGGCCACATGGGTTTTGTCACCCTTGGGATTTTTCTCCTCAATGATGCCGGGATCAAAGGTGCGATGCTGCAGATGATCAACCACGGGATTACAACAGGTGCTCTGTTTATCCTGATCGGAATTATCTATGAGCGAACTCACAGTCGTGAGATTGGTGATAACAGTAAGCTGGGGATGTTCATGCCGATTTATGTCACCTTTTTGGGCATATTCTCTCTGTCATCACTGGCTTTCCCGGGAACCAACAGTTTTGTCAGCGAGTTTCTAGTACTCTTTGGTGCTTTCGACAAATTTCCGCTGGTTGGTGCTGTTTCGATCCTCGGGGCAGTTCTCGCTGCGGCGTACATGTTGCGCTTGATGCAAAAAATGGTCTGGGATGATTCAGATGGTCACGTGCCTCATGGAGAGCATGCGGAAGAGCGCAAGCGGGTTTTGTTCGATTGCAATTATCGGGAAGTTATTCAACTGGCATTCTTAACTATCTTTGTTTTTTGGATTGGTCTCCATCCAACGCCATTACTTGATATGATGGATTCCAGCGTCGCTCACCTGATTCATCAAATTGATGCTGGTAGTGCGCTGCCGGAAGCGGCATCTCATGGTCAGAGCCATGCCCTGCTGGAAAATGCAGGCACTTGGATCAAGAACCTCTTTTAACTAAAAAGAATCGGATCAGCTTATGTTAAACACGATTTTTATGCCTGAAATTGCCCTGATGTTAATGACCCTGGTTTTGTTTTTTATGACCTTGGGCAAATTTCGCACCGGTACTGTTCAGGCAGTAAGTCTGGTGCTGGCTGCAATCACCCTGGTTATTACCTTTGCCAGTCTTGGTACTCAGGGACTCATGTTTTATGATGTCTATCAGATAGATGCCTTGTCGCAATTGTTCAAGGTGGTGATCGTCTTCGGTCTGTTTCTGGTTTACTTCCTCGGTCGCAATTTGCTGGGTATTGAAGAGAAATTACACACCGAGTACAATATGTTTCTGGCAATAAGTGCCCTCGGTTTGATGTTTTTAAGTAGTTCGGTTGAACTGTTGACTATCTTGCTCAGTCTGGAAATCTCATCTTACGCATTGTATGTCGTTATCCCGTTTCGCCGTGGTCAGGGTCGATTGCATGTCGAAGCTGGAATCAAGTACATCCTCTTCGGCGCAGCATCAACCGGGCTGACTCTCTATGGAATGAGTTATGTCTTTGGTTTAGCACATACCACTTACTTATCGGAGCTTACTGAGAAATTGCCGGGTCTGGTTGCAACCCAACCTTTGGCTGTCATTGCAATTGTTCTGGTCATGGTCGCATTTTTCTATAAACTGGCGCTGTTCCCCATGCATTTCTGGGCACCTGATGTCTATCAGGGTGCTGCCAACGAGACCACCAGCTTTGTCGCAACCCTCCCCAAGGTCGGTGCGGTGCTGTTGTTGCTGCGATTTGTTGCAGTTGCCGGTGTTGATATCTCGCAAGTGACCTGGGTTCTGGCCGCCATTGCAGTATTGTCGATGGTCTTTGGTAACTTCAGTGCGTTGGTACAAACTGATCTGAAGCGCTTGCTTGCTTATTCCAGTATTGCCCATGCCGGCTATGTCATGATTGGTATTTTGACTGCTGATAA
>Ga0164318_10004796_pt1 | contig 13043 bp, 8 predicted proteins | sample GuaBasSedimGuay9_FD_113734 | JGI IMG/M metagenome (GOLD analysis project Ga0164318, IMG submission 113734) | Subseafloor sediment microbial communities from Guaymas Basin, Gulf of California, Mexico - Guay9, Core 4571-4, 0-3 cm | ecosystem: Environmental > Aquatic > Marine > Hydrothermal vents >... | reverse complement strand
TGTCGAAACCCCATGGCGTCGTGAAGTCACCAGTAACAGACGCAGAGGTGTAGTGATTGCGAATGGTCACATCGAACGAGTAGCCGTCGGGAGCATAGTAGTGATTGCTAGCCATGACCACACTCAGTGTGACGGTCTTGGTGCCCACCGCCCACGAACTCGTCGGCAGAGTGACGTCGAACGATGTTGCGGGATTTTCGGAGTGCGAACCACCGGACCATGTGAATGTCATCGATGAAACGTCTGCAATGGCCACGGTCTGACCAGTGTCGGTGTCGATTATGGTGACCGTGAGCGATGTGTCAAAGCCGTAGGGCGTTGTGAGGTCGCCACTCACAGACGCTGTTGTGTAGTGGGCCCGAAGAGTGAAGGTCACGTTAACACTTGCATCGTTGACATAGGCTCCGGACTTGGTCGCATTGAAGATGAACCAGTGGTCACCAATCGAGAGCCCACCACTTGAAACTGAGATGTTGTACATCCCATTGCCTTGAGCCACAACGTTGACGGGGGTACCATTCCCGAATGTGATCGTGGCCCCTGTGATGGGGGTGTCGTCGTATGTATCGCGAAAGACCAGAGTCGCCGTGAAGTCTTGGCCATACGGGGTGCTTGTCACGTTTAGGTACGTCAGCTCAGTTGGATGATAGAGGTCAAGATAGAATGTCAGTGTTGCATCATTGTAGTAAGGATGAGAAGAGTAGACAACAAGGGCCCATCTCTGATTAGTACCCAGATCCGTTGTATTCATAGCAATGCCATATCTTCCCGTCCCATAGTCGTTTAGCGTGACGTCATACTCGGATCCTGAGGCAGACCAGTTCATCTTGACCGTCGCACCGGACACCTTTCCTGACGTGAGGTCATCGGTCAACTCGACCTCCACATAGAGCATCTCACCGGCCGTCCTCACAGACACGCTATCACTTATGGCGTCACCTGGCGAGATTAGATTTAGCGACGAGTCGTGCTTGACCGTGAACTGGCGCTCATAGAGTCCTGTTCTATTGTCCACACCAGCGCCGGTGTCATTGTAGAACACCCGTGCAGTCCATACTCCAGCTGCTGCGCCAGTCATGGCCTTCGTGAATGTGTTCTGGAATAGGGTGCGTTGCTGTGTGGTTCCCGATGTGACGAAGGATGTGGCGTCGTCCTGGTTCGTGTATTCTGTGGATATCCATGAGGTGGCCTTTGAACCCAGCCCGATCCGTACCTCATCAATCCGGCCGTCAAAGAAACCACTCCCAGATGGAATCTCATTTGTGTCGGCTTCACCGCCGCCAATCCCCCACGCACCCGAGAAACTCAAGTTGCCAGTTGATAGCGTACCGATACTTGTTCCGGAGGTCACGTCGTTGCCGTTGATGAAGATCTTGCTCTTTGAAGTGTCCGAGGAGTTGAAGTAGACTGTGAAGTAGTACCATCCGGTATTCCAAGAAGTTGTGCTTGTCCAGACATACCGAGCGGCACCGCTGTTCTCCACCTTGAACACCATCGAGCCGTCTGGAACGCCGACGCCGTAGTCTGTACCCACGAGAGCGACATGCATATTGTTGCTCGTTGTCAGATACTTCTCCACCAATATCATGGTCTTTGGCGATGATGAACCGAAGGCACTATCAAGCTTGAACCAACCAGAGATCGTGACCGAACCAGAGGGGTTGAGTCCTTCAGTCGAGTTGACTGTGATAAAGTCATCAGAACCATCAAAGTTCTGCCCGTAGACGATCTTGGCGTTGACTCGAGAGGTCTCACGCTGGTTCGCGTCGTAGCCGCCGCTTGTGGAGTCATAGAACACTGTGGTGTTTATCTCGTCAGTGGCACTCTCGTCAAGATGCCACACTGCCTCGTAGTTGTCGGTCCATACTTCGTCTGGACGCTCTTGCGGACCCACAATGGGGTTTCCATAATACATCGTAATGGTGGTGTCGGTCGTGCTTGACAGGTTAGCTCTCACCCACGCCAAGAGATGCGCGTGAGTGGAGTTATAGTTCTGTGAGAACAGTTCGAGCTCATGTGCGAGGATGCGGCCATTCTGCACAAATAGGATGTCATCTCCGTCAGCCTGAACCTTGATTGAGTCGTGGAGGTCCGAGTCGTACAACTCAATCAATACGGGGAAATTAGTCAGGTCCCCGTCCACATTCGAAGATGAGATTGTGAGGCTCTTTCGATACTGGAAGCCGGGCACCTCGTGGGTGGTCGCTCCAGTGATGGCGGTGGAGGTCCGATACCACTCGGTGCCGGAGGGGTCCACCAGCACGAGGTTCACAGAGGCTCCAGTGATCCATGGCGTCGTGGCACGAACGGCTAGGGTGTCGGTCGTCTGGAGTGTGACTGTTTCTCCCAGTGTGCCGCCGCCAATCCCGACATCAACCCCAGACACGTAGTTGGAGGCCTCGAAGTCGATGTGCCATACGCCGAACACATCCAATGCTGAAGCACGAATGGTGACCTTACCACTAGAGTAGTACCAATCAGTGAGATAGGTCTTCGTCTGATTCAGAGGATTGCGCACCGCGATGGGGCGCCAGTCCGGTTGTGGGAACCGCACACTCACATCAGTGACCGCAGTCCCGTTAGGTGCCTCAATCAACACGTCCGCCGTCCACTGGACGTTGGACGCATTCTCGACGTAGAACGACGTAGAACATTGATAGTTGCCATCGATAGACTGGCCTGACCCCGTCAAGGAGCCAGCAACTGCTGCACCCAGTCCGACAGGGACACCGCGATTTGTGATTCTGGTGTCAATGCCCGTTGCCGGGCCTGTCGCGGGAATTGTGAATAATGCAACAAGTAGCACCACTACTGGATAGAGCCTCTTCATTAGCATGGACCTCCGTCTCTCACATCTGACTGTGTTCTCGTAATCGCTTCAGATTCGACTAGCAGAGTCACGAAACAATTGGAATCGATTCCGGCGCATCCTTTTGAAGAATAGTCCTGTGAATTGAATCGACAAATAGGGAAACTGGACGAATTCTCGAAGGGTCGGGGCGATGTGCGTGCGGTTCGAGGTCTGGAGTAAGTCATAAACAGATAGCCTAGCCTCGCTAGTAATCCCAACCCCTTCTCGTGCATGCACATCTCTCCGGGACACACAGAGCAGGGACTGCCCGGCATCCCGAGTGCAAATGGGGCAAAGGCTCTCAAATACTTACGGTGTATAAACTGCGAATGAAATTACTAGAGCACCGATTATTCAACGAGGAGTCAGCACGGCGACCACTGGCGCATCGTACTCCGCACAGGAGAGGCTATAGTGTTTGAAGATAGTCAAGGTAACCGACAAAGCTGTATCCCAAGCGATCTCGGAGATCGGCCAGGATATCAAGCATGTTATTGTTGCGATGATCGAGAGGATGAACCGCAATCTGGAGGGGGCCGCCAAGCTCCATCTCTACCAGCGCCGTGTCTAGATTCAGTCTACTCGACCCAGAGCTGATGATTCGGTCGGCAACTTGGAACCGCCGGCCCTCGCCCAAGACATTCACTGTGTTCTCTATGACACAGTATCTCATCCCGAGGTCTTTGGCAATCGCGGCGAGCCTCGACGGCGCAGTCCAGGACGGTGGGACCACCCCAGGTGGCGTCTTCCCGAAAGTTCTTGTGAACAGCGTAACGGCGGTCTTCATTCGCGACAGCAGCCGATCTGTCTTGAGACGCCTGAACTCGTGAGGAGCCCCCGACTTGGTGACGTGCGTGTAGCCATGTATCGAGAGCTCTTTGCCCAAGGAAGCAAGGTATTCGGCAAACACATTGTGACGCTCGAACGTGTTGGCCCTCCTTAGACCGTAGAATGGAACCACGAGCAGGGTGACACTGCTGATCCCGAGGTCTTCGAGAAGGTCACATGTTGTCACAATGTCATCTTCAAAGGCCGGGGTCACCTCATGGAGAGAGAGCAGTACAGTCTGATCACGTATGCTCTCTATCACCCGCACCATCAAATCACCAGCCCGTACGCACGAAGATGACTGTGCGCTGCCTATGCATCGGGGGAGGACTGCAAATGCCCCTCTATATCCTGCTCAACCATTGTCTGTAGGCAAGATCCACATCGCGCTCTGTGATCGTCTTCCGATCGGCGACTTCCGTTATCTCAGCTGCCCTCTTCGCCAAGTATATGCCAATCTCCTCAAGTATCTGTGCAAGCCTCTCAGCGCCCTTGTCACTCACCCGGTTAGCACCGGCCTTTCTTATGAGGCGGTCAACGGGCGCAACGGGGATTATCCTGTCCTTTCGAGAACGCGGCAACTTCTATCTCACCTCAATGCTGTGCAAACGGCACTATCGACGTCACTCGGGCTAGTTCTCTATTAAAGGCATTGGCATCGCAATGTGATGGGGAGAGTAGGGCGCCACATGGAACAACCTCTGAGATTGTCAACTACGGCGCCCACGTACCAACACGACCTCTGAGCGGTCTACCACTTCGGCTGGTGAAAGCATGCCAGCGGACTCTTCAGCCTCGATGATACTCCCGAGTGTGACCTCACTCTCATCTCCTATCTGTGTGGCTATCCCGCAAGCGTGGCATGTATCAGTCTGGCACGATAGGCCGAGCTCCACAGCCTCCCAAGTCACTTGCACCACGTCATCTCCTGCACACGGAGTGAGAACGGGAACACCACCGACTGCCTCAGCAATTGTCTGGAGCTGCTGCAGGCCTCCTTGCTGGCCCTCACCAATCATGTCGCCAGTCACAATCGCGTCAGCGTCCTCTCTACGAAGAACCTCACGAGCTACACGAAGTATGCTGCGCCGACACAGGAGGCAGGCCAAGGTGCGGCCAAGCTCGCTTAGCAGTCTGGTTTCCCTACGATACGGCACCGCATACAGCAGCACATCATAGTTGTAGATGTATCTCGAGAGAGCCTCGACCTGACTTCGTACTGTGGCCCGGAGAACCGAGCTGTTACCGGATGTGTCGAACAACAACCACACGGGCACACACCCACGACGCATGATGCGATATGCAGCAACAGCCGAGCTCGCATCTCCTGTCACAATGCACACGACAGGGCCCTGAGAACCTGTGGGCATCCCTCCGACGCCCGGCACGGTTTCGGTGAAGATATACGATGACTTGTCGCGTACCTCTACGTAGATGATCTGATCTGGGCTCCTCAGGTTGACTCTCAGATTCAAATCATCCAGCTCATTCAGGATTCTTGCGCCGAGCTGCTCCCGGATCTCTTGGCTTGTGAAACTGTGCTCTCCCATCCTCCGTGCGCCGACCGCAAAGGACAGACCTGGCCCGAAAGACTCGCGTGCCACGGCAACGCCGGTCTCAAGTATCGACTCCATAGTTGCATCAGTGACGACGACCGGGGACGTTGAAACCACCCCGAAGATGGATGAGATTACGGTCGCGGCACGCTTGGCACTCTTCGACTCTACGAAGATGCGCCCGAACTCGACTCGGATATTTGAGAAGGGTATGTCATGCTCCCGAAGAGCGGAGCGTATGTGGCGTGCAAGGAGCCTACTCATACGCCTTCTAGTCTGGCGTGACTTAACGCCAATCTCACCGTACCTCACAAGCACGGCCGTGTGTTCGACTGTCATCCGGTCCCTCTCGTCCTACCGAGGCGGATATCTCGAATAAATGGTTCTGACGTGGCACAGTCGGCAGGATGCGGTCGGCAAAGAGCAGTAGCGCAATCAAAACAACTATGAGATACGCGGTCCGTGAAGACTTGGCTGTCACATGAAGGTCATTGGCGTCGATGTCGGTGGAACGTTCACCGACATAATCTTGGTGAGCAGCGATCCCAGCCGCTACTATGTGCACAAGGTCCCCTCGACACCCGAAGCACAAGAGCGTGCTGTGGTCCGGGGAATAAGGGAGATTCTCCACCGCACTGGCACAGAAGGCTATGAGATAGACTTGATAGTGCACGGGACCACGATTGCGACAAACGCGATGCTTCAGCGCAAGGGAGCAAGGGTCACGCTCTTGACGACGGAGGGGCTCGAGGACGTAATCGAGATTGGTCGCCAGAATAGAAACGAGATCTATGCTGTGCACGCCAGCCGACCAGAACCCCTTGTGGACCGACAACATAGGATCGGTGTGAGCGAACGTATAGGTGCCGACGGCAAAATCATCGTACCACTGACGGATGAAGAGGTTGCGAGGGTCGTACGTCTTGTCAGCGAACAGGACGGCAATGCCGTGGCTATCGCGCTGCTGTTCTCATTCAAGAACCCCTCACACGAGGAAACATTGCTTCAGGCTCTCAGAGGACCGAACGACAGGTATGTGGTGGCGTCATCACACGTCCTACCAGAGTTTCGAGAGTTTGAACGGACTTCTACGACTGTGCTTGAGGCCTATCTGGGGCCGGTCGTAGTCGGCTATTTGGAGAAACTTGATCGCGAGATTAGGAGCGTCTGCCCGCGTGCAAGACTGACCGTGATGCAGTCGAATGGCGGCACCAGGCTGTGTTCTCAGACAAGGGGGCACACAATCGGCCTTGCTCTGTCCGGTCTCGCAGGGGGCGTCATGGGGGCTTGGGAGGTTGCCCGCAGGGCCGGAGTGAACAGGTTGATCTCGCTTGACATGGGTGGCACAAGTTGTGACATTAGTGCAATAGACGGCGGCGTCGTGGTGCGCCCGGACAATGAAGTCGGGGGCCTTCCACTCCGCATTCCCTCGGTAGATGTCAAGACAATCGGTGCCGGAGGAGGAAGCATCGCATGGATAGACAACGCAGGAATCCTTCATGTGGGCCCCCAGAGTGCCGGCGCGGATCCAGGGCCAGCTGCCTACAACCTCGGAGGAACTGATGCCACAGTCACCGACGCGAATCTGGTGCTGGGACGACTCAATCCGTACTACTTTCTCGGCGGAGAGATTGAGATCAGCATGAAACATGCGCGCCGTGCGGTTAGCAGACTGGCGAAGGAGTTAGGAATGAGCACCGAGGAAACTGCCCTGGGAATAGTCAAGATATCGAGTCACAACATGATGCAGGCAATCAGGGAGGTGACTGTGGAGAGAGGGCATGACCCCCGGGACTACATGCTCGTGCCTTTCGGTGGCGCCGGCCCAACACAGGCCGTGGACATAGCAGAGGCGTTGGGGATACATGCGATTCTTGTTCCGCCGTTTCCCGGGATAACCTCGGCGCTGGGACTTGTATGCACAGACCTGAGGGTTGACCTGATGCGGACGGTCTTGCTGATGGGACGAGAGGGGGACGAGAACGGTCTGAAACGAACGCTTGAGGAGCTGACGGATAGAGCAGTTCGCGGGTTGGTGCAACAGGGGGCAGACAGAGAGACCGTGAAGGTTGAGTGGCGCATTGACATGCGTTACCACGGTCAGTCCCATGAGATTACTATCCATGTCCCATTCCGCACCGAGAAACTCCTGAGTATATCCCGAGAGAGATTCGAACAGCGTCACGCCGCAATGTACGGCTATCGAATGGACGACAGGACAGTAGAGTGGGTCACCGCAAGGGTAGTGGCAACCTCGACTTGGAGTTCGCTCCCAGATCGTGTTCATCCGGCCAAAGAGCCCTGCGAACCAATCTCAGTCAGGGAACTCGTTCTGCCTGACACGGTTGAGGTCGACGCTGATGTGTATCGGCGCCCGGAGGTCGGTGTGGGCCAGCGGATTGAGGGACCTGCGATAATAGAACAGGTCGACACAACGACGTACGTCGGGCCGGGCTGGACAGCGGAACAGCGAGCCGACGGGACGCTCATGATGAGGAGGTCTGTGAACACATGATTGATGACCCGATTACCTTCGAGGTGATCAAGAACGCACTGATCTCGTGCGCAAGTGAGATGAGCCATGCCCTTCGAAGGACTGCCTTCAGTCCTAATATCAAGGAGAGAAGAGACTGCAGCTGCGCGGTGTTTGACTCCGAGGGGCGGCTTGTGGCTCAGTCAAAAGACATCCCAGTCCACCTCGGAGCAATGCCGATGTCTGTACGGGCTTGCATTGAGGCGGTCGGGAATAACCTCACCGAGGGGACAATGGCTCTCCTTAACGACCCCTACTCCGGGGGATCCCATCTCCCCGACCTCACGCTCGTCGCACCCGTGTTCCGCGATGGAGAACGCGTCGCATTTGTGGCAAACAGAGCACACCATGCTGATGTTGGAGGAATAAGCCCGGGATCCATGCCAGGGTTGTCAACAGACATTCATGAGGAAGGAGTCCTCATCGAGCCCAGAATCATTGTGAGGAACGGTGTTCTGCAGCGGAACACGATAGAAGATCTGCTTCGTGAAACCCGAACTCCCGACGAACGGCTCGGAGATCTCTCCGCGCAAATCGCTGCCAATACTGTCGGTGGAAGAAGGCTCCATGAAGTAATGAAGACACATGGCCCAACAAACGTCCTCGACACGTTTCAAGACCTTCGCGACTATTCGGCCGAGAGAATGAAAAACGAGATGATGCGACTCGATGGCAGGGAGGGCGAGTTCACAGACTTCATGGACAGCGACGGGGCTGGTACGTGGACTATTCCTATCTCGGTTTCGCTGAGATTTAAGAGGGGACACGTGCGCGTTGACTTTGGGAAGACATCCGAGCAAGTGATGGGGAACATCAATTGTCCCCTAGCATCAACGCTATCGGCGGTCTACTACGTCTTCATAGCGCTCTTCGGACATGATGTGCCTACAAACGAGGGCTGTTGGAGAGTCATCGATGTCAAGGTCCCACCGAGATCACTTCTCAATCCGGAATACCCCGCCGCGGTGTCTGCGGGGAACGTTGAAACCACACAGCGGATAGTGGATGTCGTGTTCGGCGCACTTGCCCAGATTATTCCAGACGAGGTCCCAGCGGCAAGTCAGGGGACCATGAACAACCTGACAATTGGGGGCACCGACCATCGCATGGGACGGGCATTCACGTTCTACGAGACCATCGCTGGTGGTGCTGGAGCTGTGAGGGGTGCCCATGGGGTCAGTGGCATCCACACTCATATGACGAACACCCTCAACACTCCAATCGAGGCCCTCGAGACCTCATATCCCCTGAGGGTTCGGAAGTACTCAATCAGGAGAGGAAGCGGTGGGCATGGCAAGTGGAACGGGGGTGATGGCATAGTGCGGGAGATAGAGATACTGGCAGACAAGTCCACAATCTCCATTCAGTCCGAGCGGCGCCACAGCAGCCCGTGGGGTCTGGCAGGTGGGGCGCCAGGCGCACCGGGTGACAACCTCCTTATATACGGGGGTCGCGAGTATAGACTTCAGTCCAAGTCAACCGTGATAGCGCCCGCGGGAACCGTGATCAGAATCGAAACCCCGGGTGGAGGCGGATGGGGAGCAGCAGAGGACATGTTCTAGTCCACCTCCCTCATACAGTCACGGCACAAACACCTACAACTTGATGGCAACGTTTCCGGTCACTGCATTGACCCTCATCGTCTTCGAGGTACCGCCTCCAGACACTGTGATATAGTACGTGGGCATGTAAAAGCCATCCAGTCGCTTGAACGTCAACGTGTGGCTGACCACTCGCTTCGCATCCTTCGGCTTTGCCCCCGCGACCTTGGCTACCTCCCGTACGACCTTCTCAATGGAGTTGAACTTGCCAGGTGTCACGCTGGCCTTCTTAATCCATGCGGCAGTGGCCTTCTTCTTTCCCGCCCCCTTGAGCACCCTCTCGAGGCTTCGAGCAGGGGCACCAGTGATTCCATCGAGCACCATTGAATCGGAGCGGGTCACGGAGAAGAGCTCGACCATGGTGAGCTTGATGGACCTACCAGGAATGTCCCTCCCCTTGCTCGGAGTGAGTATCTCTTTCCCGACCATCACTCCAGCCACTTCATTGTTGACGCCAATCTCCTGCACGCGCGGCCTAAGGAACTTGAGCTCGAGTTCGGCGTCGTAGATGCAGTAGAAGTCGTGCTTGAGTTTTGGACGACCGACCCTGACATCGTCGAGAGAAACACCAAGAATCTCGGCACCGTCAGAGCGTGCCAACTTGACTGCCTTCTCGGGGGTGATCTTGGCCTTGAAATAGTAGAGGGCCTTCTTCTTGTCCTTAATCTTCAGTTTCGCGCTGGCGCCTGTGAGTCTGAACAGTGAGGCCGATAGCTTCGGCTTCTTCGCCTTTTTCTTGGCCATGATGTTTCACGGCCAAACGATGCGCATCAGCGCTATTTGTTCTCTTTGGCAGACCTCATTTATGGGCGAAGGCGGCCCTTAGGGTCTCGCCAACCTCATAGATTCTCGCGAATCCGTATCTCTCGAACTGAAGGAAAGTTCCCTCTTTGATGTCACGTGCCGAGGGCTCTGCGAGGCCATCAATCACAGAGCCGTCAATCATCACAAGTTCAACCGGCACTGCACCATCACGCGGAATCCATTGGACAATCGGACCACCGATTGTACGGATCTCGTCCACCTCAAGACTGTGAAACTCTGCTTGGGGACTGTCGGACTTGCGAAGAACGAAGTTGGCAAGGTCCTTCATTCTGAACACGGATCCGTCATCAATCTTGTCGTAGTCAGTCCTCTGGACGCCCAATTCAATGCTACCGTCGCTACGTACAAGTGGGATTGTACGTACTCCTCTCTCGGGGAAGTCAGGGTGCACGGGGGGATGCGCCTCGCGAATGTCCTTCGGGAGGCCTCTCACGTCCAGCCAGACAGGCTCATGAACAAAGAAGATTCGAGGTGCCTCAGCGTCCCGCAGCCTTCTATTCTCGGAATATACGGCCTTCATTGAGAATGACACATCGACGATACTGAGGCCAAGGTCAAGCATCACTTTCCTGATAGCGTCGGGGTGGATTCCCCTCTTGGCAAGTGACTGAAGACTCCATGTGCGTGGGTCGTCCCAGCCACTGTATACGCCACTGTGAACCTCCACGCGCGACTTGCTCTTGCTCAGCTTGGCATCTTGAAATCGTAGCCTCCCGTAGTATATCAGCTCCGGGTGTTGCCAACCGTATATGTCCCAGATGTGCTGCTCGATCTTGCCCTCCTTCACGAGGTCCTTTCCCCGGATGATGTGAGAGATTCCAAGCTCATGGTCGTCGATGCCCCACGAGTACTCCAATAGCGGCCATACCCGGTACTTTGTACCAACCCGAGGATGGTCGGTCTCGGAGATTCTCAGGATGACATGGTCGCGCATTGCTGGGTCGGGGTTGTCCATTCCCGTCTTCAGACGGACCGCTGCGCCACGCTCGGGATATGTCCCGTCCAGCATCTTCTCCCAGCGAGCGAGATTCTCCTCCACGCTGAGATCTCGACACGGACAGGCCCGGCCCTTGGCCTTGTACTCCTTTCGCCAGACATCCGCGTCGCAGTCACAGACGTAGGCCTCGTGGCGCTTGATGAGGTCGACAGCATACTTGTAGAACAAGTCCAAGCGGTCCGACTTGTACACAGTTTCGTGGTACTCGACGCCAAGGTATTCCAGACCCTCGGGGATGAGATCGTATGCCTCAGGCTCAACCTGCTTCTCAGCCGAGCCAATGGTGTCATCAAACACCAGTATCAGTTTGCCATTGTATCGTTTGACGTAGTAGTCGTTCAGTATGACCATGCGTGCATTGCCAATGTGCAATGGTCCGGAGGGAAATGGCGCAAGCCGCATTACAACCTGGGGCCACTTGTCAATGTTGGGCAGCTCTGGAAGACCCTTACTCTCGGGCACCACGGTCTCAGGGCGCTCGAGCAGCTCGGGTGCAATCTCTTGGAGCTCGGCTCGTTGTTCCTCGAGCGACATGGCGCCAATCTCTTCCACCAGACGATCAACTATGGCCTTGACCTCCCGCGCACGGGACCTCAGCTCTGCTCGAGAGCCAAGCAGGGCACTCATCACGGACTTCACGCTGGGGCGCCCCTCGTATTTCACGGCATTCTCCAACACTGCCTTTCGGACTTCTAGCTCAAGGTCGCTCACACGAACCAGCTCCGACGGTGACTCAGAAGGTGAACATTTAACTTTGACCTCGTAGGTCCGCAGAGCGCCTTCTCCGGCTCTTGAGAACGCTTATTTGGGCCCTCGTGAGAGTCTAGGCCATCTATCTCAGTAGGTGTGTAGGTTGTCCGAACTCAAATGTTGCAGGCTCTGCCCTGCCTATTCGACATGTACACACAAGGGCGAGTGCTGTCCCGAATGCCCGTATTTCGATCCCGAGGAGGGGATCTGCCTCGCCCCAGAGTCCGCAAAGAAACCGAGGAGGATTCGAGCTCGGGTTGAAAAACCCAAAGAGGTTGACCCAGAAACATTCCTGTTTGAAGATGACGAGGAGGAAGAAGAGGTCATCGAGGTGAGGAGTAGTTTTGACCTCGATGATGAGTTTGAAACCGAGATTGACGAGGACTTCGACGAGTGGTGATCTGCTACCTTCGAATTGCGAATGGTCAAGGACTAGGCGTGACGGACAGGAGATTGTAGAAGTACAGACTCATCAGAGCAAGTGCAACGACGACAAGAATGGACGCATTCGTCACGAGCCAGCCACGAGCAGCACGCTTGGAAATCTTGATTGGACCAAGAGGCTTCAGACCGGTGGGTGCCTTGCTATGAGGATCGTGCGCCCGCCAGAGAATCTCCAAGGGGCTTGCGTGGCTAGGGAATATGTCCAAGTATAGATGACTCGCATAGCCGAGAAGAAAGAGTGCCACTATGTAGTACTCAAGACCAGCTCCAACCTTGAATGAGTAGTTTGTGACAATCGTGAGAGCAACGTTTACCAGTGTGACCAACGTGATCAAGATGGGGAGCAGGGCAGAGTGAAATATCACGTTACGATGCTTGGAAATCCCAAGGAGAATTATGTCCCAGTCGGGGACAAGCGCTCCCGTGATTGTGATCAGGGCGCCCATAGTGATTGACAGATTGCCAATGATTGGGATTCCTAGTGTCCACAGGTAGATGGCCGAGCCGCCCAAGGACCCAACGCAAAATGTGATGAATGCAATGGCACTCACTGCACCACGGTTACTTGTTGTTCGGTCCTCTTCCTTATGTGGGGCTTTCCAATAAAGCAGCGGGACGGAGATTATCGTGAGAGCAGCTCCGCCAACAAAGTAGTACA
>Ga0164318_10004795_pt1 | contig 13043 bp, 11 predicted proteins | sample GuaBasSedimGuay9_FD_113734 | JGI IMG/M metagenome (GOLD analysis project Ga0164318, IMG submission 113734) | Subseafloor sediment microbial communities from Guaymas Basin, Gulf of California, Mexico - Guay9, Core 4571-4, 0-3 cm | ecosystem: Environmental > Aquatic > Marine > Hydrothermal vents... | reverse complement strand
TTTCCTCCGGCGCGAGCGGCACCAGTTTCTCCGCCACCTTTCTGCCGTCGCAGGAGAGGGCGAGCCTCACGTCGAAGGCCTCGCGGGAGAAGTTCACCACGTCGGCGGCGAACAGGAGGGAGGAGCCGGTGGGGGAGCGTTTCACGGAGGGGTTCCTGACGGCGGCGTTGCGCATTCCCTCGGCGGTGAAGTCCACGGTGTAGAGGACGAGGCGGTCGCGGAGGTCTTCGGGCAGGGCGTCGGCGGGGAGGGAGAAGCCCTCCCAGGTGGCCTTCTGGAAGTCGGACAGCAGGTAGAGCTCCAGGTTGGGGGTGTCGGCGTCGGAGAGCACGGCGAGCGCCTTTTTCACGGCCGTTCCCGGGTCGCCCGCGGCGTAGCCCTGGCGCAGCTCGGCGATGGAGCGCTCGAGCAGGTCGCCGGGCGGGAGGGCCTTGTTGTACACCACGTCGCCGGTGATGGAGCCCGTTACGAGCGGGATTACGGCCATGCGGTCGCTGTTCTTCATGCCGGCGAGGTTGCCGGAGAGGAGGTCGCGGGCGCGCTCGAAGTTGCTCACGCCGCCCACCTGGGCGCTCATGGAGAGGGAGTTGTCCACCACGAAGACCATGGTGACGGGGGCGTCCTCGTCGCCCAGTCCCGCGCCCTTCAGGACGGGGCGGGCCATGGCGAGCGCGAGCAGCGCTATCAGGGCCACACGCAATGCGAGGAGCAGAAGCTCCCTTATCCTCTGGCGCATGGAGAGGCGGGCCTGAATCTCGCGCAGGAAGCGGAGCGTTCCGAAGGGCTGCACCTTCGCCTTCCGCCTCTGCATGAGGTGGATGACGATTGGGATCGCCGCTGCGGCGACGCCCGCGAGAAACAGGGGTGATATGAACGAAATGCCCGGCATGGCTTCACCTTTCGAGGAAGCAAACGGCGTGCCGTGCAATTATAAGGGGGAAAGCGCGGAAAATCCACGAAAGAGGCCGGTTCCAGACCGATTTTCGAGAGGGAGGCCGCGAGGCGTGGACGGGAGCGGCGGGACGTGTGGTTTTTTTCGACATCACATGCCGGAAAGAATCTCTCCGGCCGCCTTCCCGACACGGGGGAAATCGAGGCATTCCCGGAGCACCTTGCGGGCCTTCCGGCTCTCGCCGGTCCTTCTCAGGGCTTCCCCCAGCAGGAAGCGGTAGAACTCGTAGTCCCGCCCGCCGCGCTCCACTTTCTCCAGGAGAGGGACGGCGCGCTCCAGGTAGTCCCGCTCGAGGGCGAACAGCCGCCCGGTGCTCTTCAGCAGGGCCTCGCGCTCGTCGAGGTCCGCCGCGAGCTTCGCCGCCCTCTTCATGTACTTGCGGCGCAGCTTCAGCAGGCCCGCCCGGTGGCAGAGCAGCGCGGCGAGGAAGGCGTCGCCGAAATCGCCGCCGCCGAGCTTGGAAGCCGCCTTTCGGGCCGCTTTCGGCATGAGGGGTCCCTGCGGCAGCTCCGTCTCCAGGGTGGGGGCGCAACAGGTGCGGCGGGCCGCCCAGGCGGCGTTCACCCACGCCATGGCGACCTTGGAGGGCGGGGAGTCCAGGGCGGCGAGGCAGACTGCGGCGTACTCGTACTTCTTCCAGCAGGGGACCGCCCGCGGGCTGGAGGGTTTCGGCGTCTCCCCAAGGGCGGAGAGGGCCGCGCGGAGCTTCTTCCTGGCCTCGTCGGAGAGCGGCTTGCCGAACTCGGAGGCGAAGCGGGTGTAGCGGCAGTTCAGGCAGGTGACGAGGCCCGTGGCGTAGGCGGTGGGGTCGAGGGAGTAGGTGCAGAAGTCGCAATCGGAGCCGCCCATGTAGTCGGGCTCGGCGGGGGGAAGGTAGGGTGTCTTCCGGCCGCAGAGGGGGCAGACGGTCTCCGGGAAGCGCGAGAAGGACGATTCGGGTTGCCCGGCTTCCTCGCAGTGGGCGAGCAGCACGGGTATGAGCTTGCGTATGTCCGGGCGCTGGCCGTCGGCGTCCGCGGCCTTCAGCCACTTTCGGGCGTCCTCCGCCTCGCCGCAGCGTCTCTTGAGCTCGCCCGCGAGGTAGGTGTAGAGAAGCCTCTTGCGGGGATCGAGGCCGGGGGCGGAGAGGGCTTCCTCGAAGCGGGAGGCGGCCTCGGCGAGCAGGGCGGCCTCGTCGGCGGCGTCGCGCTCGAAGGCGTCGAGCTCGGCCCGCAGCTTCGCGGTGTCCTGCTCGGAGAAGAAGCGGGGAGCCGCGGAGGAGATGAGGGAGGCGAGTTTCGCCCGCGTGGCCGGAAGGCCGAGCCTCACCGTGAGCTGGAGCAGCCGGAAGGCCGTGGAGAAGGCGGCGGGCGAGTTCAGCTCCAGCGCCCTGTATTCCTCGCCGAACGCCTTGAAGGCGTCGAGCGGCATCCGGTAGCGCGGCAGGAGGGCGCGGAAGGTTATCTTGTCGCGCACCGCCCACGCGCCCAGGTGAGCGAGGGCGGCGAGCTCGGCCGCGGGAACCCCGCGCGCGGCGGCGCAGACCAGCGCGGCCTCGAACTTCCTCGCTATGGGCGCGGCCTGCTGGCTCGCGGGCGGCTTGCCGTTCCAGATGTCCTTCAGGCGCGGGGGGAGGTTCCTCTTGGCCGCGGGGGGAAGCGACTCGCCGGAGAGGAAGAAGGCCAGTTTGTCGGTGTAGCCGCAGGAGGTGCACACCTGCACGTCGAAGGCGCGGGTGGAGCCCCCGGCGGAGTAGTCGCAGAAGTCGCTGTCGCTTCCCGCCGAGCGGGCGGGCGGCACCGCCTGAGCGCCGTCGAAGGGAGCGCCGCAGAGGGGACAGACGAGCGGAAGCTTGACCACCTCCCCCGAACCCAGCGGCAGGAGGAGGAGCGAGAGCAGCAGGGCGAGCAGTACGGTCCGCGGGGCCGCCATGGGCTCACCCCTCGAAGGGAGCCAGCGCGTAGAGGGGCGTCAGGAAGAAGCGGGCGTCGAAGACCATGCAGTCGGGGAGGACGTGCTCCACCGAGGAAATGTCGCCGAGGTGCGCGGCCGCGAAGTCCTCCAGGTCGGCGGGGGAATGGAAGTCGGCCGGGAGGAGGGGGACGTCGTCGTCGAACAGGGCGGCGTGGGCGTGGAAGTGGAAGCGGCCGGGATCGAGCGAGGGGCCGAAGGCGCGCTCGAGCAGCCCGGCCCCCGCGCGGAGGTCGAGCAGCGAGGGTTTGAGGAACACGCCCGCCGCCGCGAAGGGGAAGCGTCCCCTGCCTCCGCGCCGCCTCAGGAAACGAGGGTAGTTGGAGGGCGAGTTGATCGGGCCGCCGTCCTGCGGGGCGTTGGGCAGGAAGGGGGGGGCGGCGAGCGCCTGGACGTCCAGTTTCCAGAAGGTCCCCGCCGCGCAGAAGCCGTACATGCCGGGCGAATCGGAGCAGAGGGAGAGTTCGTTGAACATCTGGCGCAGCACGGCGCTGAAGCTCCAGTCCTTACCGGGGGGCGTGTAGTAGCACAACGCTTCCTCGAAGGAGAAGGCGGCGAGATAGGGAGAGTCCAGGGCCTCGCCCGCGGTGCGGGGTTCGTCCGGGGAGGAGGCGGGCAGGACGGCGGCGGACCGGCCGCAGACCAGCGCCTCGCCGAAACGGGAGATCCCTTCCCCGCCAGGCGCGGCGCCCAGGCCGAGCCCCCAGCGGCCGCTTTCGAGCGCCAGGCGCGCCACGTCGCCGTCTTCGAGGCGGGAGGCCATGACCTTCCCGTAATCGCCGTTCACGAGGAGCGTGCTCATGCGCTCACCTTCCCACTCTGAAGGCCTCCATGCCGGGGTAACGGGCCGCCGCGCCGAGGCGTTCCTCGATCCGGAGGAGGCGGTTGTACTTGGCTATCCTCTCCGAGCGCGAGGTGGAGCCCGTCTTTATGAAGCCGGTGTTCAGCCCCACGGCCAGGTCGGCGATGGTGGTGTCCTCGGTCTCGCCGGAGCGGTGGGAGACCACGGTGGTGTAGCCCGCCTTGTGGGAGAGCGCCACCGCCTCCATGGTCTCGGTGAGGGTGCCTATCTGGTTCAGCTTTATGAGGACGGAATTCGCCACGCCTTCCTCGATGCCGCGCGAGATTATCTCGGCGTTCGTGACGAATATGTCGTCTCCGACGAGCTGCACCCTGCGGCCGAGTTCGGCAGTGAGGTGTTTCCAGCCCTCCCAGTCGTCCTCCGCCAGGCCGTCCTCTATGCTCACGATGGGGTACTTGTCGCACCACTCGGCGTAGAGCGAGACGAAGTCGGCCGCGGAGAGCGCATCGCCGCCGGACCAGCGGAGCACGTAGGCGCCGCGCTCGGCGTCGTAGAGCTCGCTGGCCGCGGTGTCTATCGCCAGGGCCACGTCCTCGCCCGGCGTGAAGCCCGCTTCCTCCACAGCGCGGAGGATGATGCGGAAGGCTTCCTCGTCGCTGTCGAGGCTGGGCGCGAAGCCGCCCTCGTCGCCGACGGAGGTGGCGAGCCCTTCGCTCTTCAGTATCTTCTTGAGGTGGTGGAAGACGGTGGCGGCGTAGCGCAGCGCCTCGCGGAAGTCGGGCGCGCCGACGGGGAGGATGAGGAATTCCTGCACGTTGAGGGAGTTGTCGGCGTGGACGCCGCCGTTTATCACGTTCACCATGGGGACGGGCAGGACGCCCGCGTTTATGCCGCCTATGTAGGCGTAGAGCGGGAGGCCGTGGAACTCGGCCGCCGCCTTGGCCGCGGCGAGCGAGACGCCCAGTATGGCGTTGGCCCCGTAGCGCGACTTGTTGGGCGTGCCGTCGAGCTCTATCATGGCGCGGTCGATGGCCGCCTGATCCAGCGCGGAGGTCCCCACGAGGCGGGGGGCTATCTCCTCGTTGACGTTCCGCACCGCCTTCAGGACGCCCTTGCCGAGATAGCGGCTCATGTCGCCGTCCCTGAGCTCGAGGGCCTCGCGGCTTCCAGTGGAAATACCGGAAGGAACGGCGGCCCGGCCCACCTCTCCGCTCTCGAGAAACATCTCTACCTCGATGGTGGGATTTCCTCTCGAATCCAGTATTTCACGCGCCTGTATCTTCTCGATCACCGGCATGTGCTCTCTCCTTTCATGTAGCGACAACCAATCAATGACATCGTCAATTCAATCGCGCTCGATTATACCGGGCGTTGGGGCGTTGAGGGCGATGGAAAGGGCACAAAAAAAGGGCGGGGAAGATCCCCGCCCTTCGTCCGGCGGTGCGGCGGGCTCAGTTTTCCTGGTACTTTATGGTGATGAAGCGGAGGTCGCTCACTCCCTCGCCGTTCACCCACTTCATGTAGTAGGTCTGCTGGCGGACGAACGAATTGAGGAAGGAGACGCCGAGTATCTGCACGCGCCTCTTGACCTCTATGTGGAGCATGGTGGGCTCGGTATCGTTCTCCCAGCTTTGGATGGTGTCCTTGAACTGGTAGTGGTTCGCGCCTTCGATGGTGGCGAGTTCCTTGAAGGGATCCTGGTCGCCGTACACCTCGTCCTGGGTGTTGGGAGGGATGACGCCGTCCAGCGAGGCGGAGAGGATCATCACGGGGACGCCCGCCTTGTAGGGGCGGGGATGGGGGTCGTCCTCGGTGGGCTTGGGATAGTAGCGGGGGGCCGCCATGGCGAAGACGGCGTCCACCCTGTCGTCGAGCGAGGCGAAGATTATCGCGGCGCCCGCTCCCCGTCCGTGGCCCGCAGCGCCCACCATGGCGTCGTCCACGGCGTTGTGGAAGATGGAGCTGGAATCGGCGGATTGGGCGATCAGCCAGTCGAGCACGTAGGAGGCGTCCGCCGCGTCCTTCCTCGCGCGGTTGGCGGAGGAGGAGCCGAAGTTGGCCGCGGTGTTGATCGCGGCGACAATGTAGCCCCAGTGCGCCAGTTTCTCGTTGAAGTAGGTGTACTCCGTGGCGGCCGAGCCTTCCTCGGGCATGAAGACGACCACCGGGAACGGACCGGCCGAAGACACCGCGGAGGAATCGGCGGAATCGGTGGGATAGTACACGATCCAGGACACCGTCTTGTTGCGGTCGGAATCCCACTGGAAGTAGGTGGCGGTGCGCGAGAAATACGGGCCGGAATTGGCGGGGTCGGAGACGTCGGTGTTGGGAAGCACGTTGAGCGTCATGGGCGCCCAGGCCGTCATGGGCGCCCCGGCGCTCGACACCATGGTAGCGCCGATGTGGTAGGTGCCGGGCAGGAGCTCGGACACGTCGAGCAGCAGGTCTATCCCGCCTTCGGGGAAGGGGTCGGCGATGGGCGTGAAGCCGTTGGCGAGGTTGGTGTCGGTGTCGTAGAAGACCGTCACCACGCCGTCGTCCTTGGAGCTGTAGGCCCACCCGCGGATGGCGAGGGGCAGGAAGCGGCCGGCGATGATGGTCACGTCGGCGATGGGCTCGTAGAACTCGATGTAGGGGGAGTTGTCCACCGTTATCGCGCCGGGGGCGTAGGTGGTGACGGCGCCGTAGCGGTCGATGACCTGGCCGATGATGTGATAGGTTCCGCCCTCGCGGATGTCAATGTCCCAGGCGAGGTCGAAGGGACCGGCGTCGAGGTCGTCGAATATCCAGGTTATGCCGCCGTTGTCGGGGTCGGTGTCGGTGTCGTAGCCTATCCTGAAGAGGGCGTCGGGGTCGGTGGAGGTGGAATCGCCCTTTATGTTGAGCCGCACGGGCGGCAGGGGATGGACGGTGACGGGGTTGAGCGGCGAGACGAAGGTCACGGAGGGAAGGTCGCCTATGAGCAGGCTTCCGGGGGCGTAGGAGTATTCTTCGTAGGCTGTCTCGTGTACGTTTATGAAGGGGTAGTACCGGCCGTTGAAGGAATCGAGGACCGTCCAGACCGCCGTGAAGTCGCCCGCGCCGGGGGTGATGTCGAGTATGGCCGAATAGCCGTTGGTGGGGTTGCGGTCGGTGTCGAGGCCGATGAAGACGTTGGCGGAGGCGGAGTTGTTCGCGCCGGTGAACGGGTAGTCGGTCCCCCAGGCCGCCACCACGTCGCCCGCGGGAGCGGTGAGCGACACGGTGGGAGCGGCCCGCACCTCGAGGGGATGGTCGAGATAGCGGTAGAGCGTCTCGCCCGCCCGCGATATCTTCGCCACGAAATAGTAGGTGCCGGGCGTGTAGTCCGTCATGGAGACGGTGACGAGGAAGTAGCCGCCCGGGAAGGTGCGGTCGAACCACGTTATGCCGCCGTTGTCGTAGTTCGTGTCGGTGTCCCGGCCTACGGTGATTACGGCGGTGGAATCGTGCGTCCCTTCGCCGCGGAAATTGAGGAAGACGCGCTCGCCGGCCGTGGCCACTATCTTCTTGTTGGGCTCGGTCCAGAAGATGCTGAGGGGCTCGGGGGGAGGCGTGCTCGTGGGAGCCGTACTGGGGCTCGTGGAGACCGTCGGCGAGGGAGAGGCTCCGGTGTCCGTGCCGCCGCCTCCGCCGCAGGCGAGGGAGAAAGCCGCAAGCGCGACGAGGCACATCGCTATCAGCAAGGGACGCTTCATCTCGTTTCCTCCGGGAGAATTCGTAACGATATTTTACACCAAACGGCCGGTATGCAAGACAATTCCGCCCTGAAAACACATTATACTCTCCTTGCGCACCAAGGTGCAAGGAGGAGAGATGGAACAACTGGACTACAGGGGGAAACCCTGCCCGCTTCCGGTCGCGGGCACCCGCAAGTTCCTTATGCAGAATCCCGACAAGTCCGTTACCGTGCTGGTTTCCAAGCCGAACCAGTGCGAGAACGTCGCCGCGCTGGCCGAGCGCTTCGGGCGCAAGGTGGAGACGGAGGAGAGGGGCGACCACTTCGTCGTGATATTCCGTTGAACCCTCATCGCCTGCGCCTGTTTCGCCTTCCCCTCTTCTTCCGGCGGGGATCGAGCGAGGTGGGCGGTGAGTAGCGCTCGTCGCCGGTGAGGCGGGCGAGCGCGTCGCGGAGGCGGGCGGCGTCCTCGAAGCGCAGCTCGGCCGCCGCGCGGTGCATTTCCTCGGTGAGCAGGTGTATTTTTTCCGCCGCGTCCAGCTCGGCCGCGGAGGGGGGAAGCGGCGTTTCCTCACCGTCCCCGTCGGGAGCGAAGCCCACCTCGCGCAGCGCCTCGCGCACGGCGTCCTTCACCTCGCTCCGGGCGGAGGACGGCGTGATGCCGTGTTCCTCGTTCCAGGCGAGCTGTATCGAGCGGCGGCGGCGGCTCTCCGCTATGGCCGATTTCATCGCGGGGGTGGGCTCGTCGGCGTAGAGTATCACCTTCCCGGAGACGTTCCGCGCGCAGCGGCCCATTATCTGGATGAGCGAGGTCTCGTTGCGCAGGAAGCCCTGCTTGTCGGCGTCCAGTATCGCCACCACCGCCACCTCGGGCAGGTCCAGCCCCTCACGCAGCAGGTTCACGCCCACCAGAACGTCGAACTTGCCGGTGCGCAGGTCGCGGATGATGTCGATGCGGTCCAGGGTGTCTATCTCGGAGTGCAGGTAGGAACACCGCACGCCCTTCTTCTGGAGCCAGAGGGAGAGGTCCTCCGCCAGGCGCTTGGTGATGGTGGTGATGAGCACGCGCTCCCCCTTCTCCGCCGCGGCGGAGCATTCCGCCAGCAGGTCGTCGAGCTGCCCTTCGGCGGGCCTGACCTCGATGGGCGGGTCCACCAGGCCGGTGGGGCGGATTATCTGCTCCACCACCTGCTCGGAGCAGCTCCGCTCGAACTCGCCGGGCGTGGCCGAGACGAAGACCACTTGTCCCGTCACCTCCAGGAACTCCTCGAAACGCAGCGGCCGGTTGTCCAGCGCGGAGGGCAGCCGGAAGCCGAACTCGACGAGCGTTTCCTTGCGGCTCCTGTCGCCGTGGTACATTCCCCGCAGCTGGGGCACGGTGACGTGCGACTCGTCTATGACGGTGAGGAAGTCGGGCGGGAAGTAGTCGAGCAGCACGTAGGGCCGCGAGCCCGGCGGGCGGTTGGCGAGTATGCGGCTGTAGTTCTCTATGCCCGGGCAGGTGCCGGTCTCGCGGAGAAGCTCCAGGTCGTAGAGGGTGCGCTCCATTATCCGCTGGGCCTCTATGAGCTTTCCGCGCTCGCGGAACCAGGCCACCCGCTCGCGCATCTCCCGCTCTATCTCGGCGAGCGCCTTCTCGATGGAGTCGGAAGGCAGGACGAAGTGCGTGGCGGGGAAGATTACGGCCATGTCGTTCCGCTCGAGCACCTCGCCGGTGGAGGGGTCTATCACCGCCACGCTCTCCAGCTCCTCGTCGAAGAACTCCAGCCGGAGCGCCGTCTCCGCATAGGCGGGGAACACCTCGATGACGTCCCCGCGCACCCTTATCCGGCCGCGGCTGAAGTCCCAGTCGTTGCGGGAGTAGCCCACGGCGAGCAGGGATTTCAGGAACTCCCGCCGGGGGTAACTCTCCCCTACGCGGACCTTCACCGACATTCCCTCGTACTCGCGCGGCGAGCCCAGGCCGTAGATGGCGGACACCGACGCCACGATGACGCAGTCCCGCCGGGAGACGAGGGCGGCGGTGGAGGCGAGGCGCAGGCGCTCTATGCGGTCGTTTATCGAGGCGTCCTTCTCTATGTAGGTGTCCGTCTGCGGCACGTAGGCCTCGGGCTGGTAGTAGTCGTAGTAGGACACGAAGTAGTGGACGGCGTTGTTCGGGAAGAAGGTCTTGAGCTCGGCGTAGAGCTGGGCGGCGAGCGTCTTGTTGTGGGAGAGGACGAGGGTGGGCCGCTGCACTTCCTCGATTACCTTGGCGATGGTGAAGGTCTTGCCGCTGCCGGTGACGCCGAGAAGCGTCTGCAAGCGCATTCCCCTCTCGATCCCCTCGACGAGGGCGCGTATGGCCTTCGGCTGGTCCCCGGCGGGCTCGAAGGGGGAATGGAGGACGAAGCGCTCGCTCATCTGGGGCCTCCGGCGGGGGGCGGCGGCCCGAAGGTGAGCATGGGGAGCAGTTCTTCCACGCGGGCGGGCGGGAGCCCGGAGGCGAGGGAGAGCTCGGCGGCGGACGATATGGGCCCCACCCGCGAGCGGTAGCTCACCACCCTGCGGGCGGCCCTCGGTCCCATTCCGGGGAGCGCCTCGAGCAGATCGAGCGGGGCGGAGTTCACGTCCACCTTCAGGGGCGAGGGACGGAGGGACGCCGTAACCGCGCGGGGGCGCGACTCCCCTCCCAGCGCGAGAACGACCGCCGCGGCGGCCGCCAGCAACGCCACGGCCAGCGCCTCGCGGCCGGACAGCGCGAAGACATCGCTCGTTCTACCGCCCTTCTCCGCCATGGAAGACATTATACCCCCTTCACGCCCGCCAAAGAGAACGGCGGCCCGCCGGGACGGGCCGCCGTATCGCGTTCGAGCGCCTGCGCCGGCCGGCTCAGGATTCGGACTCCTCCGACGGCGCGGCGTGCATGTCGTAATCCACGAACTCGAAGATGACCTGGGGGGCGTTGTCGCCGAGCCTGCGCTTCGTGATGTGGATTATGCGGGTGTAGCCTCCCGGCCTGTCCTTGAAGCGGGGGCCTATCTCCTCGAACAGCTTGTTGACCGCCTCCTTGTCGGGCAGGCGGGAGAGGGCGAGCCTCCTCGCGTGGAGTGTTCCCTTTCTGGCGAGGGTGACGAGCCTTTCCACCAGCCGCCTGGCCTCCTTGGCCTTGGCGGGGGTGGTCTTTATGCGCTCGTGGAGTATGAGGTTGCGGGCGAGGTTGCGGAGCGTCGCCCTGCGGTGTTTCGTGTTGCGGGACAGTTTTCTTCCGGTTTTCAAATGACGCATGGCACCCTCCGGGCGTTGTTACGCGTTCATTCCAAGAGAGAGGTTCACCGCGGCGAGCTTCTTCTTGAGCTCGTTCATGCTCGCGCGGCCGAAGTTGCGAATGTCCTCGAAGTCCTGCTCCTTCATGCGGACGAGGTCGCGCACGGTCCTGAGGCCTGCGGCCTCGAGGCAGTTGCGGACGCGCACGGAGAGGTTCAGGACGTCGAAGGGCTGGTCCAAAAGCTCCTCGCTCGACGCGGGGCGTTCCTTCTCCACGTCGGCGGGGGTGATGACGGGTTCGGGTTCGGCCACCTCGGGGGCGGCGACGGGGGCCTTCGCCCCTATCTCGCTGCCCGCGTCGAAGTACTTCACGAAGGGGTTGAGGTGCTTGCGGAGGATGACCGCCGCCTCCACAAGGGCCATCTCCGGGGAGATGGTGCCGTCGGTCCATATCTCAATGGTGAGCTTGTCGTAGTTGGTGCGCTGGCCTACGCGGGTTTCCTCGACGAAGTAGCGGACGCGCTCGACGGGCGAGAACAGGGAGTCGAGGGGAATGGTGCCGATGGGCATGTCGGGTTTCACGTTCTGGTCGGCGAGGACGAATCCCCTGCCCTTCGCCACCTCTATCTCGAGGTCGAACACCGTGTCCTCGGAGGTTATCTCGGCGATGTGGTGCTCGGGATTGACGATGGTGGCCTGGGAGGGGCATTCCAGATCGCCCGCCTTCACGGGGCCGGGGCCCTTCTTCTTCACCTTCAGGGTGACGGGCTCGTCCCCGATGACCTTCACGCGGAGCTTCTTGACGTTGAGGACTATGTCCGTCACGTCTTCGAGGATTCCGTCCACCGCGGTGAACTCGTGCTCGGCGCCGGCGAGCCTCATCCTCACAGGGGCGGCCCCCTCGAGGGAGGACAGGAGTATGCGGCGCAGGCTGTTGCCGATGGTGGTCCCGAAACCGCGCTCGAACGGCTCCACGACGAAGCGCCCGAAGTTCGGCCTGTCGGGATCCTCCTCGAACACGACCCGCATGGGCAGTTCGAATCCTCGCCAGCGTATTCTCATTTGGTTTCCTCCAATCTGGGGCCGATTACTTGGACAGCAACTCGATGATGAGGTTGGTGTCCACTTCGATGGAACACTCGTCCTTCGCCGGCACGGAAAGCACTTTTCCGGAAGGCTGCGATTCGTCGAGCTCGAGCCAGGAGGGAACTTGGTTGAAGCGGATGCTCTCTATGTTCCTCTTGACGAGGTTGACGGACTTCTCCTTGTCGCGCGGGGTGATGACGTCCTCGGGGGAACAGACGAAGGAGGGAATGTCCACCTTCTTGCCGTTGACCGCGATGTGGCCGTGGCGGATGAGCTGCCGGGCGGCCTTGCGCGAGGGGGCGAAGCCGAGGCGGGTGACGACGTTGTCGAGCCTGAGTTCGAACATGGCCATGAGCTCCTCGCCGGTGGGGCCCTTGCGCCTTTCGGCCTCGGCGAAGCAGCGCCTGAACTGGGCCTCGAGTATGCCGTAGAAGCGCTTCACCTTCTGCTTCTCGCGGAGCTGGAGGGAGTACTCGGAGCGCTTTCCGCGCCTCCAGCGGTGCATTCCGGGGGGGTAGCTGCGCTTGCTGAGAGCGCACTTCGGGGTGTGGCAGCGTTCGCCCTTGAGGAAGAGCTTCACGCCTTCGCGGCGGCAGAGTTTGCAGCTTGGACCGAGATAGCGAGCCATATCGGCACCTCCTTATACGCGGCGCCGCCTGCGGGGGCGGCATCCGTTGTGGGGGAGCGGCGTGACGTCGGCGATGGCCTTGATGGTGAGGCCGGCGGCGGCGAGCGCGCGTATGGCGGACTCCCTGCCGCTGCCGGGACCCTTCACCCTCACCTCGACCTCGCGCATCCCGAGCTTGATGGCCTTGTGGGCGGCCGTCTCCGCGGCCCGCTGCGCCGCGAAGGGCGTGCTCTTGCGGGAGCCCTTGAAGTTCGAGGTGCCCGCAGAGGCCCACACTACCACGTTGCCCGAGTTGTCGGTGATCGTCACGATGGTGTTGTTGAAGGTGGCCTTGATATGAGCTATGCCGCTCGAGACCGTCTTCTTGACCTTCTTCTTCTGGTATCTTGCCATTGTTCCTCCTGGAAGAACCGGGGTTCTTCCCCCTCGCCGCGGAGGGGTTTACGCCCGGCCGCCTTTCGCGCTACTTCTTGCCGGCCTTCTTCTTGTTGGCTACCGTCTTCTTCTTGCCCTTCCTCGTGCGGGCGTTCGTCCTGGTGCGCTGCCCGCGCACGGGAAGCCCGCGGATGTGCCGGATGCCGCGGTAGCACTGGATCTTCTTCAGGCGCTGGATGTTCTGGGCCACCTGCCGGCGGAGCTGGCCCTCTATCACGCACTCCTTGTCCAGCACGGCGGCGATCTT
>Ga0164318_10004794_pt1 | contig 13043 bp, 15 predicted proteins | sample GuaBasSedimGuay9_FD_113734 | JGI IMG/M metagenome (GOLD analysis project Ga0164318, IMG submission 113734) | Subseafloor sediment microbial communities from Guaymas Basin, Gulf of California, Mexico - Guay9, Core 4571-4, 0-3 cm | ecosystem: Environmental > Aquatic > Marine > Hydrothermal vents... | reverse complement strand
GCGGGAGACGGGATAATTAAAGCATCAAACGCAATTAAAATAGAGATCGTAGGTGGCATTTTAGATGCAAATTACCCCAATAATTCATATAATAACAATGGGATTCTCTTAGAAAACTGTTCTTATTGCCTTGTTGAGGACGTTTACATCAAATATTTTACTTATTTTGGCATTAAGGGCGCCCCTCTCTATAAGTCACATTTCACGGGCAATGTTCTTGAAAGTCACGATGATGTACGTAGAACATGGGTTGAAATTGCTTACGGAGACAATAACGACGTTAGTTCAAACCTAATTATCAACGGACTAATTAATTTTAGTTGGTTTGATAAAACAGATGGCGACCCCGAACTGCATAGAAATAAAATACATAGTAATATTTGCATAGGCTTAACGGCACGTGGAGGTATAAGAATTTGTGACTGGTCTCATGAAACCTCAATTAAGAATAATATAGTTATGCCATATACTAGTAGCGGTGGAATTTACGGCTATGTTTCAGAGCGCTGCGAAGTAATAGGTAATATAGTTATCGGTCAAGGTGGAACAGAAAGCAACGGTATTGATTTCGCCTACTCTAAACATATTCTCTGGGAAGACAACATTGTTTACAACATAGGTGGTAATGGGTTTGCCACAGATGGTACAAGCAACATAATTATTAAAGGTAATATTGCAGCTTACTGTGGCAAAAACGGTTTTACGCTTCCATATGCAACAGCTAGAGACAGAAAGGTTGTTTTGATCGGTAACATGGCTTATAACAATGGGCAAAGCACTACTGGACATGGTTTCAGTATTTCAAATTCTCATTGCCTTGTGGTTGCTAATAACATTGCTTTTGACGATCAGGAGACTAAAACACAAAACTATGGAATATCCTTATTTAATGACTGCAGTTACTCAATTGTTAAGGGCAACATTGTTTTCGGAAACACTCATATTGGGATATACTTTTCAGGAAACAACGGGATCGTTGAAGGTAATATCTGTAAAGATAATAGATGGGGTATAACTATATATGGAGATAGTATTCAGGTTTTGAATAATCAATTGATTAATAACTTTGATGGTAACTTCATTGATGATGGCGGTACTGACAGAGTTATTAGGTATAATGTCGGTTATGTTACTGAGAGCAGTGGGGTTGTCTATAACTTAGCCGATGGGACCAGCATTTCCCATGGGTTGACACAGGTTCCATCTGTTGTTACCTTGACGTGTTTGAACGCTACTTATGACGAGGTTCCAGTAATTGTTACATGGAATAAGGAACTAACAGGAACCACTTATATTTCGGTAAATATCTATTGGGCAAATGGAACAGCGATAAGAGATCCTGTTATTGCAATATCGTGGTATGCTGAAGTTTAAAATGGAAATAAAATATGGACAAAGTAATGCCGATGTTACATTACTTACTTTATTATGGTAATCTATTTTCTTTGTTTTAGGATTCGGATGAGGCTTTCTCTTCTTTTGTTTCTATCTGTTTTAGCTCTTCTTCTAGCTCTTTTTCTATTTCTTCTATTGGTTTTGGTGGAGGAGTTGTTGCTAGAGTATAGCCTATCCATGCAGCGATAAACAACACCGCGGTCACAGCTAGCCAAACTATTGTCACTGGAATGTTTATTAAATTGAATTTTGGCTTTGGTATAGGTAAATTCGGAAACAAAATTAGTAAAAACCCATAAAGAGTATAAAGCACCCATACTATTATTGAAGCTATTAGCATTCCTCCTCCGATAACTCTATCCTTACTCAAAATTTTTCACCTCAACATAGGTCAATTGATATGTTTTGTAATTTGTTTTAGATATATATGTGTTTTTTATGGTGCGCGTGCGAGAGCGGTTTATTCAGATGCCATATGATTTATAAAAGAAGTTGGCATCGAATCTCTGTGTTTAACTTTTATGATTATTTGAAGTTACTTTAATTTAATAAGTGTATTTAATTTTTGTTTTCAGACTTTAAGCTACGTTTTTTATGGAAATTCTTATGTTTTTAATTATTTGCAACGCTATTGATAGTCCATGTCTTAATCTTAACTTTTTTGTTCCAAGTCTTCGACGATATCTTATCGGTATTTCTGTAATTTTAGCTTGTTTACTTATGTAGTTATTCATTTCCACTTCTATTCCGAAGTGTTTTGCTTGCGGTTTCCAGTTTTTTATTAGGGTCCATTTTAACACTCTTAACCCTGTTAACGGATCTTTCATCCAAATCTTGTTAAGGCAGATGTGCAAAAATTTTAGTAGTAGATTTCCTATGTTAAATACATCTTTTTGATTACCGTTTTGTTTATATGCGTGAAATCTGTTTCCCGTAACCATACCTACCTCAGGATATTTCTCTAGGATTTTTATCATTTTTAATACTGGCTTTGCTGGATATGTGTAATCACCATCTGTAAATATTATGTACTTAGGAGTATATCCGTTGTTTTTTATGTGTTTTATCGCTGCTTCTATTGCTTTTCCTTTTCCTTTCCCTTCTTGTTGTATTACTTCTGCTCCCAAGCTATGTGCTATTTTCTGTGTTCCATCTGTGCTTCTTCCATCTACCACAAGAGTATGTGCACGGGGAAAAGTTCCTTGATACTCTTTTATCGTTGGGCCGATGCCTGGGGCTTCATTTAATGTTGGTATTACTATAGTTACCTTATTCAAGTTTATTCCCCCTCCTGAAGAATTAAACATCTGAATCTTACACTATCGCTAAAATAGTATTGGCTCTTTGCCATTTTAATCGGCAACGGATGGCTCTTTGCCTTCCGCAAAAATAGTCTTGTTGTCAGTAATATGCTCTTTGTCGAACGATTTATTTTATTGTTTAAATATCGTTTTCAAGTATTTTTGAACGTCTGTACTATTTTAGCGGCTATTATTTTCATATATTGGTTACTTTTTGCTTTTTCTGTTAAAAGCTTATGTCTTTTTGGTATATAAGTTTTTAGGTTTTTGTATTGCTGTCTTTGGCTTTTTTGTTGGTTGTTTATATCTTCATGCTACTATCACTTTTTTGCGAAGTTCGCTATATGATGCAGTTATTGAAACACTTTATTGCTCATTACTTGTGATAACTTGAAAATAAAAGAAAAATAAGACGAAAATCCCAATTTTCCTAAAAATTAACAATTAAATATTCAATAAGTTTTGCAAGCAATTTCATATTTTAATTCGATAGCTATACTCTTAGGTGGCTTTATTAAATAAACACATGTTTAAAATATCCAAATACGCCAAATGCTTTTTGTATTTGATTATTCTAAGTTTAGATTAAGTTTTGTGCCTAGCTTCTTACTATGCGGTTCAGAGACGAAACTTTTGTTCTTCTTCCGTTTATGTGCTGAGTAAATATAGTAATACTTATAACTACAAATTATCTTTACATAGAAGACAGAAAACTTGTAACTTTTAACATGTCTAAGTAGCATCGAAATATATAAAAGATATTAAGAAAGAACTTAAAAACTCTACAACTTGCTCTCATCAGTTATGCGAGGTGTAGAGGTGAAAAAATGTAAAAAACTTTTGCTGGCAGCATGTTTGTTTTTGATTTGCCTATTAGCTTTTCTTCCATTCATCTACACAGTGATTAATGCGGAAGGCTCTTTAACTCCATTAATTTATAATGAAAGCCATACATATCTCGTGTTTAGTAATGATATTGTTTTTAAAATCCCCGCATATGGCACAGTTATTAAATTTGATGAAAACTTTAAATTTACCAAGTTTGAGTGGGGTCAGTGGAATGCAACGATGATACTTTTTTACGATCTTCAAATGGATGGTGATTTAGTTTCAAAGTTTGGCATTAGCGTAAAAAATGCAAATTTAACTATCGTCGATCTGTTTGTTAATAAACGCTTAAATATGACTGCAAAATTATTGAATACGGCCAATTGTACTATTAAGATTTATGCTGATGGCTTTGAACCTTGTAATGTTTCCGTACAGGGTGCAGATTTAGTTTCTTGGGGTTACGATAACTCTAGTGACATTTTAACTATTGTTGTTTTTCCAAGCTCGTTTGCAAACGTTATTGTTGATTGGAAGGAAGTCGTAGTTGTAACTCCTGAGCCTTCTCCTGAGCCCGAACCCTCTCCTGAGCCTTCTCCCCCTCCAGATACCTCTCCTCCTCCTGAGCCTTCTCCTGAGCCTGAACCAGAGCCCCCCTCAGAAACCCCTCCCTCCGAGCCCCCGTCGCCATCTCCTGAGTCATCTTATCCTTTTTCAGCGTTGTTGGGTGAGTTGAAATCGATTGGTCTTAGTTTTTCGGTTTTATTGCCAGTGCTAGTATTTATGTTGACGTTTGTAGCGATTTCGATTCGCTTGAGAAGAAGGTCGCTCGGAAAAAGGAGAGCGAGAAATGTTGTTAAGAGGAAATTGATAAATGTTGCTAGTTTTTCCTCGGGAATGAGCGGTTCTACAGTTTTTGATGATGAGGAGAAGTACGTTATGGCTTTTAGGAGAATGTTATTGAAACCTGTTTCGAAGATTGAGGAAGGAGAGAAGTTTTCCATTAGGGATATTATTGTGCGTGAGTTTATGAGTTATTTCGACATTATTACGAGGAAACGTAAAAAGAATCATGAGGACTAGAACCGAGAAGAGTGAATCGGAATTCGAAAAACATCATTTTTATGTTCTGTCTTACTACGAAGTTCAATAATTGTATTGAAGGGCATTCAGGCATGTTTTCTGTTGAAGTCAATTGTAGTTATTCGTAGCACAATTTAAAAAGTTAGTGTGGTTATGTTTGTGAATGATTCGGGATTGTTAGTTTACCATGTAATTTTGTACTATTTGTATTATTGTTGGTGTTAGGAGTATTATTGTGGTTATTAGTCCTTGGCTTGTTATTATTGGTGCGTCTAGGTTTAATGTTTGTTGGAAGGTTGTTGATGTTGTTTGTATTTCTATTGTAGGGGTTATTTTTATTGTTGTGTTTTGTGTGATTGTTATGTTTATTTGGGTTGTTATCCAGATTGATTGTTGGAGTAGGGGCCATAGTACTGGTGTTGGTCCTGTGAATAGGTCTAGGAGTGGGTGTGTTATTAGTGCTATTGTTGCTGGGATTGTATATTCTTTTAGTTTTGTTTTCCATGTTAATGTTATTAGGGGGATTGTTGTGGCGAGTATTAGGGGTATGGAGTGGGTTTGTGATCTATGTACGTGGAAAAGTGCATCTAGATCTGGTATTATGGCTGTTAGGGATGCTATGAAAGCTTTTTTAGGTTTTACTCCCATAGAGGTTAAGGTTATGTAGGGTATTACTATGTGTAGTAGTGGTTCTGTCATTTTTATCTCCTGTGTGGTGTTTTGTGTTTGAGTTTTGTTTTGGTTTAGTTAGTCTGTTAGTTTTTCAATTCATTTTATTTTGTCGAAGCCGCTGTCAAATGAGTAAAGTTGCCGTATTTCGAGATGTTGCATGGTGGCGGCTATGGAAGCGTCTGTGAGGGAGAGTCCGGGATGCTCTTTAAATATTTTGCAAGCGTCTTCGAATATTTTAGAGTTTACATTAATGATTTTTATTCGTTTATGTGTTTTGAGTAGGTTTAGGATTTCCAGGGCTACGTTGAATCCTGCTTTTCGTAGAAGAAAGTTTACTGTTTCTAATACAACGTAATCGTTTACATATACTATTTTTATTTCTCTGTTAAGAAATTTTTTGATGATTCTTTTTCTTTTCATGTTATTGGTCTCTTTTCAGTTTGGCTGCTATCCAGACTACGCTATCTATGAACATTAAATCACCGTGTTGTGTTCTTTAACTACGTTGGTTTCCTCTACTTCTATGGGTGTTTCTAACCATTTTTTAGGATTTCATCTGATTCTTCTTCTTTAATCATTTCTATTAGCTCTTCTTCTTTGTTCATTATAAATTTGATAAGTGTTTCTTCTAGTTTTTCTTTTGAAATTTTAATTCCCTTTTTTAGAAGGTATTTGTGTATTTTGCGATTTCGCTAGTCATTCTAGACCCTCTAATTTATGTTGGCATTATTTTATTTGTAACTCGTTAAGTTTAAAATTAATTGCGTTTGATGTTGAGTTTTGTTGTATGTTGTTTTTTAACATATATATGACATCACAGAACAAACAAATCCTTTTCAAGGTTATGGAGAGGTCGGAAGCTGTCTTTGATTAAGGGTTTATGGTGTTTTGATGTGTTGATATAGTAGTATGGTCCATTTTTTGAGTTTGCCTGTTATTGGGTCTACTGCTAGTCCTAGGATTTCTAGGGTTGTGACGCCGATTAATACTTTGTCTATTATGTTTGAGATTAGTACTGGTACTATGTCTGATGATTTTTCTATTTCGATCCATATTCTTGATCTGGGTAATTCTATTTTTCCTGTTCCTGTTTCTACTTCTGTGCGACCTGTTATTTGGAGGTTTAATTTTTTAGCTAGTTTTTCTGGGATTACTGTAAGGGTTGCACCTGTATCTACGATGGCATCTACTTCCATGGTTCTTTTTTTCTGCTGGTCGCCGATTTTTGCTTTAATCCAAATATGATCCAACTTTGCCACTACCTTTTGGTGTGTTGGTGTTAGGAAGGTGGTTTTTATTATTTATGTTGTTAGCTGTTTTAAAGTGCTTGGTGTTAGTGGTTGTTAGATTGATAAAACTTCTAGGAAACTAACTTTTTGAAGTCGTCGTCGAAGGTGGCGATTTTAGTTATTCCATGATGTTTACATGTTAGCGCTATTAAAGCATCATTTGGTAGCAGTTTACATTTTTCAATTATTTCTTTTAGTTCGTTTAGTGTAATTGACAGTGGTAGTAATACGAAGTCTGATAGGGATTCGTAAACCGGTGTAAAATCTATTTGTAGTTTGTGAAATTTTTTCTTTAGTTCATACGGTTTTAGATTTGTCGTAAGCCTGATGTAACTGTAAATGTTTCTGAAACAATAATGGGATTTATGAATCCTATATCTATTTTGTCCAGCATATTTTCTGCTATTTTATTTCCCTCTAGATATTTTAGTATAACGTTGCTATCAATGAATGCTTCCACTTTCGATTTCTCCTATAACTTCATCTACGTTTTTGCCCTTGAAGATACCAAAATATTTTTTTATTTTTCTTTCTCTGGGTTTAATAATTACTAGGACTCTTTCACCGTTACGTAACTTTTCTTTAATTTTGATTACACCATTCTCGTATATAGCTTCTATAATTTTGGACATAATGTCCACCATCTTTACTTATTCATTTTATTCACAAAATTTATGTTTTCCCTAGGAATGGATGGTGATGGGTTTTTTATTTTATTTAGGATTTTCGTGTAGTTCGTGGGTGATAAACAAAGGCATCCTTGTTTATAAAATTGTTACTGCAGAAGGTTGTTAATTTTGTGGTTTAATTTTGTCAGAGTGGTTTAGGAACTGTTGAGTAATTTTTGGTTTTTGATTCTTTTGGTTAATGTTATTGTGTGGTTTCTCGTAGGGATATTTGTTTGAGGGTTGAGTAGGTAGTCGTGAAGTTTAAATTATTATAGTTGTGATTATTATAATTATGGTTATAAAAAGATTTGTCGATAGGAGGAAGGAATTGGAACTTTTGGATAAGTTGTGGAGTTCGGATAAGTTTGAGTTTTTGTTGCTGTATGGTAGGCGGAGGGTTGGTAAGAGTAGGTTGCTGTTGGAGTTTGTTAAGAGGGTTGGGGTCGGGAATGCGTTATATTTTTTGGTTTCTGATAGGGGTTTGAGTTATAATTTGAGGAGGTTTTCTGAGGTTGTTTGCCGTTTTTATGGTGTTCCTTTTGTTAGGTTTGAAAGTTTGAGGGATGTTTTTGATTTTATAAGGGTTAATTCTAAGGGTAGGAGGATATTGGTTGTTGTGGATGAGTTTGGTTATTTGTTGAAGCATGATCCGGGTGTTGCGTCGGATTTTCAGGAGATTGTGGATAATGTGTTGCGTGGTACTAATGTGAAGCTTGTTTTGTGTAGTTCTTCTGTTTCTATGATGGAGGGTTATGTTTTGAGTTATAGGTCTCCGCTTTATGGTAGAAGTACTTATAATTTAAAGTTGGGGCCGTTGAGACTTGGGGATTTAAGGGAGTGGTTTGGGGATGTGTTGTTTGAGGATTTGTTTAAGGTGTATTCGGTTACTGGGGGTGTTCCTAGGTATTTAGAGTTTTTTAGGTGTGAGAATGTTGTGGAGGAGATTGAGAAGAATTTTTTTGATCCTGTTTCTTTTCTTTTTAGGGATGCTATTGAATTGTTGAAGGAGGAGTTGAGGGAACCTGCTATGTACTTGCAGATTTTGGAGGCTGTGTCTTTGGGTTATAATAGGGTTTCGGAGATAGCTAATTATGTTTATTCGACGCCTACGAGGATAACTCCTTATCTTAGGGTGCTTGTGTCGCTTGATATTTTGGAGAGGCGTTTACCGCTGCTTTCAAGTAGACGGGAGAAAAGAGGAATATATGCAATTAAGGATTATTATTTTAAGTTTTGGTTTAGGTTTGTTTCTCCTTTTCAATCGGAAATTGAATCAGGTTTTCTTGATATGCCGGTTAATGTTTTTCGTAGAGATTTTAATAAGTATCTTGGGGAGGTTTTTGAGGAAGAGTCTGTGAAGATTTTATACTCTTATCTTATTAAGAAGGGTTACGGAGTAACAAGGATAGGTAAGTGGTGGTATAGGGATACGGAAATAGATATTGTGGCTGTTGATGAGAATACGGGTATGGTTGTGTTTGCTGAGGTTAAATGGGCTAAGTTATCTTTGAGGGAGGCGAGGAGAATTCTTGCAAATTTGATGGTTAAGGCTGAAAAGTTTCCTTGGAGGAAAGATAGGAGAAACGAGAAGTTTTGTTTAATAGCTAGGGAAATAGTAGGTAAGGATGTTTTACGTAGTGAAGGATATTTCGTATTGGATCTTAAAGATATAGAGTTGCAAAGACTTCACATGTAATTTACAAATATCGGTTTTGTTAGAGTTTCTTTAAGATTTTAGAGGGTTGGAGCAGTTTCGATTTAAGTAATATGTAAACACAGCAAGGAATTTTAAATAGTATTATGGAAAAGCTGTATCGGATAAAGGAAGCAGCAGAGATACTTGGAGTTCATCCGAAGACTTTGCAGAGGTGGGCTAGAGAAGGTAAGATAAGAGTTGTATTAAGGGATGAATTTAAATTGTTTAGAAGGATTATTTGGTAGGTAATATATTTTGTGCGGGTTTGTTACATGTTTTGACTTTAAGGTGGTAATGTTTATATTTTGTTGGATGTTTTTATGTTTGGGTGTTTGTATGCCTAAGCGTACTACCGTCATTTTAGAAGATGAGGTTTATGAGAAGTTGTTGAGAGAGAGCATTAGGAGATATGGGAATGCCAGAAATATTTCAAGAGTGATTAATGAACTTTTAAAAAAGGTTTTTGAAGAAGACGTTAAAAGCGAATTAATGCGGCTCATATATTCGGAGAAGGTTGCAAACGTTACGGCGAAGGAGTTTGAAGATTTTCGTAGAAGTTTAGCTAAGAGGTTTGAAAGTTGATACTTGATACAACATATTTGCTTCCCTTGGCGGGTATTGGAGTTGATACCGATTTATTGAAAGCTATTGTTGAAGAAAAGGTGCAGTTGAGGTTGGAGGATTTTTCTGTTAGTTTAATTTCGATATTTGAGTTGCAGACTAAGGCAGCAAAGCTTAAGGTGCCAGTTTCAATGGTATCTTCTGCTGTTAAAACTATTTTTAGAGTGTTTAGAGTTGTGTCCTTTTACGATTTTGAGGTTATTAAGAAGAGTTTTGAGCTACGAAAATATTTTTCGGATTATATTGATTGCGTTATCGTTGCTACGGCGGTTGTTTTGAAGGAGGATTTGATTACGGAGGACACTCTCATACATGAAAATAAAAAGTTGATCGAGGAAAATTACGGTGTAAAGATATTTAGTTATGAAAGTTTAATTAAGGATGTTTGAACCGTTGATGACTATTCTTTTGGTTTAATTGTTGTTTAAAGTTTTAAGTTAAGTTGATATGTGATAGCGTGAAGGAGATAATGGTTGTTATTAAGTTCTTTTAGTTTTATTTTGGTTTTATTATTGTTACTTCGTGTTTTTTGATTATTTCTAGGGTTTTTTGTCGTTGTTTGTATGTTTTGTATGCTTGTTCTAGGGTTTTTTGGTGTAGCCATGGTTTTGTTGGATGTATTATTGTTATTTTGTGGTTTTTTGCTCGTGCTTTTTCTATGAATTCTAGTAGGGGTGCTAGGTCTATGTTTAGTGAGGATATTATTGTGTGGTAGGTGTTTTCTGGCAGGTTGTGGGTGATTTTTATTAGGAATGTGTAGGGGTGTTTTAGGGTTGCGTGGTGTATTGCTTGTAGTTCTGCTTCTAGGAATTTTTTGAGTTCCTCTGCTTCTTCATCGAGGTGTTTTAATAATGTTTTTATTTTTGTTTTTGTTACTGGTTCTACTAGTTGGTATATTGTTTCTATTGGTGTTTCTATTGTTTCTAGCACGTATTTTAGAGCTATTTTTAAGATTTGTTGTGGTGGTAATGGTTTAAAATGTATTTTTATTTGTTTTTGGTCATGTATTGTTATTGCTGTCTGTAGTTCTTGTCTTGCTGCTGCTAGTGCTGTGTTTATTAATGTTGTTGCCAGTTGGTCTTTTTCTATGGGGTCTTGAGCTGTTGCATCATATATTATGTGTATTGTTGATGCTCCTTCCATGTAGTATTCTTTTATCATTAGTTTTGCTAGTCTTGCTGTTGCTTTCCAATCTATTCTTCTCAGCTCATCTCCCGGCTGGTATTCTCTTGTATCCAAGTACTCTAGTCCTGGTCCTCGAAGTTTTAATTGCGTGGTGCCTGTGCCCATTGTGAAGGGTGATGTTGCTGCTAGAAATTCTAGTGCTGTTATTATTGCTACTAGGGTTCTTGGATATACTGTTACTGTTATTTTTAAGGGAGTTTCCACTGTTGTTTGGGTTAGTTTTAGAGGTCCTGTGACTGTTAGGGTTGCTTTTTCTGTTTTGTATATATCTGCTAGTTGTGGTTGGAATGTTAATGTTATTTTTGTTTCTCCTGGTGTTATTGTTTGGGGTGTGATTTGACTGTTTGGTAGGTGTGGTTTTAGAGTTATTTTTGCTGGAAGGTTTAATTTTGGTAGGGTTTCTAATTCTATTTTTATTTGTCTTCCGGCTATTGTTTTTTCTTCTATTTTTGGAGGTATGAAAAGGAGGTTTTCGCTTAAGGTTTTAGATGTTCGCATGGTCGATATTAAATCGTAAAGTAAGAGAATGAGTATGTTGAGGGTGATTACTGTTAGGAGAAGGTCTTTAAATATAAGGGAAAATGATCCTAAGGTTATTATTGCTGTTAGGGTTTGTTTTCCTTTTGTGGTTGGTTTTGGTTTTTGGTTCAGTTTTGTTCTCCTCGCCTTGTGGTTTATATTTTTGGTACTGGTGTTTGTTCTAGAGCTTCTTGTATTATTTGTTGAGGTGTTATTTCTTCTGTTTCCGCTTCTGTGGTAAGCGATATTCTGTGAGATATTACCAGAGGTGCTAGTTTTTTTATGTCGTCGGGTATTATGAAGTTTCTTTGGTTTAGTAGGGCGTAGGCTCTTGCTGTTTTCATTAGCCATATGGATGCTCTTGGACTCGGCCCCATTTTAACGTATGGGTTGCTTCTGATCGTATTTACTAGTTCTATTATGTATTGTTTTATTTTGTCTGCTACGTGTATTTTTCTTGTTTCAACTATTAAATTTATTATTTCGTAGGGTGTTGCCACTATTTCTGGTTCTGCTCTTTCTATGTAGTCTATTCTTGACAGTATTTCCATTTCTTCTTCTGGGTTTGGGTAGTTTACGGTTATGCTTATGGCGAATCTGTCGATTTGTACTTCGCTTAACGGGTATGTTCCTGCTATTTCATATGGGGTTTGTGTTGCTACTACTAGGAACGGTGTTGGTAAGGGTAGTGTTTGTCCTTCTATGGTTACTTGTCTTTCTTGCATTGCTTCTATTAGAGCTGACTGCGTTTTTGGTGATGCTCTGTTTAATTCATCTATTAGTATTGTGTTTGCGAATACTGGTCCTTTTTTGAGGATGAATTTTGATGTTTGAGGGTTGTATATGTTTGTTCCTATTATGTCTGCTGGTAGTAGGTCTGGTGTCATTTGTATTCTTCTGAACTCTCCTCCTATTAGTTGTGTTAGGGTTTTTGCTATGAGTGTTTTTCCTACTCCTGGCATTCCTTCCAGTAATATGTGCCCTTCGCTTAACATGGCTACTAGCATTGCTTCTAGTATGTCTCTTTTTCCTACTATTATTTTTGATGCGTTATCTAGTATTTTCTCCGGTATTTTGTATAGTTTCTTCGACAAATTTTCCCCTCCACTTTAATAACAACTCTAAGGTTTTTCTATCCCAGTCTGGATGCTTTTTCAATATTTTTTCTATTTCTTTTTCCCCCTCCCTCTCTTCTTTTCTCTCAGGTTTTCTGGTTTTTCCTACTCTGTAGATTGCTGCTACTGTTGTTAACGTTACGATTGTATATTTTATTTCTGGGGTGTACACATAGTTTAATGTTACCCTTATCGCTGTTCTCAGTTGTGTGTGTAAGGTTAAGTTGTAATGGGAGATGTCCAGGTATGTTTTTCTTCCTTCTGATATGTTTTTGAGAAGTTGAGTGTTGTTTGCTTTGTTTATCATAACGTTTATGAATATGCTGGGGTCTGATAAGAGTATTAGTGTTCCTTCTCCAACTTTTGTTTGGACTAGTATTGGTTGTGGTCCTGTTGGGTCTTCTGGGTCTTGTTGTTCGTTCATGTTTATGTCTAAGTAGCTGTATTGTGATGTGTTTGCTAGAATTTCTATTTCTGATCCTGTTATGTTAAGTGTTGTTGCGTAGTTTAGTGTGAGTTGTTCTATGTTTTTTGTCCATGTTGTGTTTTTTATGTTGAGTATTATGGGGAGTTTTGAGTCTTTGTAGTAGAATACTGGGTCTATTAGTATTTTTTGCGTGAATTTGCATGGTATTTCCATTTGTTCTAGTAGGGTGTTTGCTTGTCCGAAG
>Ga0164318_10004793_pt1 | contig 13043 bp, 11 predicted proteins | sample GuaBasSedimGuay9_FD_113734 | JGI IMG/M metagenome (GOLD analysis project Ga0164318, IMG submission 113734) | Subseafloor sediment microbial communities from Guaymas Basin, Gulf of California, Mexico - Guay9, Core 4571-4, 0-3 cm | ecosystem: Environmental > Aquatic > Marine > Hydrothermal vents... | reverse complement strand
GAAAGGAATTTTACCCGCTCGTCAAGAAACCTCAACGGGATTTTTGTGGCCTGTGATTCCTATAAGATACGAAGGAAAAAGTATTGTCTTTATGAATTTCATAAAAGAAAATACAATTTTGGTTTTATCAAAGATTACCAAAGAGACATGTCTCAATGCCACTTCGAAAGTTTGTGAATTGGTAAAAGAAGATGCAGGAACAGATGATTTTGGTTTTATATTTTATTTTTCTTGTCCTTTGAGGGGAAGAATTTTGGGAACAAAATATCCAAAAGAGATTTCTTTTATTGAGCAGGCATTCAATAAAGAGGATTTGCCTATTTTTGGAATTTCTTCAGCAGGAGAAATTGCTTTTTATAAACTAGGACAACCTTTTGGAGCAACTGTCACAATTACAATGATGGGAATTTCCAATCAATTGATTTCAGAAGCTAGGAGTTGACTGAAATGATAAAAAAGTTAAGTAAATGATACAAAAACTAAAAGTTGAGTGATATGGAGATGTTTAGGTAATGGAGGTAAAGTAATAAAGAGAAGTGTTGGTATGTAGGGCTTGACATTGTTTAAGATTTGAGATATAATAAAAATGGAGGTGGAAGGAATGAAAACGCATGAGGAGATAAGAAAGTTATCAGAAAAGCACCTTCCAAAAAACCATCCGTTGGTAAAGCAGGTTTTGGGACCTTCGCCCAAGAAATTTGAGGATATTTTAAAAGAAGAGGGGATAGCAGTAATAGAATAAAACCCCTCATTTTTTATTTAAAAATTAGGAACGAAAAAACAGAAATTTTTGCTCAGGAACGGTCTTGAGTCAAGAGAAAAAATAAGGTAGAATAAAAGAAAGAATCATCTGAATATGGAGAGGATAAATTTTTCTCTTCTTAGAAACAAAGCAGAAAAAGAAATAAAAAGAGCTACTGATTTAGAGGAGCTCAATGTGATTTTTAAGAAATATTTAGGTAAAAAAGGAATTATTACCCAAATTTTGAGTTCCTTAAAGAATCTACCCAAAGAAAAGAGAAGCAAGATTGGCAGACAGGCAAATTTATTAAAAAGTATTATTGAGAAAGAGAAAGAAAAAAGAGAAATAGCAATAAAAAAACAAATCGAGCAAGAATCAGAGAAGGATGAATCAATAGATGTTACACTTCCTGCAAAAAGACCCGAAACAGGCCATCTTCATCCTTTGACATTGGTAAGAAGAAAAGTAGAGAAAATTTTTGAATCTATGGGATTTTGTGTAGTTCAGGGTCCTCATATTGAGACAGAATGGTATAATTTTGATGCTTTAAACATTCCCAAAGATCATCCTGCCAGAGATCTCTGGGATACTTTTTGGCTCGATCAAAAAAGAAATAAAGAAAAATTGCTTTTAAGGACTCATACGTCGCCTGTTCAGGTTCGTTATATGGAAAAACACAATCCTCCTTTTAGGATTATTGTTCCTGGAAGAGTTTTTCGTCATGAGGCATCTGATGCTTCTCATGATATTCAGTTCTATCAAGTTGAGGGCTTGATGATTGATACAGATATTTCGGTTACCAATTTCAAAGGCATTATCGATCAATTTTTGAGAAAATTCTTTAATCGGAAAATCAAAACCCGCCTGCGACCAGGATATTTTCCTTTTGTGGAACCTGGTTTTGAAATAGATGTGCAGTGTTTTATTTGTCAGGGAAAAGGATGCTCAACCTGCAGCCAAACTGGATGGGTTGAGTTATGTCCGGGTGGAATGGTCCATCCTAACGTGTTGAAAGCAGGGGGGCTTAATCCTAAAAACTGGCAAGGTTTTGCTTTTGGAATGGGATTGGATAGATTGGCAATGATGACTTATAAGATTGGCGATATCAGATTGTTTTATAATGGTGATTTACGCTTTCTAAAACAATTCTAAAAACAACTATGTTGATTTCTTATAATTGGCTTAAAGATTACATAAAAGGCAAAATTCCTCCAGCAAAGAAATTAGCTGACCTTATTACAATGCATAGTTTTGAGGTAGAGGAATTAAGAAAGATAGATAATGATTGGTTGTTTGATATTGATGTTTTGCCAAATAGAGCTCATGATTGTCTATCGTATCTTGGTATTGCCAGGGAATGTTGTGCAATAGCAAATTTAGTTTATACGCCTCCGGTTTTTAAAATCAAAGAAGACAAAAATATAAAAATTAGCGATTTTGTGTGTGTTGAAGTAAAAGAAAAAGAGTTGTGTCCTCGGTATACAGCAAGAGTAATGGTTGATGTGAATGTAGCTTCATCTCCCTCTTGGATTCAGCAACGTCTAAAGAGGATGGGGTTGGAGCCTATTAATAATGTGGTGGATATTTTGAATTATGTAATGCTGGAGACAGGGCAGCCTCTTCATGCTTTTGATCTTGATAAGTTAGATGGCAAAATTCCCAAGAAAATAATTATAAGGAGAGCAAAAAAAGGAGAAAGAATAATAACTTTAGATGATAAAAAATTCCAATTAGATAGAGATATTTTGGTCATTTCTGATTCAAAGAGTCCGGTAGCTGTTGCTGGAATAACAGGAGGAAAAAAAGCCCAAATTAGCAAATCAACAAGAAGGATCGTAATTGAGGCGGCAAACTTTCAAATGAAAGCCATCCGCCGCGCTCGTCAAAAGTTAAATCTTCAAACAGATGCTTCTTTAAGGTTCGAACATGAACCTGATCCAAACCTTACTTTATTTGCCATTAATAGAGCCTGTTGGTTGATCCAAAAATATTGCAAAGGAAAAGTTGCAAAAGGTATTATTGATTTTTATCCCAAAAAGGTTGTTCCAAAAAGAATTAAACTCGATTTAGATCAGGTAGAGAAAATTCTAGGTGTTAAAGTAAGTCTTGGGCAGATTAAACGATTTTTTAAAAAATTAGAACTCAAAATATTGAATTACAATAAAAATACACTCTTGGTAGAAGTACCTACATTTCGCCAAGATTTATCTATACCTCAGGATCTGGTTGAAGAGATAGGTAGGCTCTATGGTTTTGATAAACTTCCCCTTGTTATTCCAAGAGTTTTGGCTTTGCCTCCTGAGCGAAATGATAGTGTCTTTTGGGAGGGAATGGCAAAGGATATTTTGAAAGAGATGGGTTTTTGTGAAGTATACAATTATTCATTTATTAGCGATCAAGATGCTAAGTGTTTCTCTTTTAAAGAAAAAGAATTAATAGAAATAGAGAATCCAATCAGTAGAGAATATAAGTATCTGAGACCTTCGCTTATTCCTAATTTGCTTAAAAATGTGAAGGAGAATCTGAAATATTTTTCTGAAATGAAGATTTTTGAGTTAGGAAAGATATATAAGAAACCACCTATCTCAGAAAAGAGAGCATTAACGGGGGTTATTCTGACTTCTGGCTCGGGTATTCAGAATTTCTATTATGCAAAGGGGATAATTGATTTATTGTTTGCTAAATTAGGAATCTCCAATGTTTGGTATGATGAAGTTCAGCCCACACCTGAGGAATCAAAGATTTCCTTTTGGCGCCCCAAAAGATGTGCTGAAATCAAAACAGACCATACCGAGGTTGGATTTATTGGCGAGATTTCTAAAAAAATACTTGAAAAATTAAAAATATCTTTTTCCGTAGTAGTTTTTGATCTTGATTTTGAAAAACTTCAGAATCTTTGTTGCGAGGAACACGAATATCAGCCTATATCTCGATTTCCAGCAGCTGTGAGAGATTTAGCAGTTTTAGTTCCTCGCCAGATAAAAGTAGTAGAGGTGCTTAATAAAATAAATACAGCAGGTGGCTCTCTTGTAAGAGATGTTGATCTCTTTGATATTTACGAAGGTAAAGAAATTCCTGAGGGAAAGAAAAATTTAGCTTTCCATATCATTTATCAAGCTCCAGACAGGACTCTCAGAAAAGAAGAAATTGATGAGCTTCAGAATAAAATAATAAAGGCCTTAGAAGAAAATCCCGAATGGGAAGTAAGAAAATAAAATATTTCTAAGGATATGGCAAAAAAACAAAAAAAGAATTCAAAAAAACCATCTTCAGAGACTAAAGCAACAAAGAAGAATGTTGTAAAGGAATCCAGCTATGAGGCTAAAGATATTTATGTGCTTAAAGGGCTTGAGCCAGTGCGGAAAAGGCCCGGAATGTATATTGGTTCTACTGGCCCTGATGGTCTTCATCATTTGATATGGGAGTGCGTAGATAATTCATTAGATGAAGCAATTGCTGGATATGCTAAAAACATTGAAGTTTCATTGTTGGCAGGAAATAGAATAAGCACCTCTGATGATGGAAGAGGAATTCCTGTTGGGAAACATCCCCAAACTGGCAAATCTGCATTGGAAACAGTAATGACTACTTTGCATGCCGGAGCAAAATTTGGTGGAAAAGCATATCAAGTAGCTGGAGGTCTACATGGAGTAGGGGTTTCTGTTGTTTGTGCTTTATCTAGATGGATGAGAGTTGAGGTATGTCGGGAGGGGAATAAATATGTCCAAGAATATGCCAAAGGAGTGGCTAAGACAAAGGTAAAAAAAGTGGGTAAATGTAATCAAACGGGAACTACAGTCATTTTTGAACCAGATCCAGAGATTTTCAAAGAGATTAAATTTGACCGAAATCGAATTTTGAATCATCTTCGTCAACAAGCTTATTTAACCAGAGGAGTAAGAATCACTGTTAAAGATTTAAGAGAGAAAGATCCTCTGAAACATTTCTCCTATACTTTTTATTTTGAGGGAGGGCTTAAGTCCTATATTAAATATCTAGTTCAAAATTCCGAACCTCGCCAAAAAAATATCTTTTATACTTCCGGAGAAGTCAACGGTGTTATAGTGGAAGCTGCTTTTCAATATACTCAAGAAAGAGAGTGTTTTGAAGAGAGTTTTGCTAACAACATCTATACAGGAGAAGGCGGCACTCACTTAACAGGCTTTAGAAGTGCTTTAACAAGAACCCTTAATGATTACGCTCGAAAAGAAGGCTATCTCAAGGAGAAAGATGAGAATTTTACTGGACAGGATATTCGGGAAGGTTTTACAGGAGTGGTTTCTGTAAAACTACAGAATCCTCAATTTGAAGGCCAAACTAAAGCTCGGTTGGGTAATCCTGAAGCAAAATCAGCAGTAGAAAGAGTAGTGAGTGAGGGTTTGGAAGATTTCTTGGAGAGAAATCCTCAGGATGCACGAGCTATTATTGAGAATTGTCTTTTAGCTCAGAAGGCCAGAAAAGCAGCGAAGGCTGCACGCCAGACTGTATTGCGAAAAGGAGCATTAGGAGGATTAACTCTTCCTGGAAAACTTGCTGATTGTAGTTCTCGCCACCCTGAAGAATCTGAACTTTTTATTGTAGAAGGAGAGAGTGCAGCAGGTTCCAGTAAACAAGCTCGTGATCGAAGGTTCCAGGCGATTCTTCCTCTCCGAGGTAAGATTTTGAATGTGGAAAGGGCTCGTCTTGATAGAATACTAGCTTCAAAAGAAATTAGATCGCTGATTATAGCACTAGGAACCGCGATTGCTGAGGATTTTGATTTGAATAAATTAAGATATCATCGGATAATCATTATGACCGATGCTGATGTTGATGGAGCGCATATAAGAACATTACTTTTGACATTGTTCTTTCGGTATTTTCAACCTATTATTGAGAAGGGATATCTCTATATTGCTCAGCCGCCTTTGTATCGAATTCAGGCAGGGAAGAGGGTAGAATATGCTTATACCGAAAGTGATAAAGCTGAAATTCTTGAAGATATGAAAAAACAGAATCTGAAACCCAGCATTCAACGCTATAAAGGTTTGGGAGAAATGAATCCCGATCAGCTTTGGGAAACTACAATGGATCCCAAGAATAGAATACTTCTTAGAGTGACTATTGAAGATGCCAAAGAAGCCGATCGCATTTTTGATACTCTAATGGGAAAAGAAGTTCTTCCTCGAAAAAGATTTATTCAGACCCATGCCAAAATGGTCAAGAATTTGGATATTTAAGTGCGATTGAGAGCTCATTTTTTAAAATAGCTTATTTTTTAATACTCTGTTCTATAGAATTTTTAGCCATAAACAGATGAAGCATTTTTTAATGGTTATAATTTTTATTTGGTTTGTTTTTTTCTTTTGTGCTTTATTTTTTTGCCTGAATCACTCCGTTTTAGAAGACGAGATTAATTCAGCAATTTCCTATTATCATTTGATGAAATTGCTAAAAAAATCAAGAAGTTCTGAAATTACTCTTTTGGTTGTGGGGGATATAATGCTAAATAGAGGGGTAGAGTATGTGATAGAGGAAAAAGGCAATGGAGATTTTCGTTTTCCTTTTTTGAAAATAGCTAATAATCTAAATAAAGCAGATATTTTGTTTGGAAATCTTGAAGGTCCTATCTCACATAGAGGCACGAAGTCAGGAAGTATTTATTCTTTTCGTATGGATCCCAGGGCAGTAGAAGGATTGAAATATGCAGGATTTGATATCTTGTCATTAGCAAATAATCATATGTTTGATTATGGAAGAGTTGCTCTTATAGATACAATGAATATTTTGAAAAAAAACAATATTGAATATGTGGGAGCAGGAATGAATAAAAAAGAAGCCTATTCTTTGAAAATAATAAAGATAAAAAACACAAAAGTGGGTTTTCTTGCATATACAAATCTAGGACCTAATAATTGGTCTGCAAAGGAAAATATGCCTGGAATAGCCTGGATCGATGAGGATTATTTTCCTCAAATTGTCCAACAGATAAGAGATGCAAAGAAACAAACAGATATTTTGATAGTTTCTTTGCATTCAGGAGTTGAATATGTTTCTTTTCCTGATGATTTTCAGAGAAAATTTGCTAAACTGTGCATTGAGAATGGAGCTGATATAGTAATAGGTCATCATCCTCATGTCATCCAGCCAGTGATAAAATACAAAAATGGTTGGATTGCTTATAGTTTAGGTAACTTTGTTTTTGACCAAAGTTTTTTACAGGATACAATGAGAGGTCTTGTCTTGGAGATTAAAATAAGAAATGGTAAAATAAAAGAAATTAAGAAAAGAGAGGTGAAAATTTCAAAATATTTTCAGCCTTATTTTTGAAATTTGACAGAGAGGCTTCATTCTGATAATATTTAGAGGTGGAGCCCGTAAAGGGCTTTTTAGATAGCAGATCAAATTATGAAAATCACAAATATTTTTTCAAAGATTGTTTCTTTTCTCAAGGAGGTTTATCTTGAGATCAAGAAAGTAAATTGGCCTACAAGAAAAGAAACTGTTAAATATACAATGATGGTTATTGGCATTTCTGCTGCTGTTGCTGCTTTTCTTGGTAGTCTTGATTTTATATTTTCTCGTTTTCTCAATATATTTATTCTTCGCTAATGATATCAAACTCCTATGCCAAGACAAAAACTTCCAAAAGAAAGAAGATGGTATGTGATCCACACTTATTCTGGATATGAAGATGCTGTGGCAAAGAATTTAAAGCAGCGCATCGAGAATTTGGGAATGGAAGACAAGATTTTTAATGTTTTGGTTCCCAAAGAGAAGAAAATAAAAATTAAGAATGGTAAAAGAAGAGTAGTGGAAGAGAAAATATATCCGGGTTATGTGTTGGTAGAGATGATTGTGACTGATGATTCTTGGTATGTAGTAAGAAATACACCAGGAGTAACAGGATTCATTGGTGCAGGAACTACTCCTATTCCTGTGAAATTAGAAGAAATTCAGGAGTTAAAGAAGAGGATTGGAGTAAAAGAACCCAAATATAAAATTGACTTTAAGAAAGGAGATCTAGTGAAAATTATTGATGGTCCCTTTAAGGATTTAGATGGAAAGGTGGAGTCGGTCGATACAGAAAGAGGCAAGATTAAAGTGCTTGTTGATATGTTTGGCAGGGATACACCTGTGGAACTTGATTCTCTTCAGATTAAAAAAGTTTAAAAACCATGGAAAAAAAGATTCAGGCTATAGTAAAACTTCAAATTCCAGCAGGTCAAGCAACACCTGCACCTCCTATAGGGCCTACTTTGGCTCAGTATGGAATAAATATTTCTGAGTTTTGTAAAAGATTTAATGATGCGACTCAGGACAAAAAGGGATGGACTATTCCCGTGGAAATTAAAATTTATGAAGATAAAAGCTATGAGTTTAAATTAAAGCAACCCCCTACTTCTGAGTTGCTCAAGAAAGCAGCAGGAATAGAGAAAGGCTCAGGTGAGCCAAACAGAAAAAAGGTGGGCTCTATTACAAAAGAACAATTGAAGCAGATTGCTCAGCAGAAGATGGAAGATCTCAATACTGATGATATTCAAAAGGCAATGAAGATCATCGAGGGAACAGCAAAAAATATGGGAATTGAGATTAAATAAATTTATGATTCTCTCAGATCGAGACATCAAAAAATATATAAGAGAAGGAAGGATAAAAATTATTCCCAAGCCCAATTTCAAGAAACAACTGGGACCTTGTTCTTTAGATCTTCATCTTGGTAATGTTTTTAAAGTGTTTAAATACACCGAACATCCCTTTATTGATTTGAAGAACTGCAAAACTCCTATAGAGAGGATGATGAGAGTTATAAAAATATCTCGCAGAAAACCTTTAATTTTGCGTCCTCGTGATTTTGTGATAGCAGTGACTGAAGAAGAAATTATTCTTCCTCCTGATATTATGGGCCGTTTAGATGGCCGAAGTTCTTTGGGACGGCTTGGATTGGTAGTACATTCTACAGCAGCACGATTTGATCCTGGTTGGAAAGGAAAAGCGATAATGGAAATAGGTAATTTGGGAGTTATTCCTATTGCCTTATATCCAGGTATAAGAATCTGTGCGATGACATTTGAAACTCTATCTTCTCCTGCTGAGGTTCCTTATTTGCAACAAAGAGATCATAAATATGCGGGTCAAAGGACTGCCCGGGCAAGTCGAATAAATGAAGAGCTATATTAATACTTTCTATGATTACTACAGATAATTTAAAAATAAAATTCTTAGGGATTCTACCTATTTTGAAAAAGAAAATAGGTTTTTTTAGTCCTCAAGAGATTGTTGCTTTCTCTGCTTTACTTACTTTTAAAGGAAAGTCAGTTCAGAAGTTAATAAAGGAAAGTTTAAAGAAAGGAGAGAGGGTAGAGCAAAAAATAAAAAGAATTTTAAGAAATTCCTCTTTGCGCGGTCACGCCTCTTTGTCTACTACTCCGGTGATTTGCTTTGTATACGAGGGGAGTAAGTTTCTTGATTCTGTTCTTACAGGTATGTATTTTGGTTCCTTCCTGGTAAGCTCAGGAAGAAGAACAGATACCACTTTCAAAGACATAGTTTATCCTAAAAATATCCTTAAAAAAAAGAAGGCTTTTTATATTTATAAATCTTGTGCTCAAAAAACGATTAGTTTTTACCAACTTTTGTGCCAGAAAGGTATTGGAAAAGATGTTTCTTCCAAAATTCTTCAATATGGAATTTATGGAACAGGAATTGTTCAACTTCCGCTTGAATCTTTTATTTCTTTGAAAAGAGAATATGAGATAGAAAAAGAATGGATGCCCAGAGAGGTTGGTATTTTGATAAAGGAAATAGAAGGCGCTTTAAAGAAGTTAGGAGTAGATTTGCTCTACAGCACTCGTTTGATAGCTCCACGGAATACCTATTTTTATCCCAATATCTTTAAAAATCCCAAGAATTCTAATTTGGTACGTGCACTAAAACCCGATCTCAAGAGGGGATTTAAAATTGTTTCTTTCAATGCTTCTTTTAATAAAGAGTTTAAAAAAGAAATCCTTAATCTTGATAAAGCAATTAGAAAAATTGCCAGAAATAAGAAAGAAATAAAGAAAAAATGGTATGAATTGCTCTTGTGGAGACGTCGCATTATAAGAGACTATAATTCTGCTATTGATATAAAAATTCTCTCTTCTGTTGCGTGGCGTGTCTGGGGTGAGAAAAAGAGACATAGAACTTGTCCTCAGGTTGTTGAATCGATTTATTATTGTATTCAAAGAGCAGGAGAGAAATTTTCAAAATTCAAAACCAAAATACAGAAAGGCACATTGAACAAAAAATTAATCACCGAAATTGAAAAAGTTTTCTCGATCCCTCCTTTGATTAAAAATAATAATGAATTTTTAAAAGAATACCTAAGAGTCGCTCTTTTTGCTTTCGAGAGTTATGATAGATTAATTCAAGAAGGCATACCTCCCAGAGACGCAATCTTTTTAATTCCTAGAGCTGTAAAGATTGATGTGCTGCAGGAATATAATTTATATAATTTTTTGACAGGCTATTATCCTTTACGGCTTTGTCAAACTGCTGAAGAGGAGATGAGAAGAAATACTCTCAAAGAGGTTAAGGCAATAAAAACTCTTCTTTCTGCAAAAGGATATGGATGGTTTTCTTCTTTTCTTGTCCCTAAATGTCATACAATAGGCTTTTGTCCTGAGCAGAATTTCTGTGCTCAGATAAGAGAACTTGTGAAAGACTACAATGAAAAATTCCATCAAGAAATGAAAAAGGAACTTGAGGAGAGATTTCAAAAAATTCAAAAAGCTCTATAGCCAATGAAGCTCAAAAATAAGGATCCCAAAATATACAATCTTATAAGACGAGAAGTTGCTCGTCAAAAAGAAGGACTGGTTTTGATACCTTCCGAGAACTATGCTTCTTTGGAGGTGCTTTCTGCAATGGCCACTCCTTTAAGTAATAAATATTCTGAAGGCTATCCCCAAAAAAGATATTATTCAGGGAATAAATTTATTGATGAAATTGAGAGTATAGCAATTGAGCGAGCAAAGAAAATATTTAAGGCTCAACACGCCAATGTTCAACCTCATTCTGGCACACAAGCAAATGAGGCAGTTTATCTTGCTTTGCTCAAGCCAGGAGATAGAGTGCTTGCTCTTGATTTATCGGCTGGTGGTCATTTGAGTCACGGTGCCAAAATTAATTTCTCGGGAAGGTTTTATAGATTTTTTCATTACGGCGTGAATAGAAAAACTGAATTGATTGATTTTGATGAAGTAGAGAAAAAAGCCCTAAGATACAAACCTAAACTCATCATTGCCTCAACTACCTCTTATTCAAGAAAACTTGATTTTAAAAGATTTAGAGCAATAGCAGATAAAGTAGGTGCATATTTGATGGCCGACATTGCTCATATTGCCGGCCTTGTTATTGCTGGGCTTCATCCTCATCCTTTTCCTTTTGCCGATGTTGTTACTACAACGACTCATAAAACATTAAGAGGGCCTCGTGGAGGATTGATATTGTCCAAGAAAAGAGATCGTCTTGATGGTAGCAATTTAGCCCAAAAAATTGATCGTGCCGTTTTTCCAGGCACACAGGGAGGACCTCTTGAGCATGTAATTGCAGCGAAGGCAGTTTGCTTTAGAGAAGCTATGGAGCCTGGTTTTTTGAAATACCAAAAGCAGATAATTAAAAATTCTAAAGCAATGGTTGAGGTATTTAAAGATCAAGGTTTTAGAGTGATTAGTAATGGAACAGATAATCATCTCTTTGTGATAGATATTTCTCCTACTGGCCTCTCTTCTCTTTTCATTCAGCAAGAATTAGAGAAAGTCAATATTTTTGTGAACAGAAATATGATTCCTTTTGATAAAAGAAGTGCTTTCGATCCATCGGGTATTAGAATGGGTACTCCTGCTATTACTACAAGAGGATTAAAAGAAAAAGATTGTCAAGAAGTAGCTTATTTGGTTTGTGAGCTGATAAAGAACATTAAATCAGCATCCAAAAAACAAAAGATCAAAGAGAAAGTCAAAATGATTTGCAGAAAATTTCCAATTTATGGAAATCTTCGATGGTAAAAAAGAAGCAGAGAAAATTCTCATTGATTTAAAAAAGAGAATCAAGAGAGAAAAACTTTCTCCCTCTCTTGCTGTTGTGCTTGTTGGAAAAAATCCAGAATCACTGCTCTATATAAAAAATAAGAAAAAAGCAGCAGAAAAAGTAGGTATTAAAATTGTCCTTTGTGAATTTAGAAAAAATGTCGGAGAAGAAAGAATTATCAAAAAAATAAAAAAACTCAATGATGATCAATCAATAAATGGTATCATTGTGCAGTTGCCCTTACCTCAAGGACTTAACACATCCAAGATTATTAACTCTATTGATCCCAAAAAGGATGTTGATGGTTTCTGTGAAAAGAACAGAACTATGCTCAAGAAAAATAAACCTTATTTTTTTCCTGTTTTACCTTCGGCAATTTTTACTATTATAAAATCTTTGCCTTTTGAGATAAAAGAGAAAAGAATTATTGCTTTAGTTAATTCTGATATTTTTGGTAAAACTTTGAAGACATTTTTTGATAAAAAGGGAGTGAAAATAAAATATTTACTTGGGAAAAATAAAATTTTCTTGCCTCTTAAGAGGGCTGATATAATTATTTCTGCTTGCGGTAGACCTTATTTTATTAAGGGAGAAATGGTAAAGAAAGGCGTTGCCTTAATCGATGCAGGAATAAGAATTGTCAAAGGTAAGGTGGTAGGAGATGTAGACAGAAAAAGTCTGGATAACAAAGCTTCTTTTTTGACTCCTGTTCCTGGGGGTGTTGGCCCTTTAACTGTGGCTTTGCTTTTAAAAAATGTTTATTTAGGAGCTAAAGCTCAAAAAAAGAAATATGGTTTTGGGAACAGATAAATTATTACAATTGGTGAGAGAAAAGAAACTTGTTGAGAATCTTTCAGAGAGAGAATTAAAAAACCCTGAAGGTGCAGGTTTTGATTTGAGAGTAGGGGAGATTTATGAAATAAAGGGCAAAGGTTTTTTGGGGATTGAAGAGAGAAAGACTCCAAAAGTAGAATTGGTGGCCTCTTTTGATCCCAAGAAAAGAGAAATAATTTCTTTGAAGCCAAACAAATATTATTTAATTAGAACGCTAGAGAAGGTTAATCTTCCTTCTAACCTTTTGGCGCTCTTTACTCCTCGTTCTACATTGTTTAGATCAGGTGTTTATATTTTTGGAGGGCAGGTTCCTCCTGGATACAGAGGGCAGCTTACAATGGGGATATGTAATTTCAGAGATAAAGATTTTGATCTTGAGTTAGGCGCACGAGTAATTCATATTATGTTTTTTGAG
>Ga0164318_10004792_pt1 | contig 13045 bp, 11 predicted proteins | sample GuaBasSedimGuay9_FD_113734 | JGI IMG/M metagenome (GOLD analysis project Ga0164318, IMG submission 113734) | Subseafloor sediment microbial communities from Guaymas Basin, Gulf of California, Mexico - Guay9, Core 4571-4, 0-3 cm | ecosystem: Environmental > Aquatic > Marine > Hydrothermal vents... | reverse complement strand
TTCAGGTTAAACAACTTCAGTTGAGGGTTTTCTCACCAGCGGATGGCTGCAGATGCCCAGGTAAATCCGGAGCCGAAAGCGGCTAAGATTACCATATCGTTATCCTGAATGCGGCCTTCGGACAATGCCTCGCTGAGTGCTATGGGGATCGAAGCCGCCGTGGTATTGCCGTATCTCTGGATGTTGTTGTAAACCTTTTCTGGCGGCAAACCTAAACGTGTCCGCATCGCTTCCGAAATCCGCAAATTGGCCTGGTGTGGAATTATTAAGCCGATATCTTGAGTGCAAAATCCATTAGCTTCGAGAGCTTCTTGAATAACCTGTGGAAAGCGTATCGCTGCATGTTTAAACACTTCTCGTCCGTTCATCTTAGGGAAAAAGCGCTCCTCATTCAGCATCTGATGAGTAGCTCCCTGGGGCGCAGCACTGCCTGGGTATTCCACACATAGCTCAGTAGCAAATCGGCCATCTGCATGTAGGTGAGTAGAAAGAATCCCCCGGTCTTCATCTGTTGGCTCAATGACTACAGCTCCGGCCCCATCGCCAAATAGTACTGCTACATCCCGACCTTCGGTGCTCAGGTTTAAACCTTTGGATTGTACCTCGGCTCCTACCAGAAGAATCTTGTTATAAGTTCCTGTGCGAATGTATTGGTCAGCTATTGACAGGCCGTAAATAAAACCACAGCATTGATTGCGCACATCCAGAGCACCAATGTGATTTATTCCTAATTTATGCTGCAGTAAGCATCCGGAGCCGGGGAAGTAATAATCGGGGCTGAGAGTGGCAAAAATGATAAAATCTATCTCTTCGGGTTTCAGCTCCGCCATTTGCAGAGCTTTTTTAGAAGCCTCTGCTGCCAGGTCAGAAGTAGCGGTATCCTCATCTACCCAGCGGCGTTCCACAATGCCGGTACGTTCTCGTATCCACTCGTCAGAGGTGTCCATCATCTTTTCCAGGTCAAAATTGGTTACCACTCTAGGGGGAGCATAATGTCCAACTCCAGTTATGCGCGCTCGTCTCATGCTTTTGTCCTCCATTTTTGTTAACCAGAAGCTGATCTTCTCTAATTGGTTTAGGGCAAGTCAGGCTTAGAATAACGGTAGCTGCTGCAAGAAAATTAATCGCTGTTCATTTTGGGTCCAAGTTATTTGCAAGGATAGATGGTGTTGCAAAAAATTTAACCAGCTTTTCTTGTAGTGATGCAATATCCAGGCAGTACTGGCTCCAACAAAGGTACCGACCAGTACATCAGAGGGGTAATGCATCCCTTGATATATTCTTCCATAGGCGATTCCAGTAGCCCAAAGTAGGGCAGTAACTCGTATCCACGTTTTAGGATACTCCAGGGTCAGTGATGTTGCTAATGCAAAGGCACCAGCAGCATGTGCGGAGGGGAAGGACGGTGATTTAGCATCACCCAGTTTGCGAATCCCATTAAGTTCCCGAAAAGGTCGTTGGCGATTAACAATGTATTTTAGCAAATAGACAGCACTCAAGGTAATAAATTCTGCTGAAGCAGTGAGCAATGCAGCATCTTTAAGTTTTGCATCGTTAGTTTTAGCGCCCCAGAGGTAAAGTCCAATTGGCATAGCCATCATTGGGGTGGCTGTGGTCTCCCAGTAGTGGACCACGTCATCTACTGACGGGGAGTGATTTTGGTTTATCCATCGTAATCCCTGCACATCCCATTGTGGTTGAGCAGTCGAAGCTGGCGCGAGATACAAGAGATTGCTGCCAGTGACAATCAAAATTGTAATCCAACGAAATTTTTTTAGCCAGTTCATATGTTTTTTGGTGTTACTCAGAAGCTAACCTTCTTGAAGAAGGTTAGCTTCTGCAGTTATGCCCAATTCTTTCCGCAAAAACTTACCGGTATAGGAATGTTCATTTTGAGCAATCTCCTCTGGAGTACCGGTGGCAACAACCCAGCCGCCTTCATCACCACCTTCCGGTCCTAAATCAATAATATAGTCGGCGGTCTTAATCACATCGAGATTATGCTCAATGACAATCACTGTATTTCCCTTTTCTACCAGACGATTGAGCACATTTAGCAGCATTTTTACGTCCTCAAAATGTAGCCCGGTTGTGGGTTCATCCAAAATATAGAGAGTTCGACCAGTGGCTATTTTGGAAAGTTCGGTAGAAAGTTTAACCCGTTGTGCCTCACCGCCAGAGAGGGTGGTAGCCTGCTGACCCAGTCGGATGTACCCCAAACCTACGTCATAGATAGTTTGCAACTTGTGACGAATGCGAGGGATGTTTTCAAAAAATTTTAGTGCCTCACTCACAGTCATATCCAACACATCGGCAATTGATTTACCCTTGTATTTGATCTCTAGGGTTTCCCGATTGTAGCGTTTGCCTTTGCATACTTCACAGGTGACGTAAACATCTGGCAGAAAATGCATCTCGATCTTGATGATGCCGTCGCCTTGACAGGCTTCGCAGCGCCCACCTTTAACATTGAAGCTAAATCTGCCAGGTTTGTAGCCTCGCATCTTTGCATCTGGGAGTTGTGCGAACAGGTCGCGTATCATAGTAAATACACCAGTGTAAGTTGCTGGATTAGATCGGGGAGTGCGACCAATTGGAGACTGATCAATGTCAATTACTTTGTCGATGTGTTCCAGTCCTTCGATAGAATCATAGGGAAGTGGAGGTTCTTTGCTGTGGTAGAATTCCCGCATAAGCACCCGATAGAGAGTTTCGTTGATTAAAGTGCTCTTGCCAGACCCTGATACTCCAGTCACACATATTAGCATGCCAAGAGGAATTTTCACGTCGATGGATTTGAGGTTATTGCCACGGGCACCTTTGAGTAATAAAAACTTACCGTTGCCGTTGCGTCGAGTTTTGGGTATTGGAATAGCCCGACGATGGGCAAGGTATTCTCCTGTGATGGATTGGGAACTGTTGCGAATATGGTTGGGACTTCCAGTAGCCACCACGTAACCGCCGTTTTCACCAGCTCCTGGCCCTAAATCTACCACAAAATCGGCCGATTCAATAGTTGCCCGATCGTGTTCTACTACTATCACGGTGTTTCCTAAATCACGCAGACGCTCAAGTGTATTAAGTAGCCGATGGTTATCGCGTTGATGAAGACCAATGCTGGGCTCATCGAGGACGTAGAGTACTCCTACCAATTGGGAGCCGATCTGAGTAGCCAGACGAATGCGTTGGGCTTCGCCTCCAGAAAGACTGCTCGCTGTCCGGTCTAATGTAATGTAATCCAGACCAACGTTGACTAAGAAGTGCAGACGTTCGCGAATCTCTTTAAGGATTTGATGAGCAATTGCGGCTTCGCGTTCACTTAGTTTTATTTCTGAAAAAAACTGCATTGCTTCCTTAATTGATTTCTCAGTAATCTGATGAATGTTCAGTCCGTTTACCAGAATCGATAAACTTTCCTTTTTTAAACGGGCTCCGTCGCAAGTAGGGCAAGCTCTGGTGTTCATGTAGGTTTCGATCCATTCGCGTACTGCCGTCGAGTTAGTTTGGCGATAACGCCGTTGCATGTTGGGAATTACCCCTTCAAATTTAGTGAGAAAATCAGCAGACATCTTACCGGCAACGCTGCGATAATGCACCTGTACTTCTTCATCGCTGCCGTAGAGTATGATTCTTTGAATTTTATCAGGCAAGTCCTTCCAGGGAGTATTCAGATCGAAGTGATAGTGTTCAGCCAGTGCTTTGAGATAATTGAAATACCATCCCTCGCGCCCACCTGCGCGGGTAGATTCCCCCCAGGGTTCGATGGCTCCTTGACTGATAGAAATGTTCTTATTTGGCACGACCAGCTCTGGATCAATCTCCATCACTTTACCTAAACCATTGCAAGTAGGACATGCTCCATAGGGACTGTTAAAAGAGAACATGCGGGGGCTGATTTCTTCATAGCTGACACCGCAGTCCACGCAGGCAAAATGCTCAGAAAAAAGACGATCCTCACCATTGAGATTGTTGATAATTACCAGACCGGAAGCCAGATTAAGAGCGGTTTCAACTGAATCGGTAAGACGTTGAGCAATCTTTGGGTTAACTACCAGGCGGTCCACCACCACGTCGATAGAGTGTTTTTTATTTTTGTCTAATTTGATCTGTTGGGAAAGGTCGTAAATATTGCCATCAACTCGTACTCGTACATAGCCCTCGCGACGGATTTCATCGAAAGTTTCCCGATACTCGCCTTTCCGGCCCCGCACAATAGGAGCCAATACCTGAATGCGGGAATTGACCGGCAGTTGGAGCACTGCATCTACAATCTGCTGTACTGTTTGTCGTTGGATGCGCTTGCCGCACTTGTAGCAATGAGGGATGCCTATCCGAGCAAAGAGCAAGCGCAGATAGTCGTAGATTTCGGTTACTGTTCCCACAGTTGAGCGAGGATTCTTGCTGGCAGTACGCTGTTCGATAGAAATGGCAGGCGACAGCCCCTCGATGTAATCTACATCTGGTTTTTCCATCAGTCCCAAAAATTGGCGTGCATAGGCCGAAAGGGATTCAACATAGCGCCGTTGTCCCTCTGCATAGATGGTATCGAAAGCCAGAGAGGATTTACCTGAGCCCGAAATACCAGTGAATACCACCAGCTTGTTGCGCGGGATTTCCAGGTCGATGTTTTTTAAATTATGCTCCCGCGCCCCTTTGATAATGATTTTGTCTTTCTCTGCCATGTTCACCTTTGAAAAATCTTGATGATAATATAATAAAAACTCCGCTTGGTTGCAATGAATTTCCTAAACAGAGAAGGTGAAGTTTTTTACTCCCAAACCTAAAACTTTGGTAGCCGGGGAGTAAAAGACAAAGTTTTGCCTTGACTTTGAAGATAATTTTTAGTACAATTTTAACAGTTTACATGCGTTATCGAAAATTTGTAAGGAGGTGCAATGTTCCCAATCCAAGATACTGTTCCCAGGCGGGAAACACCCTTTACTACTTGGATCATTATCTTAGTGAATGGAATTGTCTTTTTGTTTGAGTTGTCTCTGCCGGAAACAAGTCTTAAAACTTTTCTGTATCATTTTGGTATTGTTCCGGCTCGATACTCACACCCCGAGTGGGCTCTTCAACTTGGTTTGCCATTGGATGACTATTGGCCTTTTTTGACCAGCATGTTTTTACATGGCAGTTGGCTACATTTTGTCGGAAACATGTGGTGCCTTTGGCTATTTGGAGATAATGTAGAAGATCGAATGGGGCATATTCGATATTTATTTTTTTATCTTTTGTGTGGCTTAGTGGCTGGACTTATCCATTTTGTTTTTAACCAAAGTTCTACTGTACCTACTATTGGTGCTTCAGGAGCTATTGCCGGGATTATGGGTGCTTATTTTGTGATGTTTCCTACCGCGCGAGTGATCACTCTCGTCCCTATTTTCTTTTTGCCCTATTTTATTGAAATCCCCGCGGTTTTTTATCTTGGTATTTGGTTTTTGACGCAGATAACCTCGGGGTTGTTTTCATTAATTGCACCAGCCAGTGGCGGAATTGCCTGGTGGGCACATATTGGGGGGTTTGTTTGTGGAATAATCCTGCTTCCAGTATTTCGCAAACGGCCGCAGCGTTATCGTGCCTACTATAGCGATGAGGTGTTTCCAATGCGTTTTTTCTTTTATCGATAATGAAACTCAAGGAGGGATTGTTATGGGTATTTTAGATATTTTCTGGATATTTTTTATGATATCGGCACTCCAGCCTGTCATACGCCAACGTATTTTGGAAGCTTCACGTCAACGCTTGATAGCCAAGATTGAACACGAACGCAACTCTCGGGTTATTCTGTTAGTTCATCGTCAGGAGACGATGAGTCTACTGGGGTTTCCTATTTTTCGTTACATTGATATTAATGATTCTGAAGAGGTGCTTCGGGCAATCCATCTTACTGATCCAGAGGTGCCGTTAGATATTGTACTTCATACTCCCGGAGGATTAGTATTGGCATCTCTTCAAATTGCGCGGGCGATTAACAAACATAAGGGCAAAGTAACTGTTTACGTACCCCACTATGCAATGTCGGGTGGCACATTAATCGCATTAGCAGCAGATGAGATTGTAATGAGCGAGCACGCTGTTTTAGGGCCAGTAGACCCTCAACTGGGCGAATACCCTGCCGCTTCTCTACTAACGGTAGTAGAAAAGAAACCTGCAGCAGAAATAGACGATCGTACCTTAATTCTTGCCGATGTGGCAGAAAAGGCCATCTATCAGGTAAAAGATAGTGTAAAAGAACTTCTTAGTAAAAACTACTCTCCAGAAAAGGCGGAAGAGCTGTCGCAGTTGCTCTCGCAAGGCACCTGGACCCATGATCATCCTATTACATTCGACGAAGCACGTCAATTAGGATTGCATGTTAGTTCGGATATGCCTAAAGAATTTTATCAACTTATGAGTCTCTATCCACAGCCGGTAAGACGTCAACCGACAGTGGAATATCTTCCAATACCACATTACAGAAACTCTGGACAAAAGAAATAAAGATTGGAATTGTTGTTGGGTCTAATTAAAAATTAGGAGCTTGTTGATGCAATACATTTATGGCCCTGTACCTTCGCGGCGATTAGGTTTTTCATTGGGTGTGGATCTGGTACCACTAAAGGTGTGTACTCTGGATTGTATTTATTGCCAGGTGGGTCGCACCACCAGAAAAACTCTGGAACGTCATGAATACGTACCTACCCAGGCGGTACTGACTGAATTAGAACAGAACCTAAAATCTAGCGGCCGAATTGACTACATCACTTTTTCTGGTTCCGGAGAGCCCACTTTACATGCTAAAATAGGAGAGATGATTCATAGACTCAAACAGATGACAGATATTCCGGTAGCAGTCATAACCAATGGAACTCTACTTTACCGTGAAGATGTACAACATGACCTGATGGAAGCAGAGGTCATATTGCCGTCGTTGGACGCTGCTTCAGAACAGAGTTTCTGGAAAATAAATCGTCCCCATCGCCAGTTGGATATCAGAAATATCATCACTGGAATGGAACAATTTCGGCGAAAGTACAAGGGTCAGATTTGGCTGGAAATTATGCTGCTCAAAAACGTAAATGATAACCTTGAAGAGATTCAAAAGCTAAAAGAGGCAGTTGCCAGAATTCAGCCCGATAAAGTGCATTTGAACACGGCAGTGCGTCCCCCTGGTTCCCCTTCGACTCAAATAAAAGTAGAGGCACTGACTCAGCAGGAATTGGAAAAAATTCGACTACAATTTGGAGATAAATGCGAAATTATTGTCAGCTTTCAAGCAGCCGAGCAGCAGGCGTATGACACAGATGTGGAAGCGGCTATCCTGGCACTCACAGCTCGCAGACCCGTGACCATTGAAGACATGGCCAATAGTTTATCCCGCCATCGAGACGAAATTCTTAAGTATGTTACTTCTTTACTCTCAGAAGGCCGCCTACTTAAACGACAGCATGATAAACATCACTTCTACACCAATGCTGAGGCTAATGCTACTAAGAGATCCCTTTAGAACATGTAAGGTAAAATCAGATGGAAGACAGTGAATTGGTTTCTAAATAAGACTGTTCTTTCTAATAAGGGAAGAGGTAATTTTATTGGGCATTTGAATTTTAATCTTTACGATTGTTGGGAAAACGAGGATTTCAGTACATACAGGAACAATGGAGGAGGAATATGGATCAAACTAAACTTGATGATTTGTGCATTAACACTATCAGAATGTTAGCAGTTGATGCTGTGGAAAAAGCGAAATCGGGACATCCAGGAATGCCAATGGGAGCAGCGGCGATAGCTTATGTGCTGTGGACGAAGTTTCTACGTCATAATCCCCGAAACCCAAGCTGGCCCAACAGAGACAGATTTGTTCTCTCTGCCGGTCATGGTTCAACGTTACTTTATTCACTTCTTTACCTGACCGGGTATGATATGTCCTTGGAGGATATTAAAAACTTTCGCCAGTGGGGTAGCAAGACTCCAGGGCATCCGGAGTACGACATTTCTTTGGGGATCGAAACCACCACAGGTCCCCTGGGACAAGGTTTTGGAACAGGGGTAGGTATGGCAATAGCCCAACGGTACCTGGCTGATTACTTTAACCGCCCGGGCTATCCATTGTTCGATTATTACATTTACGCAATTGTGAGTGATGGAGACCTGATGGAAGGGGTTTCCTCAGAAGCAGCCTCTCTGGCTGGCCACCTTAAGCTTGGAAAAATCATCTACATATACGATGACAATCACATCACCATAGAAGGTTCTACCGAGTTAACATTCAGCGAAGATGTTGGGGAAAAATTTACGGCGCTGGGATGGCAGGTGCAAAATGTAGATGGGTATGATCTGGAGGGAATCGCCAGGGCCATAACCAATGCTCAACAAGAAAAGAAGAAGCCTTCATTAATTATCGCCAGAACTCATATCGCTTATGGTAGTCCTAATAAGCAGGATACCGCTGCTTCACATGGTGCCCCTCTTGGTCCCGAAGAAGTCAAACTTACCAAACAGAATTTGAATTGGCCATTAGAGCCTGAGTTCTATGTGCCCCAGGAGGCCTTGGATTACTACCGTAAAGCCATCGAGAGGGGTAAAATTTATGAACAAGAATGGCAAAACATGTTTGAGTCGTATTCCAAAGAATTTCCTGAACTAGCTCAGCAATGGCAGATGTTTTCAAAAAGAGAACTTGGAGAGACCTGGAAAGAAAAGATTCCTAAGTTTGAGGATGCAAATACACCTGTAGCTACCCGAAGTGCTTCTGGTAAGGTGTTGAATGCAATAGCTCCGTACATTCCCAATCTGATTGGAGGCTCTGCCGATCTTGCCCCTTCAAACCAAACCTATCTGAATGACTATCAGGATTTTGGGCCTGAGACATCTGGGAGAAATTTGCATTTTGGGATAAGAGAACATGCTATGGGTACGGTACTGAACGGCATAGCTTTAAGCCAGGCTTTGATTCCCTATGGGGGGACTTTTTTGGTTTTCTCCGATTACATGCGCCCTGCAATAAGAATGGCTGCCATGATGAAGCTTCCTGTAATATATGTCTTTACTCACGATTCTATTGGACTTGGCGAGGATGGTCCTACTCATCAACCTATCGAACATCTGCCAAGTTTGAGAACCATCCCTAACCTGACTGTCATTCGTCCGGCGGATGCTACAGAAACTGCAGTGGCCTGGGAGGTGGCGCTGGAACACCGGAATGGCCCGGTTGCTTTGATATTAACCCGACAAAAATTACCCATTATAGATAGAAAAAAATTTGCCTCAGCCACGGGCCTTAAGCGAGGCGCTTATGTTTTGGTGGATCCAGCTGAAGGACGGCCGGAAGTTATTTTGTTAGCTACTGGTTCGGAGGTTCATTTAGCCCTTGAGGCGTATGAAGAACTAACCAACAAAAAGATTGCTACCCGAGTAGTCAGTATGCCAAGCTGGGAACTTTTTGAGAAACAACCACAAAGTTACCGAGATGAGATTCTTCTACCCCAAGTTACTGCCAGATTGGCAATAGAGGCATCCTATCCCTTAGGCTGGCGTTGTTATGTGGGATTGGATGGAGACATATTAGGAATAACGACATTTGGTGCCTCTGCTCCTTACAAAATTCTGTTTGAAAAATATGGATTTACCGTGGATAATGTAGTTGCGAAAGTAGAAGCCATCTTGGCGAGGGTAAATAAAAACAAATGTTAGTTGTTTCCAGGAGAATACTATGAACAGAGTCGTTATGCAGACAGATTTACCAGGGGTGAAATTGCTTAAGAGGGGTAAAGTGCGCGATATTTACGATTTAGGTGACCAGCTCCTTATTGTGGCTTCTGATCGCATTTCGGCTTTTGATGTGGTGATGCCTAATGGCATTCCGGATAAGGGGAAAATACTTACTCAACTCTCTCGTTTCTGGTTTGAACAAACAGCCGATATTATTTTAAATCACTTTATTTCGACGGACATGGAAGATTTTCCTGCAAATATTCAGCCCTACAGAGAACAACTGGAAGGCAGAAGTATGCTTGTTTGTAAGGCAGAACCACTTCCCGTAGAATGTGTAGTACGCGGCTACCTTGCTGGTTCGGGCTGGAAGGAATATCAGCAACATGGGACCATTTGTGGGGTAACCTTGCCACCAGGACTTCCTGAATATGGGAGACTCGAAGAGCCTATTTTTACTCCCGCTACCAAAGCTACTACTGGACACGATGAAAACATCACTGTTGAAAAAATGAAAAATCTTATTGGAACACAACTAACCGAAAAAATTATTGAGGTGAGCTTGGCTATCTACCAGCGAGCACATAATTACGCTGAGGCAAAAGGCATTATTATTGCCGATACTAAATTCGAATTTGGAATTTATGACGACCAGCTTATTTTAATCGATGAACTATTGACTCCGGATTCCTCCCGTTTCTGGCCCCTGGATGATTATGAACCAGGAACTACTCCTCCAAGTTTCGATAAACAATATCTGCGTGATTATTTGACCGAAATTGGTTGGGACAAATCCCCACCCGCTCCCCAATTACCTGAAACAGTGGTGAAACAAACACGAACCAAGTACCTGGAAGCTTTAAAACGACTAACCGGAAGGGAGCTGAATGAAGAAGAAGCATAAAGAGGCTCTTAGTTTTAAAAGCGGGATACGAAATATAGTTGGTTTATCTTTAATTATAATAGGTATCGCTGGTTTATTTCTGCCTATTTTGCCTGGTATAGCACTGATTGTTATTGGTATCGCAGTGTTAGGCCGGAATAGCAAACTCGCTCGCGTGCTTATGGTTTTTTTATCTAAAAAGCAAAAGCGAATTAGATCGCAAAACTGAAAAAACAGGGAAGATGCTATCCGTTATTTCCAAAGGTGGAAGAAAAATAAAAAAAGTAGCCTGGTTCAGACATTACCAAGAGGTGATGAGTTTACCTTTGGATGTGGATTCTCTCAAGATTGATGTGCTTATCTATAGCAACAAGTCTAACGCCTTTAAGTTCGCCGCTAATTTAGGGGTAGAGTACAAGCTAATTGATGCGAATAACAAATTTTTGCTGAAGTCGGTGGTGAAAGTACCTGTGGTAGAAAAGGCCGGTGAATTTCGCAGCCGAGCCAAGGTAGCCATAGGTGTCAGGCAATACCGTGGTCGGAAGATTTTTTCTTGGTTTGGGGCATAAAGTAAGAGACTTCCACCTTCTTCGCAGCTGGGGTGATAAGGTAATTTTTCGGCGTCTGGAGATGCCTCCCACAACGGTAAACTTCAATCTCTTAGCTTCGTACTGGACTGACTCCTCGATTAGCACTACTTTTATGTCAATCCTCTGGAGTTTGTTGGTCGTGACACGGTTGATTAACTCTGAACGTTTCACCGCGCCGGTGTAGAATGTTTAAAGAATTAGGTAGTCAGACCCTGGGTGGCAAGCTCCGTCAGAGGTGGCTTTTGAGGATAGCCCCCGGATTGAATCCGGGGGCTATTATTGTCTACGCAAGGGGCTTAACGTCTTTCAAAGCCTTTTCCACAAGTTTTATGGCACAATACTTACCACACATGCTACAGGGTTCAGCCCCAATCGGTTCTTTTTCAGAGATGTGGATGTCCGTTTGAGTTTTTTCTTCGCTGCTTTCTGCTTGTACAGTAGCTTCGGTGTACAATCGTTGAGCGAGTTCAGGGTCGATAGCCAGCTCGAATTGCTTTTTCCAATTCAATTGTTTCCGAGCTTTGGCCATTTCTAAATCCCAGTTGCTGGCTCCTGGTAAACTTTTGGCAATATCCGCTGCATGAGCAGCAATACGGGCTACAATGACCCCTTGGCGGACATCTTCTGGACTGGGTAGGCGAAGATGTTCCCCCGGAGTCACGTAACAGAGAAAATCGGCGCCAGCCCATGCAGCCAAAGCTCCTCCGATAGCACTGACAATATGATCATACCCAGGTGCCACATCAGTAACAAGAGGACCTAACACGTAAAACGGGGCACCATGGCAGAGCAATTTTTCCATTCTTACATTAGTCTCTATGTGGTCAAGGGGAAGATGGCCCGGCCCCTCAATCATGACCTGGACGCCATATTCCCATGCCCGTTTGGTCAATTCGCCGAGAAGCAGTAGTTCCTGAACCTGTGCCCGGTCGGTTGCGTCGGCCAAAGCTCCGGGACGCATTCCATCTCCCAGGCTGAGGACTATGTCGTATCGGTGGGCTAGTTCCAGCAAACGGTCGAAGTGTTCATAAAGGGGATTCTCGCGTTCATTAGCAATCATCCATGTAATCAAAAAGGAACCACCACGGCTCACAATATTCATTAGTCGCCCTTGTTGGCGCAATCGTTCCAGTGCACTGAGGGTAACGCCACAATGTACAGTGAAAAAGTCGACACCATCTTTTGCTTGGCGTTCCAATACAGCGAAGAGGTCGTCAACAGTCATTTTGATGATGCCGCCGGCGTGTGTTGCTGTTTCAATAGCAGCCTGGTAGATTGGAACAGTACCCAGTGGTACAGAGGTTGCCTGGCGGATGGCTCTGCGAACAGCGTCTAAATCTCCGCCGGTACTTAAATCCATAATAGTATCAGCTCCTGCCTGAACCGCTATCCTGGTTTTTTCTATTTCGCGCTTTACATCCGGAAACTGCGGAGAAGTTCCTAGATTCGCATTAACCTTGGTGTGCAATCCCTTTCCCAGGCCGATAGCATCGGTATAGGATGAGGCTGAGTTTTTTAAGATGACCACCTGACCATTGGCCACCAATTGGGCCAGAGTTTCAGGTTCCATTCCCTCTTTTTGGGCAACTTGTTGGATTTCGGGAGTTAAGTCGCCTTGTTTAGCATGTTCTATTTGAGTCATTGTTGTTTCCTCCTAACGTTATGAGTCCCTTGCCGACATGGAGCAAGGCCGAAGGCCGCAGCGGAATGGCGGTCAAGTGCACCCGATCGTTAGCTAAATTTAAAATGTTATTATTTTATCGCTACTTACAATCCATTCTGCTAGTTCTGGCATGGTCGCTTTATCGGCGCCGTCAAAATAAGGTTGATTTTTGTAAATCCCGCAACGAACCATACAAGTTCCGCAAACTTTAACTGG
>Ga0164318_10004789_pt1 | contig 13050 bp, 13 predicted proteins | sample GuaBasSedimGuay9_FD_113734 | JGI IMG/M metagenome (GOLD analysis project Ga0164318, IMG submission 113734) | Subseafloor sediment microbial communities from Guaymas Basin, Gulf of California, Mexico - Guay9, Core 4571-4, 0-3 cm | ecosystem: Environmental > Aquatic > Marine > Hydrothermal vents... | reverse complement strand
TGAGATCCAAGAAGTTGGTGATGAGTGGAGATCACAGACAGCTTCCACCAACGATAGTGAGTGAAAAAGCCAAACCTGTTCTTTCCTTCACCCTGTTCGAGAGACTCTCGAAGGTTGTGAAACCATACATGTTGAGGATTCAGTATAGGATGAACGAAAAGTTGGTGGAATTTCCAAACAGGATGTTCTATCAAGGGAAGTTGATAACCCACGAAAGTGTGAGGAATATAACACTTGAAGATCTTGGAATTGAAAATGGTGATGCCATTCTGGATCCCAAGAATGTTCTAATTTTCATCGATACTTCAAAATTGTGTGGTCATTACGAATCTCAGAAATATGGGTCCACATCGAGATACAACCTACTGGAAGCCGAGATAGTCGAAAGGATCGTATCGAAATTCTTGAGCAAAGGATTGAAAGCTGAAGATATGGGAGTTATAACACCATACGACGATCAAGTGGAGTTGATCAGAGAGAAGATCGGGAAATGGGAAGTTCAGATCAGCAGTGTCGATGGTTTTCAAGGAAAGGAGAAGGAATTGATAATAATATCATTCGTCAGATCGAATGTGGAAAGTGAGATAGGTTTTCTGGATGATGTGAGAAGGTTGAACGTGTCCTTGACCAGAGCCAAGAGAAAATTGATATGTGTAGGAGATTCCGAAACGCTCTCCTCCAACGAAACTCTGAGAAGATTCATCGAACATGTGAAGTCGAGAGGGCTCTATGTTTCGAAGAACAGAATTCTCGATCTCCCAGATAGATCGTCCAAGATTCTATAGTTCAATTTGAACTTCTCCATCAACTTCACGATATTTTCCTTCCTTGGAGGGGATATCTCCAAGAATACTTTCTTTCCTTTTCTATCCACGATATTTTCAACGATCATCCTGTAAAATTTCATCCCATCCTTTCCCGCAACGAAGGCTTCCATCGGTTCGTAAAATTTGATCCCGTCATCTAAGTTCGTCCATTCCGATTCCGAAAGATATGGAGGATTCGACACCACGACCTCAAAATCATCCAACCTTTCTTTCAGAAATTCGATCATATCCCCTCTGTGGAATACAACATTTTTCACCTCATTCACAAGTGCATTTTCTTCGGCAAGTTTCAAGGCTTTTTCCGATGTATCAACTCCATGAACGATTGAACCAACCACAAACTTCGCTATCGAAATCGCTATGGTTCCAACACCCGTTCCAAGATCCAAAAAGGTTTTGTACCCTTTCTCTCTCGATATCATGACTACTCTTTCCACGAGTTCCTCAGTTTCAAACCTCGGAATGAAAACACCTCTTTCAACCCTGAATTTTAAAGTCATGAACTCCTTGTAACCGAGCAGGAAATGTAAAGGCTCATCCTTTCTTCTTCTTTTCAGCAATTCCCTGATTCTCCCGAGTTCGCACTCTCCGATTTCTTGATCCATGTTCATGTACAACCAAAGTCTATCCTTTCCGAGTGAATGCGAAACTATCAGCTCCGCTTCGAGTCTCGGATCATCTGAAACACGGCTCAAATATTCTGCCGACTTTGAGATCACATCTCTCACTTTCATCTCATTACTTTATTCCGAGTTTTTTCTTTATCTCTGGATCGATCCTATCGGGTGTCCAGGGTGGATCCCAAACTAAGTTCACATCAACCTCACCGATATCCGGTATCTCCGATACCTTCCATCTCGCATCCATCAGCATGACGTTAGCTAATGGACATCCGGGTATGGTCGTGGTCATGTTTATCTTCACGTTGTTGTTCTCATCGACGTTTACATCATAAACCAAACCAAGACTCACGATATCTATTCCTATTTCCGGATCTACAACTTTTCTCAAAGCATCCATAACCTCTTCCTTCGTGATCTTCCTCACATTTTTCACCCCTCTTTTAAAAATCATCTCGATAACCATCCTCCATCAACCGGTATGGTTATTCCCGTGATGTAATCGGATGCATCACTCGCTAAGAACACGACAGCTCCTTTGAGATCTTCTGGTTTCCCCCATCTTCCCATTGGAATCCTCGAGAGTATTTCCGTATTCCTCTTCTCATCATCTCTTAGAGGTTGGGTCATCTCGGTTTCCATGTATCCGGGAGCTATGGCGTTGACATTGATGTTGTATTTAGCCCACTCATTCGCCAGAATCTTGGTGATACCAAGAACTCCATGTTTGGAAGCGGTGTAAGATGATATCAATATTCCTCCTTGAAATGAGAGCATCGATGCGACGTTTATTATCTTACCCTTTCCTCCTCTTTCCACAACATGCTTAGCGAACTCTTGGCACAGGAAGAACACAACCTTGAGATTCAGCTTCAAAACATCGTCCCAATCTTTCTCATCAAATTTTAAAGCGGGAGATCTTCTTATCATCCCTGCATTGTTGACAAGTATGTCAACCTTTCCAAAATGTTCTACCGATCTTCTCATGACTTCCCTGTGCGCTCCATCCTCGAGAAGATCTATCTTCAAGGCAAGAAAATCCACTCCACAATTTCTCACCCTTTCTTCCGTCTCACTTTGATCACTCCTTGCCACTCCCACCACACTTGCACCTGCTTCGGCAAGAGCAACTGCCATCGCTTGCCCCAGTCCTCTGCTCGAACCAGTCACTATGGCAACCTTACCTTCGAGCGAAAAGTCTTCAAGCACGCCCATTCCCTCACCTCCGGAACATCAGATCCTCCTGCCCAGCGTTATTATGAAGTCGTAGTCATCCACGACCATGTATATCCTGCTCTTTCCAAGCGAATCGATGATCTCATAGTAATCCTCAATTTTCCAGTTGATCCCGGGTATAAGGATATTGTCCTGCGGTATATCAAAGGAAGACACAACTTTCTTCATGGTTTCCATCTTCCATATCTCATTCGATAGGACGATCACCGCATTCTCACCTCGGATACATTCTGGTATCCTCGGTTCATTCGCCATGTTCACGATGCTCAGGGAAATTCTCGGTTCTTTCTTTCTCACCTCATCAGCAATCTTTCTGAACCTTGCTTCGAAGGAGTAAGTGCTTTCTCCGTTGGCTTTCACCACTAAAACCTTTATCGTTCTTTCACCCTCAACTTCAAAGTTAAAATTCTTCAGATTTTTCCTCAGCTTCTCCAGCTTTTCTTTATCCAACACGAGATCCCCGGATGAGTTGATCTTGCACGGGAAGCTCAGAAAAGTTATATCATTGAGATCTCTGTATTTCCAATATAAAACTATCAGTTCAACGATGTCTATATCAGTCTTCACATCCTCTTTCATCAACTTCCTGAACAGAGCAGGCAAGGTAAAAAGATTCAGCTTCTCCTTTGCCGATTCCATTATGGCTTTCAAGACTTTTCTCTGTCTTCTCATCCTACCTATGTCTCCTTCCTCATCGTGCCTGAATCTTATGTATTCGAGTAGTTCCTTCCCCTTCATTTTGTGGAGCCCAGGATCGAAGTGTATGTGGAGATCCTGGTGGTAGTCATCGTAGTGCATGGGTTTCTCGACATCTATCTTTATCGGTCCCAGCTTATCACCGAGAGTTTTGAAAGCACTGTAATTCACTATTACGTATCTGTTCAATCTTATTCCGACTATATTCTCGATTATATTCTCCAGAGTTTTCAAACCGAGTTTCTTGTAAACCGCATTTATCTTCCTAACCTTTCCATCCACCATGTCTTCAACTATGAGATCCCGCGGTATGGACATGAAGAATATCTTCTTCTCATCGATCTTCAATCCGACTATTCCAATGAAATCCGTCCTATCCTTTCCAGCCTCACCCGCATCATCTGTCCCGAGAACGAGTATGTAGAATGGATCGGGTATATCGACATCGAACAGGGAATATATGAAGTTCACGATGGGCATTGGGTAGAAGATGATTATTATCATTCCGAATGTTATCGTGAAAACTCCAAGCGCTATCTTGAACGCGCTTTGCACTATTTGATGACCTCCCTCACACCTCTCAAACTTTCCGGGGAAAGGTAGATCCTCCTGTATTCCCTGTCCCCTACTTTGATCGTTATCGGTTGGGGTGTCAATCCTTCCACCTCGTATGTCAGAAGTGCTCTACTTCCCACACCCTTGAAGAATCTGAGAAATTCTGCTTTTCCAACGTTCCCACTGGATCCAAGATTTCGAGATATCCTGATGATTTTCAGAAGGTCGAGAAATTTAAAACCCCTCTTTGAGAATTTCTCTACGAAGTCGGGAAAATCTTTAGAATCCTCAAGTTTGAAAATCCTCTTGAGTTTTTCAAGCGAATCATCACTCAACAAGAGGTGGTATATTCCTCCATCCGCTTTTTTTAGTTCCAACATTTTTTCAGCGTTTCTCGCAACGATTTCCGGAGATCCCTGAAGAGAAATGAGTCTGTTTCCATCGAAACCGAAAGGAGGAAATATCACAAGGTAAACAATCCTCCTCGAAGATGAATCCCTGACGAACACGACCCTGTGATCCCCGAGGATGAAAATGAAATCAACCACGTTTGATTTCATCACCCTACTGTTGTAGTTGGACACATAAAGATATCCAAGATAGGTGAAAATCACCACGATCGTTAACGTGATCGTCAAAATGAGGTAGTTGATTCTCCTTCTCTTTCTCAGCCTGAGTGCTCTCCTTTTCATATGATCACCGCCGATTCACATCATCACGATCGAGTTCCACAGTTCCACAGATTCGGGCAATAGAATCAGGTCGTTGGATATAACGTATTCCAACTTGTTTTTCAAGACCTCGAAGAATCCCGTTTCGAAATCTTCGATGACCATTTCTCTGAGTTTTTCGACTCCCGGGAAGGATCTGTTCTCCTCCAGAGAATCGGAGATGAATATGAGTTTCGCGAGTTTTCCCATATTCCTCCTTCCAGAAGTGTGGTATTCAACTGCCTCCATAATTTCATCGTATCCTTCGCCGAGCTTACGCTTTAAATATCTCGCAGCTATCTTCGAATGCAATAAAACCGGCTTTCGAGCCTCGATCTCGTTGGGTTCGATTCCATACGCTTTGGCTATCAAGAGCATCTTTCTTTCTCCCACATCGCGGAAGAGATCGTGCCCCAAAGCTGCGATCCTTATCATCATTTCATCCAAACCGAGATTATGTTTCTCGTTTAAGAAAAGGGAAAAATTCAGGACACCGATGGTGTGCCTTCTCCTCTCCTTCGTCAGCAGCATTTTCGTGAACCTTTCGAGTTCATCAATAACTATATTCAATCTCGTATTCGAACTTTCTTTCTCCATTTGCAGGAATCTCAACGTGGAATACCACCTCCGTTGAACTCCTCCTTTCATATTTGATCCCATCTTCAACATGAAGTTTCGATGTCGTTGGAATCCATTCGACAACTTCAACTTTTACAGCCTCTTCTTTATAGTTCTTCAATTCTATCTCCATCCTTCTCCTACGCAATTTCTTGGATATCCTTTCTTCACTCAAAATCACCTTTCGTCCCACCAATTTTTCGCTCCTACCGTAGATTAACTCGAGATCTCCTCCCTTCGAAACTCGATCATTCTCGACCCATCCAATTAACACGGGTAACCCTTCCTTGAATTCAAATATTCTAAGATTTCCCTTTGGAAGGTTAAAAGGTAGTTTGATCAACTGTAAAGTCAAAAACACATTCGAGAAATCCGAGGATAGATTGTGGAAGATGAACTTTCTTCTCACATTAACCTTACCTGAAAAATTCGAAATGAAGATCTCATCGTGTGGTTTAAGAATCTCAACCTTCCCAGCATGATACAAGTTGTAACCTTTCCCGATTTCCGATACTCCAGGACCGCCCTTTTCTTTTTCTTCAGCATCAACAAATTTGTACATCATCCTCATTTCATGTTTTTCCGGTACTCTCACATTCCCAGAGAGAAGATACAGATCCACATCTTTCAATTCCTCCGAGATGCTACTTTTGAGTATGAATTTTGAGAACAGCATTGCGGTTTCGTTATTCAGCATGTACAGATCATTTTCGGAGGACCAACTCAAACCCTTGATCATGTAGCAGTATTTCAAACTGCGGGATTCATTCGAATTCTTAAGATTCAAAATTATGTAGTTCTTCTCATCTATGGAAGGTTTCCCTGGAAATATTGGAGTTCCCTCCGGTTGAAAGTAAACCATACCTTCCTCATCTTCCAAGATCAACGGTTTCTCTGAGATCAACTTGACCTTCTTTCTCTCGCCGGTCTTGAATTGAAAGAAGAACTCCTTGAAATTGGTGTAGAAGGATTCGAGGCTGTATTCTTCAGATTTATGAAAACTGTATCCAATCAAATTGACATCTTCGTTGAGTATGCAAAACGTGTTCGGGAGTATCTCACGTAGAACCTCTATTTTCCCATGATCCGTGGTGGAGTCTATGAGGAGTGCATGGCTATCCTCATAAACTATCAGAACACAGGAGAAGAGAACTGATGAGAACAAAAAAAATAAAGCGATGAAAGAACTGATGAAAAATACCTTCATGATTCAAAACACCTCCCTTTCCTCATCGATCACCGAGAGACCCATGCGGTATTCCACGAAATCAACGATCTTGTCAAAGATTCGATCAATGTGGTTCCTATCCTTCCCAACCATGGCGACACCTATGGATGCCCAGTTCTTCGAATTCGTGCTGTCAGTTTCTATGATGGAAACGTTGTAATCCTTGGATATGCGTGATATCAGATTTTTTATGACACTTCTCTTGTCCTTGAGGGATTTCACTCCAAACAATCTGAATTTGATATGCAACACACCCACGAACACCGTTATCACCCGATAGCTGACATTATCATAGTTTTGGCTTTTTCGAAAGCTTCATTCAACTTATCCGGGTACTTTCCCCCCGCTTGGGCAAAATCCTTCCTTCCTCCTCCGCCTCCTCCAAGGATTTTAGCCATCTCTCTGGCGATGATTGAAGCATCGAGGAATTTCGTGAGATCCTCGCTCAACTTCACCACGAAGGAGATCCTCCCGTTCTTCTTGTTGAAGATGATAACAACTCCACTTTTCAGTCTGTTCATCATGACATCCGCCGTGTTTCTGACCGTTGAATCATCTGAATTCTCGAGAATCAATTTGAGTATCTTGACCTTCGATATTTCCTCTATCTCGGGATGAACCGCTTCTGCAGAAGATATCATCTTCTCCTCCATCTCCCTGATTCGCTTCTTCAAGTTTCTATTCTCCAACATGATCTTTTCCAATTTTGATGGTACGTCCCTCCATCCAACTTCAAGCGTTTTCGATAGATTTTTCAGAACCTTCTTCATATCCTCCAGAATTCTCAAAGCCATTCTACCCGTCACAGCTTCTATTCTTCTGACCCCGGATGAAATGGAACCTTCATGTGTTATCATGAAGAACCCCAACTCCGATGTATTTTTAACGTGCGTTCCTCCACACAGTTCCATCGAGAAATCGCCTATTTTGACCACACGGACGTACTCACCGTATTTTTCCTCGAAGAGTGCGATCGCTCCAAGTTTCTTCGCTTCATCAAGCGTCTTATATTCCACATCCACTTGAATGGATTCCAAGATTTTCTCGTTGACGAGCTCCTCGATTTTTCTCAACTCATCCTCGCTCAAGATCCTGTGATGTGTGAAATCGAATCTCAGTCTGTCCGGCGCAACGAGCGAACCAGCCTGTTTGACATGATCCCCCAAGATCCTCCTCAGCGCGGAGTGAAGTAAATGTGTTGCGGTGTGATTCCTCATCGTATCCAAACGTCTCTTCTCATCCACCTTCAACTTGACATCATCCCCAACCCTGAATTTCCCCTTCAAAATCCTCGCTCGATGTAGGATCAGATTCTCCGTGGGTGAGAAGACGTAAAACACCTCGGCTTGGGAATCATCGGATAGTATCAAACCTGTATCGGAAATCTGTCCCCCCCTTTCGGGATAAAACGGGGTTCTTCGGAACACGAATTCAACTTCATCCTTTTCCTCAGCCGAATCCACCTCCACACCATCTTTCAAAATGGTGAGGATGGTGGAATCGTCCTCAAATTTTTCGTAACCTGTGAAAACAACCTCACCGATTTTATCCTCCAGATCCCTGTAAATTTTTGAAATCTTCGCAAATTCGACTTCCTCTCTCGCCATTCTCGCCATCTTCCTCTGTTTCTCCATACTCCTGTTGAAACCATCAACATCGACTTTCAATCCTCTTTCTCGAGCAATCTCGATGGTCAACTCCAGAGGGAATCCGTATGTGTCGTAAAGTTTAAATGCATCTTCTCCATCGATGATTCCAGAATCCTTGGATTTTTCCAGTATATTCTCGAGAACCCTCATCCCAGAATCAAGTCCCTTAAGAAACCTTCTTTCCTCTGTGATCAAAACATCTTTCACGATCCTTCGCTTTTCTTCAATCTCTGGGTAAACCTTGCCGAGTTTGTTCACCACACTATCCACCAAATCCTTCAAAAATGGTTCCCTCATCCCGAGTAACCATCCATGTCTCCCCGCTCTTCTTATTATCCTCCTGAGAACGTATCCCCTTCCCTCGTTGGATGGAAAAACCCCATCCGAGATCAAGAAAACGATGGCTCTTATGTGATCCGCTATGACCCTGATGGAGATATCAGATTCATCCGAATCACCGTATCTCACCCCTGTGATCTCTTGTATTCTGTCCACTATGGGTTTGAAGAGATCCGTTTCGAAATTTGAACTGACGTTCTGCATCATGGCGGTGATTCTTTCCAACCCGGCTCCGGTGTCTATATTCTTCCTCGGCAAGGGATGAAGTTTTCCATCCTCATCCTGATAGTATTCTGTGAAAACCAAGTTCCATATTTCAACGAATCTCCCGCATCCACACGATGGATCACACTCTTCAGGATTTTGATCACAGTATTCGGTGATACCGGTATCGTAGAATATTTCCGAATCTGGTCCACACGGTCCAGTTGGTCCGGCGGGTCCCCAGAAATTATCCTCCTTACCCATCCTTATTATCTTTCTTTCTGGAATGCCTATCACGTGTTTCCATATTTCATAAGCGTCCTGGTCCTCCTCGTATATCGTGACCCACAGTTTATCTTCGGGAACCTTCAAAACGTTCGTGACATACTCCCAGGCGAATTCTATTGCTTCCCTTTTGAAGTAATCCCCAAAGGAAAAATTTCCAAGCATCTCGAAAAAGGTGTGATGTCTCGGTGTTCGTCCAACTTGATCTATATCCACCGTTCTGAGACATTTCTGAACGGTTGCCACTCTCTTGAAGACAGGTTCCACTTTGCCCCAGAATATGGCTTTGAAGGGAACCATTCCAGCCACGGTGAACATCAATTGTGGATCATCCGGTATCAACGAAGCACTCGGAAGTATAACATGACCCTTTCGCTTGAAAAATTCGAGGAAAGAACTTCTTATATCATCCGAACTCATGTATTCCACCTTGCACCACCTCTACCAGATGATTCTGGAGCCTCTCATCAGTAGCAAAAAGAGAAGATATCCCGGTGCCGAGAAAAGAAGGCCATCTATTCTATCCAGCATGCCACCATGTCCCGGGAGTATAGCCCCTGAATCCTTGAAGCCGAAGAGTCTCTTTATCGAGGACTCGAAAAGGTCACCGAACGTGCAGAAAATGGAAAGCGCTATTGAAAAAAACATAGCTTCCCAAATAGACATTATCTCCTCGTTGAAGAACTTCTTTGAGATGAATCCAAACAGTATGGTGTATGCGAATGAACCAACTATTCCCCCAAGGATCCCCTCGAGTGATTTGTTCGGACTTATTTTTCCACCTATCTTCGTCTTACCGAATTTTATTCCCACGAAATATGCAGATGAATCGAAAATCCAAGTCACGGTGAGAATGAAAACCGCATTCATGGAACCATAGAATCTGTATATCGGGAAAAACATCGAAAGGTTGAAAGAAATGTAGTAAAGTCCGAAGATGCCCCAAATGGAATTCTTTCCAAAGTTTTCCTCCCTACCCACGAACAAGCTGAAAACGATGATTAAAAAGGATGAGAAAGTGTATATGCTGAAAACGTATATCATATCTTTCCCCAAGTAGCCGAACATGATGCTTGAAAAGGTCGTGATAAGTGTTATACCGGATCTCAAAACCACATTTTGATGGTTCCCGAGAGCCATCCTCAGCAATTCATAATTCGCAAGAAGAACGACCGCGGAGACCAGACCGATCACGGAGGAATACGAAAAAAAGCACGCAATGACGAACGGTATTACTATGAGAGCGGTGATCGTTCTCAATTTCGTTTCACCCATCTTCAACACCGTCCCCTGGAGGTTTCACATCTCCGAATCTTCTCTCCCTTCTCGAAAAATCCTCGATCGCCTTCACGAACTCCTCCCTGTCGAATTCTGGCCACATCTTCTCGGAGAAATACAACTCAGAATATGCGGATTGCCACAGCAGGAAATTGCTCAGGCGTTTTTCTCCTCCGGTTCTTATTATCAAATCGGGATCGGGGAGATCCGATATGTATAGATATTTCCTAAATTTTAACTCATCCAGATCTTCAATCTTTTCCTTCAGCATCCTGTTCACCGCATCCACTATTTCCGCTCTACCACCATAATTTAAGGCTACCACAACTTTCAATTTTTCATTCAACCTCGTTTCCATCTCGGCTTTTTTACAGGTTTCGAATATATCGTGAGGAAGATCAACCAATCTTCCCATGAAGATCAACTTTATTCCATCTTTTTTCAGGGTCTCTATCCTACTGTTTATGCTCTCCTTGAGCAAGTTGAACAGAAATTCCACCTCTTGCTTGGGCCTCTTCCAGTTTTCCGTGGAGAAGGTGTACAACGTTAAAAATTCAATGTGAAATTCCACGCACCATCTTATAACATTTTCTACCACATCTACACCAACCCTGTGGCCTTCAACACGCGGTAATCCTCTTCTTTCCGCCCATCTTCCGTTACCATCCATTATGATCGCAACATGGTGAGGGATCTTCAAGGTGGGATTCATCAGAATTCCATTATCTCCTCTTTCTTCGCTTCAAACAGATCCTCAAGTTCCTCTATGATTTCATCCGTTTTTTTCTGGAGTTCATTTTCAAGCCTCTTCGCATCGTCTTCCGGTATATCCCCATTTTTCTGAGCATCCTTTATCTTTTTCATCACATCCCTTCTTATATTCCTAACAGCGATCTTTCCTTCCTCGACGATTTCCTTGGCACGCTTCACCCATTTCTCCCTCTGCTCAGTCGTTGGAGTTGGAAAATTTATTCTTATGACGTTGCCATCGTTGAAGGGGGTTAAACCGAGATCAGATGCGAGGATGGCTTTTTCTATACTCTTCAACATTGTTCTGTCCCAAGGTTTTATGACCAAAGTTCTTTCCCCACTCGGGGTTATGGATGCAAGCTGGTTTATCGGTGTTGGTGTTCCATAATAATCTATTTTTATATTCTCTAAGATCGCGGGTGACGCACGACCAGTTCTCAAATGTCTCAACTCCTCTTCGATCTTGCTCACACTTTTTTTCATTCTCTCGCCAGCCTCTCTTATCAACGGATGCTCTTTCATAGGATTGCCCCCCTTTAACACATTCTTTTCATCTCAGAAATGATATATATACCCTTATCCCACCTTTTTTTACGACATCTTCGACGTTTCCAAACACACTCCTCATGAATTCCTTCATCCTTCTACCTCCCTTGTTGTGATAAGCCACGATCTGCAACGAGCCCCCATCAACCAGATGCTCTCTTGCACCCGTTATCAAAGCCTGCCACACTTTTTTACCAGCAACTATGGGTGGATTTGACACTATCTGATCGAATTTCATCCCTCTCCAAGGTTCGAACAGATTTCCCTGTTTTATGAATACTTCGACGTTGTTATCCTTCGCATTTATCTTCGAAAATTCAACAGCTCTTTTGTTTATATCACTCATGTATATTTCAAGATCCGGATTTTCTCCCTTCAAGATGATCCCAATCACCCCATAGCCGCAACCGAGATCCAATATTTTCCTTCCGTGAATCACGAGATTCTCGAGCAAAACGATGGTTGCCTTGTCTATCTTACCATACGAATACACACCACTTGGGGTTTTGAAATGATAAACCCTGGAATTTGACAGAACGAACCTTATTCTCCTGTATTTTAAAGGCACCTTGGGTTCTTCGGAGTAGTAATGTTCGAATTCACCATTCAACGGAGAAATACAGTCCTCCTCTCGACATGAGTGTCTCGTTCAACCCTTTCGCATTCAGATCATTCAAATCGAGTTTCCCAAGGAATCCCGTGCTTATTCCGGAGAATGTGAAGCCAAGTTTGAGACCAAAGGATACATCCGAAATCACCTCAAATGGAAGAGAGGATAGATCCTTCTGTTCGATGAAAGGCTCGAAGGAGTACTCCAAATCAGTGTAAAGTCCAAAGTCAAGGAATCCGATTTTTCCTCTTCCCCCAAGGGTTAAACACGGTTTCTCGTTGTCCTTCGGTTGCGCGTTCACAACGTTACCCACGTATAAAATTCCATTTCTCCCAAGTGCTATCAATCCAAATCCAATTTTGATTGGATCAGGGAAGAAGGGATTCTGAACATTGGACCATCCAAGCAGTCCAGCTATGGAACCTGAAAAGTATATAGAATCGTGTATTGGCGCTATGAATCCCACACTCGTGTTGAATGAATAGATATCTCCTTCCAGTGTCCCAGCTTTGTAAAAGTTGAAGCCAAGACCTACGGAAGTTCTGTCGAGTATGTATGTCGAAACGGAATAGGAAAGTGCCAAAGTTGTGTTGTCCACAGGTTCATCCTCCATCTTTCCATAATCACTCCTGATCCATACCCTCAGGGCTCCCGCAAAACCATACTGATAAGGTTGAACGAGGAATATGTTATGTTCGGAGGAAGAAAGATCAGGAGTCTCCTCCATCATCATTCCATACGTCAACGCCCAGTTCTCAGTGAATATCGTTCCCGCTGGATTTCCAAGAGCCGAATAAACTCCAGCATCCACGAAGATTCCGGAACGACCTTCGAGCATCTCACCAAGATTATGTGGGAAGACCAAAATTGCGAAACCCAAAATGAGAAACGACAGCACC
>Ga0164318_10004788_pt1 | contig 13051 bp, 13 predicted proteins | sample GuaBasSedimGuay9_FD_113734 | JGI IMG/M metagenome (GOLD analysis project Ga0164318, IMG submission 113734) | Subseafloor sediment microbial communities from Guaymas Basin, Gulf of California, Mexico - Guay9, Core 4571-4, 0-3 cm | ecosystem: Environmental > Aquatic > Marine > Hydrothermal vents... | reverse complement strand
CATTTATTTCGCCAGCCTTTAGTGCAGGTATCTGATCTGCTTCCGATTTATAGAGCATTGTTATTCGATCAACGTGTGGGCCTTTAGAATAATTTTCCCAATTTGGATCTTTTGCTACAACAGTATTCGCTGATGCCATTAGTACAGTTGTAAGGAAAAGCATTAGCAAAAAGGCACTAAACATTAATCGTTTATTCATATCTTAAATCAACCTCCAGTTTTATAAAATTTCACCTTTTTATAATTGTCAAAAGAAATATATAAAATTGACGGGTTGCTTAGTGAGCGCGTGATAGATTTATGTAATACATCTTACAATAATGAAATTGTTATTTCCACATAAATAAAGAAATCAATAAAAATTAACCTTTATTCTTGTCTTTTATTGTTACAAAAGAAGGGCTCAGTAAAGTTTTTTGAAGTTTGAGCCTTCGCGCCTCGCCAGAACTATATCGACGCACCCTAGAACAGATAAACCATAAGGTTTTTGGGTCTGCGTTTCCGTTTCATCCCCATGACTCTCATAACACTACAGGCTTATATTCTATTTATTCTTGTACTTATACGTTTCGCTCTCTTATTACTCTTACCAGATGTGCCCGCTGCAACCACTACGATTTACTATACATTCAGAGATTGGCGCACAGAAGATACTTACTACGTCCACGTGTCTCAGAAAAAATGATTTGTATTTTTTCCTTCTTCATCTTAAGTTAGCAGTACGTGTCCTTTCATAGTTTGCATATTTTATTTTCTTAAGATGTCTAAGTATAACAGCCAAAACGCCAACAGATACAGCCAGCATTATGGCAATTCCATATGTTTCAGTACCGATGTAGTTAGTTACTAATGACAAAAACAAGTATGTTATCATCATCACAATAAGAATAACTAACATGAAAAGTGTGAAATTCAGAACATAAAGTATTACTTCCTCACCTTTTGACAAAATAAAGGCCTCCTCAATTTGTGATTAACTTACGATGATTTATTTTCTCTACTAAATAAAAAAGAAATAAGGGGGTTATAATTCTTTTCTTTTGTCGATATTTATTCAAGGCTATTTTTCAAGCAAAAAACATGCAGCATAATGATCCTCTTCGACTTTTATCATTGTTGGTTCTTCATTATTGCATCTTTCAAAGGCAAAAGGACAACGCCCAGAAAAGATGCACCCTTTTGGCAACTTAATTGGACTTGGTGGTTCTCCTTTTAAGGGTATTCGTTCTTTTTTAATCGTAGGATCTGGTTCAGGAACAGCAGCAATCAAAGCCTTGGTGTAAGGATGCTGTGGGTTAGTCATTACCTTCTCGATATCACCAATCTCAACAATTTTTCCTAAATACATAATAGCAATATAGTCACCAATGTAACTTGCAACAGCTAAGTCATGTGTGATAAATAAGTAGGTTAGATTTTTCTTATCACGCAACTCAAGCATAAGATTTAAGATTGAAGACCTGATGGATGCATCAAGCATAGAAACAGGCTCATCTGCCACCACAAATTCTGGTTCTGTGATAAGAGCTCGAGCAACAGCCACACGTTGGCGCTGTCCACCACTCAGTTCATGAGGGAAACGATCAATAAAGTTTTCAGGAGGAGTAAGACCAACAGATTCTAATGCATCAACAACTCTTGCTTCAATTTCGCTTTTACCTTGTACCAAATGATTTACCACTAAAGGTTCTGAGACTATATCCCTAATATGCATTCTTGGATTCAAAGATTCATAGGGATCCTGAAATATCATTTGCATTTTTGGTCTTAATTTGCGCATTTCTTCCTTAGGCAGACTAGTTATTTCTTTATCCCTGAAATATATTTTTCCAGCAGTGGGTTCAAGCAATCTTAAAACTAAGCGCCCTGTTGTCGTTTTACCACAGCCACTTTCACCAGCAAGAACAAAGATATTTTTCTTTTTTACATAGAAACTAATATCATTAACTGCATGAACATAAAGCTTCTCTTTACTGAAAAATGTTGCTAAGAGACCTTGTCTAACTGGGAAGAATTTTGAAAGATGTTCTACTCTCAATTCAATATCATTGCTCATCCTATTACTCCCTCCAAATGTTTCTATCTTTCGTTTCGTCAACAAAGTGACAAGCAACATAAGACCCGTCCACTTTTTCGAGTGTCGGCATTTCTTTATAACAGATGTCCTTGGCAATGGGACACCGTGGATTGAATGGACAACCCGCGGGTGGATTTAGTAAGTCAGGAGGACTACCAGGAATTGCCACTAGTTTTCTTTCTTTCTTCGTTCGGGAAACAGAAGGTAATGAACTAATCAAACCTTGTGTATAAGGATGTCTGGGCTTTTTAAAAATAGACACTGCATCTCCATATTCCATCAACTTTCCACCATAAAGTATTGCAATGTGATGACTCATTTGCGCCATTACTGAAAGATCGTGTGATATAAGCAATACAGATAAATTGTATGCTTTCTGAAGATCTAACAGAAGGTCTATTATTTCAGCTTGAATTGTTACATCTAATGCTGTCGTAGGTTCATCAGCAATAACTAAACTAGGATTACAAGCAAGAGCCATAGCAATCATAACTCTTTGTCTCATCCCACCACTAAATTCATGTGGATAATGTCTAATTCTATCGGGGTCTAGCCCAACTTCCTCAAATAGCTGTTTTGTCCGCTGCCATTCTTCTTCACGGGATACATTCTCATGAGCTAAAATTGCTTCAACAATCTGGTCACCAACATTTAGCACCGGATTTAAAGCATTCATTGCACCTTGAAAGATTATTGCAATCTTCTTCCATCTTATTTTTTCTCGCATATATCTTTCGTCAACCTTAGTTAAGTCGATTTCATCATCAAGAATTATTTCTCCGTCAACAATTTTGCCGTTTGAAGGTAATAATCGCATTATAGACATTGCAATTGTTGTTTTCCCGGATCCTGACTCACCAGCTAATCCTACAACTTTACCAGTAGGTATTTTAAAACTTACATCGTCAACAGCTTTAACGACACCGTTTTCCATATAGTAATATGTTTTTAGATTTCGTATTTCAAGCACTTGGTTCACCTCATCAAAGCAATTCAGATATTAACGCGCCCTAAGACGTGGATTAAGAATCTTATCAAATGCATTACCCATATACAAGAAAGACAGTACAACTACAGTAAGTGCTGCACCAGGTGGTAATAGGACCCACCAAAATCCTTGTGATAATGCAGTAGTTACATTCGCTAATTGCAACATTTTACCCCAGCTAGGCATAACTGGATCACTAAGGCCTAACCAACTCAATGCTGCTTCACTCAGTATAGACGAGCCAACACCAAGTACTGCATTTGCGAATGCAAGTGGCGCTACATTCGGAAGTATGTGTTTAATGATTATATATGAATCTGAAGCACCAGCAGCTCTAGCAGCATCAACGTATGCCCTTTCTTTTACCGTAAGAACTTGCGATCTAATCAAACGTGCAGTTCCCGGCCATCCAATTAACCCTATTACTAAAATTACATTCCAAATACTTGGCCTTAATATATAAGCAAGAGTAATCATCAGAGGCAAACTAGGTAACACAAGAAAAACATCAGTAAGTCTCATGAGAACGTCATCAATCGTTGTACCACCAAAAAAGCCAGAAATCAATCCAATGAGTGTCCCAATTCCGATAAACATCACAGTAGCAGTAAAGCCAACGAGTATTGAAACACGCGCACCCCAAAGTAACTGAGATAAAATAGGTATACCATTATTATCAGTTCCTAGCTGAAAGCCAAAGAAGTCAGGTGCAGCAAAAATTGGTCCCATGAAAGCATAAGTAGATGATGGATCAACATCTGTAATATATGGAGCAAATATAGCAATAAGTGCAAAGTAGAGGAATATAATAAGACCAACCATTCCCTGCCGTTCTTTTTTGTATAAGTTCCATAAGTCAACCATAGAGCGAATAAATCTTTTTATTCTTTTTTTGAATGTTACTTCATAAATCACATCCTTTTCCATCTTTTAACACCCCGTAATTTAATTCTTTTTATTACGATTAGTCATAGCGCACTCTTGGGTCAAGGACACCATAGAGAACATCAGCAATCAAGTTAGCTAGAATAGTAACAATTGATATTATTAGAAACGAGAACTCCAGTACCGTAAAGTCCTTTGCAAGTACAGATTCGTAGAGAAGTCTCCCAACACCATACCAACTGAACACTGTCTCTGTAAGTACTGCACCACTTACAATACTAGCGTAACTTAAAGCTAGTACTGTTATTAGGGGCAACAAAGCATTTCTCATAGCATGCTTAAACAGAATTGTTCTCTTATCTAAGCCTTTCGCTCTAGCAGTTAACATATAATCAGATGTGAACACCTCTAAGAGAATCTGTCTCATCAGGTATACATAATATCCGAAAGATAATATTGTCAAAGTTATCGTTGGAAGAATCATATGCCAGCCATAATCCAAAGCATAGAGTATTGGGTCTCTTGGAGCCGGTGCAGAGATTGTATTTCCCATTGGAAGCCAGTGTAACCAGACACTAAATATCAATATAAAGATCAATCCTAACCAGTATAGCGGCATTGAATAGAATATTAAGCCAAGTGTCGTAACCGCTTTATCGATAAGAGTGTCATGTTTACTTGCAACATAGACACCTATAGTGATTCCAATAATTGCAGACAAAGTCGTTGATGCGCCTAGCAAGAGAATTGTGTTATACAAGCGGTCTCTAATCAGACTTATGACATCTGTTCCCATTGATATCACAATAGATTGTCCAAAATCTAGGCGGAGAATATTACTCCAATAGATTAAAAATTGTACATATAGTGGCTTATCAAGTCCCCATTTCTGGGTGAACTTCTGAACCAAGGTTTTATTTCTATAGTTTCCAAATAGGAGCGCAACATAAGGGTTTCCAGGCATAGCATGAAATATTAAAAAATTCAGGGAAAGTACTACAATAAGAGTTATTATGCTTTGAAAACTTCGCTTGATAGTATACTCTTTCAAACCCATTATAGCTCACCAATTTTTATTTTTAGTAGATTTAGCAAATTCTGTGCTCATAATCCTTTCTGTTCACTCCAAAGCGATATTTTTTTAAACAACGCCAAATTGGCTTTCAAATACAGACCATGCATCAAATTTTAGTTATCCTTACTTAAGATTAGTATTTAATTTTATCGGAAAAAATGGCTAGTTGATTTAAAGTTTTTGATAAAAAATCCTAAAAAGTGGTAGTATGAAATCGTAAACTTAAGTGGAATACGTCTATTTAAAATACCTAATCTTTTCATAATAAAGGATTAGGAGATTAAGCCGTAACAAGCCGCACTCTTATATAGAAGTCACAATCTGAAGTATATCACCATCTTCCAATTTATAGTTTATCCCAACCTTTTTAGTAGGCGATTTGCTATCATGCCTGTGAATTACTGCATATCTAAAATGGTTGAGGAAACTAGAGTGAATCTTCTTGGCTGCATCGCGGACCGTACTATTTTTCTTTAAAACAAGAGGACGCTCGCCGATCCCTTTTTCACTCTTAGTCCAAACACGTATTAAGTCTAACTCTGTGAAAAATGCTTCTTTTAACTCATTAATACCTTTATTTTTGATAGATGATACGGGGACAACTTTAAATCTATTGCCTGCTATCCTTATAAGATCTTTGAAATTTTTTGCAGTACCAGGTAAATCCCCTTTAGTTGCAATAATTATGGCCTTTATATATCGGATTCTATTATCTAGGCTGTCAATAATTTGCTGCATAGAGACAGGCCCTAAAATTCGAAGAGTACAATTTCTAAATCCAGCCTCACGCAAATACTCTCTAAGTTCGTCTGTATCAATATCATAATTCTCTGCGCCAAAGATTAGAATACCACCACTACCTGTTCTTTCCACAGCAACCGGGGGGCGCGAGACATTAATTCGTAGAGAAGCATTTTCAAGTTCTTTCATCAATACAGAGTACTGCCATTCAATATCGTTAGTTAAATCGATAACAATACCAAGAATATCGGAATTTCTTATTAACCCGAGAATCTGTCTTCCGTTTCCGATTCCTCTACTTGCACCCTCAAAAAGTGCTGGTGCCTCAACAATTTGCAGCAAAACGCCTTTACAACAAGTAGTAACACCTTGTATAGGAACATGAGTGGGGACTCCCACAGGATATTTTGTATTTGTAAGTGCATTAAGAAGTCTAGTTTTACCAACCCCATTCGTTCCAACAAGAATAGCTTCTATGTCCCCAGATTTTTGAATAGAAAAAGGAGTCGGAGCACCACTTCCCTTTTTTACAGCTTTTTTCTTTTCCAATTCTTGTCTTAATTTTACAAGTCTACTCCTATGTAGAGCAATAAGTTTCTCAGTCCCTTTATGCTTAGGAACAAGAGATAAAAATTCTTCAAGAGTTCTAATCTTTTCTTCGAGAGTCGTTGCATCCATATGTCGGCTATATGCTGCCTGAGCTTCAGGCGGCAAGTTTGTTGGCATCTTGTTTCACCATCAGTGCTTCCACATCTTGATATTACAAGTTTTACAATAAAACATCGTGTAATATTTATCATTATGGTAGTATACTCGCACTAGTAAATTGTTTCCACACTGACCGCATTTTACTTCGGACTCTTTTTCAGATATAAGGACCATTTCGTTCTCATTAAGGTCCTCCTCATTTAAGGTTAATTCACTGGCTATCTTCTTAATATAATCAGACACTATATGTCCTCCATTATAAATTGTAGAAATTTATTAAATGAATCAACAAGTTTCTCCTTATTAACAGTCAGGCTAAACCTAATGTGGCCACGTCCACCCGTTCCAAAAATGTTTCCAGGTGTCACACATACATGTTTCGTTTTAAGGAATCTTAGAGCAAAATTGCTGTCATCATTAATAAAATAGGATATATTTGGGAATATATAAAATGTACCCTCGGGAAACTTAAAATCTATATGTGGCACTTCCTTCAAAAGTTTAACAAAGATATCTCTGCGCTCTTTGTAAAGTAATCGCATTTTCTCTACTTTTTGGCCAACACGCTTATCAGATAGCGCAAAAGCTGCAGCTTTTTGGACAAAGGATACTGGACAAGTAGATGTATATTGTTGTACCTTCACCATCGCATTTATTATTTCTTCATTGCTAATAGCATATCCAATTCGCCAACCAGTCATTGCATAGGTTTTTGAGAATCCGTTTATTATTACAGAGTAATCAAACGCATCTTTAAAACTCGACAAGCTCACAAAATTATCTGAGAACACTATTCCATCATATATTTCATCAGAGATTAAGAAAATATCTTCAGTGAGTGCCATATCTACCAAGCGATTGATTTCTTGATATGTTAATATTCTCCCCGTAGGATTATTCGGGGAATTGAAGATTATTGCTCTAGGTTTTATTTTTTTAACAAATTCCTCTAAATCATCAAAGGAGTGATTGTCTATATCGAATTCATAAGGAACACCAAAATTGGCGATAATCATGGCTTTATAGCTAACCCAGGATGGTGTTAAAATGAGGACCTTATCTCCTGGATTTATTACAGCACTTAAGGCAGCGAATAATGCGAATTTTGCACCAGGAGTAACAATTACGTGTTTGTTTGGGTCAAGAAAAGATTTTAAGTTACCACCCTTCTTTTCTACAATGGCTTCTCTAAGTTCATATATCCCGCGTGATGATGTATAATGCGTAAAGCCTTGTCTCATCGCTTCAATTGCTACATTTATTATCTCTTCAGGAGTTTTCAAATCGGGATCTCCTACTTCCAGATGGGTTACTTCAAACCCTTCTCTCTCAAGTCGCTTGGCGTTATCAAGCATTTGAAGTGTGCCACTTGGAGCAATATCATTTATTTTTGAAGAAAGTAACAATCCAATCACCTATGTTCATTACCTCTTAAGTTTCTACATTCAATTTTTAAAAATAAACATTTTGCTTATATACCTTAATATTCAGTAACTAAAATCTGAACAGACAGTCGTATAGATTTAACCGACTTGCAAATAGGTATAAAAATAGTATAAGAGAAAAAGCAACTTTATACCAAAGCAACTATAATTACTCTTTTGCCGCAAGCGTGATTTCTATCGTAGAGATATTTCTCTGGTTTCCGTTTTGGTCCTTTATCGTGTCAGTACCGATTTTTATGTCCTTAACATCTATTTTGCCAGGTAACCATCTTTGCCTAACTATTTCTGCTATATCTACTGCTTTAGATATTGCTCTACCTCTTGCTTTTATTGTTATTTCCTTTACGCCCTGATTCAATTGAACTAACGCAGCCATAACATAACTCCAGATAGGCTTTTTACCAACTAAAATTGATTTCTCATCAGTACTCATTTTTTGTTTTCCTCCGTCTTTGAAATTTTGTCGTTGAAATTTTGCTTTTTAATATTTTTATAAACAAGCACTATTAAAGTTTATCTCTATAGGAGTAAAATGATTGCGTTTTTATCGGCAAAAAACAGTTAAAAAGGCATAACACTGAGAAAATAAGAATACTTTTGTAAAAAAATTGTTAGTTTAAATAATCACATTAACTCTCTTAATGTTGCCCGCTTTAACTCTTCCAAGACAGGTAAAGGCTTATTAGCAAAGAAGGAAATCATCGCACCGCCAGCAGTACTTATGTGCGAAATTTTGTCGCGAATTCCTAGCTCACTTGCAATTACTCCTAGATGACCACCACCACATATAGTTACTGCATTTATCCTACTTAAGTGTCTTATTATTTCTTCAGTACCTCTACGAAATCTAGGATCCTCGATATATCCTGCAGGGCCCCGCATAACTACAAGACCTGCTTCACTTAAGATTTCTTTTATGTTGTCAAGGGTCTCATTTCCTACATCAAACAACATATATTCTGAAGGGAGTTCTTCGATTGTGAGTTCTATTCGTTCATCATTCTTAAGCGCAGCAAAATCTGTTGGAAGTACTATCTTCTCATCATAAATAGAAAGAATATCTCTGATTCTAGAGTAAAATATGTTGGCTTTCTTTTTCTCTAAGATTTTATTGCTAGCTCCAAGGTTCAGGCCCATTGCTACCAAGAACATATTGGCTACAAGTCCAGTCAAAATGATTTTATCAGCAACATTATTCTTTAAGAGTAATTCAACATAATTAACAGCATCCTTTAGTTTTCCGCCGCCTAGTATAAAGATATATGGTCGGAGGGCTGATGCCTTTAATTTACTAAGTGTTGTAACCTCTTTCTCCATAAGTCTTCCAGCGGCAGTTGATAGAATTTCAGGAAATCCCACAAGACTCGCGTGGCTCCTATGCATCGCACCGACAGCATCTAATAGGAAATAGTCGAATAATGGGCTCAGTTTTCTCACAAGATGTGTACGAGCTTGGTCTTCGGGAGGCTTCTCGATAGTCTCTTCAGAATAGAAGCGGACATTCTGCAACAAAAGAATGTCAGATGGCTTCATTTGCTTTATTTTTCTTACAGTATAGCTATCGAAGAGGCCATCAACAAAAGTAACGGGGTGATTTAGCAAGCTTTCTAATTTTTTTGCATGTAAGTTTGTTTCCGTGAAGTCGTAATCACCAGGTCTCCCTTGATGAGTTACTACAACTATTTTGGCGTCGCTTTCAACTAATTCTTTAAATGTACTTACATAAGCTCTAATTTTAGAGTCATCGATTATATCCATAGTTTGTGGATCTATTGGAGAGTTCATATCTACTCTTACAAGAATTCTTTTTTTGTTAAGGTTAAAATTGTCAAGTGTGAAGAATAAATCTATAGACTCCATCTACATTCCCTCAGTGTCTTTTATTTAAAGAGGATAGTACAATGAGAGTAATGCATGATTAAATAATTCTTTAGTGCTAAAATGGTTTTTGATATGTATTGAGGAATATCACACTAGTTTCAACAAGTTTTGACACGGCATTAGCTATGGTGAAATAACTAATATTTGAACCAACAGCAGACTTAAATTTCTTCTCAAATAATAATTTAATTTTACCTTTATTCTTTTTCATATATTCTGCAGGATTTAAAAGTAATTCGTTAATTTCAGACTGATCAACAATACTTAATGCAAGTAACGGTTCATTTAAAATGATTTGAAAGATATCATCAAGGATTAGCTTAAGCATCGCCTCTTTATCTTTAATATACAAATTACCAAATTGATTCAACATTTTCTGACGTAACATAACATCTACAATTCGTTCTATCTCATTTTTTTGTCTTTGTGGTAATTTCCGGGTTACATGCAAAGCAGAGCCAATTATTGCCTCTAGATTTAGTTTCATAACGCTTCCATCTGCAGAAAACTCTGTATATGCATTCTCTTGAACTTTTAGGGCGTCACCAATGATTGTTAAAGTGGTTATCTCTTCTTTGCGTTTTTCAATTAAATCTTCAGATACACGATACATAGAAGAGTAAAGAGGTGTCAAAACTTGAAAGTACAAAATGTCAAAAAATAAGCTTTCACAGCAGCTAAGAGGATATTCCTCAACAATTTTTTCATATATTTTATGAATTGGCTCAGAAATCAAGTCAACCTTGATTTCAACATCGTCTCCAAGGATAGTCAACCAATCTTTTGTATCCTCTTTAGATTGGGCTCGTTTCGATTCCATTCTAGATTTAATGCCTAATATCGCCTCAATCAAGGTATATTTTAGCAGTGTAGCTAGAAAACGTATATCTGGATTTCTTTTGGTGTAACCTAATTTCTTTAATGATTCAAAACTGGCTTTAAAGTTGTCCAATATTATTTCACGAATAAGCACAGCTTTAACTATAGAGTCATCTAAATCTTTGCCTTTCTCATCAATGTATCTCCTTAGAAGAGTATAAGATACAGAGATAAAGGAGATATGAATCCTAACGAAAGATAATAAAATTTTCTTGTAATCCTCTGGCGCCAACAATTCGGTGGTACTACCAAACAAACTATCAAAAAGACACTTAACATCCAAAATGAAATCATCAAGAGAATAAGTATCAGGAAGAAATTCATTTATTGTTAGAAAGTGATATATACTAGCCATTACTAAAGCACTTTCTATCGGGATTGTTAGACGATTTGCAAACTTTTGGGCATCGAATTTAATTTTAGGATAGACTCTGATGTATCTATCTATTTGATTTTCAATGATAGCTATGTTTGATTTTAGCTCTTCTGCGATTTTTTTGGTCATAAAAAAATATTCATCCGAACTCATTCTCTAAGCCTTCCCAAGTTTGATATTCTGGTTTCTCATCCAGATATTTCAAAGGAAAAGATTTCGTTAGAATCCAGTCCTTTAAGATGCTCTTTGAAAAAATTTCTTCAAAAGACAGATTTTTCTCTAAACCCTCATTTACGTCTCTAATAAAAACGCGTTCCGATATTTGTGATGGTAAACCAAGGTTTTCTAACCTGCTATCAGCAATTGCAGAAACTAAAGTAACTTCATTTCCCTCTTTAGTCCACAGAGTATAAACGTCAATTAAGTCGTCAGTTTTACTAATTTCAAATATTACTCTACTAGGGATATACAAGACACTGGAAAATATTTTCGAATTTATTCTATGAATTGCCAACTTAACAGCAAGAGGATTTTCTGAATAAATAAAGAAGGAGAAATAATCTAAGGGGGTCACATGATAGGTTAAAGCTTTTAATTTAGGAGAGAACGCAAATCGAATCTTTTTAATATCCAATATTGGAGGAGCGTCTACTAGAGGACCACCACATTTTGGGTATGTATCCGTTTGAACTTCATCGGGAGGATAAAGAGTACCACATTCTCCTATACACAATCGTCCCTCTTGTCTTATGTTTGCAGTAATTATTCTTGTCTTATGTTTGCAGTAATTATCATTACAGCAGATAAATATGCAGGTTTTTTACCTTTTCTGTCCCCCCTCTAAGTTTTCTAAGGTCAAATATCCGGTAATGAAGCAGTGAGAGTAAGATTTTTGCCATATCTGTGCATTCTCTGCGTCTTCTAGAGTCGGTTATCTTCTTTAACTCCATTTGTTTAATGTTCTTTTAAAAGTCCCAGTATAAAAACGTGTGATTAATTCGCCCTCAGAAAGATATTCTGTGACATTTATATCTGAATAGGGAGTTATCAAAAGACCTAGTTGATAGGTATCATTATGATTTGTTTTAAAAAGATAAAGATTAGGAACAAGATAATCAATCTTACGAATCGGTTCTGCTAAATAAGCAGCAGTTCTTAACACAAATTCTTTTCCAAGGAAAAGGTCAGCTATGTTTAATTGACCAAACCCTTGCTCAATATAGTTATATAAATCAGGCGACTCTATTAATTTCTCTCCGCCTATGAGAATTGGCGTATTTATAGTTAGTCCTGTATTTGGATCGAGATTACTTATTGTGGAGATAGACATACTGACATTTTTAATTTGTTCAGCAACGCTTTGCTCACCCGTCATTTCTGTTACACCAAAAAGAAAAAAATGTTAGCTAGGTACTTCAATACCTTTCTTGGTAATTACAAAAAGCTGTATCTCGCCACCGCTAGCGGCATCACGCTTTCGAGCTGCATCGATTGCTTTTTTAGCTAGTTCAATTGCTTTTCTTGTGTCTAAATCACTAGAATATCCATCCTCAAGAACACCATATGCGATAACAGAACCTGACCCAGTTGATACAAAAGCATCTTCCTCAATAATGCTACCCAATGGATCTAGAGAGTATAAATGTGGCCCTTCATCATCATATCCACCTATAAGTAGCTGAGATGTATATGGATTCAGTCTATTCTCAAATAGTAAATTCGCTGTAAGACGGGCAACTGATTTAACACTTGCTCTACGATTATTTTCAAGTTCATATAATTTAATATTAGCACGAATATTTCTCACAATTTGTTGACAATCGGCTACAGAACCAGAGATGGTCATAGCAATATAAGGAGTGATTTTATGGAGCTTTTGAGCTTTTTTCGTAGCTATAAGATACCCCATAGTAGCTTGTGATTCTGTTGCTAAGATTACAGCATCTTTTGTGACTATACCAACAGTCGTAGTTCCAGTTTTCAAAATTTTTGATTG
>Ga0164318_10004787_pt1 | contig 13051 bp, 12 predicted proteins | sample GuaBasSedimGuay9_FD_113734 | JGI IMG/M metagenome (GOLD analysis project Ga0164318, IMG submission 113734) | Subseafloor sediment microbial communities from Guaymas Basin, Gulf of California, Mexico - Guay9, Core 4571-4, 0-3 cm | ecosystem: Environmental > Aquatic > Marine > Hydrothermal vents... | reverse complement strand
GAAAGAGTAAAGCAGATTATCGCGGAGCAACTGGGTGTGGACGAAGAACAAGTCGTAGATAATGCTGCATTTATGGATGATCTGGGTGCAGATTCCCTGGATACTGTCGAGCTGGTTATGGCTCTGGAAGAAGAGTTTGATGTGGAAATCTCTGATGAAGATGCAGAGAAAATTCAGACTGTTAAAAATGCTATTGATTACGTCAATAAAGCATCCTGATCAGCATTGGTGGTGTCGGATAGCAGATCTGACACCACCAATTTCATTACAACCGTAAAATTTGTAAACTCCATCATTTGTTAAAGAGAGTTTTTTATGCGTAGAGTCGTAGTCACTGGTCTTGGTGTCGTATCTCCCCTGGGAGTTGGAACAGAAAAAAACTGGTCTGCAGTTACAAGTGGTCAATCCGGGATAGCTAAAATAACCCGCTTTGATGCTTCTGATCTGCCAACGCAAATTGCTGGTGAAGTTAAAGATTTTCATGCCGAAGATTTTATTGAAAAGAAAGAGATCAAAAAGATGGATCTCTTCATTCAATATGGACTTGCTGCTGCTGACCTGGCTTTGCAGGATTCAGGACTTGAAATCACCGAAGCCAATGCTGAGCGGGTTGGAGTTGTGGTCGGATCGGGTCTGGGTGGATTGCCTGCGATCGAAAAATATCACAATGTGATGCTTGAACGGGGTTATAAAAGAATTACCCCATTTTTTATCCCCATGCTGATTATCAATCTGGCTCCAGGGCATATTTCGATAAAGTTTGGCGCAAAAGGTCCGAACCTCTCCTCGGTATCTGCCTGTGCTACCGGAACTCATTCAATTGGTGATGCTTATCATATGATTGCTCGTGGCGATGCCGATGCGATGTTTGCAGGTGGTACTGAATCAACGATTACTCCGCTCGGGGTTGGTGGTTTTAACGTTATGAAGGCTCTCTCAACCCGTAACGATGATCCGCAGGCGGCGAGCCGTCCGTTTGAGAAAAATCGTGACGGTTTTGTCATGGGTGAGGGTGCCGGCATTTTGATCCTTGAAGATTATGAATCTGCAAAACAGCGCGGTGCGGATATCTATTGTGAAGTTGTCGGTTATGGTCTCAGTAGTGATGCCTACCACTTGACTCAACCGGCAGCCGGTGGGGAAGGTGCTGCACGCTGCATCAAGATGGCGTTGGATGGTGCCGGTTTGAATCCGGAGCAGGTTGATTATATCAACGCTCATGGTACCTCGACCCACTTCAATGATCTTTATGAGACGATGGCAATTAAAACTGTTTTTGGAGACCATGCGAAGAAGCTTATGGTTAGCTCAACCAAGAGCATGACCGGGCATGGTTTAGGTGCTGCCGGTGGTATGGAAGCTGCCTTTTCTGCCCTTGTTTTGAAACATGGAATTATCCCACCAACGATTAATTACCAGGAACCAGATCCTGAATGTGATCTTGATTATGTCCCTAATGAGGCTCGTCAAGAGGAGTGTCAGGTGGTCATATCAAATTCTTTTGGCTTCGGTGGTACCAATGCAACTCTCGCTTTCCGCAAAATTTGAGGTCTTTCATGTTAGTGGTGGGTAGTGATCACGGTGGCTATGAGCTGAAAGAAGCCATCCTCGATTTGTTACAAAAAAGATCGATAGAACATGCTGATTTTGGGACCGATGGCTCCGCTTCTGTCGATTATCCAGATTTTGCGGCGAAGGTTGCCGGTGCAGTTTCCTCTGGTGATGCACAACTGGGGATTTTGATCTGCGGTACTGGAATAGGAATGTCGATATCAGCTAATAAGTTTGTTGGGGTGCGTGCTGCTCTGGTCCACGACGAATTTACCGCCCAGATGGCACGTGAACACAACAATGCAAATATCCTGGTCATGGGGGGGAGGGTGATAACCCCTGAACAGGGTAAAAAACTGGTTGAAATCTGGCTTGACGCTGAATTTGAAGGTGGTCGGCACCAGAAAAGGTTGGATAAAATTTCTGCTATTGAGCAAAAACTTATTAAGCATTAAACTTAACGGGGCTGATTAAATAGCCCCGTTTTTTATTGATCTATTATGGGAGGATATCAATGGTTAAGAGTCTCGCAACATTTGATCCCGAAGTTTCTCAGATTATCACTCAAGAAACAGAGCGACAGGAATATAATCTGGAGTTTATTGCCTCAGAAAACTTTGTCAGTGAGGCAGTTCTGGAAGCTCAAGGCTCGGTTTTAACGAATAAGTACGCAGAAGGCTATCCGCGAAAAAGATATTATGGCGGTTGCGAATTTGTTGACCTTGCCGAACAATTGGCCATTGACCGTGCCAAAGAAATTTTTGGTGCAGAACATGCGAATGTTCAACCACATTCAGGCTCACAGGCTAACATGGCTGTCTACATGGCGGTTTGTCAACCTGGTGATACGGTCCTGGGGATGAATCTGGCCCATGGTGGCCATCTCACGCATGGTTCTCCGGTCAACTTTTCCGGTAAGCTCTATAATATTATCCCCTACGGTCTTGATGCTGAGACCGGTACCATTGACTACGCTGAAGTTGAGCGTCTCGCGATAGAGCATCAACCTAAATTGATTGTCGTTGGAGCCAGTGCTTACCCCCGCGAGATTGATTTTGTCGCTTTCCGCAAGATCGCCGATGCCGTGGGTGCTGTTGTGATGGTTGATATGGCACATATTGCCGGTCTGGTCGCTGCAGGTGTTCATTCCAACCCTGTTCCCTATGCTGAATTTGTCACGACGACAACGCATAAAACTCTACGTGGACCACGTGGAGGGATGATCCTCTGCACTGAGGAGTGGGCTAAAAAACTCAACAGTAATATCTTTCCCGGGATCCAGGGTGGCCCACTGATGCATGTGATTGCCGCCAAAGCTGTCGCTTTTAAAGAGGTTCTACAGCCGGAATTCAAGGTGTATGCGCAGCAAGTGGTTAAAAATGCTCAGGCTCTCGCTGAGGGGCTGGTTGGGAAAGGTTACAAATTGGTTTCAGGTGGAACAGATAACCATTTGATGCTGGTTGATTTTACCGGAACTGAAATTACCGGGAAAGTGGCAGAGAGAGCTCTTGAAGATGCCGGGATCACAGTGAATAAAAACGCAGTCCCATTTGATACCAGGTCCCCTTTTGTGACCAGCGGTATTCGGATCGGGACTCCGGCAACGACAACACGTGGTCTGAAAGAGGCTGAAATGTTACAGGTTGCCGAGTGGATAGATCGGGCGCTCAAAAACATCGAAAATGCTCCAGAGCTGGCAAAAATCAAAGCAGAGGTCAAAACTCTCTGTCTCAGATTTCCCCTTTACGCGCATCGATTGAAGTAGCTGTTATGATGGAAAGACCCAGCTGGGATGAGTACTTTATGCAGATTACCAAGTTGGTGGCAACCCGCTCAACTTGTTTGCGCCGTCAGGTGGGGGCACTGCTGGTAAAAGAGAAGAACATCATGGCTACAGGTTACAATGGTGTGCCGAGCGGCATCACTCATTGTGATGTGACCGGTTGTCTGCGTGACCAGTTGAATGTCCCATCAGGAGAGCGACATGAATTGTGTCGTGGATTGCATGCTGAACAGAATGCGATCATTCAGGCGGCCCGTCATGGTGGTAATATTGCCGGGGCAACTCTCTATTGTACCGATTCCCCCTGCATTATTTGTAGTAAAATGTTGATCAATGCAGGGATTGTCGAGGTCATTTTTGCACGAGGTTATCCGGACAAACTCTCTCTTGATATGTTGACAGAGGCCCGAATAACTTATCGTCAGTATCCAGGAGATAAGGATAAATGAATTGCCCTTTCTGCCGACACGCCGATACCCGAGTTGTTGATTCACGGTTGGGAAAAGAGGGAAATAACGTCCGGCGCCGGCGTGAATGCCCGGAGTGTGAACGTCGTTTTACAACCTATGAGCGGGTTGAGGAAATCCTCCCCTGGGTGATCAAGAAAGATGGTCGTCGGGAAGCCTTTGATCGGGCAAAAATTATTTCCGGGATGCAGCGCGCCTGTGAAAAACGTCCTATTTCGGTGGAGCAGGTTGAAGCTCTGGTTGATCAATTGGAGCGAAGGTTTCAGGAATGTGGTGATAAAGAAATTTCTGCCAGTTTGATTGGCGAGGCGGTGATGGATATGTTGCATGAGGTTGATGAGGTGGCTTACGTCCGTTTTGCTTCTGTTTACCGGCAGTTTAAAGATATTAATGAGTTTATGTCTGAGTTAAATGACCTGTTGAAACATTCCCATTGACAGGTGTCAGTTGTAATTCAATATTTAATTGCCGGAATATCTTGCTTCGATATTCCGGCGTTTCTCTTTTGCCGTTTACCGAAAGTTAATCGCAATGGGCGCTTTGAGCCATCAACACTTTATGCAGCAGGCACTTGATCTGGCCCGGAAGGGGGAGGGGAGAACTGCCCCAAACCCCCCTGTCGGTGCGGTGATTATCAACGCTGGAGAGGTGGTCGGGAGGGGCTTTCACCCTGCAGCCGGAGAACCCCACGCCGAAGTTTTTGCCCTGCTCGAAGCCGGAGAGAGGGCTCATGGCGCAACCGTCTATGTCACCCTTGAACCCTGTTCCCACTTTGGTAAGACACCTCCCTGTGCTGATGCACTGATTGCCGCCGGAGTTGATTCTGTCTATGTCGGCAGCGTGGATCCAAATCCGCAAGTGGCCGGAAATGGAATCCGAAAATTACGTGAAGCGGGGATCAATGTTGAAATTGGAACTCTCGAAACAGAGTGTCAAAGATTGATTGCTCCGTTTAAAAAACAGATTTTGACCGGGTTACCGTTGACAATTTACAAGACAGCGATGACTCTCGATGGCAATACCGCAACAAGATCGGGTGATTCCCGGTGGATTTCCGGTGAGGAGAGTCGCTTGTGGGTCCATCGCTTGCGTGACCGGGTTGATGCGATTATGGTTGGGAGTGGAACCGCGTGTAACGATGACCCCCGGCTCAACACCCGTCTTCCCGATGGTTCAGGGCATGATCCATTACGGGTGGTCGTTGATAGTCAGCTGAAGATTGATCCAGAGTGTCGAATGTTGACCCAGTCATCAACCGCCGGGACCTTGATTGCCACAGTATCTGCTGATCAGCAAAAGATTGCTGCTCTCCAGGCAGTGGGTGCTGAGGTTATCTGTTTTACAGCTGAGGCTGGCAGGGTCCCCTTAAAACCCTTGTGGCAGGAACTCGGACGGCGTAACATTCAACAGTTGCTCCTCGAGGGGGGTGCCAAACTGGCAGCGGCGGCTGTGAAGAACGGCCTGATTGATCGTCTTGTGGTCTTTGTTGCCCCTAAAATAGTTGGCGGTTCTTCCGGTTTTGGCATATTCTCCGGAGCGGGCTGCGCTAAGATGATTGATGCTGTGGTTTTACAGGATGTCAACTATCAGCACAGTGGTGAAGATTTAATGATAACGGGAGATATTGCTCCATGTTTACCGGATTGATAGAGGCTGTCGGACAGGTTCGCAGTTTCAAGCAGCAGAGCGGGTCATCGCAGTTACAGATTGCCAGTTCTCTGGTTGATGACGATCTGCAACTTGGTGAGAGTATCGCCGTCAATGGTGCGTGTCTGACGGTCGTTCAGTGGGACAAAAGCACCTTTACTGTGGATGTTTCACCCGAAACTCTCAGTTGTACAACTCTCGGCACACTGCAGGTCAACCAGTCGGTCAATCTTGAGCGGGCACTCCGTCTCTCTGATCGGCTCGGTGGTCACCTGGTCAGTGGTCATATCGATTGTATTGCGACGGTCAGACGTCGTTTCCGCGATCAAAATGCGATCCGTTTTGAATTTACTGTTACCGCTGATGTTATCCGCTATCTCGTTGAGAAGGGGTCGGTAGCGGTTGATGGTATCAGCCTGACAGTTAACAAAGTTGCTGATGAAATGTTTTCAGTTGCAGTGATCCCTCACTCGCTGGAGAAGACAACCCTACTTGATTGCCGTGAGGGGATGCGGGTGAACATTGAAACCGATCTGCTGGGTCGTTACGTTGAACGACTGTTGCAGGGGAGAAAAGAGTCCTCTGGCGGGGGAGGAGTTAACCTCGACTTTCTTGCTAAAAATGGTTTTTTATGAGATAACTCGCCCTTGTTAATTAATGCAAAGATACAAAGGATTGAATATATGCCAATTTCAAAGATCGAAGCTGCACTTGACGATATCCGCCATGGTAAAATGGTCATTTTGGTTGATGATGAGGATCGTGAGAATGAGGGTGACCTTGTTGCTGCGGCCGAGTTGGTAACGCCAGAAATCATCAATTTTATGGCGACCCAGGGGCGAGGGCTGATTTGTCTCTCTTTAACCGAGGCACGTGCCGATGAACTCGATTTGCCTTTGATGGTCACCGATAACAGTTCTTCATTCGGGACTGCCTTTACTGTTTCAATAGAAGCACGTCAAGGTGTAACCACCGGTATTTCTGTTGCTGATCGTACCCATACGATACAGGTTGCGGTCGCCGATGAGACAACAGCACGAGATTTGGCCCGTCCGGGGCATGTGTTTCCACTGCGAGCGCAGAAGGGCGGGGTCCTGGTGCGGACTGGACAGACCGAAGGTTCGGTTGACCTGGCTCGTCTGGCGGGGCTCAAACCCGCCGGAGTCATCTGTGAAATTATGAATGTTGACGGGACCATGGCGCGGCGACCGCAGTTAGAAGTTTTTGCTGCAGAGCATGATCTGAAAATTATTTCAGTTGCAGATCTGGTCGCCTATCGGATGAGAAAAGAGCTGTTAGTCCGACGCGCAGCGGCAACCACAATTCCTACCCCCTTCGGTGGAACTTTTCATGCAATTGTTTATGAGAATGATGTTGATCATGCGCAACATATGGCACTGATCAAAGGTGAAATAAATACCGCTGAACCGGTTCTGGTGCGGGTTCACTCTGAGTGTTTAACCGGAGATGTTTTCGGTTCACAGCGATGTGATTGTGGAGAACAATTGCATGCTGCAATGGCACAGATAGAAAAGGAAGGTTCGGGGGTTGTCCTCTATATGCGCCAGGAAGGCCGTGGCATTGGCCTGGTGAATAAGATCAAGGCTTATGCTCTACAGGACCAGGGGCAGGATACTGTGGAGGCGAATCACTCTTTGGGATTCAAGGCAGATTTGCGTGATTATGGTATCGGGGCGCAGATTCTTTCCGATCTCGGAATCCGCAAGTTGCGTTTAATGACCAATAATCCGACCAAAATGGTGGGACTTGAGGGTTATGGTCTGGAAATTGTCGAGCGGGTCCCGATTGAGGTGCCGGCGCAACAGGATAATCTTAAATATTTGAAAACTAAACGGGAAAAAATGGGACATCTGCTGGATCATCTCTAGCTAAATTGTAGGAGGTCATTATGTTGAAAATTATCGAAGGAACCCTTGAGGCTAAAGATTTTCGTTTCGGGATTATCGTCAGCCGCTTTAACAGTTTCATCTCTGATCGACTGCTCGAAGGGGCGATCGACACCCTCACCCGTCATGGGGCAAGCAGTGAGCAAATAACTGTGGTGAAAGCTCCTGGTGCTTTTGAGCTACCGCTGGTTGCTAAAAAAATGGCGAATTCAGATAGATATGATGCCTTGATCTGTCTGGGTGCGGTGATCCGTGGTGGAACTCCACATTTTGAATATGTCAGTTCAGAAATGACCAAAGGGATCGCTTCAGTCTCGCTGCAAGCGGGTTTACCGATCGCATTTGGTGTTTTGACAACGGATTCTGTTGAGCAAGCCATAGAACGGGCTGGAACAAAAGCCGGGAACAAGGGTGTTGAAGCGGCAATGAGTGCTATTGAAATGGTGAATCTGCTGGGAGCTGTTTAGTAAATGTCGAATAACCGCCGCATTGGCCGTGAATATGCGCTGAAAGTGTTGTTTGCGCTGCAACTCAGCAAAGGTCTAGAGGAACCAGAATCATTACTCAGGAGTTTTTTAGATGATTTTCGTTTTGCTGATGACGCTTTAGGTGAACCTCTGGCGGCAGTTGAGCTTCCGCTGGCAACTTCTTCCCGGCTGTTTGCTGAATCACTGGTCAATGGGGTTGTTGAGTATCGTCCGGTTATTGATAAAAAAATCTCGAAGATTGCAAAAAACTGGTCGTTAGAGCGGATGACCCCTGTAGATTTGTCTATTTTGCGGATTGGCGTTTATGAACTTCTTTATCGTCCAGAAATCCCGGATCCGGTGGTGATTGATGAAGCGATTGAAATTGCCAAGCGTTATGGGACAAAAGACTCCCCCTCTTTTATCAATGGGCTCCTTGATAAAATCGCCAAAAATTCTACTGACGTAGTCAGTTAAAACTATTTTTCAAGAATTGAGATGACCATGAGTGCAATTAGATTTGGTTTGCTTGGCTTTGGGACTATTGGTACCGGAGTTGTCCGAAATTTTCAACAAAATCGATCAACCATAGAGAAGCGACTCGGTCATGAACTGAAATTAGTTAAAATCGCTGATCTGGATGTTGAAACAGATCGCGGGGTTGAGCTGGAGTCTGGAGTCTTGAGTGCTGATGTCAAAGATGTCATCAATAATCCTGAAATAGATATTGTTATTGAGTTAATTGGTGGTTATGAGCCGGCGAGGAGCTTCATTCTCCAGGCGATTGCAAATGGTAAACATATCGTCACTGCCAATAAGGCTCTCATGGCGGTGCATGGTCAGGAGATTATTGCTGCGGCAGATCAGCAGGGAGTTTCGGTGTTATTTGAAGCTGCTGTCGGTGGTGGTATTCCGATTATTTCGGCAATTAAAGAAAATCTTTGCAGTAATGAATTCAGTTCGGTTCTCGGTATTCTCAACGGAACCTGTAACTTTATTTTAACCAAGATGACAGAAGAGGGGAGCGATTTCGCTCCGGTACTACAGGAAGCCCAGGATCTTGGTTATGCTGAAGCTGATCCGACATTTGATATTGAAGGGGTTGATACGGCGCATAAAATTGCGCTGTTGTCGGCTCTTTGCTTCGGCACCAGCGTCGATTTTAACCAGGTCTATACCGAAGGAATCAGTAATATTGCAGCCATAGATATCCAATTTGCAAAACAGATGGGATACAAAATCAAGCTGCTGGCAATCGGTAAAAATCTTGGCGATAAAATTGAAGTTCGGGTTCATCCGACCATGATCCCGGGAACTTATCAGCTTGCCGAGGTTAACGGGGTTTTTAATGCGGTCCGTTTAAATGGTGATTTTGTCGGCCCGACATTGCTCTATGGGAGTGGTGCGGGGATGGATGCGACTGCCAGCGCAGTGATGGGTGATGTCATGGCCATCAGCAGAGATATTCTTTCCGGGGCACGATCTCGAGTACCAATTATGGGATACTGCCCGGATCAGATCAAGTCCTTACCGATTAAGGCAATGAGTGAAATTGTCAGCCACTATTACTTACGTTTTACCACAATAGATCAACCTGGTGTGCTGGCACAAATCGCTGGCAGTCTGGGCAAGTATAACATCAGTATTCAGTCGATGATTCAACCCGAATGGCACTCAGCTGATTCCATCCCGATCGTCCTGATGACCCATGCTGCAAAAGAGGCTGATGTTTCGAAAGCTCTGCTTGATATAGAAACTCTGGATATCATTTCACAGCCAACCTGCCTGATCCGTGTTGAACACGATTTGGATTAACACCCTGCTAGGGGTGCTTTTCCTGAATAAAATTAACCCTCCTGCTGTTAATGTAAAAACGGCAGGAGGGTTAACCTGTCATTTTGTAGAAATTTCTGGCTCGACAATATAGCGTTTAATTTTACGGGTGGTGGTTTTTGGAAACTCATCCTCTCTGAGGGTGAATTTTTTCACCCGTTTGTAATCAGCCAGATCCTTGCCACAACTCAGAACTTCCTTGCGGATCAATACCTCGATTTCCGCTGCCGACATTGGTTGGTCATCCTGCTCTTTTGTTAAAGCAAAGAGAGCTTCTTCATCCGGAAAGATAACCGCATAGACTTCCTCCGCCGTTGCTCCGACTTTGTGTCCATAGACCATGACTTCAGCAATGTAGGGACTTTTAAGCAGCTGGTTCTCTATCTCTTCGGGATAAACATTTTTCCCATTAGGGGTTACAATTAAATTTTTAACCCGTCCGCAAATAGAGAGCATGTTGTCTTCATCGATGCGGCCCAGATCTCCGGTACGATACCATCCGTCACTCAGCGCTTCGGCAGTGGCCCTTTCGTTATTGTAATAGCCCAACATAACGTTTGGTCCTTTGACTTTGATTTCACCTTCTCCATCACTGTTTGGATTCTCAATTTTAACTTCAATTCCCTCCAAGACCTCCCCCGTTGTACCGGGCTTGCTTTTGAAGGGACTCTCAGCCGAGATGATGGGAGATGTTTCAGTAATCCCATAGCCCTGTAATAAGTTCAGCCCAAGGTTATGAAATCCCTCTGCGATAGCTGGATCAAGCGCGGCACCACCACTGACAAAAGTTGTTCTTTCTCCCAGGGATTGTTTTACTTTCTTGGCAATAATAGTTCTGGTCAGCGGGTATTTGTAAAGAAGTCGTGATACCCCTTTAGAGTTGATATTTTTCATGATTCTGTCGAGAAGCAGCCGGTAGACCGCAGGAACTCCGATCAGAAAAGTCGGTTTGATCTCATTCAGGTTTTCACCAAGCTTCTTAATTGATTCTGCAAAGCTGACTTGTCCTCCCAGTGAGAGGGGTAACAGGACGCCACAAACCTGTTCAAAAACATGGTTGATTGGTAAAAAGGAGAGTGTTTGTATTGAACTGTCAAGCTGGAAGCGCTGATAGGCAGCTTCAATATTGCTCACAATATTACGGTGACTAAGCATCGCCCCCTTTGAGCGGCCCGTGGTGCCGGAGGTGTAGAGGATAACGGCTTTATCTTCCGGTTGATTATCAGCCGGTGGGAGAGGGGTGGAGTTTAAAATGTCCTTATAGTAAAAGAGCCGTTTTTCCTTCAGTAACCGGTGTCGGGACATCACCGATCCAGAGAGAAAATTAACATTTCCTTTTTTCTTTCCGGGTTCTCCCTCTTTCTGAGCTAAACCTGAATAAGCTTGAATAGCTGCATCTTCGATTGGTTCACGACGTTCTGATGAAATATCAAGATCCTTGACCAGTTCTTTCCACAAAGAGGTCAGATTCTCCATCGCGTCGGATGTATCTGCCCGGTCAGCTAGATCTGTGATAGGGGCATCGATCAAAATAAGTTTTTTCAGCTGGGGGAGGTCGTCTAATACATCAAGAAGAATATCGAATTGTGGTTGCCCGACAAAAACGGCCTCTGTGTTGGAGTCATTCAGAATTTGTCGTAGTTCTGTGGCTTTTAGCTCTTTGTCAATCGGAATAGCAATACAGCCTGCTCTGAGTATCGCAAGATAAGAGACAACCCAGCGGGGAGATGATGCTCCTAATAGTGCAATGTGTGATCTCTTTTTAATGTCTAGTTGTCGTATTCCAGCGGCCAACTGTTCAACGATGTCCCAGAGTTTACTATAGGTCAGTGGTTTCCATTGACCTTTGGATTTGAATTGTAGAGCTACTCTCTCCGCGTGTTGCTGACAGCTTGCCTGGATTAACTGGTCGATTGTTTGCACGGGTATGCTCCTTGTTTGAAGTATTGTGATAATTCTAGGAACCTGTCGACAAACCCCTAGCGTCTTTTATTTATCAAGTGAAATTCATTCTAGTCGGGTCTGCGCGATCAGGCAAGCCTGAAAAAAAGCTCCTTGAAGTTGCTGATGAAGATGTCAAAAGTAGAGTGAAATTAACAAAATAGCTTGACAGTATCCTTGTCACTCTGATACAAAAAGCCGCGGTTTGTTGCAGGCACGTAGCTCAGTGGGAGAGCACTTCCCTGACACGGAAGGGGTCGGCGGTTCAATCCCGCCCGTGCCTACCAATCTTGGTATCTATAATACAACCGCACCGTACTATGGGGCATCTGTAAGATGCCTCTTTTTGTTTTATTTGCTTTTTGCTGCATATAAATTAGGGGCAATCATATGGCTTTATTACACATTGAACTTCCTGACGGATCGACTAAAGAGGTTGAGTCCGGGTCGACGTCCTATGATGTGGCGACCACTATTGGTGAAGGGTTGGCACGCCAATCTATTGCTGCTCGGTTCAATGGTGATTTGATTGACGTGACCAAGCCGTTAGATCGGTCTGGAAAGCTCTCACTGATTACCCAGAACTCTCCAGAAGCACTGGAAATTATTCGCCATTCATCTGCCCACTTGATGGCTCAAGCGGTTAAGGAACTCTACGGTAATGAGGTTCAGGTGACCATTGGTCCGGCGATCAAAGATGGTTTTTATTACGATTTTTACAGTGAAAACAAAAAATTTGTCCCGGAAGATTTCCCCATTATAGAAGCAAAGATGACCGAACTGGCCAAGGCTGATCAGCCGGTGGTTCGTGAGGAGATGTCCAGTGCCAGTGCTATCGAACTATTTCGCAGTATGGGTGAGGATTACAAGGTTGAGTTAATAGAAGATCTTGGGGAGGATCGTGTCTCTCTCTACCGGCAGGGTGATTTTGTTGACCTTTGTCGTGGACCCCACGTTCCTCGTACCGGAATGCTCAAGGTGTTTAAATTGACCAGCCTTGCCGGTGCCTATTGGCGAGGTAATGAGAACAATGCCATGTTGCAGCGGATTTACGCAACAGCGTTTCAAAATAAAAAGGAGTTGAAAGCACACCTTCATCGCCTTGAAGAAGCACGAAAACGGGATCATCGTAAGCTGGGTCGGGAGCTGGATCTCTTCTCTTTCAGTGAAGAGGCAGGAGCCGGGTTAGTCCTCTGGCACCCTAAAGGGGCTATGCTCAGAAGCATTATTGAGGATTTTGAGCGTAAAGAGCATCTGAAGCGTGGTTATGAACTGGTTGTTGGACCACAGATTCTCAAGACTGACCTGTGGAAGATGTCCGGTCACTATGACAATTATCGCGAGAATATGTATTTCACTGAGGTTGACGAGCAGGGGTACGGCATCAAGCCGATGAACTGTTTGGCCCACATGTTGATTTACAAATCGAAGCCCCGTTCTTACCGTAATTTGCCG
>Ga0164318_10004786_pt1 | contig 13054 bp, 12 predicted proteins | sample GuaBasSedimGuay9_FD_113734 | JGI IMG/M metagenome (GOLD analysis project Ga0164318, IMG submission 113734) | Subseafloor sediment microbial communities from Guaymas Basin, Gulf of California, Mexico - Guay9, Core 4571-4, 0-3 cm | ecosystem: Environmental > Aquatic > Marine > Hydrothermal vents... | reverse complement strand
GTTGGCCTTAATCATAGTGAATATTACCTTTAATCTACCATTTGTAGTTGTGATTATGCGCCAGGCTTTCATTGATATTCCAATTGAATTGGAAGAAGCAGCATTGGTTGATGGAGCAAGTTTTTTTAATATTTTCTGGAAAATATCATTAAGATTATCAGCTCCAAGTCTGGTTGCTGCTCTATTGATTGTTATCGCTTTTACATGGAATGAATTTTTATTTGCCCTAACGATAGGATCTTTAAGGGCTCTAGTTATACCGGTTCAAATGGCAGGAGCTGTTGATACAAGGGGTATACAGTTCTGGTTTCTTGCTGTAAGGTTTCTTGTTGCTGTAACACCTCCTGTTGTAATTGCCCTTCTAGCACAGAGATACATTGTTAGAGGTCTCAGTTTTGGAGCTGTTAAAGGATAAACACATTTAATTATCAGAGAGTATTTTTTATATAGCTGGTCTATAATATATAATAACTCCTTATTATCTATATACTTTTCTAATGTTAGTGGAAGATCCTTTTTTTACCAATCTCAAAATTAATAGGAGACAGACAAAATGATTACAAAAGGGCTATTAGAGAAGTTTTATGAAGCAGCAAGTATCCAGAGATGGAATGATCATGCAAGGCCGGGAGAGCTGGTAGAGCTTGATAAGCAGGCTCATAAAATTATGATTGCATATATTATTGCAAAGTATGAAGAGAATGATAGAGATGCAAAAATAGATTGGATAAAATTGATAGAAGGAGGAATTTTTGAGTTCCTACAGAGGGTTATTCTTACTGATATTAAACCTATGGTATTTCATAAAATGATGTCAAAAAAGGGCAAGGAATTAAATCAATACGTATTAAACAGAATAGATGCTGATATTCGAGATCTGAGAGGAGGATTTAAGAGTAAGTTTAAAAATTATTTGTTTGATCATGAATATGCAAAATATGAGAAACATATACTTATGGCTGCCCATTATCTGGCTACAAACTGGGAGTTTAAGCTTATATATCATCTTAATCCATTTATTTATAGAATAGATAAGACGAAAGAGGAAATAGAAAATCGAATAGAGGATTTTTATGATCTAATAGGGGTGCAAAAAATATCTCTTCAGAAGAAGACCTACGGTTTTATTGACCTTTGTGGACAGCTGAGATTCCAAAAACGTTGGGCAGGGTCACCACGTATACCACAAACTTCTGTTTTAGGCCATATGCTAATAGTAGCGATGATTTCATATATAGCCTCGGTTGAAATATCTGCATCAGAGAAGAGAGCTTACAATAATTTTTATGCAGGTCTTTTTCATGATATTGCTGAGGTTTTAACACGGGATATAATTTCACCTATAAAAAGATCGGTTGAAGGCCTTGATGAGATAATAAAAGAATATGAAAGAAGTCAGATAGAGGAGGTGTTATATCCCTTATTGCCTGAATATATACAAAAGGAGATTAACTATTTTATTGATGATGAATTTGAAAATAAAATCACAGAAAATGGAATCATAAAAAAGGGTATAAGTAGCGAGGAAATTTCAAAAAAATACGATGATGCAAATTATTCCCCTGTTGATGGCCATATAATTAAGGCATGTGATGATCTGGCAGCATTTATAGAGGCCTGTCTTTCAATGGAGTATGGGATATCTTCTCATCATTTGAAAGAGGCCAGAGAAAATCTTATTGAAAGATATAAGGACAAAAAAATAGAGTGTTTAAACTTCGGAAGCTTGTTTAAATATTTTATTTAATTCACTCATTGTTAATTCTATGATAACGGTTCAAGTTTTTCTTTTCAAATTGGCATCTCTTCTAAATCCGAATAATTCTCAAGCTCTCTTTCCTCAACTAATAATAAAATGCTATCATCCCTGTTTACCAGAATATCCGGGCTGGGGTTAAATATTAATGTTCCGTTCCTCCTTTTAATTTTAACAGCCTGCAGGGCATTGTTTTCTTCAATTATCTCCTGGAGTTTTATGTTATTTCTTCGAAAATGTTTGTACAATTTTAATGAATAACCCATAATCTGCGCCATTTGTTGTCCACTCAGTTTTAATGGATATATTACCAAGTTAGCACCTGCGCGGAGCATCCTCTTTTCTCCATCCAGTTTGTAACCTCTAACGATTATAAGAAGATTAGGTTCATCTCTCTTGTCCGCCAGTATAACATACATATTTAGAGAATCATCTCCTGAGCAAACTACCTTGCCTCTTGCCCTTTTAATAACAGCCTTAATTAAGGTATCATCATAGGTAGCCTTACCCTTTATTACCAGATAATTTTTCATCATAGCAAACTCTGCAATATGGTCATTGTTCTCAATTATTACAAAAAGAATATCTGCATTAAATAGTTCGTTACTGATAGAGCTTCCTATATCACCAAATCCGCAAACTATAAAGTGATCCTTTAATCTTCTTGTTTTCTTTTCATTTTAGCAACATGAAACCTTGTTATTAAATAGTAAATAGATTACAATTTTTAATTTTAGAGAATGTAAATATAAAATAGCCTATATCGATCCTTAAATTGATGAAAACTTTATTGACAACAGATTTTTTATGTAATAAGGAATTTACCCCTCATTGATTAAAGATATATTCCGAAATTAAATATAAGGAATGAGAGAGGGTATAATAATGGAAAAGAGAGTGAGAGAACTTCTGGATATTATGGATATCCTGATTGAGCAACATAAAAAGTTGATAGTAAATGAGGAAGAAAAGATCGAGGCTATTATTAATCAAGACTGGAAAAGTGTAGAAGTACTACTTAGGGAGAGTGAGTCTATTCTGGCTGAGATAAACAGGAGTGAAAAGCTAAGAGAGAAAATAATGAAAAACTTAGGTTATGATTTAGATACTCCTTTATCGGAGCTTGCGGAATCCCTTCCGAGTGATGTTTACGGGGATCTAAAATTGAGTAGAGAAAGACTCATTGATGCTATAGAGAAGTTAAAATCTGTCAACAACAGAACAAAAACCTTATTGGAAGACAGTCTTGAAATAATAAACTTCACATTGGGTCTTATATCAAATGGGAACAAAGCTACAAAAACTTATGGACTTTCGGGAGAAGAGGTCACAGAGAGTAAAGATACCTCTTCGTTTGTTTTAGATTTTAAAGCATGAGGCTAATATGAGGTAAATATTATGAATTCAGCATTTTCAGGAATTGAACTGGGAAAAAGAGCGCTCATTACACATCAGGCAGCACTACAGGTAACAGGGCACAATGTATCAAATGCAGATACAGAAGGATACTCAAGGCAAAAGATAACTCTCGAAGTATTTGATCCACTATATATTCCAGGCTTGACAAGAGAGCTAACCCCGGGTCAGATAGGCCAGGGAGTTGATGTTCAAAAAATTCTGAGAGCTAGAGATATGCTTCTTGATGATAGAATAATATCGGAGAAAAACGGTCTCTCTTATTGGACATCCATGAATAGCTGGGTTAAGCAGGTAGAACTTGTCCATAATGAACCCTCCGATAAGAGTATTATGCACCTTTTGGATAAATTCTGGGCTTCATGGCAGGACCTTGCAAATAACCCTGAGGAAAACTCAGCAAGAGAAGCGGTTAGAGAGTATGGAATAGCTCTTTCAAGTCAGATAAATAACAATTATATGGCTTTAAAATCTATAAGGGATAATATTGAGGAAACCGTTCAAGCTAGAGTTTATGAGGTTAACTCACTTGCCAAAGACATAGCAAAACTTAATGCTGAAATACTAAAATCAGAATCTGTCGGAGATAATCCCAATGATCTCTGGGATAAAAGGGATCTCCTCGTTGAAAATCTTTCAAAGTTGACTGATATACAGATTGGAAGAAGTGATAAAGATGAGTTTATAATCTATATTAATGGGAAACATCTGGTTCAGGGAAAACATTATGAGCAGCTAAAGCTGGTAAAAAATCCCAATAACGAAGGATACTCTGATATTGTATGGAATAGGGATGGCACTACTCTTAAAGTAAAATCCGGTGAATTGAAATCACTCTTAGATGCAAGGGATGAGGTTGTAAAAAAGCAGATAGATGATTTAGATCTCTTCACGGTTAACCTGATGGATATGGTTAACAGCATTCATCGTAAAGGATTTGGGATTAACCTGAGAACTGGTTTGAACTTCTTTAAAGAGAATGCAATGAGTGTTAATCCAGTAGGCGATTATGATTTTAACGGTGATGGTTTGCTTGATTCCACTATTATTTTCAGAATAACCGGAAGTCAAAAGATTAAGCCTGACGATACAGTTGGCATAAGCGGAACGATAACCCTTAATAATGAAATAACTGTGAACTATAAAAATACTGACAGAGTTTCAGATATTATCAGTCGGATTAACAATTCAGGAGCTGATATTAAGATGTTTGTAAATAGCTATGGAAATTTAGTGGTTAAGTCGGATGGCTCAAACTTATATATCAATCATCTTGAGGATTCTGGAGATTTTCTTGTTAAGTATGCCGGTATACTCAAGAACAGTGTCTCGCAGGGGGCTTTTGATGTGGGGGCTCCAGGTATGGCTCAAAGAATTGGTGGTGACTATATGGTTACCCAGATGCATCATCCTTCTTCATGGTTAACTCTTGATGATGGGGTTAAAAATGAAGTAGAGTCAATAGCAGCAAGTACTGGTGTTGATACAGACGGAGATGGTGTACCTGATGTTATGAATGGGGCGGGAAATGGCGATAATGCTCTAAAAATAGCCGGGGTTAGATTTGAGAAGATTATGGTCGGGAAGAGTCTGACTTTAAATGATTTTTATCAGAGAATGATAACCGAAATTGGATTGAAAGGCGAAATTGCAAAGAGAGAATCTGAAAATAGAGGAATAATAGTCGATAATCTTGTTAATATGAGAAAGAGCATTTCCGGGGTTAATATGGATGAAGAGCTTGTTAATATGGTTAAGTTCCAGCATGGATATGCAGCAGCAGCGAGATTTGTTTCAGAAATGAATAAAATGCTCGATATTATAATAAATAGAATGCTTTAGGTCAAGGGGTGTTGAGAAATGTACAGGGTGAGTACCAATATGATGGGTGATAACCTCATCGAAATTACCAGGCGAAATACAAATAGAATGCTCGAGCTTCAGACTAAAATATCCTCAGGTAAAAAAAATCGGCTTCCGCGGGATAATCCTGTTGAGGTTGGCCATTCTATTTTGTATAGAAGAGCAATCTCAGAAATAGAGCAGTATGAGAAAAATGTTGATGATGGTCTTTCGAGGCTCAAGGTTACTGATTCAGCTTTAGAGAATGTAACAAATATCCTGCAAAGAATCCGGGAATTGGGTGTACAGGGTTCCAATGGAACATACACAAAAGAGGATAGAAAGAAAATTGCTGCTGAAATCAATGAGCTATTTGAAGAGCTTGTAAATGTTGCAAATTCAAAGTATAAAGGCAAGGCAATATTCGGAGGAAATGATACACTGGAAGAACCATTCAAAGTTCACAAGAGTTTCAACAAATACGCTGGTAAAGAGGTGATAGAGAAGGTTGAGTACTATGGGGATATTGGTAACCAGAATCGGGAAATAGCTCAGGGTGATATTATGTCTATCAATTCTCCCGGCAATGAGGTTTTCTGGGCTGAGAATGCTAATCTTTTCTCTTCGGTTGATGCATCGAACTACATAGTTGCGAAGGATTCAACTATTAGAATTAATGGGGTTGAAATACATCTTAAAGCCGGGGATAATATTGAAACTATTGTTACAAGGATAAATGATGCTCCAGTTCCTGTCCGAGCATCTGTCAATAGAATGAATGGGGGAATTGTTCTTGAGACATCCTCTGCCAGAGATTTGTGGATTGAAGATATAGGTGGTAGCACGGTTATGCAGGACCTTGGAGTAATTTCTGGAAAGTTACCCCCTAAAAATCTCTCTCCAACCGCCCGATATTTTGGAGGAACAGTTTTTGATATGGTAAAGCAGTTGAGAGATTCTCTATATAGAAATGACGTTGAGGATGTAGGCAGTAGAGCGTTGGGGGGTATAGATCTTGCCCTTGATAATGTATTAAAGTATAGGGCTGAATTGGGAGCAAAGAGCAATCGATTAGAGATGGCAAAAAAAAGGCTTGTACAGGAGAAGTCAGACTTTGAGGAGATACTTTCAAGCAATGAAGATGTAGATGTTGCAGAAGCAATTACCAGACTAAAGATGTTAGAAGTAGCCCATCAAGCTGCTCTTGGAGTATCAGCAAGAATAATACAGCCAACATTATTAGACTTTTTAAGGTAAGGAGCAATAAATGAAAATTAAAACTAAACCTTACGGAGAGATTGAGGTTAGTGAGCGTCAAAGAATTATTTTCCCTGAGGGGATCATTGGATTCGAAAATATTCATCAGTACTTTCTGATTGATTCCAGAGAAGGGCCATTTTACTGGCTTCAGGCAGAAGAAGAGCCTGATCTTGCCTTTCTTCTTGTTAACCCAAGAATATTTATAGAAAATTATAAATTAATGGTTGATAAAGAGGATATCAAATCTATAGGGGTTGAACATAAAAAAGAGATGCTTGATTTTGCAATTGTTACTGTTCCGGAAGACCCTGCTAAAATCTCAGCAAATTTGATGGGACCTATAATAATCAACAAAAAAACCAGGGTTGGCAAACAGGTTATATCAAAAAACAACAATTATACCGTTAAGCATTACATTCTTGAAGAGATGAAGAAGACAAAAGAAAAACTGGTGGAGTCCCGTTAATGCTTGTTCTGACCAGAAAGGTTAACGAGAGTATAATGATTGGTGACGATATCGAAATCACCGTCGTTGAAATTAAAGGTGATCATGTAAAATTAGGTATTACAGCTCCGAGAAATATCTCGATTCATAGAAAAGAAGTTTATCTCGCAATACAAAAGGAAAATATTATTGCCTCTAGAGCTGATATTGGGAAGCTTTCAGAGATTAAAGACATAATAGATAGAAAGGAAGATAAAAAATAGAGGCAGGATTTAAGCCTGCCTCTATTAATTAAAGCAAAAAATGTCTTTGTTAATTTCATTAATAATATAAAAATGACATCTTGAGAGATCTGCAAATTGGATTAACTGATACTTACGCACTTTTTTAGTTTCTCTATTTACCTGTGCTTATTATGTGTACAATCTTAAAAAGTGAGGGTCTGGTTCGTCTTTGAGTGGTTTGGTGTGTATTCCACATTCACCACCTTGCTTTTTTGTTCCCACCCATCTTCCGGCTCTTTCATCCTCGGCTGTTGTTATTTTTGTGCATGGTTCACATCCAAGGGATCTGTATCCTCTGGCATAGAGGGGATTAACATCTACCTTGTTTAATGCAAGATACTGCCACACCTCCCTTTCCTTCCATATTAGTATGGGATTTAGTTTGATTAAACCTTTATCTCTCTCCTCTATTTCCTTAAAATCTACTCGTGTCCTACCCTCAGTACACCTTAATCCCGTTACCCAGCATGATACGTTCATCTCTTCAATTGCCCATCTGGTTGGAAGGACCTTTAGCAAGTAGCAGCATTTATCGGGATCCTTCTCGTATAACCTATTTTCAATAGATTGTTCATTTTTAAAAACTCTTATTTCAGGGTACCTTTGCACAGTTTTATACATAAATTCGATTGTTTCCTTTGGTTTGAAGCGGGTAGTAACTATAAATCCTCTTATTTTAGGATTTACCTTTTTTACAAGATCCCACACACATACCGAATCTTTACCAAGGCTGTTTGCTACAACCAAACCATCACCATATTTATTATAGGCCTCTTCAATCAGATTTAATGCTCTGTCAACCTTCTGTTTAAAAGTCAGGTTGTCAACAAGATAGGCAATGTCATTTTGATCGATAAAATTGTTACTCATTCTACACCTCCATGAAGTTTTTTTATTGATTTTTTAATGAATTGAATTATAAATGTAAAAGAGATAAAGGGGAAATAAATATACCTTATGTCAATAGCTGGTCTATAAGCTATTCTTATTAATCAGATTTTATTACATATTTTTTAAATTATTTTTGAATTATTATAAAATTCATTATAAATTAAAGCTTTCGTCACTTCGTTAAAAGAGGCACTTTGCCATGTTACCTTGGAAGTGACAAAACAGGTTTTGGAGTGATCCCACACAATAATTTTTTAGAAATGAAAGAGGGTAAAATATTGAGTCTTTTAAAAACTGGTTTGTCAACTGAAAATTATTATAAGACCTTTAACAAGGTTTATTTAAACACCTTTGGTGAATATTACATGCTTCATTATCCATTTTATATGGATAAGGAGGATGATTTTCTCCAGTGCCAAAAAAATTTAACTGATTATTGTATTGGTAAGGTAGGCAAACTTGAAGGAAAAAAGGTGCTGGAAATTGGCTGCGGCAATGGAATACAGGCTATATATGTGATAAAAAAGTATAAACCTGCTGAAATTATTGGTATTGATTTAAATGAGAACAATATAAAGATTGCTAAAGAAGAGGCGTTAAAGCAGGGTATAGAAAATGTGAAATTCTATATTGGTAATGCACATACGTTATCCATGATAGTTGATAATTCCGTGGATATTGTTATGAATATAGAAAGCGCCTTTCATTATCCTGATAAAGAACAGTTTTTAAAACAAGTATACAGAGTTTTAAAACCAGGCGGAAAGTTTGTTATTGCAGATATAATAAAAAAATACGATGAGAAAAGAAGAAAGGGATTCTGGAAAAGGAGAATGCACTTCCATCATGGAAGTGAAACTGAATACAGAAAAATGATTACAGATGCAAATCTAAAGTTAAATTTTGTAGAAGATATTACTGACCATGTTATTGACTCTTTTAATATATGCATTAAGTGGTTTAAGAAAAGTAGAGTAATAAAAAATGTTTTTACCCGTATATGGGGCATGATAATGTTGAGATTAAATGCCCATCTTTTAAGGAAAAAACAGAGCTATTTTATTTTTGCAGGAGAAAAACCTTCCAGATAGCTGAAGATTTCTTTGATAACTAGAAACGATAACTAAAAGAGGTTTGATTCTATTAACTACTTTATTGGCTACCTTTAATAGCGACTTATCTACAATAAAAAATCGGGCTTTCTGAAGCAAATAGAATCACTGATATTTTTCTTGCTAAAATGAGGCTTACGCCGGGATAAATAATCCATACAAGTGGTAGGACAAGTAAAAAGCTTCCTGTCCCGATAAACAAAAGACTTTTTTATCTATATATTCACCGGCTAACTTTCCTAAAAAACCCACAGTCCCCATAATAAAAATGTGGCTATGCTATACCAGAACCATGTTTTCATTTGTTCTTCTTATTAGTTTGATAAATTGCATCAAAGGGACAGACTTGAGCACATACAGAACATCCCGTACAAAGTGGTTCATTGATATAAGCGACCCATTTGTCACCTTCAGTATACCTTTTTTCTATAGCAGGGCAGGCAATTTTAAGGCATATTCCGCATGATGTACATTTTTCCGGATTAACATGATAGGGTGCAAAATGAGGTGCTTCCTTTAAAAGAGCACAGGGTTTTCTTGAAATCAGGATTGATGGGATATTATCCCTTATTTCTTCAAGAATGATCTTTTTTGTCGCTTCTACATCATAAGGATCAAAAACCTTGATCCTATCAATTCCTGATGCGATTGCAAACTTTTCAATACTTGCTTTAATTGTATCCTCTCCTTTTAGTGTTTTGCCCGTGCCGGGGTGTTCCTGATGGCCTGTCATTGCTGTTATTCGATTATCCAGAACAATTATCGTGAGGTTACCTTTGTTGTAGCCAATATCTAAAAGTCCAGTTATGCCCGAGTGAAAAAATGTTGAATCTCCCACAATTCCGACAACAGGACGATCAATGCCACTCTTTGAAATACCCATTGCAGCGCTTATTCCGGCACCCATGCAAATAATCGCATCCATGCTGTCAAGAGGCGGTAAACCTCCAAGACTGTAACATCCAATATCGCCCATGATTATTGCCTTTGCCCTTCTTAAGGTGTAGAATACAGTTCGGTGGGGACACCCGGGACAGAGCACGGGCGGACGAGCCGGTAGATTTTCAGGAGATTCTACTTTTTGAGGTATTTCTTTGTCTTTAATTTCAATTCCTGCATAATAGCCCTTTATAGTAAGGTCATTTTTTATTTTACTCACAATATCCGGATCTAACTCTCCTATGTTTGGTACAAGATCATCACCGACTGTTTTTATTCCTAGCTGATGTACGTGCTCGGTTATGAACCGATCTAACTCCTCGATTACAATCAAGTTTTTAACCTTTTTAGAAAAATCTAAAATTAAATCATCCGGGAAGGGGTAACTCATGGTTAATTTCAATATAGAGGCATGTTGGAATATTTCCATAACGTACTGATATGATATGCTTGATGTTATGATGCCTAATTTCTTATCTCTAAATACAGTTTTATTCCTTTGATATTCATTTGCAAAAGCTTTTAGCTTTTTGATTCTATCCTCAACTATCAATCTTCTTTTTCTTGCATAAGAGGGTATCATAAGGTATTTTTTTGGATTTCTTTTATATACCGGAGTTCTATCCTGAAACTTTCTCTCTTCTAATTCAACAACACCTTTTGAATGTGAAATTCTTGTATTAGACCTGAAGATAACAGGTGTATCAAATTGCTCTGATACCTCAAAGGCATCTCTAACTGGCTCTTTTGCTTCTGCAGCATCGGAAGGTTCAAAGAGAGGAACTTTAGCAAACTTTGCATAGTTTCTTGAATCCTGTTCATTCTGAGAGGAGTGCATACCCGGGTCATCAGCAACTACCACAAGAAGCCCTCCTTCTATTCCGGTATAGGATGAGGTCATCAACGGATCTGCTGCAACGTTCAATCCTACATGTTTCATTGTTGCCATCGTTCTTACTCCTGTAAACGCGGCCCCAATGGCAACCTCCAAAGCTACCTTTTCATTTGGTGCCCACTCTGTATACACTTCATCGTATTTAGAGAGATTTTCCAGTATTTCAGTACTTGGTGTACCTGGATAACCAGCCGCAACCTTTACTCCATACTCATAGGCACCTCTTGCTATTGCCTGATTCCCGGATAAAATATCTTTCATTATTTTCCCCTTTAAATTATACTATATTTGTATGATAATTAATCCCTCATTAAATGTGAAGATTTAATTTAGTTATACTTCTTTATAAGATAGATCTATCTTATTAATAGCTTATGGAGGTGGATGAATGACTGTAGAAGAAGCTATAAGAAAAAGAAAAAGTGTTAGAAGCTATCTACCAAAACCTGTCGAGGATGAGAAAATTATCCAGCTCCTTGAAGCAGCCCGGCTTGCTCCATCCGCGAGCAACCGTCAGGAGTGGAGATTTGTGGTTGTTAAGGATGAAGGAAAACGAAAACTCCTTGCAGATGCTGCCTGTGGACAGGATTTTGTTGGGGAAGCCCCCTGCATATTTATATGCTGTGCAGAAACAGATGAGCATGTGATGACATGCGGGCAGATGTGCTATCCAATCGATGTTGCAATTGCTATAGACCACATTACCTTAAGAGCTGTTGAGCTTGGCCTGGGAACCTGCTGGATTGGGGCATTCCATGAAGACAGAATCAAGCATATTGCCAGTATACCGGAGGAAATTAGGGTTGTGGAATTACTAACGGTTGGTTATCCTACAGATCCAAAAGCTATTTCAAAAAGAAGATTGCCCCTTGATAGTATATACTTTATTGATGAATGGGGTAAAAAATAGCAAGAAAGTTCTATTATTTGCCCAGTTTAAGTTCTTTAACCTCGTTTTCTAGTTTCATAAGCCTTAGAAGAATATCTCTAATTTGATCAAATGCAAAGTTTTTGGTTTCATCGACTTTTGTCTCTATTATATCAACCTTTTTTTCGAGAATATCAAGTCTGGAAATTATATCTTCAAGGTTCCTTTTTTCTCTCATATATCATCTCCTTTTTTTAAGTGAAAGAAATGTCAATCTTAAATTGACCCGTATTTATAAAAAGGGTATAATTTAAGGTAAATCTTATAAATCAAGCTATGTTAGAAGACTATTGTTTTATAATAATCATATATAATATTATACTCTTTGGGATAGAAATTATAAATAGAAAGTTGTTGTCTAAAATAGGTAAGTGAACTAAAGCTACGGTAAAATACAGATTTATCTATAGATATCAGGATTGTTTTAAAGGGAGGGGAGCTTTGTCTGAGCAATTAATACTGAAACATTTACCCTTTATACGTATACTGCCGGCCTGGGCGCAGGAGTTATCCTATAAATATTGTTCAAAAACATCGAATTTGTATATAGTTCATGGAAATATCAGGGATTTTCTCCCTCATAAGATGAATGAGGGGGAGTTTATGTTTGTGAAGATCCAGAGCTATATCTCAGAGGTGTTGTTCGGAAATCGAGATATTATCATATACTACGATAGATCTTCAGGGATTAGCTTTTGCCATAATAGTATGAAGCAGGAGTATCTTCAAACTATGAAGTATCTGGTGGGTAACAAGCCACCTTCAGAATTCCTTACCAGAAATCCTGTAGAAGCCTTTGAGTATATGGAAAAGTACTTCTACAGCACTTTGAGGGATAAGCTTAGAGTTGTTCTGATAATAGATTATGCAGAAACCATTATTCCAAATACGGATATTTCACACTACTCAGATGAGGATAGATACTGTCTGGTAACTCTTAAACGTTGGGCGAATGATCCGATGTTCAGCGAGCATGATGTGTCTATAATACTGCTTACAGAAAATCTGGCAGATTTGAGCCCCCGAATTGTGGGATCCCCGGGAACTGTGAAGGTAAATATACCAATTCCAGATGAAGAAGTTAGGAAAAGTTTTCTTGATTATCTTCATAAGCAGGGAAAACTTCTGCTTGAAGAAAATCTAACCACCAAAAAGATGGCCCAGATAACAAGTGGACTAAATCTTGTCAATATAAATCAGCTTGCAGCAGAATCCTATCAGGAAGACAAACCCATATCCCTGAATTATCTGAAAAAAAAGAAAAAAGAGATAATCGAGTCGGAAGC
>Ga0164318_10004785_pt1 | contig 13055 bp, 12 predicted proteins | sample GuaBasSedimGuay9_FD_113734 | JGI IMG/M metagenome (GOLD analysis project Ga0164318, IMG submission 113734) | Subseafloor sediment microbial communities from Guaymas Basin, Gulf of California, Mexico - Guay9, Core 4571-4, 0-3 cm | ecosystem: Environmental > Aquatic > Marine > Hydrothermal vents... | reverse complement strand
TGTAAACAAGGTTGCCGACAAATTTAATAATGGTGGGGTCGATTTGGCTTCCTTCCATTATCCGGCCAACGATTTTGGTGACCAGTTTGGCGATTAACCGTCCAAAAAATAAAATCAGCAAAGCAATGATGGCTTTTAATCCATAGATGGTTGTAATTTCCCATATTTTTTGTAAAATTGCTTCCATAAAGGGCCGCCTTTTTATATTATTGGTTTTATAGTAAATTTATCTCAACGTGATTGCTTGAGAAAATATCTGATTGTCGTTACCGACCGATTGTTTAGTTTCGTATCTCTAATTTTTGCGGTTTTCCGGTTTAGGCATTTTGGAAATATTTGAAAGGAAAAGATTCAGTAATTTATTTTGGTCCGAGTTATTTATTTCCGATGGAAGCTTTTTAATTGCCAATGCGCTGGCTTCATCTAACAGTTCAGACATGAACTGATCTTTTGCTTGTAAAATTTGATTTGTGGCTTTTAATTTTTCAACTTCAATAATATTTTTGCTGTGGGCCCTGGCATCTTCAATGATTTTTTGTTTGGCGCGTTCGCCGTCCTTAATAATTCTGGATTTGATCTGATCAAACCGGGAACTGCTGTCTTCAATCATCGAATGGGCTCTTTTTATTTTAGCGTCCAGGGAATTTTTTTGTTTTTGAAGCCGGTGAATATGGTCGGCCACTTCATCTTTTTGGCCTCGCAAAAAGTTTACCAACGGTTTTTTGCCATATTTAACGATGATGAAAACCAGAATGAAGAAGTTGATCCATAACATGACTTCATCGTAAATCGGTCGCCATGAAGGGTCGGAAGCAAATGCGGATGAACTCATAAGATGAATAAAGAAAAGCAGCGTAAAAATATTACGTAGCTGGGTTTTCAATATGATATGGTTTCTCATTGGGCCAGCCTCCGGTCCAGCACTTTTTCCATGATTACCACAGCCAGTTTTTCAGATTCATGTTTAATCTCATCTCTGGCCTTTGAAATCTGGCGGTTAATAAATTGCTGGCTTTCTTCTTTTATGCCCAAAATTTCTTTTCGTGATTCATTCAGAATTTCTTTGGATAGGCGCGTTGCGTCTTCTTCCAGTTTGTCTTTGTGCTTACTGGCCGCTTTAATTGTTGCCGCCTCCTGAATTTTTAAATTATTGTTCATTTCTAAAAGTTGAGATTTTGATGATTCAATACCGCCGGCAATGCCGTCAATATGTTCTTTCCGCTGCTGGATGGTCGCACGAAGCGGTTTGAACATGATGCGGTTAATCAGAAACAGAAAAATCAGAAAAGAAATCAATTGAATAAACAGCGTTTCATTGATGGTGATAAGTGCGGATTTATTAATTATGATATGATCCATTATGTAGCTGATAATTTGCATCTGAAGTCTTCCATAAAATTATTTAAACAACAAATAGAAGTAGCAATGCGATAACCAGCGCGTAAATACCGGTGGACTCAGAAACTGCCTGACCGACCAGCATGGTACGGGTCAGAAGACCTGCTTCAACCGGATTTTTGCCGATGGCTTCACATGCTTTAGCTGCGGCAAGACCTTCACCGACACCGGGACCGATGGCACCTAATCCCATTGATAAACCTGCACCTAAAAATGCTGCTGCCTGAACAATATGTGTGCCTTCAATAGCCATTTCTATTCCTCCCAGATAATTGATTTTGCATTTTTAAAAAAACATTAAAAATAGTTTGTTGCGATTAAAATTTATATAACAAAAATAAGTACCAGTGAAATAACCAGCGCATAAATACCAGTGGATTCAGCCACCGCCTGGCCGACCAGCATGCTCCGGGTTAGTTGTGCCGTAGACGATTCAGAGCGGGCGATCCACCGCACCGCACTTTCTGCGGTAAATCCCTCTCCGATACCCGGTCCAATGGCACCGATACCCATGCATAATCCGGCGCCCAGTAAAGCCATTGAAGCCGCGATCGATTCGGCGGCAGGAAAACTTTTAAATATCAGGATGCAGGCGATTAACAGCCCGTAAATCGCTGTTGTTTCCGTCACCGCCATTCCCAGAAGCATGACGTTGGTTGTTCGGGTGGCAGATAGTGGTTGCCGGGCGATTCCCTCACAGCCTGATTTTGCCACAAGGCCTTCGCCAATGCCGGACCCGATGGCACCTAACCCGGAAGCGAATCCTGCCCCTATGATGGCCGCCCACGTCGGAGAAATGGGCCTGCCTGTAAAATCGACAAATAATAGAATCAGGGATGTGACAAGGGCGAAAATCGCCGGGCTCTGGGCAATGGCGGACCCGGCCAGCATGATCGTGGTTATACGGTTTTTCATGCCGGGTTGTCTGACAATACCGGTGCAGGCCTCTCCGGTGGGGAGCCCGGATCCAATGCCGGACCCAATGGCACCGAGTCCCATGCATAAACCGGCGGACAGGAAAATTGCAATCGTCAACGTCGAAACATTTGAAAAATCAGCAAACAAAAGCAGCATCGCAATGATAAGAGCAAAGATAGAAGCGGTTTCCGCAATTGCCTGACCCAGCAGCATGGTCTTGAATAAGTCACTGGATATTTGAGGGTTTCTCGCTATCGCTTCATTGGCTTTTGCGGCCGTATATCCTTCGCCAATCGCTGCCCCGATGGCGCCAAATCCCATTGCCATTCCGCCGCCGATAAACGCAGCAACTTTTACCCAAACTTGAATATCATCCGTCATGATCTATTTAACCTGTACTGCAATATAAACAATCGTGAGCATTGTGAACACAAACGCCTGAATTGCGCCGACAAAAATAGTGAAAAACGCATTTAAAAACGGCGGCAGCAAAATACTGTATGTTAAATGCGATACCACCAGAATAATGATTGATCCGCCCATGATGTTCCCAAAAAGTCGAAAGGATATGGAAACCACTTTGGCCAGTTCACCAATCAGGTTTAAAGGCATCATAAAAAAAATTGGTTCAAAATATTCCTTGATATATCCTTTAAATCCTTTTGCCCGGATCCCCGCATAATGCGCAATGAAAAAGCCCATCAGCCCCATGCTCAATGGGGTATTTAAATCTTTGGTCGGTTCTTCCATAAAAGGCAGCAGGCCGGCCCAGTTGGAAAAAAGTAAAAACATGAACAACGCACAGATCAAGGGGCCGTATTTTTGTCCAAGCTCCCTATCCATGGCATCTTCTGTTAATCCATACAGTTGATTAACAAACAGTTCGCCGATGGCCTGAATCGGTCCGGGAATAACGCCTCGATTTTTTGCCGCAAAAAAACCAAAAATCAGGAGCATGATAAAAACGGCCCATGTCATTACAATGACTTCAAGATTAAATGTCATGGTATGCCCGAAAAACGGGATAATGAGTTGATGTATTCTGCCTAATTCTTCCATAGTAATTTTTTAGCGTAATTCTTTTTTTCGGGTTGAAAAATAAAACTGGTGGGGAATCTCATCGGCCAGAATGACTATCTGGACCATAAAAAGGCCGCAAACAGTTGCTCCGATATTAAATCGTTCCAGTTTAATGGATGATATCAGCGGGATCGCCAGTAATACGTAGCGTAAGAGAATAGAAAGAAAAGAATATATACCGGCACGGTTTCGCGATATCCCGATTTTTAGCGGAAGTGTTTCACCCATCAGTATAAAATTGATTATGCTGAAAATAGTCCCGAGAAGAAGACCTTTGCCGATGGGTTTCAAGCTGAACAGGAAAAAAATGATCCCGGCAAATATGGCAAACGTAATCGCAACAGAACAGTATTTTTTTTGGGCTTTTCTAATTTCTTCCATTCGGGTGATCTTTGTCTTCAAAGGTTTCCATAATTTGTCGGTAAACCACAACCCCCCCGCCGATGACCCCGAGGAGGGTGAAGATGGTTACAAAGAATCCTTTTAATCCGATCCATTCGCCCAGATAAAGTCCGACAAAAAAACAAAAAGCAATACAACCGACCATTGTCAGGCCCAGTTGAGAAATAATCTGGAGGTCCTCCGCCCAGGGCCGATTTTTTTTATAATCAAATATTTTTTTATGATTCATTCTATCATTGTATATATAAATTGGATAAATTTAAATTATTAACAGATTATTATTTTTGCCGTCAAGAAATAATTTTGATGATTAAGGAGGAGGGGGAGGGATTATGTGGATGCCAGGACTTGGGGGATCACTCGTAGAAGCTGGCTCTGCATGAAAAATCCGTTGCCTTCCGGTGACATGAGGCCGATAAATCTGAAGTTTCCTTCTTTGTAAACATCCGATGTCATCAAGATGACAACTGCTTTTTGGGTATGCACCGTCAGTCCGGTACATCGGTCCAGGCCTTTTTGTCGGACGGTCTTACTGCATTGAGAAAATAGATGATTAAATTCTTTTGAAAATCCTTTAAAGTCGATGGTTTTGTTCGCAACGTCGGATGCCAGGATGTTACCGTCCGGGCTTAATATGGCCAATCCGATATACCCCTTGATCGTTCTTAAAATATTGGCATTGCGGGATAACGCTGTCTGAAGTTTTGACTGGCCAGCGGCAGGCGAGGGTGCCGTTACGACGGGTGTTGTGAGTTGTATTATCGGGGGTTGTTTTGGCAGTGCCTTGGGGCTGGTTTTTTCTTTCCAGATGGCACCGGCGATTTCAAGCAGTTTGGTATGAATTTTTTGTTCGGTTTTATTTTCCGGCAGTTTGGAAAATGAAATGCTGACGCTTTCCCATTTGGCCATGTCCCTGGCTGCCTGATCGCCGGTCGTGTCATTATAGTTGGCCTCCATAAGTACGCCGGTATTAAAATACATATATCCTTTTTTCTGGCTTCCGCTGATGATTTCCATCTGGCATGTTTTTCTGCTTAGTATAATCAGTGGAAGGAAATTCTTTAATGTCATGCCTTTGAGGGTTAACCCCTCATCTTTCAGGTTCAGACCGACAAAGATAATTGATGCCAATGTCCCGAATTCAAATGGCTTTTCAAGATAATAGAGAATATCCTCATGGCCGGTCCGGTCCGTAAACCACGGTCTTGGCTTCCCCGGTTCCAGCATGACAACGCAGGGGATCGACGGATGATTTCGTGTCATATATGCCAGTAGTTGAACACCGTCCGTATCTGATAGCTTGACGTCCGTAATAAAAACAGTTATTTTTGTTTTTTTCAGTATGCTGATGGCGATTTTTCCGCTTTGTGCGGTCAATAGTTCAAAATGATGCAGTTCTTTGAACCCTTTTTCAATCCTGCTCAGGTTTTCGTTGTCACTGTCTACGATGAGAACTTTATCCATAATATTTACCGATTCTTTTGAACTTGTCATATGCCCGATCGCCGAAACACGCACCAAAAGGCCTTAAACTATTTTAATAAATGGGAAATAGTTATTATGTCAATATAATTTTGACATAATAGTATGATATCTCGATAAAAAATGCCTGTAATCGGTCATAAACCCTCTGTATCCGGGGCTCTCTTGAATTAGTGAAAGAATGTTTGAACTTAATATATTTTATGATAATTAGTAGGTGTTTTAATGTTTTAAAGATTCTATGGGTTTGGAGACGATAGGGCCCCATGAAAAAAAAAACGATTATAAATATATTTTTTTTGCTGACCATATTTTTCGGCTGCTGTGTCTGTCCGGGATACGGTGCGGTATTTAAAATTGTCAGCTATAATGTTGAAAATTTATTTGATATGAATGTGGATGTGACGGATTATCCGGAATACCGCCCTGGCGGGAAATTCGGGTGGACCCGCGCCGTACTGGATGCAAAGTTGGATAATATGGCGTTTGTCATAAAAGATGTCGATGCGGAAATCATTGCTTTGCAGGAAATCGAATCTGAAAACGCCCTGGCATTATTACAGGAACGGCTCTTTCGGATGGGCGTTAAATACCCCTATGTGGAAATCGCGGATGGTCGACAAACGTCTGTCAGGTGCGCGATTTTATCAAAATTTCCCATCTCTTTAAAAGAAGAGATCCGGGTGGGCCATGATAATGAACGTGGCATTCTCAAGGTCGTCCTTGATATTGAGACCCATCCGCTGATCCTGTATGTCAATCATTGGAAGTCCAAATCCGGGCCGGAAAGTAAAAGGATAAAATATGCCCGGGCGCTGGCCGCAGATATTTTACAATGGGCTTGCGATGTTGATTTTATTTTAATCGGTGATTTTAATTCAGATTATAATGAATATAAAACATTTAAAGATATTGCCCGATTAAACGATACCCGGGGGGTTACCGGTATTAATCATATAATGAATACCGTAAAAGGCACACAGATTATAGGCGAGTCCCATTTAATAAACCAGAAAGACTGCCGATATGTTTACAATCTCTGGCTTGAAATTCCGGAAACCAGGCGTTGGTCCGTGAATTTTTTCGGTCAAAAGAACAGCCCGGACAGTATTATTGTGCCCAAAGGTCTCTATGATTCAAAGGGGATTTCATATGTGGATAATTCGTTTGATAAGTTTGATCCGGATTATTTGTTTGATAACAATAAAGTGTTTCGATGGCAGCGGGCAAAAAGAGGCAAAGGTCGGCATCTTGGTAAAGGCTATTCAGACCATCTGCCGATTTTTGCACAATTTTCAACAAACCCTTTTTATTTTGCATCCCCCGGCAAACCGTTTTTTTCAGAACCAGACGTGCGGTGTATAGCGGATTTATACAGCTTGAAGAAAGGGTCGGTGAATGTCCGTATTCAAAAAAGTGTTGTAATTTATAAAGAACGCGATAATGCGGTGATCAAAGAAAAAAATGGCCGGGCAATCTATATTTACAAGGCGGCAAAAGCACTACAGTATGGAATGGCGTATGATTTAACGGTCACGCAGTTAAATCGGCATTATGGGAATATGGAAATAACCGGCATCAAAGAGGCAACACCACTCGGCCGGGAAACGGATATGAATGCCTGTTTTGTTGCCGGGCCGTTTTCTGATCTTACAGATCCGGATTTTCGAAATGAAGTGATTGAACAAATAAAAGGGATTTATAATGATGGATGGCTTCACTATGGCGATGAGCAGAAGATTAAGATTTATTTTTCGAATAAGGCGCTGAAGCCAAAAGCGTTTACCGCAATGACCGTTTCTCATGTCCGGGTCGGGTTTCATCGGCATCCTGAGATTGTTGTGGAAAAAAAGAACCAGATTCGGTAACAGGTGGACTGGAATAAATAACGGATGCGAATGAAATGGTTTTGAAATTCAAATATAAAATAGTCATTGCGCTGGTGGCCCTGTTGGTGATTGCCGCCGCCGCTGGTTTTTTGATCAAATATGATTTGTTTCACCAGGTCACCGCCTTGATCAATGAAAGTACCCCGGCAAAACTGTTTATCCCGCTGATGGTGTTCTTGCCACTGATGGGGGTGCCGCTGTCATTTTTTTTGCTGCTCTTAGGGATTAAGTTTGGGGCTTTAAATGGTCTCCTGCTTTTGGAAGCGATCATTCCGGTTCAAATTTTAACCGCGTATATGCTTGCGATTGGTGTCCGGCATCCGATTGAAAACTTTCTGGTTAAACGGAAGAACTTTCAGATACCGGAAGTGCCGGAAGATAAGGAGTTCCTTTTCAGTTTTTTCACATTGACATTCCCGGTTTTCCCGTACTCGGTTAAGCTTTATTTATTGCCCCTGGCCGGTGTAAAATTTCGTTATTGTTTCTGGCTGAACTGGGCCGTACAGGGAACCATGTGTGTCCCTTTTGTAATGATGGGGCGTTCTGCCGCAGATCTGAATGCGACGATGTTCGGCGTGACGGTTTTGGTGATTATTGCAATGTTTATTTTTCTTCGTTGGGCCAAAAAACAATATGTAGCGCTTCAAAAAGAAAAAATTTCCTGAATGGATTTATTTTTTTTGTTTTGACCCTTGAATTTTTATAGCATATACTTATAATTTAATTCATATTGATATGGTTTTTATTTAAACAAGTCGTTAATTGGATCATGTTTATGAAATTTAAAATAAAAATGTACTTATAAGGGGAACGGTAATGGAGCGATTAGATGGCTGAGTTAACAGTGAGATTCCTGCCCCATGAAAAGGAAATTTTAGTAAAAGAAGGCGCCTCTCTTATCCGGGCGGCAATGGAAGCCGGCGTTCATGTGAATGCGTCCTGCGGCGGGGAAGGGGTTTGCGGAAAATGCCGCGTTCTTATTGAAGAAGGTACGGTTGATGGCGGGATTACTGAAAAGCTGAGTCCGGAAGATATTGAAAAAGGATACCGCCTGGCCTGTCTGTCACGGGTAAAAAGCGATCTTATCGTCCGGATTCCGGTGGAATCAGCCATTGACATCAGTGTGTTGAACAAAATGGCCACCCCCCGCAAAACCGCCAGAATCAAGGAGCGAAATCTTGAGGATTTAAAAGAAAAAGGGCTTTTTGTGCCCCCCGTGGAAAAGAAGTATCTTGAGCTTGTTCAACCATCGGCGGATGATAATCTGGCGGATGTCAGCCGAATCGTTAATGCATTGCGGAAAGACCATGGTGAACATCGACTCTCATTCGATATGTCGGTAATCCGCAAAATTCCGGATTTATTACGGGAGGCGGACTTTAAGGTTACTATTAATATTGCCCGGCCCGTGCGTGGAGAAGGGAAAAACCGGATTATCAATATTGAGGCGGGCGATACAACGGATCATAATTATGCCATTGCCATTGATATTGGCACCACAACGGTTTATGGTCAGATGATTGATTTGGTCACCGGTGATGTGCTGGCCCAATATGGGGATTTTAATGCCCAGATCAGCTATGGGGAAGATGTGATCAGCCGGATCATGTATGCTGAGAAGGCCGGTGGAATGAAGACCCTGAATGAGAAGGTTGTGGGGACGATCAATCAGGTCATTGAAAAAATAACGAAAAAATCCAAAATTGATCCGGATGAAATATCCACGATTACGCTTGCCGGCAATACCACCATGACGCAGTTGTTTATGAAAGTTAATCCGCGTTTCATCCGAAGGGCCCCCTATGTTCCGGCAGCCATTCTGTATCCGCCGGTAAAGGCTTTCAGTCTTGGTCTGAATTTACCCGACCATGTGGCCGCCCTGGTATATCCTCAGGTCTCCAGTTATGTGGGGGGGGATATTGTTGCCGGTGTCATGGGATCCGGTATGGGGCATGACGATGAATTAACATTATATATGGATATCGGGACCAATGCGGAAATTGTGATTGGCAATAAAGACTGGCTGGTATGTGCGGCATGCTCCGCTGGCCCGGCGTTTGAAGGCGGCGGCATTAAAATGGGCATGCGGGCGGCCAAAGGGGCGATTGAAGATTTTTCCATCGATCCGGTGACGCTGGAACCCATGAATATTACTATTGGTAATGTTCGCCCCAAGGGTATTTGCGGCAGTGGATTGATTACCATTGTGGCCACCCTGTTCGAGGTGGGTGTTATCAGCAATAACGGAAAGTTTGATCGGGATTTGGGGACCCCCCGCATCCGGGAAACAGGTGGTGTCTATGAATATGTGCTGGTATGGGAAGATGTCAGCGGGATTGACCGGGATATCGTCTTGACGGAAATTGATATCGATAACCTGATTCGGGCAAAGGGGGCCATGTACAGTGGCTGTATGACGCTGCTCAAGGAAGTGGGGCTAGACATTCAAGCATTGGACAGGATTATTCTGGCTGGCGGATTCGGCAGTTTTGTGGATCTTGAAAAATGTATGGTCATCGGTCTGCTGCCGGAAATTGATCATGAAAAGGTGACGTTTATTGGCAATGGGTCATTGCTTGGTGCCCGAATGAGTTCCCTGACAAACCGAATTCGTCTTGATGTGGGGGACACCTTGTCACGGATGACCAATTTCGAGTTTTCCGAAACCGCATCATTTATGGATAATTATATTGCTGCACTGTTTTTACCGCATACGGATTTGAATCTGTTTCCCAAATTGAAAAACCGGATGGCGGAACGAAAGAAAAATTTATAAAAAATATGACCATATTATTGACAAACATAATTTTTTAATATTTAATAAATTTTTTTTAAGTATATATTGATTAAATCTCTCTAATGCTAATAACTTAGGGGCGTTTAAGTAGAAGTTGAAAATTATTTTTTTAAAGGGAATTTACCCGGAAACGGGCTGATTTAGGTTTAAGGTGACGGGTGCGGTCGTGAGGTCCGTATTCACAACGTTGATAAGATGTTAACTTTATCATTTGATTATAGGAGGAAGTAACATTGGGTTTCGAAATCGTAAAAGAATCTTATGCAGGAAGCATAAAGCCGATTACTATCGGTAAAGGCGATAAAGCGATAACGGTTGGTGGAGAGAACTGTTATCCGTTTTATCAGTTTGAAGGGGACATGCCCAATAAACCCAAAATTGCAATGGAAATTTGGGACATGGAACCGAGCGAGTGGCCGGAAGCTGCAAAAAGCCATTTTTCAGATGTGCTTTCAGATCCGGCCGCCTGGGCAAAAAAATGTGTGGATGAGTTTGGCGCGGAGGCAATCGTTCTTCAGCTTAAAAGCACTGACCCCAACGACAAGGATGCAAGTCCGGATGATGTGGTCAAGACCGTCAAAAAGGTGCTTAAAGCCGTTGACGTTCCCCTGATTCTGTGGGGGATGGCGAATGGGCAGAAGGATGAAGATGTTTTAAAAAAGGTCTCAGAATCTTTTGAGGGTGAGAATTTGGTGTTGGGACCGGTGGAAGAGATTAATCATAAAGGAATTGGTGCCAGCGCCATGGGATACGGCCATATGATTATTTCTTCTTCCCCTATTGATGTCAACCTTGCCAAACAAGTTAATATTTTGCTTGAAAATCTGGGTGTACCAATGGATCGAATAATTGTAGATCCGACCACCGGCGGTCTGGGATATGGACTTGAATACTCTTATTCTGTTATGGAACGTCTGGGTATGGCCGCCCTGGCACAGGGTGATGATAAACTCCAGTTGCCGATGATTAATAATCTGGCCAATGAAATCTGGCGGTGCAAGGAAGCGGGGCAGTCAGCAAAAGATGCGCCTGAACTGGGAGATCCGGAACGCCGGGTGATTATGATGGAAGTGGTGGGGGCCGTGTCTTATCTGCTGGCCGGGTCAAATATTCTGATTATGCGTCATCCGGAAGCGATTCGTCTGGTAAAATCATTTATTGATTTACTGGCAGACGGCGGTAGTGCGCAGGATGTGGCAGCCATTGTCAAACAGCTCGATGATGTGGATATTGACTATGCAAAATTAGCACCCAAGCCGGATTTGACCATAGAAGCAGAACCGAAAAAGAAGGCTCCTGCCAAGAAAGCCGCTTCAGCCAAAAAAGCAGCCCCGGCCAAGAAAGCAGCGGCTAAACCAACTGCGAAGGCTGCGCCGAAAGCAGAAGTAAAAGAAGAAAAAACAGCCGCATCAAAAGCTGATCCGGAAGCCGAAGCCAAAGCAGCGGCCGCCGCTGAGGCCAAAGCTGTCGCTGATGCCGAGGCCAAAGCAGCAGCTGACGCTGAAGCCAAAGCCAAAGCAGCAGCGGATGCGGAAGCCAAGGCCAAAGCCGCCGCCGATGCCAAAGCCAAAGAAGAAGCCGACGCCAAAGCAGCGGAAGCCGCCAAACGAGAGGCTGAAGAAGATGCCATCAGACAGCAGCGAGCAAAAGAACAGGAAGAAAGAATGGCAAAGACTGGAGCCGGAAAAGATAAAAAGGTCGCCATGACCGCAGCCAAGACCCAGAGATCCGCTTTATCTAAATTTAAAAAGATTAGAAGATAACGCAGTGAATTAAGATTAAATTAATAATATAAATAATATGAGGAGGAACCTCAAATGGCAGAAGAAAAAACAAAGGCAGCAAAACCGGTCAAGGCACCTAAACTGGCTGATCCGGTTGCATCTTCCATCGATGTAGCATCACAGGAGATGATCGCACGCTCTCATGAACTTGGGGTTGAAACGATTTTTGACAGAGCCCTGACCATGAAACAATGTGCCATTGGAATGCAGGGTACGTGCTGTAAAAATTGTTCCATGGGTCCCTGTCGGCTGCCCCTTCCCAAGGGGGGGATTGAAGGTGAAGACACAAGACAAGGCCTTTGCGGTGCAACAGCCAATACGATTGCCGCCAGAAACTTTATCCGAATGATCGCTGGTGGCGCCGCCGCCCATTCTGATCATGGAAGAGGTGTTGCAGAGGTATTTTTATCTGTGGCAAGAAAAGAGACAGATGCTTATCAGATTAAAGATTTTGATAAACTGCTTGAAGTCGCCAAATATCTTGGCGTTGCCACCACGGTTGACGTGGACGGAGAAGCGCTCGACAGGGATATGGATGAGATTGCCGTTGAGACTGCAGAAGTCGCATTGGGCGAATGGGGCAAAGCCGAAGGCGAACTCCTGTCCGTGAAAAAGGCGCCTGCCGCCCGTTATGAAATTTGGAAAAAACAGGGGGTACTTCCGAGAAATATCGACAGAGAAGTCGTCGAGATCATGCACCGCACCCACATGGGTGTTGACATGCATTACAAAAATCTGATGAAACAGGGTACCCGTGCAGCCATTGCAGACGGATGGGGCGGTTCCATGCTGGCCACCGATCTTCAGGATATTCTTTTTGGCACCCCGTATCCGCTTCAGTCTGAAGCCAATCTGGGTGTTTTAAAAGAAGATCATGTCAATATTGTTATTCACGGTCATGAACCTATTTTGTCAGAAATGATTGTTGCTGTTGCCCAGAAGCAGGAGATAATCGATTATGCCAAATCTAAGGGCGCAAACGGGATCCAGCTTTCCGGTATGTGCTGTACAGCCAATGAAATGCTTCAGCGCCACGGCATACCTCTTGCCGGTAATTTCCTGCAGCAAGAACTTGCCATTATCACCGGCGCATGTGACGCCATGGTGGTAGATATCCAGTGCATCATGCAGAGTATTGGAAATGTAGCAAAATGTTTCCATACCAAAGTTATTACCACTCACAAAATAGCCCAGCATGAGGGGGATAATGTTATTCATATTGAGTTTGACGAACACCATGCAATTGAAGATGCCGAGCGGATTGTTAAACTGGCCATTGACAATTTTCAAAATCGCAAAGCGGAG
>Ga0164318_10004784_pt1 | contig 13056 bp, 8 predicted proteins | sample GuaBasSedimGuay9_FD_113734 | JGI IMG/M metagenome (GOLD analysis project Ga0164318, IMG submission 113734) | Subseafloor sediment microbial communities from Guaymas Basin, Gulf of California, Mexico - Guay9, Core 4571-4, 0-3 cm | ecosystem: Environmental > Aquatic > Marine > Hydrothermal vents >... | reverse complement strand
TTCCTACAAGTAAATGCATAAACATCACAAATATTACAACCAATGCCACTCCATACCTCATCTCGCTTTTGTCATATACCCTAACTATCACATTCACCGCCAATACCACTAAAAACGGCACCATCGGTAAACTATACCTCCACCCAGGCATCCACTCCCTATACGCTAACCCGCTCAAAAAACCCATGCTCAATGCCACCACCCCTAACCATACCCACCTCCTGTCCCTCTCCCCACCTAAAAAATTGCCCACCGCCAATATCATCAACGGTGATATGTAATAGTAAAACGACGCCTTGCTGAATACCTTCCCCACCATCACACCCCAACCAAACCTCACCTTCGCATAAAATGTGTTCGGTAATATGTCCCCAAAATATATCACCCTCCATACCTCATACCCTATATACCCCACAATAAATACCAACCCACATATAATCTCCCCACGCCTTAACCTCCCCCTACCACCTACTATCACCATCACTACCCATATCAGAAAATACGCCAAACCCTCATTCCTCGCTAAACTCACCAACAACATCACCAAACCCAATAACCACCCACTACCCCCTCCCATCCACATCACTACCACCAATACCCCCAATACCATATACAATACCGTCTCTAACCCCCCTACACTCCATAACCCATACATCGGCACTAATGCAACCATCCACATAGACAATAAACCTACCCTCTCATCCCCACTCATCACTAACCCTAACCGATATACCAGCAACAACCCCACTATGCCCAATACCACCCCCATCACCTTTACATATATCACCGGCTCTAACCCCACCAAAAACGCAGGCACCTCCATAACCACCCATAAAAAATTAGAATACCCCTCCACAGGTGCACTACCGTCCCTGTTGAAATTCAACCCATAACCCCCAGCTAAACTCTCCGCATACCTCAAACTGATAAACGCATCATCTACAAAATACCCAAAGTAAAATAACGCCTGTATAAAATATATGACTATACCTGATGCCACCAATATCCATTTCAGACGACCACTCATCCTCCTGCCCTTATACAGAGGAAAGATGATGGCACCGAAGACAACAATTAAAACTATTAGAGCAAAGACAGATGGGTTTGCTGAAACAAAGGGTATCATCTTAATACTGAAATTTACCATATATTTTCGTTATTTACCAAAATGATTTATCTACTATTTTACCTGAAACACAAGTATCTTATGTCTTCGCTCTCCATATCAACGCAAGCCCCAGAATCCCGAACAGAAAGTTGGGGAACCAGGCGGCGATGAAGGGGGGTATTATACCCGCCTCTCCATAAGCACGTCCTATGGCGAGAAAGCCCCACAGCATGAAACCGAGAAAAAGCGCAATCCCAAAACCCACCGCAACCCCGCCTCTCTGCCTCCTTATACCCAACGGTGCAGAAATAAGGAAGCAGACAAAATTGGCAAAGGGAACTGCAATCTTAAGATACAATTCTACCATATCCCTGCTGGTGCTCATCCCTGCGCGCCTCCTCTTACCAATGTATGATGTAAGCTCCGCAAAACTCATCTCCTCAGGTCTCTTCTCCTTTATCAAAAAATCAACCGGCTCCTCGGGTATATCCAGGTCCATCCTCTCAAACTCAACAACCCTCTTCTCCACCCCCGATTCAAACTGCCTTATATAACCATCATAGAGAACCCAGTGGTCGCCCTCCCATGTCATCTTTCGGGCATCAATTCTCCTCTCGGGTCTTCTGGTCTCATCAAACTCAAATATCATAACATCCCTCATCATACCCCTTATCCCATCATATAATTTAATAAAGAACATCCTGCCATCTTCACCCTGATATGATATGTCGCTCCTCCTTGCACTCTCAATCTCAGGCAACCTCTGCAGATACACACGCTTTATGGAAAACATCCGCTCGTTTGTATGGGGGACTAAAAGCTCTGACCACAAACCCGCAACTAACGATAGCATAAAACTGACCATCACTGGAGCCAGTATTATCCGCCTGAAGGGAATCCCACTTGATAGCATGGCGGTCAACTCATTGTTCCTAGAAAGACCGCCTATGGTAAACAGCCCCGCTATCACCACCGCAATGGGCATCAACCATTTGATAATGAATGGAACCATATAGATGTAATATTTGATTATGATGTTTGTGGGAACCTTGTTCTCAAAAAACTTATCAATGGTATCAAAGATGTTTACCACCAGATAGAGAACCACAAATGTTGCCAGGGCATAGCCGACATACTTTAAGTATTCTACCGAGATATATCTATCAAGTATTCCCATCTTTTGCCTTACGATAGAAGAACATCTTTATTTTCTTGAAGATATTGATAAAAGTGTCAAATCCAACCCTCATTGATTGCATCTCATTTACAGTGCGATACACCAGGAATATGCCAAGACCTCCGATTACTATATTAGGGAGCCACATAGCAAGCAATGGTGTCAATATATTTCTGGAACCTAATGCCTCACCACCGACTATGAATACATAGTATATCAGAAAGAAGATGATGCTCAGACCAATACCCATTCCCTTACCTCCGCGCCTTATAATCACCCCCAGAGGAACACCGAATAACACAAACGACACTGTGGCAAAGGGAACCGAATACTTCTTGTATATCTCCACCAGATAGGTGTTTCTGATGTTGACAAAGTTCTCTATCTGCCTTTTCTTCCTCTCAAGATTAGCACTGTCTTTCTCCAACTCATACTCCCGCCTTAGCTTTGCCAGTGTATCATCCACTTTCTTCAGTTTCTCCTTGAGTTCTTCATTGGTCATCTCCCGCTCGGTCTTATACTCCCTATCCCGCCTCATAAGTGCGGTATCAGTATAGAGATTTATCTCCTGTTTTGAGAATCTCATACGCCTGTATCTCTCAAATTCCTTGGGGTCCATCTCATGTATCTCACCGTCATATAAGAGCATCTTAACCATATCACCAGTTATAGAACCGCCCGTCTCACTCACCAACTGCCCGCGCCTGGCGAAGATTATATCGGTCAACCTACCAGCATCATACTTCATTATCGTCACATCCTCCAGTTCCCCAGTCCTCTGGTCCATCTCCGCAATATACAACTGATAGCCAGGGAAGTCGTGTATAAATACCCCCTCTCTAATGTTCAAGTCGGGTCTCTTCATTCCGATGTCCATCAACAGATTCTTGAACCTGTGATTGGACACAGGAACCACAGTATTATGGAAGTAGATTAAAAGAGCACTGAGGACAAATGCGATAATGAGAACGGGCACAATCAGTTTATACAAACTTATTCCACACGCCTTCATAGCAGTTATCTCGTTATCCTCACTCAACCGACCGAACGCCATCAGTGATGCGACCATCATCCCCATAGGAACAGAGAGAACAACAATGGCTGGCAGGTAATACACAAACAGCTCGCCCACTGTGAGAAAGTCAATACCCTTCGTGATAATCATCTCCATCATCTTAAACATCTGGGTGAGCAGAAGGACCAGCGTCAGCACAAGAACGGACATGACGAAGGGCGGAATGAGTTCAATGATTATATACCTGTAGATAATCCTCATCCTTAAATCACCTGACTGAAAGATTATAAATAAGAAACTACTGTTTATACAGAGGTATATAAAGAATATATCCTGTCTATATCTGGCTTGTATTCAGCTTGCAACTATTTTACGATAACTAACCGCCTGCTATCGCTTCCGTATTTATTTACTGCACTGATTTCATACACCGCGCTTATCAGCTCTCTCATATCTAACTATATCTCCAACACCCCGCACTCACAAACCCCTATAACCCTCTTCATCACATATCTGCCAATAATATCATACACTGCTATGTTGTCCTTGCATGGCTCCTGAATACCCAATCTATAAACATATGTAAGTAGTTATTGTAGAGGGGGAAATATCTATAAAAAATACTTACTAAAATACATTACCAAAACCATCTGTTTACCTTTTTACCTATTGATTTAATCACACCAAAATGTATAATAATAAGATATATTTTATTGAGGTGTTTAATATGTTATCAAATATGTTAGATGATTTAACTATAAAGAGCTTAACCAGCCTTGTCTGTCATATAACCTCAAGCAGGAAACTGAACGACTATCTTGCAAAGAAATTAGACAACCTGCTTTACAACGAGGTGGTTATCAAGAATGTAACCACAAGACCCCATAGGATTCAGATGGAGAAATACTTAACAGCAAGAAACATCCTTAACAGTGGGATAAAGATACTGAATGATGACAGGGTGGGCAGAGCGGCGAGAAAGGGCGTAATTGAGAATCTCATCATTCAATCTATCATAAAATCCCTGAGGTTAAGAAATGTCAAACTCACGACCTATGAAAAGCCATTCCCTACTTTTCTTACAATAAGCCCGACAAAGCACTGCAACCTCAACTGTAAGGGCTGTTATGCCAACAGCACTGTAAAGGACTCCGATACCCTTGACTATGATGTCTTCGTAAGGGTAATGAAAGAGAAGACATCTGCCTGGAGTTCACACTTCACGGTAATCTCTGGTGGTGAGCCACTGACCTATAGAAGCAGGGGCAAAGATATAATAGACCTGTATCAAGAGTTTGATGACAACTACTTTCTTATGTTTACCAATGCCACCCTGATAGATAAGGAGATGGCAAAGCGTCTTGCAGAGGTGGGCAACTGCACCCCAGCGGTCTCGGTGGAGGGCTTTGAAGAGTTAACTGACAGGAGAAGGGGAAAGGGAACCTACAGGAAGATAATTCAGGCGATGGAGAATATGCTTGATGCGGGTGTGCCATTTGGTCTTTCGCTCACCGCGACCAGACATAACTATGAAGAGATACTGTCGGATGAGTTTATGGACTTCTTCATCAACAAGATGGAGATAAAATATATCTGGATATTCCAATATATGCCAATTGGCAGGCGGTTCACCCTGGACCTGATGGTAACTCCCCAGCAACGCCTGTGGATGTATGAGCGTGAGCAGGAGTTACTCAACAAAAGAGACATCTTCTTCGCCGACTTCTGGAACTCCGGACCCCTCTCAGACGGCTGTATTGCAGGTGGCAGGTTCGGCGGGTATCTACACCTCTTGTGGAACGGAGATGTTACCCCCTGCGTCTTCATACCCTATAAACTTCACAACATATATGATGTATACAAAAGTGGTGGCAATCTTGATACCATCCTCAATTCACCCCTGTTCAAAGCGATAAGAGAGTGGCAGATTGACTATTCATTTATGAAGAACAGTGGCGAAATGGGTAACCAGATAATGCCTTGTATCATCAGAGACCACCACAAAGAGTTCATGGAGATAGTCAGGAAAACGGGCGCCCAGCCCATAGACGAACTGGCGAGGGCAGCACTGGAGGACGACGAATACCACCAGGGCTTGATAGAGTTTGACAAGGAATTTGCTAAACTCACTGAACCTATCTGGGAGCAATGCTACCTCAGGTCGTTTATGAAAGAAGAGAAGGCGGGATAGAAAAAAATTCCTTTAATCTCTAATCTATCAAATTACAAACTTAACATATTAAATCACTCTTGTCTTTTGTTCTTATCTTTGCTAATTTAACATAAGTAAAGATGATAAAGTTCTTCAAGCGGTTCTTTTCTTGGGGAGAGGATTTAGCAATAGACCTTGGCACTGCAACTACCCTCGTCTATGTCAAGGAGCGTGGTATTGTTCTTAACGAGCCAAGCGTTCTTGTGGTAAACGGTGATAATGGCGAGATAATAGCAGTAGGCATGGAAGCTAAGCTGATGTTTGGCAGAACACCGGGTAAGATAACCGCAATACGCCCTATGAAGGATGGCGTGATAAGCGACTTCCGCCTGGCAGAGGAACTTCTGAAGTCGTTTATCAATAAGGCAAGGAACTCAACGGGAATATTAAAGCCCCGTGTCTGCATCTGTGTCCCCTCGGGCATCACCGAAGTGGAGAAGAGGGCTGTGAGGGATTCAGCCGAGAACTCCGGCGCAAGGGAGGTCTACTTGGTCTCCGAACCGATGGCAGCAGCAATCGGTCTAAACCTACCGATAGATACGCCCACTGGCAACATGGTAGTTGATATAGGTGGCGGGACCACAGAGGTTGCAGTCATATCTATGAACGGAATAGTCACCTCCAAGTCCATAAGGGTGGCTGGTGATGAGATTGATGAGGCAATAGACAGTTATATGAAGAAGACCTACAATCTTTTGGTAGGTGAGCAGACAGCAGAGAGGATAAAGACAACGATAGGTTCCGCATACCCACTGGAGAGGGAGGAGACAATGAACATCAAGGGTAGAGACCTAGTTATGGGTATTCCGAAGACGGTGAAGATAAGTTCTCGCGAGATAAGGGAGGCGATAAAAGACCCAGTTAACACAATGATTACCACCGTGATGGATACATTAGAAGAAACCCCGCCAGAACTCGCATCCGATATTCTGGATAAAGGCATCACCCTCTGTGGCGGTGGCTCCCTCCTCAAGGGACTTGATAAACTACTTAACAAGGTTACCAACCTCCCTATACATATTGCAGAAAATGCCTTAACCTGCACTGTAGAGGGAACCGGTAAAGTCCTTGAAAACCAGGAAAGGTATAAAAGTGTATTACTTTAGTACAATTAAAAGAGGTCTTTGTTTTATATGCGCCTTCCTAGCGGTTTTATCTCTCTCATAACTGCCGTTCTAATTACCCTTGCTATATCAGTTCTGGATGCCTTTGATATAATCAGATTGAAAGAGTCATTTATGTGGGTAAAAAAACCCATTCAGAAGACAGTCATTTTTGTTAAGCAAATAAGAGAATCAAAGGACGAGACCCTTGATGCTGCAATATTTCAGCATCATATTATTGCAAACCAAAAGACAACTGAGATACTTGAAGTTGAGAACAGGGAGCTGAAGCAACTTCTAGGAATATCCCTAACCCTACCCTGCGAGCTTAAGACCGCAGTTGTCATTGACCGGGTATTCTTTGAGGGAAGGGTAATGGAGCTGATAATTGACAAAGGCAGTTCAAGCGGTATAGATAAGGGACTATGTGCGGTTAGCGGGTATGGGCTGGTGGGCGTTGTTTATGATGTAAGCAGCACATCATCGCGAATAGCGGTCCTCGGTAACCCAGCATTCAAGGTGAGTGTTATACTTCCCAAGGTAGGCGAGGCGGGGATACTGGAAGCGGACAGAGAAGGCAATCTCAACATCAAGTTTGTATCAACCTATGCAGATGTAAATATAGGCGACCTCGTCTATACATCTGGTGAAGGTGGCATATTCCCCAGGGGCATTCTTGTAGGTCGCATCTCCGATGTTGAACAGGTTAGCACAGAACCCTTCCTCAGGTGCACCGTCTTGCCTTCAACTGATATGAAGAAGGTGGGTTTTGTCTCAGTATGTATAAGGTAAAATACATCACTGCAAGAGTAGGTTCGTATAAGAAATACTTATCTATTATCTTCCTTGCTTTTATTACGGTAATAATAAAATATTTCTTTGGTATCCCAACATACAGACCAAATCTTGTAATACCCATACTTATCTATCTTTCTATGATTTTGAAACCCAAAGAGATAGTGTGGCTCGCATTTATAGGAGGTATAATACTTGATGTATTCTCCGATACCTACATCGGTTCATATACTATTCCCCTCATTCTCATATCGTGGATTTTTAGTTCTATAAGAGATATAATCTATCGGAGGGTCTGGTATTTTTATGTAATTGCAACTGCGGTAACATCCATAATTGTTTCTGTATGCAATAAAATAATCTCGTCATTCTTTTTTCAAGTAAAACCGGTCGCCGCCTTCGCATTTCAAGATATACTGATAAATATTCTGATTGATTCAATATTCATGCTTATGTTGTTGCAGGTATTCAAAGCATTCTTCAAGGAGTGATATGATATTAATCAGTAAGCGCAGAGTAACCTCATTAAAAATATTTATCTTAATAGTATTTTTAATAATTATTGGTCGGCTAATCCACCTTCAGATATATCATGGCAAAGAATATACATTGATGGCTGAGAGCAATAGAATCCGCAAGGTAAAGATACAAGCATCAAGAGGAAAGATTCTGGACAGAGAGGGCGAAGTTCTTGCAGACGAGAAACCATCCTATAATCTCCTCTATATGCTTTCACAGAATGCACTCATAGATGACCCTATTATTAGAGAACTTGCAAATATACTCAATATATCAGAGGAAGAGATAGTGAAAAGAATCAAAGAGCGTCCCTCACCATTTCTCCCTGCAACCCTGGCAAGTGACCTGCCTTTTAATAAAGTAGCAGAGATATCGGAGAGATTCGGTGATACCAGTGCACTCTATATTCAACCATCTCTGGTAAGACACTACCCTAATGATGAAGTCGCCTGTCATATCCTTGGATATATTGGAGAGGTGGACAAAGAGACCCTTAAAAAGAGGCGGAATGAGGGACTGGGATTGGGAGACATCGTTGGAAAGGCAGGTGTGGAATACACCTACGATAGCTATCTGAGGGGTAAAGATGGCATTAGATTCATACCTATAACTCCCACTGAGAAGAAGGTAAAACTTTATGAAACACCACCTCCGATTGAACCCATACCTGGTTGTGATATACACCTGACTATTGACCTCGGTCTGCAGAGGTTCTGCGAAGAGACCATCGGTGATAGGCGAGGTGCCATCATCGTTATGGATGCTAATGACGGTTCTATCTATTCTCTGGCATCAAAACCCACATTTAACCCCAATATATTCAGCGGTTATGTTCCCGCAGATTTATGGATAACTCTGGCGAATGATGAATCACACCCCCTGCTAAACCGAGCCATAAGTGCATCATATCCTCCTGGTTCCACCTTCAAATTGGTCACCGCTTCAGCCGCTCTTGAGAATGGTCTCGTTGAGCCCGACGAGCATATGGAGGTGCCGTGTTATGGCTATTTCAAATTCGGCAATCGTATCTTCCACTGCTGGAATCCCGCAGGTCATGGTGCCCTTACAATCTCAGAAGCGATAACCTGGTCCTGCAATGTTTTCTTCTTCCAGGTAGGTCTCAGGGTGGGTATTGAGCGACTTGAGGAGATGAGCAAGAGATACCATCTCGGAGAGAAGACGGGAATTGACCTTCCCGGCGAGGTTGACGGTTTGATTCCCAGTATAGAACGCCTGAAGAGAAAGTTTGGGGACAACTACCCGAAGGGTGAGATATTAAACAATTCAATTGGGCAGGGGCATGTTATGGTAACACCCATCCAGATGGCAGTTCTGGTATCATCTCTGGCAAATGGTGGTAAACTGGTGAAACCACATCTGATTGACTACATCACTGACCCGGAGGGTAAAATTGTCTATATGGCTGGGAGGGAGATAATAAGCGAAACCGGCATATCCGAAGAGACGAGAAAGATAATATTGGATGGAATGGAGGGCGTTCTGAAGAGAACAGGCGAGAACAGGCATTATATGTGCGGGAAGACGGGAAGTGCAGAGAACCCGCACGGCAAGACCCACTCGTGGTTCGTATCCTTCTGCCCCCGAGACAATCCCCGTCTTGTAGTGGTTCTCCTATTTGAACATGGAATACACGGTGAGTTCTATATCCACAATGTGAAGCAGATTATTGACTACTGCCGGCAAAATGGTATCCCCGATGACCATTGGCCCCTTGAGAAGGAGTAAAAGATAAGTGGTTGAAGGAAGAAGAATAGCCAGAAATCTGGACTTTAGTTATATGATAGCCATCGCTATCATACTATCTATAGGACTCCTGCTCATCTATTCCGCGGTTGGCGGGTTATCAGGTTCAGATAGCCATTACTTTCTCAAACAGACAGTATGGGTCTCATTGGGAATAATTGCGTTCATACTTTCTGTTGGCATTGAACCTGCTCTGTGGGTGAAATACGCAAAATATATCTACATCGCAAGCATTCTACTATTAGTCGTCATATTCCCCCTAAGATATGTGGGGCTGGCAGGAAGCAGGTGGATATATATCGGTGGAATCGCCATCCAGCCATCTGAATTCGCCAAATTGAGTGTTATCTTCATACTGACCCGTATCTTCACAAGAAAGAGACCTTATTCAATAAGGAACCTTATAGTTCCCACCATCCTTGTTCTTATTCCAGCTCTCATTATATTGAAACAACCAGATTTTGGAACCGCCACTATATTCCCTTTCATACTATTCTTTATGATTTTCTGGGCGAAGGCGCCAGCATACATTGTAATACTCCTGATAACCATACCATCGTCCTTGGCGTTCGCACTTCTGGGTTATATCAAATTTGCAATATTCGTCTTTGCAACATTCATCATCTTCTACATTTTCACACTATCCCGGGTGAAGGCATTTTTATTGTCAGCAGTTAATCTCCTTGTCGGTGCCTCCACACCATTTCTTTGGCATCTTCTGAAGGACTACCAGAAAGAACGACTGATGACATTTCTTAACCCGAAGGCAGACCCCCTGGGCTCAGGCTATAATGTAATACAATCAGTGATTGCAGTTGGTTCTGGCAGAATCTGGGGTAAGGGCTTTATGCAGGGCTCTCAATCGCAATTAAGGTTTCTTCCCCATCAGAGAACCGATTTTATATTCTCATTACTCTCAGAGGAGTGGGGATTTGTTGGTGCATTTATCTTATTATTATTGTTCTACTTCATACTTTACAGGATTATTATATTCGCTCAGAAGACAACGGTTGAGGAATACTATCTACTGATTGGTGGCGTCTTCGCATTCATCTCATATCAGTTATTTGTGAATGTATGCATGTCGCTGGGGCTACTGCCGGTAACTGGTCTTCCGCTTCCACTGGTAAGTTATGGTGGCTCCTCAATGATTGTAACTATGTTCGCATTAGGTCTTCCTATGTCTGCAGAGTTCAGGAGAAGGTGGTTATAGATGCCTGGTCTCTATGACAATCTACTCAAAGTGCAGAGACCATCAAGATATACAGATAGAGAGGTGGGAAGTATAATCAAGAGAGAAGCTAATCTCAGGGTCTGCCTCATCTATCCCGACCTATACGAGATAGCAACCTCTAATCTGGGCATCCAGATTATCTATCAACTTCTAAACAACCTTGATGGTGTCTCCTGTGAGAGAGCATTCCTGCCCGCACCTGATGCAATAAAACTGATTATAGATAGCAATGATACCCTCCGCTCGTTAGAGACCAGAACACCATTATCTAAGTTTGATGTGCTTGCCTTCTCGGTCTCATACGAACTGCAATACACAAATATACTGGCTATTCTTGACCTCGCAAAGATACCATTCAGAAGTGAAGAGCGAGATGGTTCTCCCCTGGTGATAATGGGCGGTTATGCAACCTATTCACCATCACCCATCTCACCTGTATTTGACATTATAACCATAGGCGAGGGGGAAGAGGTAGCGAGAGAGTTATTCACCACCCTCAGGGATGCAAAGATAAATTGTTTGCGTAGAGATGAGATTTTATCCACTGTCAAAGAAATTGAAGGTATCTACATTCCCCAACTTTTTGAAGTGGGCGAAAGAATAAAAACCAGAGTTGTGAAAGACCTTGACCATATGTATGTTCCTGAAAATCTCATCGTCCCCAACTTCTCCAGCGTCCACGACCGCCTCTCAGTGGAGATTGCAAGAGGGTGCAGGCGGGGGTGCAGGTTCTGCATTTCTGGCTTCGTCCAGAGACCATATCGTGAGAGGAGTCCCTTGCGAGTGGTAGAGATAGTCAATGAGCAACTCAGGAGAACTGGCTATGACGAGATATCACTTATGGGCTTGAATACCATTGACTACACCATGATTGCTGAACTTACCAAATACCTAACAGAATCTCTGAGAGAGAAGAAGATAGGGGTCTCCCTTCCATCACTTAGAATTGACACTCCCCTAATTGATACCATATTGAACACCCAGATGGTGAGACCATCCCAGATAACCCTTGCCCCTGAGGTTGGTGTTGAATGCCTCTCCTCTGCTATCAATAAAGAATATGACAGAGAGTCATTCATAGAGAAAATTGTGAAACTCAATGAATGTGGTATAAGCTCTATAAAACTATACTTTATGATAGGTCTCCCGGGTGAAACCGACGATGACGCACAATCAATTATTGACCTTGTTAGAGAGATAAGAAATAGAAGTAGAAGTAGGCGTCTTGAGATAACCGTACATATATCCGCCTTCGTTCCCAAGCCACATACACCCCTCCAGTGGTCTCCCTTCGCAGATGTTGATACACTGAAGAGCCGTATAAAACAGATTAGAAGTGGTCTCAGGGGCAGGGCATTCAAGGTGAAGTATCAGAATGTGGAGATGAGCTTGCTGGAGGCAATTCTGGGTAGGGGTGATGCCAGGTTGTTCAAGGTGATAGAGAGGGCATATCGCAATGGAGCCATACTTGACGGCTGGTATGAGCACTTCAGGTGGGATATGTGGAGGGATGCAATTGAATATTGTGGACTATTCATAGATGACCTTTCAGGTGAAATTCCTCTAAATTATACTCTCCCCTGGGAGTTCATAGATACCGGTGTATCAAAGGACTACCTTTTGAGTGAAAATAGGTCATACAGGGAGAAGACCACCACCCCCCAGTGTGATGTAAATTGCAGAAGGTGTGATGCCTGTGATGAGTTTGGTATAAGATTAGCAGGGGATGAGCACCTCCCCGAGACAAAGCAAGAAGTGCGGAGAGGCAAAAGAATTAGATTGAAGACACCCCGCTTAAGGTTCATCTTCAGTAAGACCGATGATGCAAGATATCTGTCTCACCTTGACACACAGAGGGCTTTCCATCTAGCGTTGAGGCGAGCTGAGATTCCGGTCGCCTTCACTGAGGGCTATAATCCCCTGCCACGGTTAACACTTGGTCATGCACTGGCGCTGGGTATTGAGGGCTTGTGTGAGGTGGGCGAGGTTCGCCTGTCAGAACCAATAAATGCAATTGAGTTCATGGAGAGTATGGACGCTGAACTGCCTTATGGAATAAACATAACCTCCGCCAGGAACCTCGGTGAGGGAGCACCAGAACCGGCTGAGTTTGACATCCTTGAATACTC
>Ga0164318_10004783_pt1 | contig 13057 bp, 13 predicted proteins | sample GuaBasSedimGuay9_FD_113734 | JGI IMG/M metagenome (GOLD analysis project Ga0164318, IMG submission 113734) | Subseafloor sediment microbial communities from Guaymas Basin, Gulf of California, Mexico - Guay9, Core 4571-4, 0-3 cm | ecosystem: Environmental > Aquatic > Marine > Hydrothermal vents... | reverse complement strand
GAAAACAAGAGGCACGGGCAGACATTCAACAAAACGAGGATGGTAAAAGAATAAGCAAAAAAAATAAAAATGAGGAAGTTTTCTTCCTCATTTCTTTATCTCTTGAAGATTTTCTTGAATTTTTTTAAGAGTTTCTTTAAGTTCTCTAATCTCTTGGCGGGTTATCGTCTCGGAAGACTTTCCAAAAATCCCCCGCAGAATCTCCTGAATTCCAGGTATTGCTTGAACTGTAAGACTTGCCGCCAATGGACTCTTTTCTGCTGCTTCACAAACCCTGATTAGTTTACCGATATCTCCGAAAGACTGAACGGTTTTATATACTTTCTTTATCCTTACTTCCTCCGCCTCTGCTTCTGTTATAATTTTTTCTTTTTCTCGCTGTGCTAAGTATTTTGCTATCGTCGCTTCTCTTATATTTTCTGGAGGATTTATATCTTTTACTTCAATTTTTCTAATATCTATACCGTATCTTTCTAAAAATTCCTCTCTACCCATCTGTTCTGTAATTTTTTCTCCAATGGCTAATTGGTTGTCAATCCATTTCTCGTAGGAGTCATGTGTGATAATGTTTCTAGCCTGAGCACGTCCTCTGTTTATAACTGCTTCCAACCAATTCTCAATGTTAAACAGTGCCTTATAAGGATTAACCACCTGTATTGTAAATAATAGTTCCAATGTTAAAGGTACTTTGTTCTTGTCCTCTGCTTTCTCTACTTTTGCCCAGTATACATCTTCTTTCAGCAAAATATAGTCGAGAGTCTCTTTTGGATGAGATTCTACTTTTCCGTCTTCAGTCACTCCTGTCCATTTGAAATTATAGATATATACATCATAGATAGGCCACATTCCGTAATATCTTAATCCTCCAAAAGGATGATAAGATTCCCTGCCTTTAATTACTTTCCATTGGTCTTCCCCGGGGTCTCTATTTAAAGTATGACCTTTCCATTGAATTAGCATATCAACAACCTCTCCTCCTTTAACAATTGCTTTCGCGCTTCCTTCATCAACAAATGTAAAAAATAGATTTCTTGGCGCCAGATAAAAATAGATGATCAAGAAAGAGAATATGCCCGACAGCGGAACAAACAAGAAAGAGTAAGAATATATTTCAAAAAACCCCGCAACTAAAGAGAGAAAAAACCAGACTATTACTGAGATCACAAGCCATATTATTATTCCTCCATTTTTCATTCTTTTCACCTCCTTATTTTATTTTCAACTTACTGGATTTATTATAAAAATAATTTGTGATTTTGTCAAGGTTTTCTAAAATTTTGAAAAATGGTAATATAACATAACAAAAACTTATCTTAGTACAATATGCTCAAAAAATATACCTCTGAACAATTTTGGAAACTTTATGAAAAACTCCCTCCCGACCTTCAAGATGCTATCTTCTCAACAGATACAGCAAATACTATCTATGATATATGCAAAAGAAATAAAATAGAAGAAGTATCAAAGATAGCAGATATTGTGGGGCAGGTACTATTAGGAGTATTATCTCCTGACGAAATAGAAAAAGTACTAAACGAAGAACTCTACATAGATCCCGAAACAGCACATAAAATATCTCAAGAAATTTATCGTTTTATCCTTTATCCGGTAAAAAAGAGTTTGGAAGATTTGTACGGAATAGCAGCAAGGCGTTCTCTCCGGAAAGAATCAGAAGAAACAATAGAAAGTGCACCTATATCTACTGAAACAAAACCAAAAACCACTTCTAAGAAAAATAAAAAAGATCTTTATAGAGAACCTGTTGGAGAAGAGGAAGAATAAAACTATTATATCCGCTGCCAAAAAACAGAAAAGTGCTTTTTCTGTTTTTTGTTAGATTTGTTTAATTTGATTGGTTTTTGTGCTACAATTTATAAAAGCAATGTAGTAAAATATAGTTAAGATGGAATTTACAGTTCCACAATTTATTGAACACGAAGCAAAGGTAATAGGTCCGTTCACTTTTAAACAATTTATTGTGGTAGCTATTGCGGGAATAATCTGTTTTATCGCTTATTACAAAACTCCCCCTTGGGTATTTATTCCTGTCTGCATTATGGTAGGAGGGGGAGCTCTTGCTATTGTTTTTGTAAAAGTGCAGGGCCGTTCTCCTTTAGTAATGGTAGCGAATTTCATAACTTTCATTTTTTCTCCCAAAGTATATTTATGGAAAAGAAAAGTAATTCCTGCAAGAGTTACCGTAATAAGACCTAAAACAAAAAAAGAAGGGGTTAAAGAAGAACCTGTCCCCAAGGTAGCTAAAAAAAGCAGATTAAAAGATTTAGCAATAAAAATAGAAACGACTAAAAAATAATTATGGCTCAAGTTCCAACACAAAAGTTTTTAGAGATAGAAGATATAAGAGAAGGAATAGTTATTCTAAGAAACAAAACTTTAAGAGGCGTTCTTATTGTTTCCTCTCTAAATTTTGCTCTGAAATCAGAAGAAGAGCAAAATGCTACCATTTTTCAATTTCAAGAATTTCTAAATTCTTTGGATTTCTCTTTACAGATTGTAGTCCAATCAAGAAGATTAAACATTACTGGTTATTTGGATAAACTAAAAAGTTTGGAAGAGAAACAAGAAAATGAATTGCTTAAAGCCCAAACTGCTGAATATAGAAAATTTATAAAAGATTTAATAGCCAAGGCTTCGATTATGCAAAAGAACTTTTTTGTAGTAGTTCCGTTTGTGCCTTTTGCAATGCAAACCACCAAAAAAGGATTTTTTAGCAAACCAAGCCTGCCCACCTTAACTGAAGAAAGTTTCCAGCGCGCAAAAGTTCAACTGTGGCAAAGAATGGAGTTTATAGCACTAGGTCTAAGAAGGTGCGGGCTCCAAGCGCAACCGTTAGGAAGCCCTGAATTAATTGAGTTGTTCTGGAGCATTTATAACCCTGAAGAAGCAGAGTTCGGATATTATCCAGAAATCCCCCCAGAACTTGTAAAATAATAAATTATGGCTTTATCTTTTTTAAAAAGAAAATCAAGCATCCCCGAATTAGAGAAAATTGTTGAAGAAAGTCTTGTTGATATAAAAGATATTATTGCTCCATCTTCTATTGTTGTTGGCGATGACTTTATAAAACTTGGCGGGAGAATGGCAAAGAGCTTTTTCATTTTCTCCTATCCGCGTTATTTAAGCACAGGGTGGTTTTCCCCAGTTATCAATTTGGACACACCAATGGATATTGCTATTTTCATTCATCCACTCGAAACCGGCCCTTTACTAAAACAATTAAGGAGACGGGTAACAGAAGTCCAAGCAGAAATTGCTGAAAGAGAAGAAAAAGGATTAGTAAGAGACCCTGCGCTTGAAACTGCCTACCACGATTTGGAATCTCTAAGAGAAAGACTTCAAACTGCCCAGGAAAGAATGGCAAATCTCGGTGTGTATATTACAATCTATGGCGAAAACGAAAAAGATCTAAAAGATGTAGAAACCACTCTCCGTTCAATTCTTGAAGCCCGTCTTATATATATAAAACCAAACACCTACAAACAAAGAGAAGGATTTATTTCCGCTTTTCCTTACGGACTTGATAAAATCCAAAACTACACCAAAATGAACACTTCTCCTCTTTCTAGCGTTTTTCCTTTTGTTTCTTTTGATTTAAGCACCAACGAGGGAATTCTTTACGGAATTAATAAGCATAATAGTTCTTTAATTCTTTTTGACAGGTTTTCTCTCGAGAACGCCAATGAAGTTGTCTTTGGAAAAGCAGGAGGAGGAAAGAGTTACGCTATTAAATTAGAAATATTAAGGTCGCTGATGCAAGGAGTGGATGTAATAGTAATTGACCCGGAAAACGAATATGATTTCTTGGCTGATGCTGTTGGAGGATCATTTTTTAATATATCTCTGTCTTCTGAAAATCATATTAATCCTTTTGACTTGCCTGCTGTAAGAGAAGATGAAAAACCAGAAGATGTTTTGAGGTCAAACGTAATTAATTTAGTAGGACTTCTAAGAATAATGCTAGGGGGATTAACTCCAGAAGAAGACGCTATAATAGACCGAGCTATTACTGAAACTTATGCTGCGAAAGACATAACGCCAGAAACAGATCCAGAGTCCTGGCAACCAAACGTTCCTTTAATGGAGGATTTAGAATCGGTGCTGGAAGGAATGGAAGGAACAGAGTCATTAGTAAGAAGGTTAAGAAAGTTCACAAAAGGAACCTATTCTCAGTTTTTCAATCAACCAACAAATATCTCTATGGACAAAAACTTTGTCTCTTTTGGGATTCGAGATATGGAAGAAGGGCTACGTCCAATGGCAATGTTTGTAATAATGCGATACATCTGGAATAAAGTAAGGTCTGAACTTAGAAGAAGAATCCTTGTGGTAGACGAAGCATGGTGGATAATGCAAACAGAAGACGGAGCCTCTTTCTTATACGGATTGGCTAAAAGAGCAAGGAAATACTGGCTGGGAGTAACTACTGTAACACAAGATGTTGGAGACTTTATGAAGTCTACTTATGGTCAGCCAATTATTACTAATTCTTCTATTCAATTATTGCTAAAACAAAGCCCTGCCACTATAGATGTAGTCCAAAAAGCATTTAACTTAACCGAGCAAGAAAAATATCTATTGCTTGAATCAGCTGTAGGAGAAGGTTTGTTTTTTGCCGGACCAAAACATGTGGCAATCAAAATAGTGGCTTCTTACGCTGAAGACCAGTTTATTACTACTTCTCCAGAGCAAGTTCTCAAAATAAAAAAAGCTAAAGAAACTTTAGCCCAAACCCCTCCCGAAAAAGAAGAAAAATCTGATATTCTTACGGATAAGGACGAATAATAACTCTTCTTTCGGGGTCCCTGCCGACACTCTCTGTGGTTATATTTTTACGCTCGGCTAATTCCAAATGGATTATTCTTCTCTCGTAAGCAGGCATTGGAGACAATGCTTTTTCTTTTTTTGTTAAAGCAACATCATCAGCAACAGAACGGGCAAGTTGACGAAGATATTCTATTTTTTTCTTTTTGTAGCCGTTTATATCTAAATCAATATAGAAATTTTTATCGATTTTCCTCTTTAGAATAACTTTCAAAAGTCGTTGAATTTCAACCAACGTTTGCCCCTTTTCTCCAATTAAAATTTGTGGCTCCTCTGTTTTTATGTCAATGGGTAAGGTTTCGTCTTTCGATTCTTTTACTTCAATTACTACAGAAATACCCATCTTTTCAAAAAATTCTTTAACGATATTTTTAATTTTAGTTATTTCCTGTTGGGTAAACATTTTGACGAGGTTTAAAAGCTAAATATTGTTGACCTATTGAAAACAAAGAAGAAGTAATCCAATAAAGACCTATTGCCGCAGGAAGCTTCCATAAAATTATAATAGTCATAATAGGAAAAAGGTAAAGCATCTGTTTTTGCATTATCTGAGAAAAATCATCTGTTTTTTTAGAAATGTTTTTAGGAGTAATCATCTTTGACTGAAAAAACTGAACTATTCCTGCGATTACCGCTAATACCACAGAAGGCGTTGTAAGATTAACTACGCCCAAAAACATAGGATTTATATGAGAAGGAGCAGGGATAAAACTATAAAAAAGCGCTGGATTTATACTATCTGAATTAAAGCTCATATTTTTTAAAACCAAGAATAAGGCAATCAAAATCGGCAACTGAATCAGCAACGGAAGACATCCCGAAAAAGGATTTATTTTTTCCTTTTTGTAAAGTTCCATTATGGCTTTAGCCTGTTTTTCTTTGTCGTTTTTAAATTTGTTCTGAATTTCCTTAATTTTTGGTTGAATTTCCTGAGTGGCTTTCTGGGAGACTATTGATTTAAGAGAAAGAGGAAAAAGCAAAACTTTAATAACACAAGTTAGAACAATTATGGCCACACCAAAATCGTGACCAGGGAGATACTCGTATAAAAAAACTAAACTATTAAGTATAGGCTTATATAAGGTAGTATTAAAGAAAAACTTTAAAATTTCCATTTTAAGGCAGATCTACTCCTCCTTTACTGAAGGGATGGCATTTTAATATTCTTTTTATACCCAAGAATAACCCCTTCTTTAATCCGTACTTTTCAATACTTAAAAAACAATATTCCGAACAAGTAGGATAAAAACGACAATGCCTCCCAAATAAAGGAGAAATAAACTCTTGATAAATCTTAATAATTTTAAGAATGCTTTTTTTCATTAAATAACCCTGCTTTTCTAAAAAGCAAATCTACTGTCTTTTCGGTAGCAATAAAATCTTTTTTTTCTATTCCCTTCTTGGCTATAAAAACTCCATCTATATTTGTCTTTATTTCTGGCAACTTTTTCCTTACTATTTCTCTTAGCCTCCTTTTTACCTTATTCCTTACTACGGCTTTCTTATTGACTTTTTGCGAAACAACAAACCCAAACCGCGGATTCCTTAAATCATTTTTTACAATCTTCAGAATTAAAAACTCTACAAAAAAAGCTTTTCCTTTTTTAAATACCTTCTCAAAATCTTTCTTCTTTTTCAACCTGTTTTCTTTAGGAAGCATTTCTCCTTTAAATAGTAACTCTTTTTCGCTTCTTTGCTATTCTTCTTTTAAGCACTTTTCTTCCTCCACTGGTTTTCTTTCTTTTTCTAAAACCATGGGTTTTCTTTCTTTTTCTTTTCTTTGGTTTATAGGTAATACTCATATTACTAAAGTTAGTATAAATCTTTTTAAATCTTGAGTCAAACCAACTAATTTTTCACAACTTCTCCCCAAGTTTTAAACAAGATAATTATATTTTCCCGTAGATAAGCTGTATTTGACATTCTTTTTTAAATAATACTATAATACCTTAGTAATTAACTCTCTCGAGTTATGACTAAAGAAGAACTATGGCAAGCAGTTTTGGCTCAAATTAAGTTTAAAATTTCAAAAGCCAATTTTGCTACTTGGTTTAGAAACACTGAAATTATTGACAAAAAAGGTGGAGCAATATTTGTTTCAGTTCCAAACGCTTTCTCAAAAGAATGGTTGGAGCAAAAATACAATAAATTTATTTTAAAAATTCTTCGTGATCTCGATAATGATGTAAAAGAAGTAAAGTATACCATAAGTCACGGAGAAGCAAAAAAACAAGAAACAGAACCTCCTTCTCAAATAATCCCTGACCAGCTTGATTTAGAAGAATATAAAACCAATAGACTTACTAATCTTAACCCGCGTTATACTTTCGAAAATTTTGTAGTAGGTCCTTTTAATGAAATGGCTCACGCGGCAGCCACCGCTATTACTGAAAACCCAGGAACAATTTATAATCCCCTGTTTATTTATGGAGGAGTTGGATTAGGAAAAACTCATCTTCTCCAAGCAATAGGTAATAAAGTTATTGAGAACTTTCCAAGTAAGAAGGTAAGATACATCCCCGCCGAAAGGTTTATTTCTGGAATTGTTAACGCTATAAGAAATCATAATATAGAAAATTTAAAATTAGAATATCAAAAAATAGACGTGTTAATTATTGACGATATTCAGTTTCTAGCCGGAAAAGAAAAGACTCAGGAAGAGTTTTTCCATCTTTTTAATTCTCTATATGAAAAAGATAAACAAATTGTTTTGTCTTCAGACCGCCTTCCTAAAGCTATTCCTTCACTCGAGGAAAGACTAAGATCTCGTTTTGAAGGAGGAATGATTGCAGATATTGGCTTACCTGATTACGAGACACGATTAGCTATACTAAAAACAAAAATTAAACAAAAAAAAGTAAACTTACCAGAAGAAATACTTAATTTTATTGCTTACAATATTAAAAACAACATTCGAGAATTAGAAGGGGCTTTAAATAGACTAATTGCTTATCAAAAATTAAATAATAAAGTTCCAGATTTAGAAATTACTAAATCTCTTTTTAAAAACTTAATCAGAACTCCAAGAAAAGTTGTAAACGCAAAACAATTGATAAAAACTGTGGCAGAATTTTACGATTTAAAAGAAAAAGATATTCTTGCCCCTTCAAGAAAGAAAGAAGTCGTCAAGCCCCGTCAAATAGTTATGTACCTCTTAAGAGAAGAACTTAAACACTCTTACCCGGCTATAGGAAGAAAACTAGGAGGAAAAGACCATACCACAATCATTTATGGTTGTGAAAAAATAAGTAAAGAGATAGAAAAAAACGAAAGTCTTGCTGAAGAAATACGGTTGATTAAACAGAGAATAATTAGTGGATAAATAATGGAAAAAATTCTAAGTTAAAAATTCCCCTTTAATTATCCTCAATTCAATACACTCTTTTTCCATACACAAAAAACCCCAAAAAATAAATAAAAACATAAAAAAACACATAAAAAACTTTTTTACCAATCACTAAAATAAATAATTAATAAAAATAAAATAATTATGAAATTATCTATTCTAAAAGAAGATTTTTTAACAGGACTAAATGTGGTGAATAAAATAAGTTCAAAATCAATTACTTTACCTATATTGAATAATGTCTTAATTTCTTGTGAAAAAAATTTTTTAAAACTTGCCACCACTGATTTAGAATTAGGAGTAAAATATTGGATATTAGCTAAAACAGAAAAAGAAGGAGCAATTACTGTTCCTTCAAAGTTTTTAACAAATTTAGTTAATTTAATTCCTGATGAAAAAATAATCTTAGAAAAGAAGAATAATATCTTGTATATAGAAACTAAGAAACATAAAAGCCAAATAAAAGGAATAAGTGCAGAAGATTTTCCAATTATTCCAGAAATAAAAAGCGATAAATTTTTGGAAATAAATTCAAAATCTTTAGTTGAAGGATTGTCTAAAATTATAGATACAGCTTCTCCTTCTCAAACAAGGCCAGAAATTTCTGGAATTTATTTTTCTTTATCTAAAAATGTGATAGAAATGGCAGCTACAGATAGTTTTAGATTAGCAGAAAAGAAAATATTCTTACCAAAAAACTTAAACATTCCTAAAACATCAATAATTCTTCTTCAAAAAACAGCCAGAGAAATAATTAATATTTTTGGAGAAAATTCAGGAAAAATTAAAATTTACTTTTCCCCAAATCAGGTGATGTTTGAGTCAAAAATGAATGAAGTTAATCATCCTTATATTCAATTAGTTTCTCGTCTTATAGAAGGAGAGTATCCAAATTATAAAGAAATTATTCCTTCCGAATTTAAAACTCAGATTGTTCTTTCTCGGCAGGAATTTTTAAGTCAAATTAAAACTGCTAGTTTATTTAGCGGCAAAGTAAATGAGGTGAAAATTAAAGTATATCCGGATCAAAAATTTCTTGAGGTTTTTGCTCAAAGTCCGGACCTAGGACAAACTAAATCAAAATTAAAAGCAAGAATAAAAGGAGAAAAAACAGAAGTTTGTTTTAATCATAGATTTCTCATAGGAGGTCTTTCTAGTATAAAAACAAAAGAAGTGGTTTTTGGCTTAAATGGCGACGAAGGACCAGGGATTTTAAAACCTTTAGACGACGACAGTTTTATTTATGTAGTGATGCCAATTAAGAGTAGTTAGTTTATAATTTAAAATCTGGATGTGAAAGAATCCACCTTTTAACTCCTTCTTCCCAGTTTCTAAATTGGATATCCTGATCTGGCTCTTGAGGCGTAGGACCTTGAGGGTCATTTTTATTTACATAATAAAGAATAGAATGATTTTCCTTCACTTTACCGTTCAAGATATCTTTAGACGTAGAGGCAGGCTTTGGTTTAGAGAAACCCTGAGAGGGAAATTTCTTAAGTGCTTCTTCCATAAAATTGTGAAAGATGGGTCCTGCTAGCACTACTCCTGGTTTTTTTGCTGTGGGAGAATTATCATTATTTCCTGCCCAAACTCCTATTACAATTGAAGGGGTATAGCCAATAGTCCAAGCGTCTCGATATTTTTGAGTAGTTCCTGTTTTTGCTGCTACTTGTTTTCCTTCAAAATATAAAGGAGAATGTGAGCCAAACATTGGTTTTCTTGCGTCGTTATCGGAGAGAATATCATTTATGTTTTTACAAACTTCTTCATCTAATACTCTTTTAGGGGTATTTTTATTTTCTTCTATAATATTGCCTTGAGAATCTTCGATTTTTAATATGCTTATTGGCGCTAATCTAAGCCCATTTGTAGCAAAGACTCCATAAGCAGATACCATGTCTAAAAGTTTTACTTCCCCCCCACCCAATACAAGGGAAAGACCGTAATGAGATGAATTTTGATTTAGAGTAGTAATTCCTAATCTTTTGGCTAGATTAACAGTATTATCAATACCTGCAAGATAAAGCATTTTTACAGAAGTAATATTAATAGATTGAGCGAGAGAGCTTTTTGCGGTTATTGGGCCGCGAAACTTTCCGTCGTAATTTTGAGGATGATAGCATTTTAAACCATATTTATCTTTTATCTGATTAGCTAAAGGGCTACAGTTGGGGTTAAATTCGGTTTTAACATCCCAAAGAATTGTTTTTGGAGTGAAGCCCTTTTCAAAAGCTGCAGCATAAGCAAATGGTTTAAAAGCAGAACCTGGTTGACGTCCAAGGTTGCTTTCTGTTCCTACTGCAATGTTAAATTTGGGATCAAAAAGACAAGTTTTTCCTGATATACAGCCTTTAGGATATGATTTTCCGAACCAATCTGCTGATCCCACCATTGAAAGGATTTCTCCTGTTTTTGGATTTATAGCCACCAAAGCAGCGTTGTATGCTCTATAATTTTGGTTTATTTTTACTCTTTCAGCTATAATTTTTTCTGCTTTTTTTTGAAGGTCCCAATCAAGAGTGGTATAAACTTTCAAGCCGTTTTCGTTTAAAAAATCTTGACCATACTTTTCTAATAGTTGTTTTTTTACATACAAAACAAAATGAGGAGCCTTTATTGGCTCGGTAACCTCTGCAAATTTCAAGTTTTCTTTTTTGGCTTTTTCTGCTTCCTCTTGAGAAACAAAACCAAGAGAAACCATTGAATCTATTATGTGGTTTTTTCTTTCAAATAACTTCTCTTTATTTGATCCATAAGGAGAAAGGTAGGAAGGCGCTCTGATTAAAGCGGCAAGAGTTGCTGATTCTGCCAAGGTAAGATCTTTAGCAGGTTTTTGGAAAAATGTTTGGCTTGCAGCCTCGGCTCCATAGGCGTTGGAGCCAAAAGGCACCTGATTAAGGTACCATTCCAAGATTTTTTCTTTGGGATATTTCATTTCTAATTCTAAACTTAATACAATCTCTCTTATTTTTCGTTCAGCGGTTTTTTCTCGTGTAAGAAAAGAAGAACGAATAAGTTGTTGAGTAATAGTTGAACCTCCTTGGACAGGTTTTTTTAATTTTAAATCAACTAAGACAGAACGAAGGATTCCCTTGAAGTCTACACCGTGATGTTGCCAAAAATTTGAGTCTTCCGCTGCTATTACAGCCTTTTGGAGATAAGGAGAAATTTTCTCAAGCGGAACAATTTCTCTTTTCTCTTCTCCATGAATAGTATAAAGAAGAACTTTACCTGTTCTGTCATAAATTTTTGTAGATTGAAAAGTCTTTTTTTCGAGGAAGTTTTCTGGGTGGGGTAAATCTTTTATATAATAAACAAAAACAGCTAAGCATGCTAACAAAACAAAGAGAAGACCTCCCCCTATTATCTTTAGGATAAATAATATCTTTCTTAAAGTTTTGCTTTTCTGATATATTTTTAGATGTCTTTTTCTTTTTACCATGAAAATCTAAACTTACTCTCATTTTAAATAAATTGTTATTGATTGGCAATTTATTTATTTTTGTGTATGATAAAAAAATGACTACTAATAATTCAAAAAAAATAAAAGAGCTTCTGGAGCGTGGAGTAGAAACGATTATAGAAGAAAAAAGTTTGCTTAAAAAATTGAAGAGCGGAAAGAAATTAAGAGTGAAACATGGAATAGACCCTACAGGTCCCGATATTCATATAGGAAGAGCGATTTCTTTTTGGAAACTTAGAGATTTCCAAGAATTGGGACACCAGGTGGTACTTATTATAGGCGATTTTACGGCCCAAATTGGAGATGCTTCTGACAAAACAGCAATGCGGCGCCCTTTAGGCTCTAAAGAAATTCAAAAAAATCTTAAAGCGTATCTATTTCAAATTGGGCGCATCCTTGATTTAAAAAAGACAGAAATACATTACAATAGCGAGTGGTTGGGTAAATTGAAAGCAGAGGAGTTAACCAAATTGGCTATGCATTTTACAGTGTATCAAATGATAAATAGAAGAAACTTTAGAGAAAGATTTGAAAACAAAAAACCAATTGGGCTTCATGAAATTCTCTACCCTCTTTATCAGGGATATGATTCTGTTGCAATAAAAGCAGATATAGAAATTGGAGGTTTTGACCAATTATTTAATTTTATAGTAGGAAGGAAAGTCCAAGAAATTTATCATCAAAAACCTCAAGACATTATGACCTTTAAACTTCTTTATGGTCTTGATGGAAGAAAAATGAGTACTAGTTGGGGAAATGTAATTAATATTTTAGATTCTCCTCAAGAGCAATACGGGAAAATTATGTCAATGAAGGACGATCTCATAATCAACTATTTTGAAATGGCGACACGAATGCCTCTACATGAAATAAGTAAAATAAAAAAAGGACTCGCTTCGGGAAAACTTAATCCGCGTGACGCAAAGGCAAAATTAGCAAGAGAAATAGTAGAACTTTATCATGGAAGAAAAGAAGCCGCAAAAGCGGAGAAAGAATTTGATAGAATCTTTAAAGAAAAGAAAATTCCTTCTAAAATCAGAACTGTTTCTCTTTCAGAGAAGAAGCTAAATATATGCGATTTGTTAAAAAAAATAGGACTTGTTTTATCTAAATCCGAAGCAAAGAGATTGGTTATGCAGAAAGGCGTAAAAATAAATAGCCGAGTTCAAGATGACTGGCAAAAAAACATAGAGATAAGAAAAGGGATGATAGTTCAAGTAGGAAAGAGGAAGTTTGTAAAAATAAGTTAAAATGCCAACAGAAATTCAAAAACCTCCCTTTTGAGGGAGGTTTTTAGGTTTCTACATTTCACTTTCGGTATTTTCTTCTGGTATTGCTTCTGTATTTTCTGGAGTTTGTTCTGTAGTTTCTTCAGTTTCTGTTGTTTCCTCTGTTGATTCCTGAGG
>Ga0164318_10004782_pt1 | contig 13058 bp, 11 predicted proteins | sample GuaBasSedimGuay9_FD_113734 | JGI IMG/M metagenome (GOLD analysis project Ga0164318, IMG submission 113734) | Subseafloor sediment microbial communities from Guaymas Basin, Gulf of California, Mexico - Guay9, Core 4571-4, 0-3 cm | ecosystem: Environmental > Aquatic > Marine > Hydrothermal vents... | reverse complement strand
TTCTACTTCTGGAGATGGGAATTTCTCAGGGCCAAGATACTTTGAAAGATTCCTTGAATTTACAAAATAAGGCCCCTCATTACCTGTCTCAACAATTTTCTTTGTTACTTTTCTGCAAATACTTTCAATCTCCCTTTCCAAATTCCTTACACCTGCTTCCCTTGTATAATTCTTTATAATTTTGAGTATTGCCTCATCAGAAATTTTGAGGTTTTTCTCTGTAAGACCATGTGCCTTTAACTGTTTTGGTAAAAGATGCCTTTTTGCAATTTCCAATTTTTCCCACATTGTATATCCTGGCAGATGTATTATCTCCATTCTATCAAGAAGAGGTGGAGGTATTGTGAATTCAGTATTTGCAGTAGTTATAAAAAGAACTTTTGAAAGGTCATATTCAACTTCAAGATAATGGTCAGAAAATGAATTATTCTGTTCCGGATCAAGAACCTCAAGAAGTGCAGAAGCAGGGTCTCCTCTGAAATCTTTTCCTATTTTATCTATCTCATCAAGTAAAAATACAGGATTATTAACTCCTGCTTTCCTTATTGACTGTATTATTCTTCCAGGTAAAGCACCTATATAGGTCCTTCTGTGTCCCCTTATCTCTGCCTCATCCCTTATTCCACCAAGTGAAACCCTCACAAATTTCCTTCCAAGAGCCCTTGCAATTGATTTACCAAGAGAGGTCTTTCCAACACCAGGTGGCCCAACAAAACATAAAATTGGACCTTTTAAAGAATTTATCCTTTTCCTTACAGCAAGATATTCAAGGATTCTTTCCTTTGGTTTTTCAAGTCCATAATGGTCCTCATCAAGTATCTTTTTTGCATGTTTTATATCAAGATTATCCTGTGTAGAAACTGACCATGGAAGACTCACAAGCCATTCTATATAAGTCCTTGTAACAGAAGCTTCTGGAGAAAGTGGCATCATTTTCTTCAATCTTGAAAGTTCCTCAAGGGCTTTCTCCTCAACTTTTTTTGGCATCTTCGCTTTTTTAATCTTTTCCTTCAACTGCAATATCTCTCCACTTTCCTCTTCACCAAGTTCTTTCTGTATTGTTTTCAGCTGTTCATGGAGGAGATACTGCTTCTGATTCTCTTCTATCCTTTTCATAACCTTTTCCTGGATATCTCTCTGCACCTGAAGAATCCCTATTTCTGAATTCAGAATCTCAACGAGTTTTTTAATCCTTTCTTTCAGAGGGAATGTTTCAAGGATAATTCCTTTGTCTTTCAATTTTAAAGGGAGATAACCTGCCACACAATCACATAGTCTTTCAGGGTCTTCAATTGTCTTTATCATTCCATAAAGTTCCTTCGGGACAGAAGGGTTAAGATTCACATATTTTTCCAGAAGCTGTATTAAGAACCTTGTTAAAGCTTCAACTTCTTTATCTTTAACCTCCACCTTCTTTATCCTTTCAACTGTACAGCAGAAGAACTTTTTATTTGAAATTATCTCCTTTATCCTTACCCTTTCATGGCACTCAACAAGAATTTTCATCACACCACTTGATTCTCTTATTATCTGCACAATCTTTGATAGTATCCCTATTGAATATAAATCTTCTTTTCTTGGCTCTTCAATCTGAGGGTCTTTCTGGAAGGCTATTATAATAAAATTATCTGTGCTTAAGGATTCTTCAACTGCATTTAAAGAACGCTGTCTTCCCACGAGGAGTGGAACAACCATATGGGGAAAGATAATGAGGTCTCTTAAGGGGATGAATGGCATGTGCTTTTTAAAAATTTTTTTTTCTTCTTTTTTAATCAGAGGCATTTTTCTTAACACCTATAAGTTTGGTTGGCTTTATTATTTTATCAGCAATTCCATATTTTATTGCCTCCTCTGCATCCATAAAATAATCCCTTTCTGTATCCCTTTCTATCTTCTTTATCGGCTGTCCTGTATGGAGGGAAAGGATTTCATTTACAATCCTTCTCAATCTCAACATCTCCTTTGTATGGATACTCACATCCGTGGCACTCCCTTCCACTCCACCCCATGGTTGATGGATGAGAACTCTGCTATGAGGGAGAAGATACCTTTTTCCCTTTGTCCCTCCAACAAGAAGAAGTGCTCCCATGCTTGCAGCCTGCCCTATACAGTAAGTAGCAACATCACAACTCACAAATTGCATGGTATCATATATGGCAAGACCTGCTGTTATTGAACCTCCAGGAGTATTGAGATAAAGATGGATATCTTTCTTCTGGTCTTCATTCTGGAGGAATAAAAATTCTGCAATTACAATATTTGCAAGGTGGTCAGTGATTGGTGCTCCAATAAAAATTATCCTATCTTTCAGAAGACGGGAATATATATCATATGCTCTTTCTCCTCTTTCTGTTGTCTCAATAACATACGGAATTAACTGGTCTTTCATTTTCCTTCCCCTCTTACCTCTCCAGGCAGAACCACCCTTTCAATCACCTGAGCATTTTCTTTCACAAAATCAAATGCTTTCTTTATCCTTATCTCCTCTTTTAAATCCTCAATTTTACCTGTCCTTTCAAGATTCTTTTTTATCTCATCAAGAGGTTTCCCTGTAATTCTGCTTAAATGCATTATCCTTTCCTCAACTTCTTTTTCATCAGGAATAATATTTTCTTTTTCAGCAATTTTATCAAGAATAAAATACTTCTTCAAATCCTGTCTTGCAATGGGTTTAAATTTTTCAAAATATTCATTTGCAAGTTTTTCAATCTCACTATCTGTTTTCCCTTTCAGGTCCATCCTCCTCAAATGCTCTTCTGTATATCTTCTTGCTCTTTCATATACAAGTTTTTCAGGGACTGGAAATTCAACCTGCTGTAAAAGTTGCTTCCACAACTGTTCTTCCTCTTTAAGTGTAGCCTCTCTTTTTGCAATATATTCAAGTTGCTCCCTTATCTTCTTTCTCCATAATCTCCTTTTCTCAGGGTCAACAATTGATGCTGCAAATTCTGGCCTTCTCTCCCATTCTTTAAGTGTATTTTCAACCTTTTCCTCAGTTATCTCTTCAGGTTTTACCTTTTTAAGGACAAGATTTTTATATTTTTTAATATCAAATTCAGGTTTAATTTCAGTGTAAATCTTTAAAAATAATTTCCCATCATCAAACTTCACTTCTCTTATCTCAGGGTCAACTGCAGGATGTAAATTATTTTCCTTTATTGCTTTCAGATATGCATCAGGAATTATCCTTTTCAGAAGATTCTCTTTTATAAGGGAAGAAAATCTAAGTTCAATTATTCTTTCTGGGACCTTTCCCTTTCTGAATCCCTCAATTTCAACATTCTTTTTTAATTCTTTTATAATCCTCTCTTTTTCCCTATTTACAATCTCCTCTTCTATCTCAAAATTTATCTCTCTTCCGAGTTCAGAAATTTCTTTAACTTCTATTTTCATTTTTTTATATTAAAAAATGAGCGGGGTACGGGAATCGAACCCGTATCTTCAGCTTGGAAGGCTGACGTTTTACCATTAAACCAACCCCGCTTCACAGTGGGCAGGGGAGGATTCGAACCTCCGAAGGCTTTACGCCGGCAGATTTACAGTCTGCTGCCATTGTCCACTCGGCCACCTGCCCTTATCACATATAATTTTAACAATCCTTCCAGAAGTGTCAATAATTAAAATAGCCCGTTCCGCCGCGGAGATCAGACCCTTTGAGACCCTTATTTTTAAAGTGGGTGCCTCCCTGAGTAGTTTCAGCTTCCCGCCAGGATATGGCGGGCATGCTGGCCCTACCCAGACTTGGCTCCCTTCATATTGGCGTTGGCTCAAGGGCTCTCCTCATCTCCACGCACGGAACAGGCTATTTTTATTTTACCTTCTTAAAAATAAAAAGTAAAATCTTTTTTATGGAAGTCTACACATGGAGTCCTGAGGAGACAAAAATTCTTGGAGAAAAAATTGCAAAAAATTTAAAAAAGGGAGATATTGTTGGTTTCATAGGGTGTCTTGGAAGTGGAAAGACCACTCTTATCAAAGGGATAGTGAAATTTTTAACAGGTAAAGAGGCAATAAGCCCATCTTTTGTGATAATAAGGGAGTATGAGGGTAAAATCCCTGTTTACCACTTTGACCTTTACAGATTAAATGATGAAAAAGAACTTGAAACGATAGGATGGGAAGATTATCTTGAAAGGGGAATTATTTTAATTGAATGGGCTGAAAAAATTAAAAATTGCCTTCCTGAAAAGACAATTTTTGTTGAAATATCAATTGAAGGAAGGGATAAAAGAAAATTCACCATTTTGACTCCTGAATCCAGAAAATTTAAAATTTAAAAAAAGGAGGTTAAAATGACAAGTAGAGAAAGAATTTTGAGAGCCCTTAATCATCAAATCCCTGATAGAGTTCCAATCCAGGATACTGTCTGGATATCAACTGTAAGAAGATGGCATAAAGAAGGATTACCTGAAGATACAAGTCCTGCTGAATATTTTGGATATGAAATGGAATTCTTCTCAGCCGATACTTCTCCAAGATTTCCTGTGAAAGTGATTGAGAAAAGTGAAGAATATATAATTACAACAACTCCTGAAGGTGGTAAAAGAAAAAACTATAGAGACTATTCAACAACTCCAGAAATTATTGACTGGCCTGTAAAGACAAAACAGGACTGGAAAGAGATAAAAGAGAGATTGAAACCAGATTTCACAAGAGTTGACTGGGCAACAGGACTCTCAAGAAACAAGACCGCTTATGAAGAAGGGAAATTCTTATGTTTTGCAGGAGGTTACGGCTATGATATTTTACAGAGATATATGAAAAGTGAACAACTTTTAACAACAATGGCAGAAGACCCTGGATGGGTAAAAGATATGATAATGACACTTGCAGAACTTACACTTGTTATGGTTGAATTGATGATGGATAATGGATTTAAATTTGATGGAGCCTTCCTTTACAATGATATGGGATACAAAAATGGTCTTTTATTCTCACCAGATACATACATGAAAACACATTATGATGCTGATAAACTTGTATTTGATTATTTCCATTCCAAAGGGATGAAAGTTATCCTTCACAGCTGTGGGAATGTAAAAGAATTGATACCGATACTTATTGATGCTGGACTTGACTGTTTACAGCCACTTGAAGTAAAGGCAGGGATGGATTTGATTGAATTGAAAGAAAAATATGGTGATAAACTCGCTTTTATGGGAGGGATAGATGTGAGATTGATGTCTGACCCTGACCCATCAAAAATTGAAGAAGAGATAAAGAAAAAATTTGAAGTTGCAAAAAAGAATGGAGGATATATTTACCATTCAGACCATTCAATCCCAAAAGATGTAAGTTTCCAGCAATACTGCCGTGTAATAGAACTTGTCAAAAAATACGGTGTTTATCCTGAATATACTGAAGAAAAAAAAGAAGGAGAAAAAAGTGGATAAAGCGGTCGGTCTTGACCTTGGAGGTACATTTATAAAAGCAGGGCTTGTAAACAAAGAAGGAAAGATTATTAAAAAAACACAAATTCCAACAAAAGGAGAGGAAGGGAAAAGGGAAGTTGTTCTCAGACAGATGGAAAAAGCAATTGAATTCTGCATTGAAGGTATAGAAAAGGAAAATCTTGCAGGGATAGGTATAGGGACTCCTGGTGTTGTTGATAATGATGGAATTGTTTATGGGGCTCCAAACTTACCAGAATGGGATAACCTTCCCCTTAAAGATATATTTGAAAAAAAATATGAAGTTGGTGTGAGGGTGGAAAATGATGTAAACAGTATAACCTGGGGAGAATATATTTATGGTGCCGGGAAGGGATGCAAAAATATGATATGTATAACTCTTGGAACAGGAGTTGGTGGTGGGATAGTAATAGATGGGAAACTTTTGAGAGGTTCAGTATATTCAGCAGTTGAAATCGGTCATATAACAATAGATTATAAAGGTCCAAAATGCAATTGTGGAAATTATGGATGTATAGAAAGGTTTGTTGGAAGAGATTACATTGTTGAAAGGGCTGTTAAGGCAATAAAGAATGGTGAAAAGACATTAATATATGACCTGGTTGATGGAAAACTTGAAAATATCACTCCAAAGATAATCTCAGAAGCATATTTAAAAGGAGATAAACTGGCGGAAAAAATATGGATAGATGTTGGAGAATGTCTTGGGGCAATGCTTACAAGTCTTGTAAATGTATTCAATCCGGAAAGAATAATAATTGGCGGTGGAATATCACAGGCTGGAAAAATACTCTTTGATACCATTGAGAGGGTAATTAAAGAAAGAGCAATGAAAAAACTTTCAGAAAACCTTAAAATCCTTCCTGCAGGTCTTGGAACAGATGCAGGTATTATCTCTGGCGCTGCTCTTATCTTTGGAAAATGAGAATTATCTTTTTTGGTAGCGATGAATTTGGGATTCCCTGCCTGGAAGAATTAAAAAGAAATTATAAAATTGTCGGTATTGTTACCTCTCCAGATAAACCGAAAGGAAGGGGAATGAAACTCTCTCCAACACCTGTGAAAGAATGGGCAATCAGGAATAATATTGATGTATACCAGCCTTCAAAATTAGAAGGAGAATTCTGTGAATTTTTAAAAGGAAAGGAAATAGACCTTTTAATCCTTATCTCTTACGGGAAAATCCTTCCAAAAGAAATACTCAAAATCCCCAAATTTGCCCCTTTGAATTTACACCCATCTCTCCTTCCAAAATACAGAGGAGCTGCTCCAATTGAATGGGCATTGATAAACGGTGAGAAAGAGACAGGGATTACCGTTATAAAAATGAATGAAAAAATAGATGAAGGGGAAATAGTTGTCCAGAGAAAAGTTGAGATTAAAAGGACAGACGATATATTTACATTGAAGAAAAGATTGATGGAAATATCGCCTTCAGTACTTCTTGAAGGGATTTCTGCAATAAAAGAAGGCAAACCCACAAAACCACAGAAAGGAACCCCTTCTTTTGCTCGAAAATTGAAAAAAGAAGATGGTCTCATAAAATGGGAAAAAAGCGCAGAAGAAATTTATAATCTTGTAAGGGGAATTGCTGAATGGCCAACCGCTTATACATTTCTCCCAACAAAAAAGGGGAAAAAATACTTAAGGATATTTTCTGTTGAAGTATCTGAAGGAAAAGGGAAACCTGGAGAAGTTATAAATACAGGGAAGGATTTTATTGAAGTCGCATGCGGAAAAGGTAGTATAAAATTGAAAAGAGTGCAGATGGAAGGGAAAAAGATATTGGATGTGGAAGAATTTTTAAGAGGGACAAGGATAGAAAAAGGGACAATTTTGGGAAATGGATAAAATCGTTGAATTTATAAAATTTCTGAAGAATTCCTCATTTTCTCAAAAGATCAAAGATATAAGAGAAATTGATGGTAAGGAGGAAAAAACAACAGATATCCCTTCATTTTTATCAGAAAGGTTAAAAGAATTTCTTAAAAATAATGGAATTAACAGCCTTTACCTCCATCAGGTTGAAGGTCTGGAAAGATTAAAAGAAGGGAAAAATATAATAATAACAACACCGACAGGTAGCGGAAAGACACTGATTTATAACCTTTTCATTCTCAATGAAATGCTTAAAGACCCATCAATAAAAGCACTTTATATATTTCCAACAAAAGCATTGACACAGAACCAATTGAAAATATTGAAAGAGTTCAATCTTTTTCCATGCGAAATATATGATGGAGATACTCCTGAAGAAAAAAGGAAGAAAATAAAAAGAAACTTCCCATCATTCATATTAACAAATCCTGATATGCTACACATGGGAATACTCCATTTCCACGAAAGATGGAGAAATTTCTTTTCAAATTTAAAATTTATAGTAATTGATGAAGTCCATATTTATAGAGGAATTTTTGGTTCTCAGGTTGCTCATATAATAAGGAGGTTGAGAAGAATATGCAATCTTTACGGAAGCAATCCAAAATTTATCCTTTCATCAGCAACGATAAAAGATTCTGAAAATTTTGCTGAGCAACTTACAGGAGTTAAATTCACTTCAATTTCTGAAAGCAGTTCAGGAGCAGGAAAAAGATACTTCTTATTTTTCGACCCAGGTTTTGATTCCCCATATAATTTTGCAATTCCAATAATAACAGAGTCTTTAAAATTTGGCCTTTCAACGATCGTTTTCACAAAAAGCAGAAAAACCACGGAATTATTGCAGAGATGGATTGTTGAAAAAGACCCTTATTTATTTCCACTCATTTCTTCTTACAGGGCAGGATATTTGCCCGAAGAAAGAAGAGAAATTGAGAAAGCATTATTTGAAGGTAATTTGAAAGGAGTGATTGCAACGAGTGCTTTAGAACTCGGAATAGACATAGGAAACTTGGATTGCTGTATCCTTTTTGGGTATCCAGGAAGCATCACAAGCACATGGCAGAGAATAGGAAGGGTTGGAAGAGGTAAGAAGGATTCAATTGTCATTTTTATAGCACTTCAGGATGCCCTTGACCAGTATTTCTTGAGGAATCCTGATGAATTTTTTAAAAGGAGTTGCGAGGATGTGATTATAAATTTTGAAAATGAAATTATAGCCAGTTCCCATTTGAAATGTGCATCCATAGAGATACCATTAAGCAAAGAAGACAGGAAATTTTATCCTGAAAGTATTTTAAAAATTGCAGAAAGGGGAGAATTTCTAACTTCAAAGGATGGAAAATTAATTTACTATATAGGGAAAAATCCTCACAGAGAGATAAATTTGAGGTCCATCGGAGAAGTATTTTCCATAATTGAACTTTCCACAGAAAAGATAATAGGAGAGATTGAAGAAGATAAAGTATTTTATGAATGCCATCCTGGTGCAATTTACCTGCATAGAGGGAAAAAATATGAAGTCATATTTATTGACTTTGAAAGGAAAAGGGTGGTTGTTGAGAAGAAAAATGTTGATTATTACACACAGCCAGGCTGGTGGGAAGAAATTGAAATAATTTCAGAAGAAAAACATAAAAAAATTGGGAAATGCGATTTTTATTTCGGCACAATAGAGGTAACAAAGCAGATTACTGAATATGAGAAAAGGAGAGAAAAAGATAAAACATTAATAAGCAGACACCAGCTCCACCTTCCACCACAGAAATTTAAAACCCAGTCTTTATGGCTGGAAATACCGGAAGAATTTATAATTTATTTGAAGGAGAAGAATTATGACCCGCATGGAAGCATCCATGCGACTGAACATTCAATAATTGGAATATTCCCTGTTGAGATAACATGTGATAGATGGGATATAGGAGGATATTCCTTCCCTTTCCATAAACAGACAGAAAAACCAACAATATTTATCTATGATGGATATCCTGGAGGTGTTGGAATATCCAAGAAGGGATTTGAAAGAATCTGGAAAATTCTTCTCCTTGCAAGAGAATGTGTTGAAAAATGCAAATGTGAAAATGGATGCCCTTCCTGCATCCAGTCACCAAAATGTGGAAATAACAACAGGCCACTTGATAAAAAAGGATGCATTGAATTGCTTAAAATTATATCAGAAAGTTCTATTTAATGGATTTTTTATAAATTTCCCTTATCTTTCTGAAAAAATTGATGTAATTTTCTGTTTTATAATCAGGATATGTCCACGGGAAATCTCTGAAATCCCCTTTCTGGAAATATAGTGTAACTTCTGCATAAATTCCTTTCCCTATGTAAATTCTGTGATAAAAATCTTTTGTTGATAAAAGAACAACTTTTGAAAAATCAATGTATCCAGGGTCTATATTGACTTTCCTTTTTCCATTTTCAGAAAAAATCTCTTCAATTTTATTTGTATATATCTTCCATTCCCATACATTCTCGGGAAATACCAGATTTTCAAATGAGAAAAACCTTCTTTTTAAATCCTTCCCCATCTCTTCCTGGTAATAATCTGTGAAATTAAAAGGAAATGGGCCAACCTCAAAATCTACTCTACCCCACTTTTTTTCAAGAAATTCTTTCACCTTTCCAACAAGTTCTTCATCTCTGTAAATTAATCCGCAGAATACTTTCACATATTTTGCCTCTTTAATTTTTCCCATTTTTCATATTTTACTCCTTCTTTTTTAAGGGTAAAATAAAAATTATGAAAAATGATACTATCTGTGCAATATCAACCCCTCTCGGAATAAGTGGTATCGGGATAATAAGGTTAAGCGGCCCTGAAACTTACAGAATTATAGAGGAGATTTTCGTCCCAAAAAAGAAAACAAAAAAAGTTTCTGAATGGAAGACCCATACTGTCCATTATGGATACATAATGGATGGTGAAAAGATAGTTGATGAGGTTCTGGTAACTATCATGAGGGCACCAAAAAGTTATACAAGAGAAGATATGGCGGAAATAGGATGCCATGGCGGACTTATTGCATTGAAAGAAGTCCTGAATCTCTGTATAAAGAAAGGAGCAAGACTTGCAAATCCTGGTGAGTTTACATTGAGAGCATTTCTGAATGGAAGGATTGATTTGACACAGGCTGAAAGTGTCCTTGAAATTGTAAACAGCCAGACAGAAAAATCACTTGAAATTTCATTAAGAAAACTTAAAGGAGAATTTTCTGAAAAGATAAACAAAATAAGAGAAGAGATTTTTGACCTTCTGACAAATATTGAAGCGAAAATAGATTTTCCTGAAGAAGAGGATGTTTCTTCTTACTCAATAGATATTAAAAGAAGGGTGGAAAAAATAAAAGAAGAGGTTGAAAGAATAATAGAAAAAGCTGGAAAAGGGAAAATTCTTTATGAAGGTGTAAAGGCATCCATTGTTGGAAGAGCAAATGTTGGAAAATCAAGTATTCTGAACAGGTTACTAAAAGAAGAAAGAGCAATAGTTACAGAAATACCTGGAACTACAAGAGATATATTGCAGGAAGTTATAAATATTAAGGGGATACCTGTAAAGATAATTGATACAGCAGGGATAAGGAAACCAAAAAGCAAAATTGAAAAGATGGGTGTGGAGAAGGCTATTGAATGGATGGAAAAATCCGAAATGAATCTTCTTGTCCTTGATGGAAGCCAGAGATTGAAAAAAGATGATGAGATACTTCTGGAAAAGATTAAAGAGAAAGCATATCTGATAATAATAAACAAAATTGACCTGCCACTGAAGTTAAAAGTTGATTATCTGAAAAGAAATTTCCCTGAAGAAAGAATAGTCTTTGTCTCTGCAAAGACAGGAGAAGGGATTGATAAACTGGAAGATGCTATTTATAGACTTATATGTGAAGGATATGGTAAAATAGAAAGCAGTGAATTTTATATCAATGTGCGTGAGGAGGAACTTCTTAAGAAAATAAGGGATAATCTCAAAAACATTACAGAAAATTTTGATAATTTAAGCATTGAGGTGACAGCAGAGTTTTTAAAGGAAAGTTTGAAAAATATTGATTTCATTACAGGGAGAAATTTCAGTCAGGAAATACTCAATAATATCTTTTCAAAATTCTGTATCGGAAAATGAAAAAATTTTTTATTCCAATTCTTCTCTCTCTATTTTTATGCAGTTGTGCCACTTACTATAATCCAGTAACCAAGAAAAAAGAAAGGACTCTTTACAGCGAAAAAGATGAGATTGACCTTGGAAAAGCAATTGATAGAAAAATCAGAAGGGAATTTGAGATAATACCAACTCCTCCAGAGATTCAAAAAATAGGCGAAAGAGTTGCAAAATCATCTGATAGACCAAATCTTAAATATACATTCAGAATTATAAAAGGGAAGGAAATAAATGCATTCTCAATCCCTGGTGGATTTGTCTATCTTTATACAGGACTTCTTAAAATAACAGAAAGTGAAGATGAAATTGCATGTATAATTGGACATGAGATAGCACATATATGTGCAAGGGATAGCATCCATAGATTACAGAAAATTCTTTTATACTCAATACCATCCTCCATCCTTTTTGGAAGTGGAAGGTATAAAGCAATCCAGAAATCTGTGGATATGATATTTACACTTTCAATGTTGAAACACAGCAGAAGTGAGGAATTGAGAGCAGATAGACTTGGAGTTATTTATGCATTTAAAGCAGGATATAACCCTGAAGGGATGTTGAAATTCTTCAGGAAATTGAAAAAGATTAAAGGGAAAGAGAATATAAAACTTTTTGTTTTTCTGAAGGACCACCCTGACATTGATGAGAGGATAAAAAATATTGAAGAGACAATTAAAAATTTAAGAAAGGAATAATTATTTTGGAAGTTCTATACCTTTTGAGAATTGATATTTTCCCGAAAGGTCTCTGTAAGATTTCTCACACACACTTTCAGCCCCTATAAATATTACCTGACCAATCCCCTCCCCTGCATATATCTCTGCTTCTATCGGTGTTAAATTTGCTATCTGGATAGTGATAAATCCTTCCCATTCAGGTTCAAGTGGTGTAACATTTATAACTATTCCACACCTTGCATATGTTGATTTCCCAAAACATATCCCTATCACATCCCTTGGAATTTTAAAATATTCCAGACTCCTGCCAAGAACAAAACTATTTGGAGGGATTCTGCAGACTTTCCCTTTAAAATCAATAAAATCATCTTCATTAATTTTCTTGGGACTGACAACTTTCTTGCCTTTGAAAATTTTAAATTCATCTGAAAGTGTAAAATCATATCCGTATGAAGAAAGCCCGAAAGAAATACCTTTTTTAATTTTTTCTGGATGAAATGGTTTTATCATCCCCTTTTCTCCCATCCTTTTAATCCACCTGTCAGATTTCACCATTTTTGAGGAAAGGTATCAGGGAGAGCCACCTCGGGGATTCGAACCCCGGACCTGAGCATTACAAGTGCCCTGCTCTACCGCTGAGCTAAGGTGGCTTTATTTTTATCTTTCAGGCCATAATCCTTTATTTTTCTTAGTTTTTTAGTAATTTTCATGTTTTAATGAGTTATATTTAATTTTATCTTTTTACACCTTTTCTACGGATTTTGGTTACAGTTTTGACTACATTTTTAAAGTTATCTATTCTTGTAAAAGAACTATAAAAAATTGTATCTTTTCTAAAAAAAATGTCAATAAAAATATCAGAGATAGTAAGTAATATAATTTTCTACTTGTAATTAGAGATATCCGCAATGGCATAATTTTCTGATTTTA
>Ga0164318_10004781_pt1 | contig 13059 bp, 10 predicted proteins | sample GuaBasSedimGuay9_FD_113734 | JGI IMG/M metagenome (GOLD analysis project Ga0164318, IMG submission 113734) | Subseafloor sediment microbial communities from Guaymas Basin, Gulf of California, Mexico - Guay9, Core 4571-4, 0-3 cm | ecosystem: Environmental > Aquatic > Marine > Hydrothermal vents... | reverse complement strand
CGCGCTTATATGCCGCCCACGCCCACGAATACACCCACGCCTACATCCACCAATGCGCCTACCTACACTCCCACCTCTACGGCGACATCCACCTCCACAGCGACATCCACCCCTACAAATACAGCCACGCCGACCAATACTCCCACAATTACACCCACGCCCACTAGCACACCCTGGTTTTTGACTGTGGCAGACGTGAATTATTGGGGCTTGCGGATTTATTATTCTCCTAATGGGCTAGAAGTGGGCAGAATCTACGAAGGAGATATAGTTGTCGTTTTAGATGGCCCAGTCATTATTGATGGGATTGAGTGGTACTATATTTCATTTTCTGAGCAACAATTAAAGGGTTGGGTAGAGGGTAAATATCTCTCTCCGAGTCAGTAAAAAATATTTCTTTGATAGGATTCCGAACAGCATCGTGATATACTTTTAACAAGTCAAATTTCAATATCTTAAACAGGAGTCGCAAATGGAAAATTTTCTAACTATCGCTGAATTTTCTTCTGAAGAATTACAAAATCTTTTGGACTACGCCGTTGAATTAAAGGCGGAATGGAAAGAAGGCGGCAACCGGCCTATCCTGAAGGACAAGGTCTTAGCCATGATTTTCCAGAAACCAAGTTTGCGGACGCGCGTGTCGTTTGACATGGGAATGCGCCATTTGGGCGGGGATGCGCTGTACCTCTCTCCAGCTGAGATTGGTCTGGGAAAACGGGAGTCGATAGCAGATGTGGCACGCGTGGTCTCTGGCTATGTGGACGGGGTAATGGCTCGCGTTTTCGCTCACGAGCACGTAGAGGCATTAGCGCAGTGGGCGTCTATCCCTATCATCAATGGGCTAAGTGATTATAACCACCCTTGTCAGGCGCTCTCTGACGCTCTCACAATCCAAGAGAATTTTGGGAATCTCAAGGGGTTGAACGTCACTTTTGTAGGAGATGGGAATAATGTGGCCATCTCGTTAATGCACATCTGCGCCAAACTGGGAGCCAATTTCACAATCGCTAACCCTGAAGGCTACGACATGCCCGCCGAGGCCGTCCAGGAAGGTCAGCAATTCGCCCAGGAAAGCGGCGCCACCATCACCCTCCTGCACGACCCCCATCAGGCGGTAAAAAACGCTCAGGTTATCTACACCGACACGTGGGTTAGCATGGGGCAAGGCGAGGAAACGGAAAAACGCCTCCAAATCTTTCCTCCCTATCAGGTTAACGCTCAACTAGTGGCAGAAGCGGAAGATGATGTAATTGTGATGCACTGCCTGCCCGCGCACCGGGGCGAGGAGATCACGGATGAGGTGGCCGATGGCCCGCACTCGGTGCTATTCCCCCAGGCACATAACCGTCTTCACGCGCAGAAAGCGGTTTTGGCGCGTTTGTTGGGGTAAAAGAACAGAGGGGTAAAAGAGATAAGGAAATAGTTCTTTTGCCTGCTTTGCACCCTCTGCGCCTTTTGCTCCCCTTTGCACCTTTTACAAAAACACGAGGTAAATTTCATGAATATTTGTATCCCCAAAGAACGCCGCGACTCTGAGTACAGGGTTGGTCTTACGCCTGCTGGTGTGCGTCTCCTTACTCAAGCTGGGCACTCAGTTTTCATTGAACACGATGCCGGCACAGGAAGTGGATTTAGCGACCACGACTATCTCAAACGCGGCGGACAAATTGTTTATAGCGGAGAAGAAATCTACGGGCGTGCCGACCTGCTTCTAAAAGTCGCCCGTCCCACCGAAGAGGAGTTCGACTGGATGCGGGAGGGGCAAACCGTGATAGGTTTCTTGCACCTCATGGCCGGACGGACTATCAAAGTAGAAAAACTCCTCCAGAAAAAAATCACCTCCATCGGCTTCGAGATCGTTCAAGAAGAAAATGGACGTTTGCCGGTTTTAGTTCCCCTCAGTCAGTTGGCAGGGCGCATGATTCCCCAAGTAGCGGCTACCCTCTCCCAGAATAATTACGGCGGAAATGGATTCGCGTTGGGCGGTGTTCCCGGCGTTCCCCCGGCCGATATCGTCATTATAGGTGGAGGTACCGTTGGGCGATCGGCGGCCCGCACATTCCAAGGGATGGGAGCGACTGTTCATCTTTTGGATAATAAATTAGAAACACTCCAAGCAATTGACAGGGAATTTAACGGTCAAATTAGAACTATGGTCGCGCATGATTTCAACATTGAGAAAGCTTGCTCGTTCGCTGATGTGATAGTAGGAGCTATTCTTAAACCCGGTTCACGTACTCCCCTCATCGTCACCCGAGAAATGGTCAAAGTGCTGCATCCACGTTCTATCGTCATGGATCTCTCAATTGACCAAGGAGGATGCTTTGAGACCAGCCGTCCCACAAGTCACAGCAACCCCACCTATCTTGAAGAAGACGTCATTCACTACTGTGTCCCCAATATGACAGGTGTACTTGGCAGAACTGCCACCCATGCCATGAACAATGCTTCTTGGCCTTTTGTAAAACAAATTGCCCAAATTGGCATAGAAAAAGCGCTGGAGCAAAACTCTGCCTTGAAAAAGGGTGTTTACACTCACAAGGGTGAAATCGTACACCAATCTTTGCATCGCGTACTAACAGGGAGGAAATAAACATGAGCTGGACTGAACAATATCAAGATAAAATTTGCACAGCCCAAGAAGCCGTTTCAAGTGTGAAATCTGGTGATCGCATCTTTTTGACGGGCAACTGCTCTGTTCCCAAAAAGATTCTTGGTGCGTTAGTGGAACGTGCCCCTCAGTTAGAAGATGTAGAAATCATTCAAGCTCTGACCATTGGCTCTGATGATTATGTCAGCCCAGAAATGGAGGGACATCTACGCATCAATACTATCTTCATTAGCCCTAACACGCGCAAAGCCGTTCAAGATGGGCGAGCAGACTTTACTCCAGTACTACTTTCAGAATTCCCCTTACTTTTTAAGAATGGACACTTGCCATTAGATGTAGCTTTTGTACACCTTTCTCCCCCAGACGAGCACGGTTTTTGTAGTTTTTCCGTTGAGGTGGGGTTAAGCAAGACCCCTGCCGAATCCGCTAAACTAGTCATTGCCGAAGTAAATGAGCAAATGCCCCGCACGCTAGGAGATTCGTTCATTCATGTCAGCAAAATTGACCACATTGTCCCGGTAAACTACCCTATTGTAGAACTTGCTATGGGAGGCGGGGAAACTTCTGAAGTGGTAGAGAATATTGCACGCCATATTGCGGGATTGATCCCAGACGAGGCTACAATGCAAATGGGAATTGGAGCTGTCCCTGACGCGGTCTTAAAGCACCTTTACGACAGAAAAGACCTTGGCGTTCATACAGAGTTATTCTCAGATGGAGTGATTGACCTGGTAGAGGCTGGGGTGCTAACCAACGCCCGCAAAACGCTTCACCCCGGAAAAATCATCGCGGGGTTCATCATTGGTACCAAACGATTATACGATTGGTGTCACAATAACCCTTTACTTGAGTTTCATCGTACAGAGTATGTCAACGATCCATTTGTAATATCCCGAAACGACCGTATGGTGGCCATCAACTCTGCCCTTGAGATTGATTTAACCGGGCAAATCTGCGCGGATAGCATTGGCACAAAACTCTACAGCGGCGTAGGAGGGCAGCTTGACTTTATATATGGGGCATCACGCTCGAAAGGCGGTGTCCCCATCATAGCCCTCCCCAGCACCGCTAAGAATTTCAGCCGCATTGTTCCCACTCTCAAAAAAGGTGCTGGGGTTGTGACCAGCCGAAACCACATCCATTATGTGGTCACGGAATACGGAGTTGCTGATCTCTACAGCAAAACTATCCGAGAGCGTGCCCAGGCCCTCATTAACATAGCTCACCCTCAATTCCGAGACAAATTGCGCTACGATGCAAAAGAACTGCACTACATTTAAAAACTTACAAATAATGGAACGTGGATAACACCACACGGACGCCCCGCAGGAGTATTCTTTAAAGCCGAGACAAAAAAGAGGCTCATGTATGGAAAATGTGCAAAACGACATAAATGTCGTCCTACGAAAGCGTAACGCGATATTTATATCGCCTTTCCCCGCACACTTTCAACAGATGAGCCAAAAAAGATTAAAATCCGCGCACATTCGCCGCACCCGTGTTATCTGCGTTCTATTAAAGGCAAACCTATGAAAAGACGCGCAAAAATTGTCGCCACGCTCGGCCCAGCCAGTAGTGATGAACTCACTATAAAAAAATTGCTCCAAGCGGGGATGAACGTTGCCCGCCTCAACTTCTCGCACGGGACCCGCGAAGGTCACGCCAAAGTTATTAAACGCCTGCGAAAAGCATCTCAAGAATTAGATATGCCGCTTGCCATCCTCCAAGACCTTTCTGGCCCCAAAATTCGCACGGGGGAAATGAAAACAGTTCCGGTAGAACTCAAAGATGGTCAACCGCTCACTATCACCACTCATAAAATCACCGGAGACGCTCGCAAAATATCGGTCACTTATTCCCTTTTACCTCAAAGCGTATACGTGGGAGGCAAAATATTGCTGGACGATGGCAAGTTAGAGCTTGAAGTTACCGATATTAATGAAGATGAAGTGGAAACAAAGGTAGTGGTTGGGGGACTTCTCAAACCCCACAAGGGAGTAAACCTCCCTGGCGCTGATCTAGAACTCCAAACGTTGACACAAAAAGACAGGGCTGACCTAAAGTTCGGCCTCGATCAGGAAGTAGACGCCATTGCCCTCTCGTTCGTGCGTTCCGCAGACGACATCCGGCGTCTCCGCCAAGAAATTGCCCGCCTTGCCCCCTCCCAAGCCCAAAAAACTATCATTGCCAAATTGGAGCACCCAGACGCTATCGACAACCTCCACCAAATCATCCACGCCGCAGACGGGGTCATGGTAGCCCGTGGAGATTTGGGAATTGAAATGCCCCCAGAAACCGTACCCATCGTCCAGAAAAAAATTATCTCGATGGCAAACAAACATCTTCGTTATGTAATCACCGCTACCCAAATGCTCGATTCTATGGTCAAAAACCCGCGCCCAACTCGCGCCGAAGCTTCAGATGTAGCCAACGCCATCTTAGATGGCAGCGATGCGGTGATGCTTTCGGGTGAAACGGCAATTGGCAAATACCCCATCAAAACCGTTAAAATGATGAGCGCTATCATTCGCCAAAGCGAGTCGCATATTAAGGATTGGGGGCATCCAGATGTCGCGCCTGCGGCGGATATTTCAAACGATGACGCTTCTGCAATAACCAGAGCCGCCCGCGAACTAGCCTCCGATCAAGATGTAGAGGCTATTGCGGTTTTCACACAAAGCGGAAGAACTGCCCGTTTAATGTCTTCAGCGCGGCCCACTGTACCTATTTTAGCTTTTACGTCCAATGAAAAAACCTACCGCCGGTTAGCCATGCTTTGGGGAACAACTCCCTATATAACCCCTCACGTTGACACTCTAGAAGATATGCTTACCCATGTTGAAGCCGCGGTCGTGGCTGGGACTCCGGTGAAGCCAGGCCAAGAAATAGTCCTCATCGCCGGCTTCCCCATCAATCAAATGATTCCGCCTAACTTGGCCCTGCTGCATAAGATTAGCAGAAGGTAAGGCAGCAAGTACTAAAGACTTACGCAAGAGACATGCGTAAGTCCTATCAACAACAAACAAGTGATTAAATGAATAAACATTTTACTGGTATAGCGCAAGATTGTTACCCTTGTGTCGTAGAACAAGTTCGCTCAACCGCTCGCTTAGCGATGCTCACCAACGAGCAAACTGAGCGAGTTATCGCCGTTGCCGAGGCGGAACTGGAGAGGTCTAAAACAACTCCTCTTTTAGTTCAACAAATTATTCGCAGTGTCACGGATGTGATTATCCAAGAATTAAATGAGACACCTGATTTTGACATCTACGCGAAAGTGAAGGAAGAATCCAACAATCTCTCTTTATCTTATGCGGAAAAATTCCAGCGAATGATAGCCGAGAGCGAATCGCCGCTTGAAACGGGACTGCAAATTGCGGTTGCGGGCAATATTATAGATTTCGGGGCCAAGAGACACGGATCTATCAATCTGGAACAAGAGTTTCAATCCTTTGATAAAACCCCTTTTGACCATTATGACATTGAGCCATTAAAAAAAGCGTTGGCGAATGCTTCAACGCTTCTCTACATCTGTGACAATAGCGGAGAAATTGTTTTTGATATGCTGTTCATTGAGGAGTTACAACGAGAATATCCTCATATTCAAATAATAGCGGCTCTCCGTGATAAACCCATCATCAACGATGCCACGCTAGAAGACGCCAAAGCCATAGGGCTTGATAAACTTGTGACAACCATCTCCAGTGGCAGCGTTTACCCGGGAACAATTCTCTCTGAAACGTCAACGGAGTTTCAAAAACTGTTTGCCGCTGCGGATGTGATACTTTCTAAAGGGCAAGGAAATTTTGAGACCTTGCTGCCATTAGCTAACAAGAGACTCTTTTTTTTGTTGCGCATCAAATGTGAATATATGGCGGCCTTGTCTAATGTTGAAAAAGATAATTTAGTGCTTATGCAGGGCAATGTGTAGCCGGCTAGTTTGGAGTAATTATGCCACACATAGAAAAAAAACACATTCATCAAATCTTTTGTTGCGCTTGTTCTCGGTGCGCGCAATTTGCCCAAGAATCAAAAAAGCCTCCACGTCCTCTTTATAAGCTCAATATTAAGCTTTGAACCCAAAAAGCGATACCCTAAAGAAGTGCTTAATACTAAACTAGAAGAATGGCCAAAGCTTTTTGGAAATAATTTTGGCTTGGATTACGTTACACTTCGCAGATATTTAATAGACGCACGCTATCTCACACGCGATACCGCTGGCGAATATTATGAACTCGGAGCGGCGAGTTTGCCGTATACTTTCGATCAATCACTTAGAGAGCTAGACCTTGAAGAGTTGGTTAGGGAGGAAAAAGGGGCAAGAGAATTGAAGAAGCAACAGTACCTAAAGAAGGCGGGGAAATAAGCGGTTTTGTATTGCCTCTTTGTTGCCTATGCGAAGTAAACTTGTTCGCCGGGGATGGTTTATGCGCCTGTTGGTTGCGTCTAGGAGCGTTTCTCGCCTGGGGGTGAAGCAATGCTATAAATTATGGCACTGCCACTCCCCCGCCGGAACGCTCGAATATTTCCCCCTATCCACACCTGTTCATCGTTTGTGGTGCATCAAAAACCAGTCATACAATTTCGTGCCTTCGTAGGTTTGGGTCCATGAATCGTGCTCTGCATCGGGATACACGGTAAAGCGGACGTTTGCTCCGTTTTCGCGAAGCCACTTTACCATTTTAACGGAATCACTCACTGGGACAACGTCATCCATTGCGCCATGGAAACACCAGATGGGGATATTTTGAAATCTCAGCGGATTGATGAATGTGAATGGGCCACACACGGGAGCGATTGCCGCAAAGCGATTCGGGCACGCATCGGCTAAAGCCCATGTCCCGTATCCACCCATAGATAGCCCCGTGACGTAGATTCTGCTTTGGTCTATGTCGTGCTGTTCAAGCAAATGATCCAGTAATGCTATGAGTGAATCTATTTGCCACCAAGTATCAGTTGGGCATTGCGGTGCCGCAACCACAAAGGGAAATTCCGCGCCCGTCTCAATGCGGAGAGGCGGGCCTTGTTTCTTTAAAAGTGATAAATCATTCCCGCGTTCTCCCACGCCATGCAGGAATAGAAGCAGTGGAGGCGCGCTTGCGTTTGCTTCTGGTTTCTCTGGGAGATAGAGCAGGTAGTTTAGTTCTACTTGTTTTGTAATTTTGGTGGTGAGGTGTTGTTTAATTTTTTTCATGGCAGTAATCCTATAAGCCTCATTCTGTAGACAGCGTAATTTCACCTTGCTTATGAGGAAATTTTCCGACAATTCCTGAGTAGAAATCTCTAATTTTCACAAAATCAGCTTGAATATCGCCGGTAGGTTTTATGCTGGGTCCAATTCCACAGACTTTATTTTCGTAATCAATATAAGCCATTACTATTGGTACATTCGCTTTTAGGGCAATATAATAAAAACCAGTCCGCCAACGGGATACTCTACTGCGCGTTCCTTCTGGAGCAAGGCCAATTATCAAATCATTATATTCGTCAAATTTCGCGGCTATTTGATCTACCATATTTGTTTTTTCCCGCCGATTGACAGGGATGGCCCCTATGGAACGCATAAATACTCCCAATGGCCCCCGAAAGAGCGAATCCTTCCCCATCCACCGGATTGGAATACCCACCACAACCATCATTAATAAGATGATTACAAAATCCCAATTTGACGTATGAGGTGCTCCGATCAACACATAGCTAGATGCACGCGGTTGCATAACCTGAGTACGCCACCCCGCAAACCCTAACACAAATTTAGCTATTGCAGATGCTAGCGTAGTTAGTTGAATACTTGCTGCCACTGACATGAAAATTCCTCCGTGGTTAAGTTGACAAAGCTCGCGTGCCATAAACGGTTATGGCGATTTGTGTTATTAGGGCAAGTGATGAGGCAAAATAGTAATAAGGCAACAAGCCTGCGTACCACATCAAGTATGGAAGTAAGAACAACACTACACCCAAGCCAGCATAAGGCAACATCTGTAACCTTGAAACAGAATTTCGCCCCAGTCGAATGGCTGTAACAATACCCAAAACCACAAGAACAGCTGACGCTATGGCAATTGCCAAAGTCGCAAAAAATTTATCATTTAAACTCCCTATTGCGGGAGTAAAAATAAACATCGCTAGCAAAATCAACAGGAAAGATAATGAACCAAAGATTATGCTTCCCACTTGTTTGTGTTCTTTAGTGTTTTCCTTTATTCCCAAAATAATGAAAATTAGCAGGCCACTCAACAAAGCTAATAAAGATTCGTCAAATAGCAAAGAATATAAACTTAAATGAATGCTGTCATTGTGGCGGTGAATACCAATTTCTACCCATTGCCATTCTTTTTCTGGGGTACGAATAAGAATTCCTTCATCAACCATCGCAAACACAATATTGCCAGTTATTGGGTCTATCACTGCATCAACAGGACCTGTTTCATAATGATGGTATTTATCTTCTGATTCTTCATAATGCAATTTGTCAGAGCGTGTCATTGGGTTAGGGTTATATTCTACCTCCCAAGTTTTCCCGCCATCAGTAGATATTTCTATCAATTCAGTAGGCAAAAACCGCGCCTTTAAATTACCATCACTGACCTCGGTAATTTGCTTTTTACTGGTAATGCTTCTTATACGGTGCTCATCATAACTTAAGTACGGAGCATTTTCTATTGTTATTTCATTCCTTTGGTAACAGCTAACATCCACCTCAAAAATTTCCCAATTTTCTCCGCCATCGTAACTTATGTACGATTCCAGATTTGAGGATGCAACAATAGAATTATCTCGAACTTCAAAACAACAGATACCAATACTCCGTTGTGGTGCATCAGCAAGTGTTAGCAAAGTCGCCAAGCTAACAATTATTAATCCTTGTTGAAAAGAAATATCCCATTGTTTCCACTCAAATCGTCGCCAAAAATAGTAACTAGTTACAAGCGCAAGCAAGGCCAGCAAATCTGTTACGTCAACAGCTATAAAAACAGGTATCCTAATAATCAGCCCAATATACTCAGCGACTACATTATTTGCCCAAGGGATAGTTTTGACCAAAGAATAAACAATCCCTGTTATCAAAAAAACAAATGTGTCAAAATTTTTCTTTTCGGTAATTCGATGTGGGAAAACGGAGACAAGAATGAAAAGCATTACAATGGGAAAAAAGAATAACCAAGCAAAGTCACTCAGTTTTCCAGTCCACCATGTCGGAAACATTTTTTGCAATATGTGATTGTTTACAAAATAAAGCGTTATTGCCAAGAGAGTAGCATGATGTGCCAAAATTTGGCGGGTTTTCTTAGCCAATTCTAAGTTCATCATACTGCTCCTAAACGCAATCTTCTACAACAATTCCAAACATTCAACCCCGTGATTGCAACAAACGGCACACAAAACGTGACCTCTTCCACTGCCGTTTAGTATAGCATGTTCAAGAACAAATCACAATGAACGAAAAACCAAATTCCAACACGCACCACTTTTTCTCTCTACCCCTCTCGTTCATTCCGCTTCTCCACCGCCTTATCCATGATCCAGAAAATCGCTCCCACCACCGCCACGGGGACCATGGCTCCCAACAGGCACAATAACCCCATCAGCGCGGACCAGCGCCCATAAAGCAAGTAAATCAACCCATCCCCCACCACAAAAACAGCTACAAAAAAGCCAATCAAAAGCCATCTGTTCGTCTGCTTAAAATGCTTCCGTAAATCTAAACTCACCTCATCACCTCATCACCTCATTATACTCATCACCCCATCACCTCGTCACCCCATTACCTCATCCGCCAATACCTTACCCCGCCTTTCGCGCCTCACCCCTCGGCACAGGCACATTCTTCAAAACATCTTTCACCACATCCCCTGGTTCAAGGTTGCGCAAACGAGCCGATGAGCTAAGGATTACTCGATGGCCAAGGGCATAAGGCGCCAAGCGTTTGACATCGTCTGGGAGCACGTAACCGCGCCCCTCGGCTAGAGCCGCCCAAGCCTGGCACGCCCGTGTAAGAGCTAAACTTCCGCGCGGGCTTGCGCCCAGGTATACGCCCTCGTGTTCACGGGTGGCTCGCACCACCTCCACAATATAGCGTTTAACTTCATCCGCCAAATACACCTCACGAATAGCATCTTGCGCCTCCCGCACCTCTTCTTCTGAAACCACCGTCTCTAAAGAATCAAAAGGATGCGCCAACTTCTGCCCCTCTAGAACTTTAATCTCGTCCTCTAAGTCGGGATAACCGAGATGGATGCGCAAAAGAAAACGGTCTAGTTGCGCTTCGGGAAGCGGAAAAGTGCCCTCATATTCAATGGGATTTTGAGTAGCCAGCACCATAAACGGCCGGGGCAACTTATGAGTAGTCCCGTTCACCGTCACTTGGCGCTCTTGCATAGCCTCTAATAAAGCGGCCTGCGTCTTAGGCGTAGCGCGGTTGACCTCATCGGCTAACACAATTTGCGACACCACCGGCCCGGGTCGAAACTCAAATATCTGCTTGGCCCGATTGAAAACGTAGACCCCGGTCACATCGCTGGGCAGCATATCGGGCGTACACTGAATGCGGCTAAAAGAGCAGCCCAACGAGCGTGCCAAACTGCGGGCCAACATCGTCTTCCCCACCCCTGGCACATCTTCAATTAGCACGTGTCCCTCACAAAGCAGCCCCACCACAACCAAGCGCACCGCCTGCCGCTTACCAACAATCACTTTTTCAATATTAGCCACCAATTTATCTGCTAATGCCTGAATGTTTTTCATTATCTGCTCCAAATTTCTCTAATCCAAACGTAAAATCTCGTCTCGGTTACACGCCTGCCAAATTTGCGGCCAATAAAAATAACCTGCGCCAGCCACAACCGTCCCCGCAATCGCCGCCACAGCCGCACCATCTCGCCTTCGTCCTCTTCGGTGAGCAAAATTGGCCGATAACGGTCTTTGATATAATATTTTATTATCGGGGAGATAAATCTCGGCGCGGAGGTTTGTCCTTCTTCTTGCGCGGAATCCCATCTCAAAAGTGATAACCTGTCTTCAAGGATACTCTGGAATTCGTAGGGAGTGGCCGCTGCAGGAACGTGGGTGCCAATCCTTGCGCTCCACCGGTGCAGCCGAGTATAAATTCTCTCTGCCGTTTGAGATGGCGTTCCACGCGCCAGCAGCCACTTATCCACGCCCAGGCCAGCCCAGACGCCAAACCCCATCAGAATGGATAACGCCAGGGCAGCGCCCACCACCACAAACCGTGACCAATCCACGTCCGTTTGCGGTTCGGAGGTTAGGGGAGGTTTATCTAACGCTGGGGGAACGGTCAAAGGCTCCTCATTCTCCTTGCGTTCCAAAACTGAACGTCCAGCCGTGGGTTCAAAAGAAATCCATCCCACTTCGGGAAAATAAATTTCTGTCCAAGTGTGAGCGTCCGCCTCTGTGACCAGGTAACGGTCTTGCTCTTCATCATACATTCCGCCCGAGTATCCCACCACAACCCGCGCCGGTAAACCCGCTACCCGTGCCAACACCGCCATTGAGGTGGCGTAGTAGTCGCAGTAGCCTTGTTGGATATCGAAAAGGAAATAATCAACCACGTCCTGCTCAAGCGGGGGGTCGGGCAAATCTCGAGTATATGTGAAATTACGCAAATAGGACTCAATGGCACGGGCCTGGTCGTAAGCCGTTGGCTGACCGGCCACCACCTCGGCAGCCAAATCTAGCACCCGTTGGGGAATATCTTCTGGCAAGGCTAAATATCGCTCCTCTATCCAATTGGGGTAGGTTAAGGATGCGTTCCGCAAAATTTCTTCGTCCACCGCAACAACAGCAGAGTTCACCTGATATACACTCTCGTCCAAAGCGATGGCGAAAATATCATTCCTGGGCAGCGATTCATCGGCGTCTAGCTCATCTTCAGTTGCACGCCAATAAGCTCTAAATTCGCGGTCTATAAAGAGCGGCGATCCAGCCACGTAAAGAGCGCCTCGCAATTTGCTGCCAACCCTAATTTCTTGCTGGATTGTTTGGTACATTTCAAGGGAGGGGGTTGGAATCTTTTGGCCTGGCTCATAATCTTCCGATGCGGTAGGGCTAGATTTCCAACCGTGACCGGTATAAATATCATACGAGAGGGCACGCCAATAAAAGGCCAGGGGAGTGATTTCCGCTTTGGGCGGGGTTCCGGGAGGGAAGCGCACTACCATTACCACACGTTTTGCCAGCTCTGGGCCAGTGCCAATAAGGTGGCGGCGCGGCAGGCCAGCCATGGCGACAACTTCCAAGGGTAAGTCATCGGCCTGGTATTCCACTCCTAAGACATCCCGGCCCGGGCTTTCATTATCGCTATCCTCCCACAGCCAGTTTTGAATGGGTCTGGTAATGGCGTTGACAGAAACCGAGGGGATGATGGCGGCTATTATCACAGTCGCCAAAGAAATTCCTATCACTGTCCAAGCCATATTCGCGCGCACGCT
>Ga0164318_10004780_pt1 | contig 13060 bp, 14 predicted proteins | sample GuaBasSedimGuay9_FD_113734 | JGI IMG/M metagenome (GOLD analysis project Ga0164318, IMG submission 113734) | Subseafloor sediment microbial communities from Guaymas Basin, Gulf of California, Mexico - Guay9, Core 4571-4, 0-3 cm | ecosystem: Environmental > Aquatic > Marine > Hydrothermal vents... | reverse complement strand
TTATCCCCCGCTTTTTTGCCGCTGATTTTTTTTAACAACCTGTCATCTATGTACGGGCCTTTTTTTAAACTTCTAGCCATAATATTAATTGTTCTAAATGTTGAAAATATTCCAACTGTTCTATCGCTTCGCTTGCTCTAATGTTTCAACCGTTATAATTTCAACAATTTGAACATTTAGAACAACTAGAACATCTTTAACGCTTACTTCGTCTTTTTATTATAAATTTATTACTGCTTTTGTTTTTCTTCCTTGTCCTCTTCCCTAAAGCCGGTGTTCCCCAAGGAGTTTTCGGATGTTTTAATCCGGCTCCCGAACGCCCTTCTCCTCCGCCATGCGGATGGTCCACCGGGTTCATGGCGGTTCCCCTTACCGTGGGACGCGTGCCCATCCAGCGTTTTCTCCCCGCTTTCCCAATCTTAACCGCGTTATGTTCAAAATTACTTACCTGCCCAAGAGTGGCGTAACATTCCTTTTTTACCGCTCTTATTTCTCCCGAAGCCATTTTAATCTGCGCCATATCCTTATCCACTGCCATTAAAACGGCTCCCGCGCCGGCGCTTCTGATAATTTGCCCGCCGCGGCCGGGAATCATTTCTATATTTGAAATAATCGTTCCCACTGGAATATTTTTGAGCTTCATTCTGTTTCCGTTTTTAATGGAAGTCTTTTCACTGGTTATTATTTCTTTCCCCTTTTTCATCCCTTCCGAAGCTAACACATACCTTTTTTCTCCATCTTTGTAATTAACTAACGCTATTAAAGCGCTGCGATTCGGATCCTTCTCTATGGAAACAACTTTTCCGGAAATGCCGATTTTATCCTGCTTAAAATCAACTAAACGAAATTTTCTTTTATGTCCTCCGCCTTTATGCCGCACTGATATTTTTCCATGAGACCGACCTGATTTTTTGCTGAATTTTAATAATAACGACTTTTCCGGTTTTTTATCGGTTAATTTATCAGGTTTTACGACTGACATATTTCTTCTCCCTGCCGTATTTCTTTTGTAAATCTTAATAGCCATAATTATTTAAGTCCGTGTTAGCGATTTAACAACTCAATCTTATCCCCTTCTTTAAGCGTCACTACCGCTTTTTTATAACCCGATTTCCAACCCGCTTTTCCGGCAAAATTCCTTTTTTTGGGAGGAATGTTAATTATATTTACTTTAATCGCTTTCGCGCCGTATAATTCTTTAATAGCTTCCCCGATTTGAATTTTGCTGGAAGATTTTGCCACTTTAAAAACATATTTATTTAAAGCCATTAAGCTGTGCGATCTTTCCGTGATCCAAGGCCCAATTAAAACTCTGCTAGCGATTTCAGACAGTTTTTCCCGCGGCGGTAAATTACCTTCACTTTTTCCGCCTTTTTTCTCATCTTTCTTTGAATTCGCAGGCTTACTTGCTTCGTTTTTATCGGCCGTTTTTAATCCTAATTCTTTATTGCCTTCGTTGTCCTTGCCGCTAATCTCGGCAAGCTTTTCTTTCTTTTCATTTCCAGCTTCTTCTTTTTTCTTTTTTTTAAATTGGAAAATACCCATAACTTTCTTAATTTCTAAAATTCTATGCTTACGGCTTAATACTTATTGCTTATTGTTTACTCCGTATTTTTTTTCCAGATATTCAACTGATTTCTTGCTAAGCAGTAATCGCTTATAATTAAGCATATCAACGATATTAAGCTTGTCTATGGAAATTCCGCCGGTTCTTTTAATATTGCGGCAGTATAAATACAAATCCTTTTCTTGAGGAGAAAAACCAATTAAAATGCTCTTTTCAACTTTCAATTTTTTTAACGCTTTGGCAAACTCTTTAGTCTTCTTTTTTTCCAACTTAATTTCATCAACTACGATCAAATTGCCCGCTCTAAACTTTTCACTTAAAGCAATTTTAATTGATTTCTGCTTCACTTTTTTGTTAATTTTCTTTTTAAAGTTTCTTTCTTTGTTCGGTCCAAAAACCACTCCTCCCTTCCTCCAAATAGGATTTCTCACGGATCCGGTTCTCGCGTTTCCCGTCCCTTTTTGTCTCCAGGGCTTTCTTCCCGAACCTGATCTTTCAGCCCGATCTTTAGTATGCGCGATAACTTGCCTCCTATTAGACATCATTGAAACATAAACTTGATGAAGCAAGCTGTTATTGGCAGGCAAATTAAAAACAGTTTCGGATAAATCCATATCCTCAACTTTTTTGCCTTTTAAATTATATACGGAAATTTTCATAATAATTTGTTAGACTTCATCGTGTTGTTTACAATTTTTGTCAATTATTTTCTTGTGTCATTCTAGAATTTTTTCTATGTCATTTCCGTGTTTCTCTTTTTAATATCATTCCCGCATTTCTTTATGTCATTCCCGCATTTCTTTATGTCATTCCCGCGAAAGCGGGAATCCAGGAAAATTATTCAAAAACGAGAAAATGTAAACAACGCTAGGATTTCTTACAAATAATATTCTGCGAATTATCCTGCCACTTCCACTATTCTTCCGCTTACTCCCGGCACTGCCCCTTTTACTCCCAACAAATTCTTGCTCTTATCTATATAAACTATCTCCAAATTTTTAACCGTAGATTTTGTTCCGCCCATTCTTCCCGCCATCTTTTTTCCTTTCATAACATGCTGCGGATAAGCGCTGCCAATAGAACCCGGCGCCCGCCAATCATGCCTATGCCCATGAGAATGCGGCGAACCGTGGAAGCCATGCCGTTTCACTACGCCCTGGAATCCTTTAGCTTTGGAAATTCCGCTTATTTTTACTTTATCCCCTTCTTGAAAAACATCCACCGTTATTTTATCTCCTTTTTTCAACGTGCTTTCTTTTTTCAACCGAAACTCCCGGCAATAAAATTTATTTTTGGTTTTATTCACTTTTACTAAAGCCGCTGAATACTTGTCTTTTTCTTCAGTTCTAATTAAAGAAACAAAATTAGGCTCGCATTCAATAAGAGTTATGTTAAGCGCCCCTTTATCTTCACTATAAATAGTGGTCATTCCTATTTTTTTTCCCAGTATGAATTTCTCCATTTTAGTCATCTTCAAATAAAAAACTGGTCATTTAAGCCAGTTAAACCTTTTAAAGATTATAAAAAATTTCTGGCTAGTCCAGTATCCTGTTCGGGACTTAAACTAACATATCACATTTTTATCTCTATATCTACTCCGGCCGGCAAATCAAGATTAGTCAGGTCATCAATGGTTTTCGGCTTCGGATTCCAAATATCAACCAGCCGCTTATGCACTCTCATTTCATATTGATCGCGCGCGTCTTTATGAACAAAAGTTGAACGATTAACCGTTACTTTGTGAATTTCAGTTGGAAGAGGAACAGGGCCAGAAATTTCTGCTCCGCTTCTTTCCGCCGTCTCAATAATTTTGCTCGTTGACTGATCAATAACCTTGTTATCATAGGCCTTGATCTTAATCCTAATTCTTGATCGCGCTTCTTCCTCTTTGTTCTTCGCCATTTCCAAATTTTTAAACAAATAAATTAATGTCGCCTTCACTTAACAGGTAAACAGGTGCAACTATTCGCGTGCTGGAATCACCTTTAAAAAATTATTTGATAATTTTAGTGGCTATTCCCGCTCCCACCGTTTTACCTCCTTCGCGAATAGCAAAGCGCATGCCTTCTTCCATTGCCACCGGAGAAACCAGCTTAATTTTCAAATTCACCGTATCCCCGGGCATAACCATTTCCGTTCCCTCTGGAAGTTCAACCTCACCGGTAACATCAGTGGTTCTAATATAAAATTGGGGCTTATACCCTTTAAGGAACGGGGTGTGCCGGCCGCCTTCCTCTTTAGTCAGCACATACACTTCCCCTTCAAATTCAGTGTGGGGAGTAATGGATCCCGGCTTAGCTAAAACTTGTCCTCTTTCTATATCTTCCTTTTTAGTTCCGCGCAGAAGGACACCCGCGTTATCGCCAGCTTGCCCTTTATCCAAAGACTTATTAAACATTTCTATTCCAGTTACGACCGTCTTTTGGGTGTCTCTTAAGCCGACAATTTCCACCTCGTCATTGATATTTACAACGCCTCTTTCAATTCTTCCCGTAGCCACGGTTCCCCGCCCTTCTATGGAAAAAATATCTTCTATGGGCATCAGAAACGGCTTGTCAACATCGCGGACCGGTTCCGGAATTTTTTCGTCCAAAGCCGCTAAGAGATCTAAAATAGGCTTAGCCGCCTCGTCATCAGCGGATTTTACTTCCAAAGCCTTCAGCGCTGAACCGCGAATAACAGCCGCGTTGTCCCCGTCAAATTCATATTTTGAAAGCAATTCTCTTACTTCAGCTTCTACTAAATCAACTAATTCCGGATCATCCACCATATCAACCTTGTTGATAAAAACTATAATAGCCGGAACACCCACTTGGCGAGCCAACAGAATATGTTCTCTCGTTTGGGGCATAGGCCCGTCATTGGCGCTTACCACTAAAATCGCTCCGTCCATTTGGGCGGCGCCGGTAATCATATTCTTAATGTAGTCAGCGTGCCCCGGGCAATCCACATGGGCGTAATGCCTTTTTTCAGACTCATATTCGCAATGAGCGGTGGCAATAGTAATCCCGCGCTCCTGCTCTTCCGGAGCGTTGTCAATTTCTTTAACACCTTTCTCTTTAGCCATTCCTTTTAAGCTCAAAACATGCAGCATAGCCGCTGTTAAGGTTGTTTTTCCATGGTCAACATGCCCAATTGTCCCTACATTAACATGGACTTTATCTCTTTTAAATTCTTCTGCCATAAGATTTTATTTTTCCTTTCGCGAACGATTGCGGGACATTATTTAAAAAACCGCCGCAAACGCTCCGCAAATTAGCTTTTAAAAAATTAAAAATTAAACATAAATCACTGAACAATTAAATTTTCGCATCGTTATAGCGACACCAACTCACGAACACATACGAACGATACGAAAAATGATAGTGCGATACCAACTCACGAACACATACGAACGACACGAACTCTTCAGTAGTTTCAAATATGTATATTGGTTATTTTAATATGGATTATTATTTTTAGCAACAACAAAACAAACCTTTCTCTGTGAATAACTAAATTTTAACGGACATATTTTATTTCCTCTTCCTCTACCTCTTCATCTTCTTTTTTCTTTTCCTCTTCTTTTATTTTTATGTCTTCAGAATTTTTCCAAAGATCCACATCGCTGTTAATCCTATCAAGAGACTCTTGCTTTGTCAAATTTTTTACGTCACTTTTTCTGATTTTCTTGAATTCTTCCAGTGTCATAATAATATAGCATTCATCTTTATCAAGCAATGCCGCTTTTCCATTCATTAATTTTAGAGCTTCTTTGAATTCTGCTGACAACATAAGCGCCGAAATTTACTTTTTATCCATTATTTCTTCCGCCACATTAGCGGGAACTTCCGCGTAGCGGCCAAATTCCATTGAATAGCTGGCGCGCCCCTGCGTCATACCGCGCAATTGGGTAGCGTATCCAAACATGGAAGCTAAAGGGACTTCCGCGCTGATTTCTTTTACCCGAGCATTGCCCTTCCCCCTGTCAATAATTTCTTTAACAACGCCGCGCCGGGAATTCACGTCTCCTATCACATCCCCCATAAATTGTTCCGATGTAATTATCTGAACATTCATAATGGGCTCCAATAAAACCGGGCTGGCTTTCTTAGCCGCCGATTGGAGCGCTATTGATCCCGCGATTTTGAAAGCCGCTTCGGAAGAATCCACATCATGGTAAGAGCCGTCATAAAGAGTCACCTTTACGTCAACTAGCGGATACCCCGCCAAAATTCCGTTATTCATAGCTTCTTTCACTCCCTTCTCCACGGCTGGAATAAATTCCTGCGGAATGGCTCCGCCTTTAATTTCATTCACGAACTCAAACCCTTTTCCGGATTCTCTTGGTTCAATCCTAATCCAACAATGCCCGTATTGTCCCCGTCCGCCGGATTGGCGAATATATTTTCCTTCCGCCGACGCTAATTTCCTGATCGTTTCCCGATAAGCCACTTGGGGCTTGCCCACATTGGCTTCTACTTTAAACTCTCTCTTCATTCGGTCAACAATAACATCCAAGTGAAGCTCTCCCATTCCGGAAATTATAGTCTGCCCCGTTTCTTCGTCAGTCCTTACTTGAAAAGTGGGATCCTCTTCCGCTAATTTTTTAAGCGCTAATCCCATTTTTTCTTGGTCCGCTTTGGTTTTCGGCTCTACCGCGATATCAATAACCGGTTCTGGAAAAGTTATTGATTCTAAAAGCACCGGGTGCTCCGCGTCGCACAAAGTGTCTCCGGTAACAGTGTTTTTAAGTCCTACTAAAGCGCCGATTTCTCCGGCTCCCAACTCTTCCACTTCCTCCCGGTGATTGGAATGCATCCGCAGTATCCGTCCTATTCTTTCTTTGCTATTTCTAGCGGAATTTAAAACATAAGACCCCGTTTTGACTTTTCCTGAATAAACTCTAAAAAAGGTAAGCTGCCCCACGAAAGGATCAGCCGCTACTTTAAAAGCTAAAGCGGAAAAAGGCTCCTCCGCGGAAGGTTTTCTTTCAATTTCTTTTTCCGTTTTCGGGTCTATTCCTTTTATTGGAGGAATATCAATCGGAGAAGGCAAATAATCAACCACCGCGTCTAAAACGGATTGCACCCCTTTATTGCGAAGCGCGGTTCCCGTTAAAACCGGGATTAATTTCACGTTGATCACCGCTTTCCTTAAAGCCTCTCTAAGCTCTTCTACTGAAATCTCTTCTCCTTCTAAATATTTTTCAACCAACCTATCATCGCTCTCGGAAATTTTTTCCACCATTTTTTCTCTCCATTCATCCGCTTTCTTTTTAAATTCCTCCGGAATATCTCTCTCTTCAACCTTTTCCCCTTTATCTCCTTCAAAATAGTAGGCCTTCATTTTTAAAAGATCTATTATTCCTTTAAATTCCATCCTTTCTCCGATAGGAATTTGAATCGCCACCGCGTTGGGAGTCAGCCGATTCCAGATGGATTCCAGCGCTTGTTCAAAGTCCGCGCCTTCTTTGTCAATTTTATTAATAAAACAAATCCTGGGAACATTGTATTTATCCGCTTGCCGCCAAACCGTCTCCGACTGCGGCTCTACTCCTTCTTTGCCGTCAAAGACAACCACGCCCCCATCTAAAACACGCAGCGATCTTTCCACTTCTACCGTGAAATCAACATGTCCCGGCGTGTCAATTATGTTAATTTGATGGTCTCGCCAATAACAAGTGGTAGCCGCGCTGGTAATGGTAATGCCTCTTTCCCTCTCCTGCTCCATCCAGTCCATTACCGCCTCCCCTTCGTGCACCTCCCCGATTTTATGGGTAATTCCCGTGTAAAACAAAATTCGCTCGGTGGTCGTAGTCTTTCCGGCGTCAATGTGGGCAATAATGCCTATATTTCTCAATTTGTTGATAGGTGTCTGTTTCATATATACTTCTCTGCGAAGCGCGAATTTTAAAACACGAATTCTTAAAAAATTCTAAACTCTAAATCCTAAATTCTAAACAAATTTTAATTTTCCAAACCACAAATTCAAAACGGTTTAGAATTTAGGATTTAAACTGATTCGTAGTTTCGCATAGATTCGTAATTCGTAGTGACTACGCGAAATGCGCGAAAGCTTTATTAGCTTCCGCCATTCTGTGAGTGTCTTCCCGTTTTTTCATAGCCGCGCCTGTTTTATTGGATGCGTCAATCAATTCATCGGCTAATTTCTCCGCCATCTTTTTCCCTTTGCGGCCCCGGCAGGCTTCTTTAATCCAACGCATTGCCAATGTATGCCTTCTCTCTCCCGATACCTGCACAGGCACTTGATAATTAGCTCCTCCCACTCGGCGGGATTTTAGCTCCAAAATAGGAGAAACATTTTTAATGGCTTGCTCAAAAACATTAAGGCCGCCTTTGCCAGTCCGTTCCCGAATAATTCCAAAAGCGTCGTAAACGACTCTTTCCGCTATGCTCTTTTTTCCGTCGCGCATAATATGCCCGATAAAGCGGCCCACCAATAAATTGCCGTACTGCGGATCCGGCGACCATCTTTTTTTAAATTTTCTTTTTCTTCTTGGCATAAAAATAACTAATAACTAATAACTGACAACCAATAACTTAAGATTGTTTTTTACTTTCCTTTTTCCCCTCCTTTATTTTCCCGATAGCAAGCGGGAGAAAAGGTTGGGAAGAGATTTCTATCTTGAGTTGTGGGTTATGAGTTGTAAGTTGTAGGTTACTTCTTTGGTTTCTTTGTCCCGTATTTGGAACGGCCTCTAGTTCTTCCATCCATTCCCGCCGTGTCTAGAACGCCCCTCACTATGTGATAACGCACTCCGGGAAGATCCTTTACTCTTCCTCCCCTAAGCATCACGATTGAGTGTTCCTGTAAATTATGTCCGATTCCCGGAATATAGGCGGTCACTTCCATTCCATTAGTTAATCTCACTCTGGCGATTTTTCTTAAAGCCGAATTAGGCTTTTTAGGAGTGGTAGTACCCACTTTAAGGCACACGCCCCTTTTAAAAGGGCTGCGTGAAGCGACTGGAATATTTTTCAAGGTATTAAAAACCATAGCCATCGCCGGAGACTTGGTTTTTTTCTTGATTGATTTTCTTGGTTTTCTTTTAAGTTGATTTATAGTCGGCATAGATCTCGCAACTCGCAACTTGAAACTCGCGACTTGAAACTCAAGATTAATTTTTTTCTTTTTTTCCTCCCCTTTATAAAGAGGGCTGGGGGGATTTTTATCTTGGGTTATAAGTTACGAGTCATAGGTCGCGAATCAATTTAAAAACTGCTAGCTGGCTAGCAAAGCAATAGTAAATTATAAATTAAAAGCTGTCAATACATTCCCATTCTCGTCTCTCTTTTTTTCTTTTCCTTCTTCTCTTTGTTTCCCCTAAGTTGCAAGTTACGAGTTGCGGGTTGCGAGTTATCTGGCTGCGCCAGATCTGGCAAAGCCAGACGAGTTGGTTAAACCGCTATACTAAAAAATATCCCCAATACAAAATTCAGAAATGTTCCCAATGGAGCGGAAAATAATATAATGAAAAATAAAAGTATGATAAAACCGAACTGTTCCAGCATAATCATCGTTTCCGTCTTTATGGGAAAAATGGAAAACAATAATTTAGATCCGTCCAGCGGCGGTATGGGAATAAGATTAAAAAAAGCCAACAAAGCGTTCCAAAAAATAATCATTATGGAAATTTCAAAAAATATGGAAGCCGCCGATCCCGCGATAACGGAAGAAACTTCGCTCCAATTATCAAAGTTTCTTATAATATCAATTTTGAGCGCGGCGGGAAGGCTGACAAGTTTGGCAAGGATAGCAAAGGTTAAAGCAATTAAGATATTCGCCCCCGGCCCCGCGAAAGCCACCAGCGCCGGGCCCCATCTCTGGTTTTTTAGATTGTAAGGATTATAAGGAACCGGCTTAGCCCACCCGAAAGCAAATTTAAAGCCAGTCATAAAAAGCATTAAAAGAGGCACGGCGATAGAGCCCCATGGATCAATATGCCGAATCGGATTAAGATTGAGCCTCCCGGCGTATTTAGCCGTCCGGTCCCCCAGCCATAAAGCCGCCAGCCCATGGGAAACCTCATGGATTATTATGGTGTAAAGAAGAATTACCAAATAAAAACTGATTAAAACAATTTCATTAAGCATTGTTATTCTAATTATCGCAAATGATTAAGCAAACAAACGCGAATTATTCATAAATTATTATTTTTGACATTCGCGCTATTCGCATTTAACTTGCTAAAACTTAATTCCTATGATAGTGTAAACTTCATAATTAAGCAACCCTAAAAAAGCGTTCAAGTTGTTCTAGTTGTTGAAATTGTTAAAAAATGCTAAATATAATTAAAAGCATTTAACAATTTCAACAAGCAAAGCGATGGAACATCTGGAACGGCTGGAACATTGCTATGTCTAGAGTTTGTCAAATTTGCGGGCGGGGAACCCGGACCGGAAATTCCCGAAGCCATTCCAACATTGCCACCAAAAGAAAATTCAAAATCAATCTTCAAACTAAAAAAATCGGCGGCCGAAAAATAAAAGCCTGCGCCAAATGCGTTAAGACGATGTTTAAGGTGTAGGTTTTTCGCATGAAAATATTTTAAATTTTGTGTCCATATATGATTATGTCGGACACTTTTTTATTTTCCTCATCCTGCAAAAAATTAAAAATCAGCCGCGGTTTTACGCCTTTCGCGGCTGATTGGTCAAATTAAAAACTAAATTACTTGCTCACTCTCTGGCTTAAGCATTGGTATCCGGCGCCGTGCGGCCAACGGTCGCGGTAATCATCGTAATCTTCATCATCTTTATTGGAAGTTCTAAAAGTGGCGCAAAGCTCGTAAATGTTCGCGCCTTTTATTTGATAAGTATATCTTTCGCCCGTGGCTGAATTTTCCAAATCTTCGTCGCTTATGTAGGAAAATTCTGTTTTGATTTCCTCCAAACTGTCGGGCAGTTTTTCATTATCGCTGTAATAAGTTCCGATAGCTCTGTCTATATCCTCAAAGTTTTCCAAAACGGCGTTGTCCATTTTTCTGTCCCTGGTTTTCTGGGGAGATTCCATAATAAAAAGTCCAGCAATAAAAACTATGATCACTGCAGCTAGAGAAGCGTAAAAATAAAACTGAATTATTTTATCTTTTTTACCGGCCACTTTATCCCTTTTGATGTCATAATAATAAAAAGTGAAGATAGCGGCGGCGATGCCTATGGCGGTTGCGGCTTTCAGAATAAACTTAACCGTCAGTTCACCGTCCAAAAAATTATTGACAATCGCGATTAGCCAGCCCAGCATCACCACCGATGAAACTAAAATAACAAGATAAGTGAGCCATTTGCGTACGCCCGAGTCTTTGTCAAAAGCTCCGCTAAAAAGATTTTTATAAATCTGCCAAGTGGTTGCATAAAATATCGGCGCCGAAATTATTAAAGCCGATATGGCAAACTTTAACTGGTGCGGTGAAAAATCGCTGGCGCGCTGGACAATTACATCAACAATATTTTTATTGATAATCTGGAAAACAATCATTCCCGCCGCCAGCGCCGTGAATATAAGCGCTATTAAAGAAAGCATATAATAAAAAGCGAACTTGGCCGTATTGTTTTCTTGTTTTTCCATATAGTTTTTTTGTTTTATTAAACTTACTCGCCTAACTATTTATTGTATTTTAAATTATAATCCCAAAATTCGGCTTGATAAATTTTTTCAGATATACTACATTATTTAGATGCTAATTTACCTAAATTGTTCCTAAAACCCCAAAGTTAAGGAGGAAAACAATGAGTAAAAAACCGAGGGCAGTTGTTCGTGAAATTGATGGACAGATGGTATTGGATGACCCCGACGCCGTGGCCATTATTCAGGCAGTTGGAAAATACAATTGTCGAAATACATTGGAATTGAATGCCGATCGTGTTGCACATTTCAAAAATCGTATTTCGGAACGTGGTCTAACGGCCTCTGATGTGGTGATCGTGCTTCTGAATGTCGATGATGTTCATGGCGGTCCGCTCGCTGATACGTTGATGCCCGGATGCAACTGGCAGGAAATTCGTGATCGTGGAGAGGTTCCTTTCGCGCGAGGACTTGCTGGCCGAGATGGTATTCAAGAGGTGCTTAACGCCTTTGATCAAGAAGCCGGTAAGAAGTTGCAAGATATGTCAGGAGTGGCTGTTGTGGTCGTAGATCACGGAGTCGTCGAAGTATTCCCGGCCTAACCTAAACAGAAGCTCGACAAAATGGGCAACAAGGGGTAATCGATTTTGGTTACCTCTTTTTTTCTTTCCCCAAACTTTCAAAAAACCTCCCTAAAAATCACTCTTCCATCTTCGGCTTTTCTAAAACCATCGGCTCAACGGTTTTTTCGCCGGAGGTAATTTTAACGACGTCCTTGTCAATTTTGCCAAATTCTTTATAGGCGGAGTTATAATGGCTGACGGTAGTTTTTAAACTATTGCCGATCTTTTGAAGGAAGTTTTCAAAAGAAAGAATATGCTTGTTAAGCTTTTCCACATTAGCTCGAATCTGTTTGGCGCTTTCTTCAATCTGCATCGCCCGCAATCCCTGCAGAACTGTTTGCAAATACGCTAAAAAAGAAGTAGGTGAAACAATAATCACATGTTTGTCGCGAAAAGCGTATTCAATCATACTCTTCGTATCAATTTTCACCGCTCCAATCTTATTGACAAGCAAATCATAATAGATAGCCTCGGAAGGTATGAACATAAAAGCGAAATCCATCGTTCCTTCTTCCGGCTTTATGTATTTGGAAGTCTCGTCAATGCGGTTTTTCAAATCCTGCTTAAACGCTTTTTCCAACTGCTCCCTTTCTTTGTCATCTTTGGAATTTAAAATTTTTTCATAATTATCCAAGGAAAATTTTGAATCAATCGGCACTACCTTGTCTTTCACAAAAACTGCCGCGTCCACAATCGTCCCGTCTTTAAACCCGTATTGCATTCGGTAAGAATTAGGCGGCAGAACATTTTTCAAGGTTTCTTCCAAAAAATATTCCCCCAGCACGCCTCTCTGTTTGGGATTTTTCAAAATATCCTGGAGATTTTGCAATTGGGCGGAAAAGCCCACTACTTGTTTATTGGTTTCCTCCAACTTGGAAAGTTTTTCCGTGATTTCAGTAATTTGTTTAACCGACTGGCTGTGCATTCCGCGCATAAAGCGGCTGCTGCTTTCAATATTTTCCTGCGCGGCTTTGTGCGCCTCGGATAATTTACTATCCATCGCCTGCCGCAGTTCCCTGTTCTGTTCAGCCAGCGCCGACAGTCTTTCCATCATGGCCGCCATTTTTTCCTCCTTCCCGCCTTCCTTATCCCTAGAAAGAAGAATAAAAATAACATAAATTATTCCGATAATCAACAGGGTTAGTAAAATTGTTTGTATGGTCATAATTTTGCCGGACAACGAGCCAATAATGTTTCCGATAAATTTTCGTGTCGTTATAGCGACACCAACTCACGAACGCATACGAACGATACGAAAAATAATAGTGCGACACCAACTCACGAACGCATACGAACGATACGA
>Ga0164318_10004779_pt1 | contig 13062 bp, 12 predicted proteins | sample GuaBasSedimGuay9_FD_113734 | JGI IMG/M metagenome (GOLD analysis project Ga0164318, IMG submission 113734) | Subseafloor sediment microbial communities from Guaymas Basin, Gulf of California, Mexico - Guay9, Core 4571-4, 0-3 cm | ecosystem: Environmental > Aquatic > Marine > Hydrothermal vents... | reverse complement strand
CAAAGAATCTCTGCGCCTGCCTGTCGGCAGACAGGCGTCTCTGTGAATCCTCCGTGAATCTCTGTGTAACAGAAACTTGGCAAAAGTGTCCGGTAGAGAGTAGCCACAAGGAAGCAGGTCGGGTAGCAAATCCACCCCACCACTGCCAAGATATTGCAAAAATACCGGGTGACCAACTACTAACGGTTAATATGAGGAGGCACTAAATGACGGACGTTTGGGAACAATTATCACACTATCGCAAAGTAAAGACGCTGGCCGATGGATCCCGGCTTTTGCTGCGCCCATTGACCAAGGATGATAAACAAGGGCTGGTGGACCTTTTCGCCCGGGCTTATAAAGAGGATCTGGAACTCTTCCGTAGCGACGCGGGCGACCCGGCAGTGGTCGAGAGTTGGGTGGACAAGCTAAACCTCAAGCGGGTCTTTCCCCTGATAGCCATCGTGGATGACAAGATCGTGGGGGATGCCACTCTGCACTTTGGAGAGCACTACCGCCGGCATCGAGCCTGGATGCGAATATTCCTCGACCATAATTACCGGCGCCAGGGTATCGGCACACTGATGCTGCGCACCCTGATTGAAATCGCCCGGCGAGCAGGGTTGCAGCAGGTGTATGGAGAAGTCCTGACCACACAGCACCGGGCCATCAAAGCATTCGAGGACATAGGGCTGCAGTACCTGGTCACGCTGGACGATTACTTTATCACGGACAGTGGAGACACACTGGATATGAATATCATGGGGATGCAACTGGTGAACAATTCGGGAGAATTCTAGAAACCAGGTTTTTCCCAGGAGGAAGCAATGACGATTTCGGTAAAGACCGATCTCACGTTCAGGGAGGCCGTGCGGGAACGCAGTGGTGAGGATATTCACGCCTGCTTTTACTGCCAAAAGTGCACCATCGGCTGCCCGACCGCTTACGTGATGGATTACAAGCCGGCCCAGTTGCTCCGGCTGATCCAACTGGGGCAGAAAGATAAAGTATTGGGCAGTTCAGCCATCTGGATGTGCGTGAACTGCGAGACGTGCGGCACCCGCTGCCCCAACCACATCCGGCTAGCGCCGGTGATGGATACACTGCGGCTGATGGCGATAGAAGAAAAGTACACGCCGCAGCCTTCGGTCTATGCGCTGCATAAATCCTTCCTCAATAGCATCAAACTGTGGGGCCGGGTACACGAGTTAAGCCTGATTATGGAACACAAAGTCCGCTGCCTGCTGGCGGAGCCCCCGCTCGCTTTCAAGGGGTTGCTCTCCGATCTGATGCTGGGCGGAGACCTGATCTTGAAAGGCAAGATCGCCTTCCTGCCCGAGCGGATCAAGGGGTTGGCAGAGATCAAAAAGCTATATGCAGAATCCCAGCCGGAGGTGGAGCAGTGAAATACACGTATTACCCCGGATGCACAGCAAGTACCACCTCGGTTGAGTTTGGCCTCTCCACTGAGGCGGTGTGCCAGGCGCTGGGCGTCGAGTTGCTAGAGTTGGAGGACTGGAGTTGCTGCGGGGCCTCGTCGGCGCACAACCTCAACCACGAACTGTCGCTGGCACTGCCGGGACGCAACGTGGCGCTGGCTCAAGAAGCCAGGCTGGATATGCTCATCCCCTGTCCGGCCTGCTACCAGAACTCGATGTCCGCCGACAACGCGCTCCGCGAGGACGAGGATTGGCGGCACAAGATGGAAAACTTGCTCGACTTTCAGTATGTCGGGGAGGGCCGTCCGCGCCACCTGCTGGACATCATCAGCCACGACCTGGACGAGGAAACGATCAAGTCAAAGGTGGTCAAACCGCTGACGGGGCTAAAAGTGGCCTGCTACTATGGCTGCGTGCTGGTGCGCCCGCCAGAAAAGACCGGCTGGGACGACCCCGAGCACCCAACGACGATGGATCAGGTGCTGGAAGCGGTCGGAGCGGAATCGGTTGACTGGTCCTATAAAGTGGATTGCTGCGGGGCCAGCATGACGCTCTCCATCAGCGATGTGGTGACAAACCTATCGAGCAAGATCGTCGCGGGAGCCATCGAGGCCGGGGCGGATTGTATCGCCTCCGCCTGCGGCATCTGCCAGATCAATCTGGATACGCGGCAAAAAGTCCAAAAAGATGTGCCGATCTTGTACTTTACCGAACTGATGGCGCTGGCGTTCGGCCTGCCCGGCGTGGAAAAGTGGTTGAGCAAACACACGGTTGACCCACGTCCCTTGTTGCGGGAGCGAGGACTTTTGTAGGCGCGGTTTCCATACCGCGATGGAAGGCAAGAGGATATATGACCGACAACAACAACTCTCAGAGTAAAGCCATTCTGATCGTCGGAGCCGGCATCGGCGGCATGCAATCGGCGCTGTTGCTGGCCGAGGCGGGACACAAAGTCTATCTGCTGGATAGCGCGCCCGGCATCGGCGGCTCGATGCACCTGCTCGACCTGACCTTTCCCACAAATTCCTGCGGCCTGTGCCTGATGCTGCCCGGCCGGGCCGCCTACTGTCCCACCATCGAGTGCGACCTGCACCGCAACATCGAAATCCTGCCCTACGCCGAGGTGACGGGCGTAGAGGGGGAGCCGGGGAACTTTACTGTGACGGTGCGGAACAAGCCGCGCTACGTGCGCGTGGATGCATGCAACAACTGCGGCTTGTGCGCCGACGTCTGCCCGGTGGAGCGGCCCGACCGGTACGAGGGCGACCTGGCTATGGGCAAGGCTATCTACCGCCCGCCGACGCGCGCCGTCCCCTCCGCCTACGTCATTGATATGGACTATTGTACCCGCTGCGGCGCGTGCGTCACCGCCTGCCCCAGCGAGGCGATTGACCTGGAAATGGAGCAGAGCGAGTCCCAGGTCAACGTGGGGGCCATCATCCTCAGCCCCGGCTTTGAGCCTTTCGATGCCCGCATAAAAGGCGAGTACGGCTTTGGCTATTACGACAACGTGCTGACCAGCCTCCAATTCGAGCGCATGGTCAGTTATTCCGGCTCCAGCGGGGCCAGCATCACCCGCCCCTCCGATGGGAAACCGCCCCGGCGCATCGCCTTCATCCAGTGCGTCGGTTCACGCGACGACAGCATCGGGCGCGGCTATTGCTCCTCCGTCTGCTGTATGCACACGGCCAAGCAGGTGGCGGTCGCCAAGCGGCTTCGGCCCGACCTGGACGTGACTGTATTCTTTATGGACATTCGCGCTTACGGCAAGGATTTCGACGAGTATTTCGACGGGGTCGAATCACTGGACGGCGTACATTATCGGCGCAGTATGGTTTCTTCGGTGCACCAGTACCAGCAGACGCGCGATCTGCAATTGAGTTACGTGGCCGGAGACGGCAGCCTGCAAGAGGAAGACTTTGACATGCTGGTACTGGCGGTGGGCTTTGCGCCGCCAGTGAACGCCCAACAGTTGGGGCAGTCGCTGGGAATCGAATTGAACCAATACGGCTTTGGCGTCACGGACACCTTTACCCCTACCGAAAGCACGCGCCCCGGCGTCCTGGTGAGCGGTGCGTTCCGCGAGCCAAAGGACATCCCGGAAACGGTGGTCGAGGCTTCGGCGGTGGCGGCCAGCGCAGCACGTTTCGTAGGGCAAGTTGACAACCTGCCCCATCCGGCCCCTGTGGAACAAACCGACGACACAGAGTGGCCGCGCGTGGGCGTCTTTCTCTGCCACTGCCGGGGCGAGATCGGCAGCGTGATTGACCTGGAAGCGGTCGCCGCCTACGCGCGAGAATTACGGGACGTAGCACTGGTGCAGACACTGGATAACGGTTGCCTGGCGAGCGGGCTGGAGCAGATCGAGCAAGCGGTGACGGAGCAGGAGTTGAACCGGGTGGTGATCGCCGGATGCGCGGCCCGCCTCTACCAAACCGAGTTCGAGGACATGATGCGCCAGGCCGGTCTGAATCCCGGCTTTCTGGAGCGGGTCAACCTGCGCGGCGAGGTCGCCTGGGCACACTCTAACGGCCACGGCACCGGCAAGGCCAAAGAGTTGGTCGAGATGGGCGTCGCCAGCGTCAGGCTGGCGCAGCCGCGCCAAACCACGAGCCAGGAGATAGGGCAACGGGCGCTGGTCATCGGCGCGGGGCTGGCAGGGATGACCGCCGCCTTGAGCCTGGCCGAGATGGAACATCAGGTTGACCTGGTGGAGCGGGCGGCCGAGTTAGGCGGGGAACTGCGCGACACCCGCTTCACGCTGGAAGAGAAAAACCCCGGCGCGGCGCTGCGTGCGCTGATCGAGCAGGTCGAGGGGCACGAGCGCGTCCACATTTACAAGGGAGCGCAGGTCGAGGCGCTCTCCGGCATGGCCGGGCAGTACCAGACCACGCTGGCTCTCCCTGACGGGAAACAGGAGACGCTGGAACACGGCGCTATCATCATCGCCACCGGCGGGCACGAGGTCACGCCGACCGAGTACCTCTACGGCCAGGACGAGCGCGTTATCACCCAGCGCGAGTTGGAGCAAAAGCTGGGTGACGGTGTCGAGATGCCTGCGGCCGTGGTCATGATTCAATGCGTCGGTTCGCGGGAGCCGGAGCGGCCCTATTGCAGCCGCGTCTGCTGCTCGCGGGCGGTCGCCAACGCGCTCAAGATCAAGGAGCAAAACCCGCAGGCGAACGTCTTTGTCCTCTACCGCGAGATGCGCACCTATGGCTTCCGCGAGGACTATTATCGGGAAGCGCGCAGCCAGGGCGTGAACTTTTTACGCTACGAGCTGCCGGACAAGCCCCAGGTCTCGGCGGACGGGGACGGGCTAACAATCCGGCTGAAGGAACCGATCACCGGCGAACAAGTGACCCTTCACGCCGACATGCTGGCATTGAGCGTGGGGATTGAGCCGAACGACAACCGTCAGCTAGCCGATATGCTCGACTTGCCGCTAGACAAGAATGGCTTCTTCCAAGAGGAATACCCCAAGATGCGCCCGCTCGATTTCACCAAACGGGGCATATTCATGTGCGGCCTGGCCCACTCGCCCCGCTTTGCCGACGAATCAATTACGCAGGCGCAAGGGGCAGCAATGCGGGCGGCGACGCTGATGGCGCAACAGAAATTGGAAGCGCCAATCACGGTGGCGCAGGTAAACACCCGCTTGTGCTCCGCCTGCGGCCAGTGTGTCGAGGTCTGCCCCTACGGTGCGCGGGTGCTAGAGCCGGGAGCGCACTATGCCGAGGTGATCGAGGTGCTGTGCCAGGGCTGCGGCGCGTGCGTGACCGCCTGCCCCAACAAGGCCAGCAACCTGCGAGAGATCGCGGTGGAGCAGGTATACCGCATGCTGGATGTGGTGTGACACCAAGAAACAGCACAAGTAGGAGGCAGTAATGGCAGCGATGGAACGATTGCACCAATCAGTTGGAAGCGATGGGCTTGAAATACCGCCAGCGATCCTGCACCGCTACGGACTCGAACACGGAACAACAGCAATACTGGAGCTGGGCGTCAACGAAATTCGCATCCTGCCGGCCATCCTGGAACAAGAAGCGGTAGAGAACCTGGCACTGCGCTATCTGCTCACTCGGCTGGGAGATGCAGTCACCGTCAAAGCAAAAAAAGTAGACGACAACTGGCACGTATCTGTTTACGGAAGTGGGTCTGTCGAGCCGTCAGGGAAGCTGGTCTACTCGTCAACAGGAATTCTCATATCAGATCATTCTACGTCCGTGAAGGAAATGCAGCAGCGCGCGATGATGCCGGCCACAGGTAATATAGATGAAGCTGTCGGTGACACACTTTAGACAACAACAACCTTATACTTGCCTGGTTACTTGCGTCCGCATGATTCTTGCCTACGCAGGCCAAGATCACACCGAAGATGAATTGTCAAACGCATTTAACACCATTCCAATGTGGGGCACACAGCCAGAGGCAGTCATTTCAGGTTTGGAGACTTTGGGATACCACGGTCTCTGGTTTGAGAACGCTGGACTAGAGCGACTGTTTGACCTGCTCAACCACGGGTGGCCGGTGATCGTGTTCCTACGCGCTGCCGACCTGCCTCATGGACATACCGGGATTCACGCAATTGTCATCATCGGCATTGAGGGCAATGATATACTTTACCTGGATCCAACCGTCGAAAAAGAACTGCATCTGGACATTCCTCTGTTCCTAGTCGCGTGGGCCAACCTGGGCAATCAAGGCATGGTCGCGTGGATATGAGAGATAATATGAGACCAAGCAAACCAGCAGCACTGATCATTGGGGCGGGTATCGCCGGCATCCAGGCCGCGCTGGATATCGGCGACGCCGGCTACCGGGTATACCTGGTCGAGCGGGAGCCGAGCGTGGGCGGGCGAATGTCACAATTGGACAAGACATTCCCGACGCTGGATTGCGCCTCTTGCATCCTGACACCCAAGATGGTGGACGTGGGCCGTCACCCGAACGTTGAACTGATGACTTACTGCGAGGCCGTCTCTGTCGAGAAGGAAGGCGACACATTTCGCGTGCGGGTGCGCAAAAAGCCGCGCTATGTGGACGTGGAGAAATGCACCGGTTGCGGCGAGTGCGCGGCAGCATGCCGCATGAAAGGGCGCGTAGTGAGCGATTTCGACGAGGGCATCGCCAAGCGATCGGCTATCTATGTGCCGTTTCCCCAGGCAGTGCCGCTCAAATACACAATTGATCCCCAGGCCTGCCTCATGTTGACACGAGGCCGGTGTGGCAAAGGGCCATTGTGCCAGGAAGCATGTACAGCTAATGCAATTGATTTCGAGCAGCAGGAAGAGTTTGTAGACCTGGATGTGGCCGCCGTCATCGTCGCCACCGGCTACGACCTGATTGACCCGCACACCAAGCCCGAGTTCGGTTACGGCGTCTACCCAGAGGTGATGACCGGCCTCGAGTTCGAGCGCCTCTCATCCTCCTCCGGCCCCACGCTGGGCAAAATCAACATCAACGGCAAGGAGCCACAAGACGTGGTGTTCATCCAGTGCGTCGGCTCCCGCGACCCGCACACCGGCGTGCCCTACTGCTCCCGTTTCTGCTGTATGTACACGGCCAAACACGCCCACCTGGTGCGAGACAAGGTTCCCAATGCCAACATCACGATATTTTACATGGACGTGCGGGCCTTTGGCAAAGGATACGAAGAGTTCTACGACCGGGTCAAGCACGAGCGGGTGATCTACCGGCGCGGCGAACCTTCGGAGATCTACCGGCGCAACGGCAAATTGGTCGTGCTGGCCGAGGATACACTGCTGGGGCAGCCCATTGAGGTCGAGGCCGATTTGGTGGTACTGGCGACGGCGGCCATACCCCGAACCGACGCGGCGGAGACTGCCGCACTGGTGGGGTTGGAAATGTCGCCGGACGGATTCTTCCAAGAGATGCACCCCAAGCTCCGCCCGATAGATACGCCGGTGGATGGCGTCTTTATGGCGGGCTGTTGCCAGGGACCCAAGGACATCCCCGACACAGTCGGCCAGGCAAAAGCAGCGGCGTCATCGGCGATGATCGCGCTGGCACGGCGAGAGAGAGAAATACTCGATAACCAATGACAGATGACCAAAAGTGGCAAAGATCAGGTGGATTCGAAATTTGGGAACGCTGCGTCAAGCGGGCAAATCCATCAATCCGCAATCACCAAATCTAAAATCCTGGGAGGATGGCATTGAAGACACAGGCGATGACCGAGCAACTAGAACTCTTTGGCTGCATCCAATGCGGCAAATGTACTGGTGGCTGCCCGGTGGCGCGCAAGACGGTGCTGAACATCCGCAGCCTGATTTATAATATGCTGGTGGAGCCGGAACTGGACGTGAACGCGCACGAGGAGCTGTGGGACTGCACCACCTGCTTCACCTGCGTCGAGCGTTGTCCCAAGGACGTCAAGCCGGCGGAACTGATCATTAGCCTGCGGGGTCAATTAGTGGAAAGCGGGCGCGTCCCGGAGACAATTGGCACGGCGCTGATGGGCATCTTTCGCCAGGGGAACCCCAACGGCATGGCGCGGGAAGACCGGACAGCCTGGGCCGAGGAGCTAGAGATCAAACGTGCCCAGGAAGGATGCGAGTTGCTTTACTATGTCGGTTGCACCGCCTCCTACGACCTGCGGGTACAACCGGTCGCGCGGGCGCTGGTCAGGGCATTTAACCAGGCCGGGTTGGACTTTGGTACGCTGGGCAGCGAGGAGAGTTGCAGCGGCAATGAAGTACGCCGCATGGGTGAGGCGGGGTTGTTCGAGATGTTGGTCGAGGAAAACGGAGAGTTGATCCGCAGCATAGGCGCGAGCCGGCTGGTGACCACCTCCCCCCACAGCTTTAACACATTCAAGAACGAATACGGCCTGGATGGGATCGAGGTAATGCACTATACCCAACTCATCACCGAGTTGATCGAGCAGGGTCGGCTAAAGTTACCCAACGAGGTCAACAAAAAAGTCACCTACCACGATCCCTGCTTCCTGGGCAAGCAGAATCACATCTTTGACGAGCCGCGCTTTATCATCCAATCCATCCCCGGCATCGAGTTGGTCGAGATGGACCGCAACCGCGAGCGCAGCCTGTGTTGCGAGGGGGGCGGCGGGCGCATGTGGGCCGAGGGAACCAACATCGAGGAACGACTGGCCTTCCAGCGAGTACACGAGGCGGCCGAGACGGGGGCCGAGGTTCTGGCCGTGGCCTGTCCCTTCTGCCTGCTGACGCTGGAGGACGCGGTCAAGGTACAGGGGTTGGACGAGCAGTTGCAGGTGATGGACATCATGGAGTTGGTCAACCTGGCTCTGGGTGAGGAATAGGATGGAACCAAAGCCCCGCATCGGTGTATACATCTGTCACTGCGGCACAAACATCGCTGCCAATGTGGACGTAAAGCAGGTAGCAGAGTTCGCGGCGACTTTGCCGGGCGTCGTCGTGGCCCGCGACTATCTCTATATGTGCTCCGACCCTGGTCAGGGGTTGATTCAGCGGGATATTGAAGAGCAAGGGCTAACCCGCGTAGTAGTGGCTTCCTGCTCGCCCCGCATGCACGAGCCTACCTTCCGCACAGCGGCGCAGCAGAAAGGCCTAAACCCATACCTGGTGGAGATGGCAAACATCCGCGAGCAATGCTCGTGGGTGCACACCGACCGGGAAAAAGCGACGGAAAAAGCAAAATGGCTGGTCGCCTCAGTGATAGCCAAAGCTGCCCTGTTGGGACCGCTGGAAGAGCGGGAAGTCGGGGTAACACCGAGAGCGGTCGTCATCGGCGGAGGTGTCGCCGGCATGGCCGCCGCGCTTGACGTGGCCGACGCCGGCTTCCCGACCTACCTGGTGGAGAAGAACGATCACCTGGGCGGGCGCGTGGCGGAACTTGACCGCACCTTTCCTACTCTGGAATCGGTGCCGGAACTGTTAGAGCCGCTGATTGAGCGCGTCCAATCTCATCCCAACATCACCGTCCTGCTAAACTCACAGGTGACCGGAGTGGAAGGGTATGTGGGGAATTTTGAGGTCACAGTGGAGAGTAGGCAAGGAGAGGAAAACTTGTCTACGCCAAGTGTAGGGGCAATAATCATCGCCACTGGCTATGATGTCTTTGACCCACACCGCAAGCCCGAGTTGGGCTACGGGCAATACCCTAACGTCATCACGTCGTTAGAGATGGAACGACGACTGGCTACAAAAGACCTGACAGGTTTCGGAAAACCTATCAGGTCTGTGGCCTTTATCCAGTGCGTCGGTTCGCGGGACGCGCAGATAGGCCACCCCTATTGCTCGCGGGTCTGTTGCATGTACACCGCCAAGCAATCGCACCAGGTGAAGGAACTATTGCCCGAGGCCGACGTGACCGTCTTTTACATAGACGTGCGCACATTTGGCAAAGGAGCCGAAGAATTCTACGACGAGGCACGGGCCACGGGAGTGCTCTACCGGCGCGGCAACATCTCCGAGATCATCCGCCACGATGGTCGGGTGGCATTGATAGGAGAAGATACACTGCTGGGCCAGCCATTTGACTTTGAGGCGGACCTGGTGGTGCTGGCAGTAGGGATGGAGGCCCGCTCCGACGCCGACGAACTTTCCACCATGCTCAAGCTGCCGCGCTCGGCCGACGGCTTTTTCCTGGAGATACACCCCAAGTTGCGGCCGGTGGATACGGCAGTGGACGGCGTCTTTCTGGCCGGTTGCTGCCAGGGGCCAAAGGACATCCCCGACACCGTCGCCCAGGCAAAAGCGGCCGCATCTTCCGCGCTCATCCCTCTCCTACGGGGCACAGTGCCGGTGATTTCGGAGACGGCGGTGGTGGACACCGACTTGTGCGCCGGGTGCGGGATGTGCGTAGACGTGTGTCCCTTTGGCTCAGCGGCCCTCGACCCGCTGTGGAACGTCTCGCGGATCAACGCGGTGCTGTGTAAGGGATGCGGGGCCTGCGCCACCGCCTGCCCCTCCAAGGCAATCCAGTTGCACCACTTTACCCCGGAACAAATTTTGGCGCAGGTGGATGCGCTGGTGGGGTAGCAAACTACAAGTTACGGCAGAAGGAGATGCTGATATGACTATACGAGTGTTTACTGCGGTTCTTCACAAAGAGGACGATCTGTACGTCGCAGAGTGTCCCGAAGTTGGAACGGTCAGCCAGGGATATACTATTGAAGAAGCTGTCGCCAATCTAAAAGAGGCAACAGAACTCTATCTGGAAGAGTTCCTTCTACCTCAAGTTGCCAGACCCTTGTTGACCACTTTTGAGGCGGTCGTAAGCGGAGCGGCGTATGCAAGTTGCGTAGAGTGTCAGGCAAAGAGGCCATCCGCGCCCTGGAACAGTTGGGCTTTGAATAGGTGCGGCAGCGCGGTAGCCACATCGTACTCAAGAAACAAACATCAGGAGGCGCTGTTGGATGCGTCGTCCCTCTGCACCGCGAACTGGCGGTTGGTACATTGCGGGGTATTTTGAGACAGGCCAGAGTGACGCCAGACGAGTTTATGAAGAAATTATAGTTTTTGGGAGTTTGCGTGGGTGACGCATTGGATTCCCCAACTTGTTCGAGTTCTTCGCGCCACACCCACAACAAGTTGGGGAGTCCAACACCTCAACTGCAACAATGTTATACCGAGTTAGCTTAATCTGTCAAGGGGGCAATATGGCTGAAAACAATTTCGAACCAAAAATCGTCGCCTTTCTGTGCAACTGGTGTACGTACACTGGGGCCGACCTGGCGGGCACGTCGCGCCTGCAATATCCGCCCAACGTGCGCATCATCCGCTTGATGTGCTCCGGCTCGGTGGATCCAACATACGTGCTCAAGCCGCTGCTGGATGGAGCCGATGGTGTACTCATTGGCGGCTGTCACCCCAACGACTGTCACTACCAATCGGGCAACTACAAGGCCCGGCGGCGCATCATCGCGCTGAGAGAGATTCTCAAGCACGCCGGCCTCGACGAAGAACGGGTCTGGCTGCGCTGGATCAGTGCCAGCGAGGGCGGCCGCTTTGCCGAGACGGTCACCAAGATGACCGCTTTTCTCAAGGAAAAAGGGCCTAACCCAATGCGGCGAAAGTGGGCAGTGTAATTCCTGGAAGGAGATACAATGAAAACTAGTATACCTGTTGAGAATAACGACACACTGGCCGCCGTGCGCGGGTTCCTCAAGCAGTTGCTGGAAGCCGAGGTGGTGGACGCGCTGCTGCTGCCGATGGAGACCCCCGCTGGCACAATCACACCTGCGCTGGTGAGCGACCCCGCTCTGCTGGATGCGGCCAACCCGCTGGCCCCGGTGATGGGGCTGAACGCAGCGCGAGTGGTGAGCAACGTCTCCGTCCGCGAGCCGCGCGGCAAGATCGGCGCGGTGCTGCGCCCGTGCGAACTGCGGGCGCTGGTGGAACTGATCAAGCTCAAGCAAGCCAGCCTGGACGATCTGGTGACCATCGGCGTGGACTGCCTGGGAACCTACGATGTACCGGTCTACACAGAACTGGACGTGGATATGCAAGCCTACCTGGCAGCGGCCCAGAGCGGCGACCTGTCCCCGCAGGAAGGGTACAACTTCCGTGATGGCTGCCAGATGTGCGAAAAGCCCCAGGTCGAGAGCGCCGACATCACGCTGGAACTGTTCGGCGCGGACTTGGCCGCCGGCATCCCGGTCACCCTGCCCGATGACGTAGGGGCAAGGCTCGCCCTCGCCCCAGTGGAGGGGGATGGGCAACGAACTGAGGTGATAGAGAAAATCATTGCCAATCGCACCCAGGTGCGCGACGAGCGCTTTGCCGAGATCCGCCAGCGGTTGGATACAGAGAGCATCGAAGGCGTATTCGCCGCCTGTATCCGCTGCCACAACTGCATGACGGTCTGCCCCATCTGCTATTGCAAGACCTGCCTCTTCAAGAGCCCCATATTTGACCACGAGCCAGCCCAGTATATGAACTGGGCCAATCGCAAAGGGGCCTACCGGCTGCCGGCCGATACAATGATGTTCCACCTGACCCGTCTCAACCACATGGTACTCTCCTGCGTCGGCTGTGGCATGTGCACCAGCGCGTGCCCAACCGAACTGCCCGTGGGACAAGTTTTCCGCGCCATCGGGCAAGAGGTACAGGCAGTGTTCGAGTACGTACCCGGCAGAGACGTCGAGGAACCGCTGCCGCTCGTCACCTTCCACGAGGATGAGTGGATGGAAGTAGGAGAGGAGTAAAAACCATGGAAGAACAAAATGACCTGATTCCCGTTTACATCATGGGGAAACAATACATGGTACCACCAACGCTGACGATCATGAAAGCGATGGAATATGCGGGCTACCAACTCATCCGCGGTGTGGGCTGCCGGGGAGGGTTCTGTGGAGCGTGCGGCACGGCCTACCGTATTCTGGGCGACCCCAAGCTCTACTTTGGCCTGGCCTGCCAGACCGTGGTGCAACCGGGCATGTATCTGGCTCAGATTCCCTTCTTCCCGGCTCCGCGCGCTACATACGACATCACCCAATTGGAACCTACGGCAACCACGCTCTTTAGCCTCTACCCGGAAGTGCTACGCTGCCTGGGCTGCGGGGCCTGCACCAAAGCCTGCCCTCAGGATATTGACGTGCGCGCCTACATGGCGGCCGGGATGCGGGGCGACATCGCTGCACTGGCCGACATCTCGTTCGACTGTATCATGTGCGGGT
>Ga0164318_10004778_pt1 | contig 13063 bp, 9 predicted proteins | sample GuaBasSedimGuay9_FD_113734 | JGI IMG/M metagenome (GOLD analysis project Ga0164318, IMG submission 113734) | Subseafloor sediment microbial communities from Guaymas Basin, Gulf of California, Mexico - Guay9, Core 4571-4, 0-3 cm | ecosystem: Environmental > Aquatic > Marine > Hydrothermal vents >... | reverse complement strand
GTGTGGTGTAAGATCAGGCGACCAGCCAGAGCGCTCTTTTTTGCCCGCTGGGGCCGGTCTCCCGACCGCGCCCAACTCATTTGAAACGGGTGCGTTTCATTTCAGTTGGAAAGTGGGCAGCCCTCCCGCAGGTTGCCATTTTCGATACCAAAACACTCGGTTTTTGAAGGCAAATCCGCGCATAAAGCGACTTTGAGTTCAACCTGCGGGAGGGTCTCCAACTCAGTTGAAACACATCGAACTGTTTTAGACATTCCACGCAGGCAAAAGGACTTAAACTGCCTTGTCGGGTGTCAGGTGCCTCGAAGCCAGGCTCTCTGTGAAGCAGATCATGATAGGTAGATTTCGCCGTATGACAGGGGCTCTCTTCAACGGCTGAGGTTGCCGTTCTATCGCGAGGCCACTGCAGTGTTGTGTTCCCCGCCGTAGTGTCAGCATTTTAGCAGAGGAGGGGGTTCTTGGCAACTGAATTTCCTGGGAGCAAGCTTAAAACACAGCCCTTTTTAAGATAACGAAGGGAAGTGCGCTGCAGTGGGGCGTTGCCCTCATATATGGGGGTGAAATGCAGCCCTCCCCCCGTATCTATGGGTATTTGGTATTTGTAGAGGCGTTAGAGCAGGACGGAGATAAAAAGTAGCGAGGTTAGAATTGGCTAACTGTGGCAAATTGCTAGTTAATGAGGATTTGTGTCAAGATCGCTACTGAGGAATGGCTGGGCTTCGGTCGGAGACCTCGCCCAACGGCTGTGGAGATCTCGCCCAACGAGGGGGAAGGGGGAGACCCTTTGGTTCGGCCAGGTCTCTGACCGTGGCCGGAAATGGGTAGCCGAGAGCATTGCCTTCGGCTACCCTGAAAGACCGGTCCGGGGGCTTCGGTCGGAGATCTCACTTCAAGCCAGCACCGGTTGTACTTGAGAAGGAGGTAACTCGGGAGATGGTTCGTCTGCATCTTGTTTGCGGAGCACGATGGTGGTCGTATCCTCGGCATCATCGCGATTGGCGTCAATCCATACTGTGTCTCCGTCTCCAAACTGCCCGGATAAAATTGCATCTGAAAGGGGATCCTCGACACGGTGCTGGATCACTCGCCGGAGTGGCCGAGCGCCGTATTCCTCGCTGTATCCTTCTTTGATTAGCAGATCGGTGGCTTGTGTGCTGATTTCCAGTGTTATATGGTGCTCGGCCAGGCGTTGGCGCACTTTGCTCAACTCGAGTTGTACGATCTGTGCCAGGTCATCCCGATTGAGGGCTCGAAATACGATCACGTTATCCACTCGGTTGATGAACTCTGGCCGGAAGAGCCGTTTCAGTTCGTCCATCAACTTCTTGCGCATTTGCTCGTATCTCTGAGAGCGTTGGGTTGCTTCATTGCCCTGGTCGGCGTTGAAAGGGATGCCGAAGCCCAGGGTGGATTCTCGACGGATCAAATCTGCCCCAATGTTCGAGGTCATGATGATGATCGTGTTGCGGAAGTCTACCTCACGTCCACGGGCGTCGGATAGGCGCCCCTCTTCCATAATCTGGAGCAGCATGTTAAAGGCTTCGGGATGGGCTTTCTCGATTTCGTCGAAGACGACAATCGAGTATGGCCGACGGCGGATGGCTTCGGTCAGTTGTCCGGCGTCGTCGTAACCGATGTAGCCGGGAGGTGCTCCAACCAGGCGGGCCACGGTATGGCGCTCCATGAATTCCGACATATCCAGTTGTAGGAGGGCGTCTTCACTGCCAAACATAAACTCGGCCAATGCTTTGGCCAGTTCGGTTTTTCCTACACCTGTTGGGCCCAGGAAGATGAAGGAGCCAATGGGCCGGCGGGGGTCTTTCAGCCCGGCCCGTGCGCGTCGCACGGCGCGGGCCACGGCGCTGACGGCTTCGTCCTGTCCCACGATACGGCGGTGAATTTCTTTTTCCATTCGGAGTAGTCGTTTGGTTTCATCATCCTGCAATTGGGTGAGCGGGATGCCTGTCCACATCGAGACCAACTCGGCCACGTCTTCCGAGCGCACTTCCAAATTGTCCTGGTCCCACTGATCACGCAATGTCTCCAATTGAGATTGGAGTTCGGTTTCCTGGATGCGTAGTGTAGCGACGTCGTGCAGCCGTTTCTCGGCCATCGCTGTTTCCCGTTCTTGTTGTACAGACTTTAGGCGGGCGAACAGTTCCCGTAAGCTTTGTGCGTGAGGGCTTTTGTACATCCGTACCCGTGAGGCGCTCTCGTCGATCACATCAATTGCTTTGTCGGGCAAGTAACGGTCGGAAATATAGCGAGCGGATAGGTGTGCTGCGGCTTCCAGGGCTTCGTCGGTAATGCGCAGTTTGTGGTGCTGTTCATACGCCGACCGGATGCCTCGGAGAATTTCGATGGTTTCTTCAACGGTGGGTTCTTCCACGAGCACCGGTTGGAAGCGGCGCTCCAAGGCGGCGTCCGATTCGATGTGCTTGCGGTATTCCTCCATCGTCGTGGCCCCAATACATTGGAGGTTCCCCCGTGCCAGGGCCGGTTTGAGTATGTTGGCGGCATCTACCGATGAGCCGGCAGAACCGGCTCCCACCAGCATGTGGACTTCATCAATAAAGAGGATACTGTTGCTGTTTTGGAGTTCTTTGATGACTTTCTTGAGGCGTTCCTCGAATTGTCCCCGGTACATTGTCCCGGCGACCAGGGAGCCGACATCCAGTTGAAGCACGCGCTTGTCGGAAAGTTGCCCTGGTGTTGCTCCACTGACGATCCGTTGAGCCAATCCCTCGACGATTGCCGTCTTTCCAACCCCCGGTTCACCGATCAGGGCTGGATTGTTCTTGGTTCGCCGGGCCAGGATTTGGATCACACGTTCAATCTCTTTCTCCCTCCCGATGACCGGGTCCAACTTGTGTTGTCTGGCCAGTGCGGTCAGATCTATAGCCAACTGATCCACGACCGGTGTTTTCGTCCGGCGAGGCGTTTGACGAGGTGCTTCGGTTGCTTGTTGAGTAGAGACCGGTTGTCGTTGGAGGATGTCGTGCGTCACTCGTCGAATCTGCTTGCCGGTGATGCCCAGGTGATTGAGGACTTCCAAGGCAGTCCCTTCGCCCTGCCGGACCAGGGCCAGGAGAATGTGATGGGTATCTATTTGTGGGTCTCCCTGTCGCTTGGCTTCTTCACTGGCCAGTTCCAGCACTCGCTGTGTACGGGGAGTCAGGCCAATCTGCGCATTGAGGAGGATGGAACGGCGGCGGATCGTGCTCAGACGCTCAACCCATTGTTGTACATCGCCAGATTGGACTCCTAGGCCCCGTAGGACCCGGCTGGCTATTCCTTGTTCTTCTCTCAACAGGCCCAATAGAATGTGCTCAGTGCCTATTTGAGCGTGATTCATACGTTCAGCCTCTTCTTGGGCCAATTTGAGTACCCTGCGGGATGCACTGGTGAAAAATCGCATTAGCTTGTCCACAATTCTTTGATCCTCCCTACCCCGTCGCTGAACGCAGTGCTGTCTTGCTGTTTAAATGTTTGCCCGAAAAGCAAACAACTAAGCGTCTACTGAGAAGATACATCCGTTTCACGTGTCTGACGTTCTGACGTATTGGTCGCTACCGTTGCCAGGGTGGTATCCGGCGGCGATTGTTCTTGCGCCAGCATCATCTGCCAATCTTGATCCAGGTACTGGCCCTGGGCGACCTGTTTGAGGCTCAAAGCGATCCGCCGACGGGCGGCATCCACCCCAATTACTCGCAAAGTGACGATTTGATGTAGTTGGACCACGTCGCGGGGGGAGACGACGGGGGCATCGTCCAACTCGGAAATGTGAATCAGGCCCTCGATGGCCTCGTCGCCAACGATGCGGGCGAATGCCCCCCACTTGGTCAGACGAATGATCTCCCCTTCCACTAACTGGCCTTCCTGATATCGCTCCTCGATAGTTTCCCACGGGTCAGGTTCCAGTTGTTTAAGGCTCAGGGCGATTCGTTTTCGCTCTTTGTCCACGTTCAATATATATACTCTGACTTCCTGGCCGACTTGCACGACTTCCTGAGGATGAGAAATCCGCTGCCATGACATTTCAGAAAGGTGGACTAGTCCATCTATCCCACCGATGTCTACGAAGGCCCCAAAATTGGCCAGGTTGGTCACCGTGCCGGTGCAAATGTCTCCGGCAGTTAGTTTTTCTAAGAGATTCGCTTGCATTTTGCGCCGTAATTCCTGATGAGCAGCGCGTTCGGAGAGTATCAGCCGGTTGCGATCCTGATCCACCTCGATGACTTTCAATGGAATGGTGGTGTTGACCAGAGAAGACCAGCGAGCGCCACTTTCGTTCGCTTCCCTGGAGGGACTGCTTGTGTTACGGCGGGTGTTCAACTGAGATCCTGGTACGAATCCACGTAGTCGTCCCATCTGGACGATGACTCCACCTTTGTTGTATCCGGTGACCAGACACTCGATCACTTGCTGTTCCTGGAGCAATCGTCGGGCCTTTTCCCAATCTTGTGCTGCCTGGGCACGGGAGAGAGAGAGTTCGATATCGTTGATTTCCTCATCCACGCGGACTACGTATACGAGAATCTCGTCCCCTTCCTGAAGTGTCTCTCGCTCTTGTGGGGAGAGTCGCGCTAGGTCGTGTTCTGGAACGATCCCTTCACACTTTGCGCCGACATCTACGATGATGCCATTGGGAGAAACGCGCACGATTACCCCGCGTGTGATTGTCCCTCGTTCTAAGTGATGGCAGTCAAGATAGTTTTCCAAAAGCATCGCCATCGGGTTGTCCTGGCTTTCCATAGCGGATTCCTTCAGTGAAAGTGGATCACCTGTCATGATCTGCTCCGTTATGTTGAGTTGAAATCTACCGGAATGCTGTACAGGGCAACCGGTTCTAATCGCTCAAGATCTAGCGTTGAAGATAGTTCAATTATAGACGGTTTGGCGATAATCGCAAGCCTTCATATCCGATATAAGGTGGCTGTCACTGCAGTGGACAACGCTCGTGCCTCAGGCGTGTGTCGCGCGGATGACTAAGGTGTCGGTCAGCGGGTCAGCGTTTGCAACACGATGGTCGTCAATGGCCCTCATCGCCGCTCCCACGCGACCGGCGTTCCATCCGGGTGAGAATTTCTCGCTCGTATCCCTGTCCCTTGGGATGGAACCAGCCGCCCTCTACCCCTTCTGGCAGGTATTGTTGTTCCACCCAGCCTTTGGGGTAGTCGTGGGGGGAGTGGTATGCTTCGTGTTCTCCCAACGTGCGTCGGTAGTGATCGCGCAGCGGCCCGTGGAAGCGGTCGCTCTTGTCCCGTAGATGGAGGGGAACCGGGCCAGCACCGTGGGTTTCGACCTCTGCCCGCGCCTGCCAGTAGGCGCCCACTGCGTTCGACTTGGGGGCTGTGGCCAGGTACAGGGTGGCCATTGCCAGGTGGTACTGACCTTCCGGCATGCCGACACATTCGAAGGCCTGGGCGCACCCATTGACCACTACGATGGCGTTGGGATCGGCCAGGCCGATATCTTCGGCAGCCAGGATGTAGAGCCGACGCAGGATGAAACGCGGGTCCTCTCCCGCGATGACCATTTTGGCCAGCCAGTATAGGGCGGCGTCTGGGTCACTGCCCCGCACGGATTTGATGAAGGCGGAGATCGTGTCGTAATGCTCGTCGCCGCGACGGTCATACTGCAAGGCCCGCTGTTGGATCGAGTCTTCCGCCACACCGAGGGTGATATGAATGTGTCCCTCGGTATCCGGCGGGGTGCTTTCTACTGCCAGCTCCAGTGCGTTGAGGGCCGAACGCGCATCTCCCCCGGCGATACGTACCCAGTGGGCCAGCGCGTCGGCATCTACCTCGACGGCACGCTTCCCGTACCCCCGTACAGGGTCCTGGATAGCCCGTCGCAGCAATGTCATCATCGCCTGCTCAGAAAGCGGGTAGAATTGGAATACCCGGGAACGGGAGACCAGCGGGGCGATGACTTGAAAGTACGGGTTTTCCGTCGTTGCGCCAATCAGTACCACGGTTCCTTCTTCAACATGGGGGAGGAGAGCATCCTGTTGGGCGCGGTTCCAGCGATGGATCTCGTCCACGAGCAGGATAGTGCGCTTTCCATACATCCCTCGCCGGGCGCGGGCCTCTTCGATCACCCGGCGGAGATCGGCAACGCCGGCCAACACGGCGCTGATCGTTTCGAAGTGATTGGCGGTGGTGTGGGCGATGATGGTCGCCAACGTGGTCTTGCCGGTGCCGGGTGGCCCCCAGAAGATCAGCGAAGAGAACAATCGGTCAGTCTCGATAGCCCGTCGCAACAACTTGCCCGGTCCAACGATGTGTTCTTGGCCCACAAACTCGTCCAGCGTCCGAGGACGCATGCGCGCCGCCAGGGGGGCTTCTCGCTCTATTTGAGTTTTCCGACTGTGTTCGAACAAGTCCATATTCGTTTCGATTGGTGAGTGATGGCTTGGGTGTCAGGATAAGTGCAGGATAGGCTCCTATTTCATCAGAAAGCCAATGCCTGGTTTGGCTTGCTTACTGCATGAAGAATGTGTAGGATTCTACCAAGTCGAGGGTCAATGAGGCTACGGTTTGGGGCATAAGGCCGATGCCCAGGCAGACCAGAATGACTGTGGCCAGTACAACCACTGTCCATCCCTTCTCGGCAGAGGGAATGGGGAGTACTCGTCGGTTGAGGGGTGACCGGGGACGATCCAGCAAAACCCAGATCATACGCCAGAAACCGGACATCACGGCCAGACTGGCCCCCAGCAAGACCAACACGAGGCCGATGTGGGTTGGGACGAGGGCGCGGTAGAGTGCCCACCGCCATGCGAAACCAGCGCTAACGGGGAAGCCCACGATGGAGAGACTGCCCATCACCAGTGCAGCTACGCTCCATAGCACACGCCATCCTACACTCCGTAGAGACTGTTGGCGATCGTTGCCGGCATTGCTGGTCTGTATTCCACTCAATCCTGAAGCCAGGGGAATCAGACTGAACGGGCGTATCAACATAGAGAGAAAGATCAACATCACGCCGACTTTGCTATTCAGCCCCAAAGCGATCAACATTGCGCCATTGTCCACCAACACGGCATATCCGATCAACAATCCTAATCGGCGTTGAGCGGTTGCCAAAAGCCCACCAGCGATTATCATGATCAAACCGGCCGTGATGATCACGGATCCGGCCTCGGTCTGCTGGAACATTTGGGGATACTTTTCCAGGAAATCAAGCAGCAAAAACCAGATGGCGTCGTTGTTAACGGTAAGGATGAAGACCCCGGCCAGCGGCAGGCTGTCGCCGATGACAGACAGGATCCATGTATGGAATGGCACAACCCCCAGCAGCAAGGCAAAGGAAAGGATCGTCAATATGCCGGCCGTGCTGAGTAGACTGGTATCGTCCGGTGTGAAGACGTACCGCTCCAACAGCCATTGACTCACCAGCAGGCCTGGTAGCGCCAGAGTCGCAAACGTGAGATAGCGCAGGCTCCCACGTGTGGAGTGGGTGTTTTCGGATTGGAGGGCGAAGACGGAAAGGGCGGCGGCGATCTCGATGAAGAGAGCTGCATAGACAACTGGTCGAATCAGTAAAGCGCCGGTCAACAGGCTGAGCAGCCCCAGCCCGATTGGAAACAACAACGAGCGAGGTGACATACGCCAGGCCACCAAAAAGATGCCTGCCGCTGTAAAGAACAGCATCGCGATGGCGATGCGGTCGGAAGGTTCCACGGTCAACTCCCGACCGAGAATCGTGACCGTCTCTCCCATCGCAATGGTGATGGGTCGTCGGCCCCATAAGCGAATCGGCTGGTCTAGCGGCAGTGTGATCACTGCCATTCCAAGTAAAAAAGCCCCTCCGGTGGCGACCAAGGCGGAAAGGGTTTCCCATCGTAGCAGGATGTAGACTACACCGGCCAACGCGAGGGGCAAAAGCAGTAACAACAACGATCCGGCGATCACGACAGCGACTCCTGTCCTTCTACCATTCCACTGATCGTCTTTGTGTCCGACGATGTCGGGGAAGATGGTGTCGCGGAGGCCATTGTGGCTGCCTGGGCGGCCCGCAAGTACGTTACAGACAGCGCGATCATAAAACTCACCGCTTCTAACAATCCGGCCACAGCCAGGCTAGGCTCCAGTGCCACATAAAAGAGATCAAATGCTGTCAGGAATGTCAACAGGCCGAATCCGACCGGCACCGGCTCTTCGTTCATTCCCATCATCAAGATGCCCAGGCTGGCCATCAAGTAGCAGGCCAGCGAAATATCCTCTGGAATTTCCGGTAGCGGTATACGCGCGGCGGCGGTGTACGCCACGACGCTCACCAAAAGCCCGGCTAGCAGGTAGAAGAAAGTCCGTGCGGACATAATCCAACGTCGCCAACGGCTGGATTCGAGCGGCGGTGTAGGGATCAGGGAAGAGACCCGTCGTTCGGTCAGATAGAACACCATGCAGACTATCCAACCGACCAGCCCCTTGATTACGGCCATCTCCAGGCGGATCAATCGGGTCATCAGCAGGACAACAAAGAAGTATTGAGCAGCCAAGGCGATGATATTCAATCGCCATTCCTGACTAATGAGCAAGATGCTGGCGGTGATGAATATGCCGGCCACTGCCGGCATTGCTGCCAGGAACGACAGACGGGTCAAAAAATCCAGAGTCGGCATTACATTTCCCTCCAAATCATCACGATCAGGAGGAACACCAGGAACGACCAGAGCAGGTCTCCCCTCCCGCTAACCAGCTCATCCACCGGACCAAGGAAAGAACTCCCGCGTCCCAATGCGCTTACTAGTCGCTCGTACAACCAATCCAATCGTAGGAGGTTGTGTAAGGCCTTGGCCAGACGGCCTGATCGGTCGCGTATGGGTGTGTCCCACCAGGCTACACCGCCTCCGAGAACCAGCGAGACCAGCCATATTCCCCAGCCAATCAGGCCTGGTTGAGCCAGTAATGTCATCAGGGTGGGGGTGGTCTCCGCTCCGATCAACAGTGGTGGGTAGAGACCAGCCAGCAGTGAAAGCAGGGCCGGGACTGCCACACCGATAGTCCAGTTGTCGGCGACCGATACGATGGATACGATGAATGTCCATACACGCCGCCAACGAGTGGGAGAATCAGTCTCTTCGAGATATTCACGTTCAGTGGTCGCGACCGGATGAGTGTGTGGGGGCGTCGAAGGGGCCGATTGACTCGAAGGGGATTCGCCGTTTGTGGAGGGTCCGGTGGATGGACTCCCCTGTGGGGTCAACATCCATCGAACCAATGCCGGCACGAGCCAGAAATTCCCCGCCACGATTCCTCCCAGAATAATGCTGTGCCCGTCCAGCGAAGATGGGGATTGCCTCCAACTCGCCATCAGCGAAGCCATGGAGACGAACCCCAGCGTGAGCGGAGTACCCAACAGTGTTGCCGCTCCCGCCAGTTGAAAGGCCGGGCGAAATCGTCGTTCCTTGAGCGTGATGAACCACTTTGCCCATGTTCGCGGGAGTTGGGCCGGCCCACCCAGGTAGAGTGCCGCCATACCCAATGCCCATGCTGCGCCCCCTGACGCGATGGTCGCGAGAGTGTGAGTATTGGAGAGCGCGGCTCCCAGCCACGTGATCCCTGTCGTGCTCATAGTGATCCAGGGCCATGCGCCCCGTGGCGACTGGGCCGACCAGGCTAGAAATCCCCCGATGATGATTGTCAAAGCGGCCATGGTGACCCCAATTGCCCCGCCGGGGAACGGCCCCCCTGCCCCCTGGATACCGACCAGTCGGGATAAAAGCCCCCATCCCAGTAGCGGAGTCATAAAAAGTGGCAGCGATAAAGGTTCTTCTAGAGCGATATCTTCCGGTGTCGAGAGATGAAATGGGTATCCCTGAAGGCGGATCAATGCAGCGATTGACCAGATAGCCCATTGCTGATCTGTGGGGGTCATCAAAGACCACAATGTGCTGCTGGCCGTTTCCTGCAAGAAAATTTCACCAATCCAGAGCAGCAGAGTGGCGAGTGTTCCCCATATCCATCCTATGAGCGCCCTACGCACGGTGCCGCCGGCTGTGAGACAGCCGATCATTCGCAAGAGATCGTAGGCTGCCCAACTCAGGATCAGAGTCAACACGTTGGCTGACCATAATGCTGCAGCGGAGATGGTGGTCATTGCCAATACGGTGATCATCCACCGAGAGTGTTGGGCATTGGCCCGGCGCAGATGGGTGAAGAAGGTGCAGACCATTACGATGGTCATTGCCAATACCAGGGGGTGTATATCGGTGTCGAAGCGTAGTTCCACGGTAGCCCCAAACAAAAGGGAAGGTTGCCAAAGCGAAGGAACCACGATCTCCGGTATAGCCCACCGCAGAGGTATGATCAGGACCGTTGTCGAGAGGACGGCCACCAGGGCGACGTAGCGGGCATAGGGGCGCAAGCGAGATGAGAACTGGAAGGCCCACACGCCGCCAGCACCTAACAAGGGCAGGATCAATGACAATGTGAAGATCAACGCCATAAGTGTCTCCGTAGAGTCTTGAGACCCCAGGGCGCTATTCTAACACACAAAAAGCCAGGTTGCAACCAAGCGCTATTCCCCTATTCCCCGTTGCGCCGATGACCGGCGTTACTCTTCCCACTCGCCGGTGAGGCCGGGAATGTGTACGGAAACAACGTCACCGTGGATGTTCACCGTGGCACGAAAGCCGGTCATCCAGAAGGCCGTGCGCAGTTCATCCACATCCAGATTTTCCACTTCCAGGATGCGATCCATATGCTCTATGGCGTGTTCGATGGAGGCCCGGGTGAATGGATTCTCTTCCCCCAGCATTTGGACGACGCCTTCGACGATCACATCCCGCATACTCATTACTCGTTCTTGGATGTGTGCGATGATCTGGCGGTCCACATATTCCGCTTCGACGTGGCGCATGAAATCCCTGTCCGGGATCGCATAGTGAGGGACATCGCCTATGTAAACAGTCTTGACCGGTTCACCCGCTTCGTTGAAGATCAGGTCGGCGAACAATGCCCGCTGTGTTCCAGGGTTCATTTTGCTGCCCCCGCTTTTGTCGAGAGATTGTTATGCCTGGTGGGCTTTTGGAGGAATTGGATGAGCAGGGAGTTGACGATCTCCGGCCTTTCGTAATGCGGGATATGGCCGGCGTCTTCTATGGGATAGAACTCGACCTGTGGTATGATTGCCTGTACCTTTCGATGGGTCTCGAAGGGTATGGTGGCGTCCTCCTGCCCCCAAATGAGCATCACCGGTCGCTCCTGCGTTCCCACAGCAGCGTAGGCCTCGGTCGCGCCGGTGAGCACATCACTGCGTAGCGTGGAGACGAGCGCGTGACGGAAACCGCGATACTGCATCTGCGCCCGATACATACGGTGTGCATTCTGGTAATCGGTGAAGCGTTCCACTTTGTGGAAATCGTCCTTCAGAGTGGAGGCTAACAGGTTTTCTCCCCATACATCCAGCATGAATTCTGCCAGGATGGGGATTTTCAACCATCTGGCTCCGGATGGCAACGCGGTGGGCAGGCCGGCCGGATCTATCAGACAGAGTTTGGCGACTTGGTCGGGATGGCGGGCTGTGAACGTGACGACGATGGCCCCGCCCATCGAAAGGCCGATCAGATGAACCGGCGGGGTAATGTCCAGGGCGGTCAGCAGTTCCTGGAGTTGGCGGTCGTACAGATCGTAATCGTAGCGGGTAGCGGGCCGGTCGGAGTACCCTCGGCCGAACAGGTCATACCGCAATACGCGGAATCCGGCCTGTACGAGGGCGGGGAAGGTGGGATCCCACACGTAGTATGGTACGGAGAACCCATGCACCAACACGATCGTCTCTGCCTGGTCAGGGCCGGCTATTTCGTAATGAGTATATCCATCGGAAAGCTTCACAAATTGGCCAGGGGCCATCTGTCGGGTGGCCTCGTTCAACACAGCGGGTTCTGAGTGATAGCGAAACATTCGATCACCTCACGTCTCGGCGGGATGGGGTGGGGGTGTGGTTGCGGGTCGGATAGGTGCTTTGAAGTTGTAGATGCCATCCTGGATGGCGAAACAGGCTCCGCAATCGGTGCAAGAGAGGGAGTCCCTCTCCTTTACCAGAGTAGTTGAGCCGCACACTGTGCAACGGAAGAAGGTTCCTTGGGGCGCTGCTGGCTTGTCGCCGTTATTCTGGGGACGGCAACGCACGAAGACGCTGGGAGTTAACTGCCACCACGCCCCGGTGGGTTGGCACAGGCGGTCTAGCGCCACCAGCCAAGGGGTGGGGATGAACTTTTTCAACACATCCCAGCGAAAGTGGGAGACGGTTCGGCGGGCTTCCACTGCGAGGCCGACGGCTGCTAGTTGGGTTTGTATCCAGGCGGGGTGGAAGTCGAAATTCAGGGGAACAAATTCTACGGGGTCCCGGTCGAATGGGGACCACGATTGTCGGCGGGCCAGGTAGCGCACGATGGCCTTGAGGTTCTGCTTGTTGGCGAATTCTAGCACCAATGTACCTTCCGACGACAGGATGCGTGCGATTCCCTGGAGTACGGTCGGTACGTCGGCGGCGTGATGCAGGACGCGGACCATTGTCACCGTGTCGAACAGTCCGGAGGCGAATGGTAAGCGGTAGAAATCGGCTGCCACGTATACGTACCGAGGAGAGCCGTTGTCTCCTGCTGTTCCCCAAATTTCCTGGGCCTGACGCAGTTGCGAGAGGGCGTAATCACAAAAGATTACCTGGTCATAGCCACTGTAGAGATCCACCAGCCGGCCATATCCGACCCCGATTTCGATCAACCGTTTTCCGGTGGGGGGCAAGAGGTGGCGAAGGGCGATCCGCTCCACGGCGTCCTCGTATTCGCGATTGGCTCCCCAGAACTCCGTTCGGTAGGCAGAGCCTTCGTAATCGCAGATGGGAGGTGTTGTTTCTGGCATTGCTTGTGTTTCTTTTGTCATTGGCTCGTAACTGTTCAGGCTACTTCTGTTCTGGACCCTGGCAAATTTTAGCCAGAACGCAGATTAACGCTGATTTTCGCAGATGAGCATTAAATATCTTAAGAAATCTGCGTGCGTAGCCTGCGTTAATCTGCGTCCTATATGAAAATTATCAAGCTTTTTGAAATTTG
>Ga0164318_10004777_pt1 | contig 13063 bp, 11 predicted proteins | sample GuaBasSedimGuay9_FD_113734 | JGI IMG/M metagenome (GOLD analysis project Ga0164318, IMG submission 113734) | Subseafloor sediment microbial communities from Guaymas Basin, Gulf of California, Mexico - Guay9, Core 4571-4, 0-3 cm | ecosystem: Environmental > Aquatic > Marine > Hydrothermal vents... | reverse complement strand
TGGTCAGCCCGTATTTAGGAATTTCATAGTAGCCACTGCTGGCTATTTTGAAATTCCATTTTCCCTTGCCCACATAGACGGTTTGCGTTTGGGCATTAGGGGTGTAGTAAACTACTTTGGTTTTAGGCTGGGAAAAACTGCTACTAAAAAATGGAATGTGATTAAGCAGGCCTGGCTTTGCAGATGGAAACAAAAAACAATAAGCCACCAACGCCGCCGCGGCGATTAACCCCGCGATTATCACCCAATACACAATCTTCCAAAGCGCTCCAAGAACGGTTTTTCCAATCGCGCTTATTTTTTGGGTGTTAGAAGAAGAACCATCAGACTGAGCTTTGGATTTTTTGGATTTGGATTTAGCCCATGTCCATAAAAATAGTAACATGGCTAGCATTACTAGAATAGCGTCTATTACTACTATGAAGCTCATTTTCTTTTCCCCTTGAGAAGTTCTGTTGCTATGTGAGCCAAAACTTCTATATCCCTAAGCTCAATCTTGTTTGTATGCTTGCTTGACTGTCCTTCCCAAAGCTGAATAGCATCTAATACTTGCTCATTGCTTAAAGGAAGAGATTTTTTTAATTCTCCAGCTCTTTCTAATAAGTAGTCCCACTGGATCTTTCTTTGCTTTTTTTTGTATTCCTCTTCCTGTTGAGAATCTCTTGCCTCTTTCAGAACATTAGACGGATCAATGGTGTCAATCTTAGTTTTAAGTGTTTCCACTCCGTAAGAATGTTCTGAATAAGTCACGTCTTCGCCGAAAAGTTTTCTTGTCTGGGCTTTAATGTGCCCAGTCTTCTTTCCATTTTTTTCTCCATCTTTTTCCTCAGCTTCTATAGGGATAATAGTATGTCCAGCCAATTTATCCCAAAGCTCTTTTGAAACAATATCAACCTGAGTTATGGCATCTTCCACGCTAACTTTCGCCAATCTGCAACGAATCATGTTTTCTATTTCGCTGTCCATGGCTGCGTCAATGTCTTCCTCGCTAAATTCTACAAACCTATAAAGAGCAATGCTTGATGGACGGTATTGCACAGTACCCTTAACTTCTACAGTTCCGTTTTTAGCAGGGTACTCCCTTCTTATAAGATTTTTTGTGTACACCTTTCGGGAAATAATTTTTATAGTCCACCATGGTACTTTTATATGCAATCCTTCCTTGTAGGGTTTGTGTATGGGAACGGAAAAATTATCTTTATCCGGATCTCTCTCAATTCTTCCGGAAAAAATACTAGAGGGAAGCCCCAAATGGATATCCGGAACTGAAAAAATTATGCTGTAAGCCAAAGCTGCCCAAAAAATTATCAGGCAAGCTATTGTGGCAATGATGATTTTAGTGTCTGTTGTGAGAATGCTAGCAATTAAAACTATCAAAGAAATTATTGAACAGGCGATGATAATACGCGATATAATTTCTAACCTTTTCCTTCCCTCTTCGCCTTCTTTTTCTTCTTCTTTCCATGCCTCTTTTAATTCTGATAATTTCTTTTTAATATCCATCTCATTCTCCTTCCCGCCTTCTTTGGGCGGATATAGATTATTTTTTATTTAATTTTCAAAGATCAAGAGCTGTTTCAGCCCTGATATTGGACAATCCAATAACGCTTTATTGTAATACATTTTACGGGCGAAGTCAATAGTTGACAAAGAATTGTAATCTGTTATCCTAACCGCAGAGTGAGAATGGGTTTGATTAGGGGTTCGCGGGAGCGGACTTTTTTAAATAAAAAAGCGACTCTAATACTCAAATTGCACTCTAATGACTCGAATATAATTAAGCAATGAAACAATGCGACAATTTAATAATGTAATCATTTAATCTTATGCCAAGAAAAAAGAAAACGGACAAGCAAACCGCCGATGAAAAAATGAAGGAGTTTAGCAGCGCCATTATGCAGATAGCGGAAGAGAAAGGAATACCTAAAAACAAAGTTATTGAAACCGTTGAAATGGCGCTGGCGGCAGCTTATAAAAAAGATTATGGAAAAAAGAGCCAGCACATTCGGGCGGATTTTGACGAGGTTACCGGAAACGCCAAATTTTATTTAGTGAAGGAAGTAGTGGACGAAACTACGCGGGAATTCGCGGAAGAAGACGAAGATAAACAACAAAGAACAGAGAACAAGGAACAAAGAACAAGGAACAGTGAACAGAAAACGGCGGGCGATAAACAAGAACAAGACGAGGAGGAGAGATTGCCGCGCTTTAATCCAGAGCGGGATATTACTTTGGAAGACGCCAAGAAAATAAAAAAAGGAATTAAGGTTGGAGATGTGATAGAAACGGAACTGGAGCCAAAAAGCGAATATGGCCGAATAGCGGCGCAAACCGCCAAGCAAGTTATTATCCAAAGAATTAGAGAGGCGGAACGAGACGCGATGTTTGAGGAGTATAAAGAAAAAGAGGGGGAAATAGTAAGCGGAACGGTCCAACGGATTGAGGGCCGCAATGTTTTCGTGGATTTGGGAAAATCAGCGGGAGTCTTATTCCCGTCCGAACAAGTAGCGGAAGAAAATTACCGCGTAGGCCAACGGCTCAAAGTGTATATTTTAAAGGTGGAAGCTGATCCCAAGGGACCGGGAATAATTTTAAGCCGCGCCCACGCGGAAATGGTTAAAAAGCTTTTTGAACTGGAAGTCCCCGAGATTTTTTCCGGAGTAGTGGAAATTAAAGCTATTGCCAGAGAAGCAGGCGCCCGAACTAAAATCGCGGTTGTTTCCAAGGAAGAAGGAGTGGATCCGATCGGATCGTGCGTAGGGCAAAAAGGGACCAGAGTCCAAGCTATAATTGACGAGCTGGGAGGAGAAAAAATTGACATCATTGAATGGAATGATGACATAGAAAAATTTATAAGCGCCGCGCTTAGTCCGGCTAAAGTGATTTCCATTGAAACTGATAAGGATGAAAAAAGAGCAGTTGTCAAAGTGCCCGAAGACCAGCTTTCTTTAGCCATTGGAAAGAAAGGCCAGAATGTCAGGCTGGCGGCGAAACTTACGGGATGGAAAATTGACGTGATGGGAATGGAAGGAGAGCTTAAAGAAGAAGTGAGTGATGAGAAGGAATCAACAAATGATAAACAAAAAGAAGCAAGCAATGAAGATGAACAGTCTGCGGGTAGTGAGAAAGAAGCGGCAAGCAGTAAGCAAAAAAAGCAAGACAAAGAGAAAAGCGGCAAGCAATAAAGCGTTCAAAAGTTAATTTTTTAATTCTAAGTTTTTAATTTTGTAAATAATTTCTAATTTTTAATTTCAAAAATTTTGCCATTAAAAATTATTTAAAAATTACAAAATTGAAAACTAAAAATTGTTATTATGAATTTCTGGCATGACTTATCAGCGGGAGAAAAAGCTCCCGAAACAATTAATGTAATAATTGAGAATCCCCGAGGATCAAAAAATAAATATGAAATTGACAAAAAAGCGGGGATTATCAGACTGGATCGGGCGATGAAAACCGCCCAGGATTTCCCGTTTGATTACGGGCTTGTTCCCCAAACTCTTTGGGATGATAACGATCCTTTGGATGTGATCATGCTTTCCACTTATCCTTTGTTTCCCGGAATTTTACTGGAAGCCCGACCGGTAGGAATAATGAGAATGATAGATTGCGGAGAAGGAGACGATAAAATAATCGCTGTTCCGAAAAGCGACCCGCGCTGGGATAATACGATGGATATAAAGGATATTAATCCCCATATGCTTAAGGAATTCAAACACTTTTTTGAAACTTATAAATCCATTGAAGGCAAGAAAGTTGTCATAAAAGGATTTCAGGGAAAGAAAATGGCGCTGAAAGCCATAGAGAAAGGAATGAGGATTTATGGGAAAAAGTTTGGAAAAAAACATGAAAACTGAAATTAAAAAACTGCCTAAATCTGAAGTAGAGATTAAAACATCTATTCCATGGGAAGAGTGGAAAATATTTTTGGATATCGCGGCGGCGGATATTTCCAGAAGCGTTAAAATTAAAGGTTTCCGCCCCGGGAAAGTTCCCCGAGAAATAGTAGAGCGCGAGGCGGGCAAAGGCGCTGTCCTTAACGGCGCGGCGGAAAAAGCGATTAAAAAGAATTATCCGAAAGTTTTAACTGATGAAAAAATAGAAGCTATCGGCGTTCCTCAAGTGGAGATATTGAAAATAGCGGAAGGAAATGAATTAGAGTATAAAATCAGAACAGCCGTAATGCCGGAGGTTAAATTAAATTCTTGGCAAGGAGAAGTTAAGGAGGTAAATCGCAGATATCGGGACACTAGAGTAAAAATAACAAAACAAAAAGTAGAGAAAGAGTTGGAAAAACTAGCGCGCAGCCGAGCGAAATTTATAACGGTTAACAGGGAAGCGCGGTCGGGAGATAATGTGGAAATTGATTTCCAAGTTTTTAGGAACGGCGCGTTAATAGAAAATGGAACGGGAAAAAAGCATAATTTAGTTTTAGGAAGCGGCGCTTTTATTCCGGGCTTTGAAGATAATTTAATCGGAATGAAAAGAGGGGATAAGAAAGAATTTGAACTGAAATTTCCCGAGGAATACAAATCAGGCGGGTTGGCCGGGCAGAAAGCCACGTTTAAGGTAGAAATGAATTTAGTGCAGGAAAAAATAATGCCGCAAATTAACGACGAGTTTGCTTGTTCTTTGGGAAATTTTAAAAATTTGGAAGAGTTAAGGAAGAGTTTAAGGGAAGGAATGAAAGAAGAAAAAAAAGCGCGCCTGCGGGAAAAGAGAAGAACTGAATTCGTGGAAGAGTTGATTAAAAAAACCGAAACTGAACTGCCGGAAATTTTAATTCAGGAGGAAATTAAAAAAATGGCGGCCGAATTTAATTCCCAGATATATTCAATGGGAATGGAACCGAAAAATTATTTAAAGCAAATAGGGAAAACCGAGCAAGATTTAAAAAAAGGTTGGGAGCCGCAGGCGGTAAAAAGAATTAAGGCGGCCCTAGCATTAAGAAAAGTGGCGAAAGACAGGGATATTAAAGTTTCCAATGAAGAAATAGAGGGAGAAATGAATAAAACATTAAGCCGATACGAAAACAAGAAAGATTTAGAAAAAAATATTGACTTGAAAAAGTTATACAGTTATGCTGAAGGAGTGCTAATCAACGAAAGAGTGTTCCAGTTTTTGGAGAAAATGTAACAACTCGTAACTCGTAACTTGTAACCCAAGAAATTATAAATTAAGAAAATATTTTAAAACTCCCCCTTTGGAAAAGGGGGATTAAGGGGGATTTGAAAAATGTTAAATAGTTGGACGCGTAGGTTTTTAACTCCAGCCTGAATTAAGAAACCCGCCCCCTCTGTCCTCCGGACACCCGCCTGCCATTGAAATGGCATTTCGGGCAGGTCTCCCCCTTAGTAAAGGGGGAGAGGGAAGTAAATCAAATATCATGAGTAAACCAACCAACCAATTTTTAATTCCTACCGTAATTGAAAAAACTAATTACGGAGAGCGGGCGTATGATATTTATTCCCGCTTGCTTAAAGACCGCATTATTTTTATAGGCGCGCCTATTGAGGACGCGATGGCAAACGCTATTATTGCCCAGCTGTTGTTTTTAGAATCTCAAAATCCCAAAGAAGACATAAAAATTTACGTCAACTCTCCCGGAGGGGCGGTGACAGCGGCGCTGGCAATTTATGATACTATGCAGTATGTCCGTCCGGATATCCAAACTATCTGCGTGGGGCTGGCCGCTTCCGGTTCAGCTTTACTGTTAGCGGCCGGCAAAAAAGGAAAAAGAATGATTCTTCCCAATGGGGAAGTGATGATTCACCAGGTGATGGGCGGAGCGCAGGGGCAAGCCAGCGATGTGGATATTCATGCCCGCCATATACTTAGAATTAAGGAAAAACTTAATAAAATACTGGCTAAACATACTGGCCAAAAATTAAGTAAAGTGGAAAGGGACACCGATCGGGATTATTTTATGGATTCCGAAGAAGCTAAAAAATACGGGATAGTGGATAAGATTATAAAGTAGCATGCAGTATGCAGCAGGAGAATTAAAAGAAAAAATGAAATAAAAAAATCCCAGAGGGATTTTTTAAATTTGCTGCGTGATACTTGCTACTTAATGCATGCTACTATTTCAATATCGGCAATAGGCTTTCGCCGGTCATTTCTTCCGGCTTTTTGATTTTCATAATGTCCAGAACGGTAGGCGCTATGTCGCTAATAAGTCCTCCTATTTCATTTTCTCCCGCCATTACTTCGCTTGGACTTTTTTTATGATGGTTGTCGGGAGTGACAAACCACAAAGGGACCGGGTTAGTGGAATGCTCGGTGCTGATTTCTCCCGTATAGGGGTTTTTTAATTCTTCTATGTTGCCGTGGTCGGCGGTAATAAGCAGACAGCCTTTGGCTTTTAAGACTTCGGGAATTAGTATAGACAAAGCTTTATCCAGTACTTTTACGGCTTCTATGCAAGCTTTTTCATTTCCGGTGTGCCCTATCATATCGGCATTGACATAATTTACCAAAATAAAGTCATACTTTTTCAATCTAACCGCCTCAATTATTTTTTCCGTAATTTTGGAAGCGCTCATTTCAGGGGTTTCATCGTATTTGGAAACACTGGGGGATGGGACTAGAATTCTATCTTCTCCCGGCCAAGGGGTTTCTTTTCCTCCGTTAAAAAAATAAGTGACATGAGCGTACTTTTCCGTTTCAGAGATTCGCAATTGTTTCATCTTGTTTTGGCTTAAAATTTTTCCTAATCCGTTCTTAATCTCTTCCGGAGGAAAAATTACGGAAGCGGGAAGCCCTTTTTCGTATTCAACCATAGTCGCGAATTCCACTGATAATTTTTTGTTCCTTTTAAATCCTTTGAAATCAGGCATAACAAAAGCTTTTGTCAGCTGTCTGGCCCGATCTTCCCGAAAATTGAAAAAGACAACCGAATCACCGTTTTGAATAATAGCGGTTGGGCGGCCGTCTTCATCGGAAATTACAGCCGGATTTATGTATTCGTCAGTTATGTTTTTACTGTATGACTCCTGAAGATAACTTATGGGATTTTTAATTTGCTCTCCTTCTCCTTCAGTAAGCATTAAATAGGCTTTTTCCGTTCGGTCCCAATTATTATTTCTATCCATAGCCCAATTTCTTCCGCATAAAGTGGCTAATTTTCCTGTTCCGTATTCTTTTAATTTATTTTGAAGCTTTTTAATTATTTCCACGCCGGAAGTGGGAGGCGAATCGCGCCCGTCAGTAAAAGCATGAATAAAAACTTTTTCTATTTTTTGCGACTTGGCCATTTCAATCAAAGCATATAAGTGTTCTAAAGATGAATGCACCGAACCTTCTCCTATTAGCCCCATCAAGTGCAGCGCGCTTTTGTTTTTTTTAGTCTTTTCCATTATGGAAAGCAGATTTTTGTTTTTAAAAAAAGATCCATCTTGTATGGCTAAAGTGATGCGGGGGAGATTTTGATAGATTATTTTTCCCGATCCTAAAGTTAAATGTCCCACTTCGCTGTTTCCCGGCTCTCCCCAAGGCAAACCCACGGAAATTCCGGAAGCTTGGAGAGTAGTCATGGGATAAAAGTTATTAAGCTTCTCAATAGTGGGAAGCTTTGTTCTTTTAATGACGTTTGTTTGAATATTTTTGCTTATGCCCCAACCATCTAATATAACTAAGATTACAAAATCACACATCCAATAAAGTTTAATGTTTAACCTTTGTTAATCTTATCATTTTTGCGCTTTTTTGACAAATCCGCGCAAGTGTAATACCATAACGGTTGAATTGTTTAATTGTTAAATTATCTGGCCGATCGGATTTTCATAAATATACATTTTATCGCAGTTGAATTACATAAATCTTGCCTTAAATTAACCTCTATGATTAAAGCGCGAAAAAAGGAGAATAGACTTGTATTATGATTGTCTGATTTGGCAGAACATTAAAATTATGGAAATAAGTTTAGCGGTTTTGGCGGCAGTTATTTTATCCTTGTCCGCGGGATCGATTCTGGGATATTTAGCCAGGCAAACTATTGCCAAAAGGCAGCTTTCTACGGCGGAGGGAAAAGTTGCCAGTATGATTGAGGAGGCAAAAAAAGAAGCGCGGGAAATCGCTCTCAACGCTAAGAATAAAGCGGTAGAAATTCTAGAAGATGCCAAAAAGAAAGAAAAAAACAAAGAAGACCAAATAATGAAGATGGAACAGCGGATAGAAAAGCGGGAAGAAAACCTGGATAGAAAGATGGAAGATTTGGAGAGGGGAAGAAGCATTTTAGAAAAAAAGGCGCTGGAAATTAAAAAAATCCGCCGCGAAACGGAGGAAGCAAAAAAAGAAGAAATGAAACGGTTGGAAAAAATTGCCAATCTTAACAAGGAACAGGCCAAGAAAATTTTACTGCAATTAATGGAGGAAGAAAATAAGAACGCTTTGGCGGAGAGATTGGCAAAACTGGAAAAAGAAGGGGAAGAAAACATAGAAAAAAAAGCGCGCGATTTAATGACGCAGGTTATACAAAAATACGCTTCTTCCCATGTCGCGGAAATTACGACCACGACCGCGCCTATCCCCTCCGACGAGTTAAAGGGAAGAATTATCGGACGCGAGGGAAGGAATATCAAAGCGCTGGAAAGGCTTACCGGGGTGGAAATAATCGTGGATGATACTCCGGAGGCGGTGGTTATTTCCGGGTTTGATCCGATAAGGAGGGAAACGGCTAGAATCGCTTTGGAAAAATTAGTAAGCGACGGACGAATTCATCCCACTCGCATTGAAGACGCCGTAGAGTTTGCCAAAAAAGAAATTGACAATAAGATAAAGGAAGCTGGAGAAGCGGCGGCTTACAGCGTCGGAGTGGCCGGACTAAGGCCCAAACTAATTTATCTTTTAGGGCGCCTTCGCTACCGAACCAGTTACGGGCAAAATGTTTTGATTCATTCTATGGAAGTGGCCCATTTATCAGGCGCGCTGGCGGCGGAACTGGGAGCCGATGTGGCTTTAGCTAAAAAAGCGGGACTTTTGCATGACATTGGAAAAGCGGTGGATCATGAAATTCAAGGAACCCATGTTGAAATAGGAATAAAAATTCTGGAAAAGTTTGATATATCCCAGGATGTCATTGACGCTATGAAGTCTCACCATGAAGAGTATCCTTTTGGATCGCCGGAATCGTTTATTGTCGCGGCGGCGGATGCTATTTCGGCCAGCCGTCCGGGAGCCAGAAAGGATACCGTGGAAGATTACTTAAAGCGGCTGGAGGATTTGGAAGCGGTGGCTAATTCTTTTAAGGAAGTAGAAAAATCTTACGCTATTCAGGCGGGAAGAGAAATTAGGGTTTTCGTGAAGCCTGAAGAAATTGACGATCTGGGCGCGCTAAAGCTTTCCCGCGCCATAGCCGATAAAATTGAAGAAGAGTTAAAATATCCGGGGGAAATAAAAGTGAATGTCTTAAGGGAAACCCGAGCGATTGAGTACGCGAGGTAGATCGCGTATCGTGTATCGCATAACGCGTATCGTGTATCGCGTATCGTATAATGTGGGATGTGGGATAAAGAACGCTCCGCGCTACGCGTTCCGCGCTCCATGACATGTGGATAACTCATTTGCTTTATTTGCGGGAAAAATAGTAAAATTAACTAAGATAAGAATTAAGAATTAAGAATTGAGAAGTAAGCGAAGAAAATAAAGGGAAAGAAAAAAGCGCTTGTTGTTTAAAGCTTGCTTCTTACAAGGAAGGGAGGTGGAAATTATGGCAAATGTAAATAAGGAAAATCTCGTTGAGGCGTTAGCTAATAAAACCGATTTATCAAAGAAAGATGTGGCGGCTGTTATAGAGGCCTTGACTGATAAAATCACCGAAACTATACGCGGAGGAGGAAAAGTTACTTTGACCGGATTCGGAACGTTTAAGGTTTCCAAGAGAGCGGCTCGGGAAGGAATTAATCCGCAGACTAAAGAAAAAATTCAAATTCCAGCTATGACCGTTCCCAAGTTTACCGCGGGAAAAGCTTTGAAGGAAGCAGTTAGATAACCTATTTTTTCAGCGCTATGCTGGACTCGTTAAATCCGCGCGGATTTAAGAGATAGAGGCAAAATCCCGCTTAAGCGGGATTTTGCCGTCATAGCGTTCGGGGTATAGTGTAATGGCAGCACGAGTCCTTTGGGAGGATTTATTCCCGGTTCGAATCCGGGTACCCCGACCAAATATAACTTGGCGGATTTTCAAACTTCATTTTCTTGCCGGCCCCAGCGCCGAATCGCTATAAAATTACATAAGGTAAAAAATAGGGTGAATTTTTATTTAAAATTTATAAAATTCACCATAATTTGACAATATGTGGTGAATTATCTATAATAAAGCTATGGCTGCATCAAAATCTATAAAAAATCGCATTCAGCAATTAAAAGGGATTTACGAACGCTTAAAACCCGGCAAAGAATCGCTTTTGGCGATGATTGACGAAGTGGAAATACCGGAGAATGTTTATAATTCCAATGCGATAGAAAATTCAACTCTAACCCTAAAGGAAACGGAAAAAATTTTATTGGAGCAGGAGCTTGCCAGGGAAGTTTCCGTGCGTGAAGTATTTGAGGCAAAAAATTTGGCAAGGGTTATTGAATACAAGCGCAATAATAATCAAAAACAACTTACCAAAAAACTTATTTTATTCTTTCATCAAATGCTTATTGGCGGTATTGACGATTCCGTTGCCGGCAGATTTAGAAAAAAAGGAGAATATGTGCGCGTCGGGACATATATCGCCCCGGCACCGGAGCATGTTGAGCGGATGATGGAAGAGTTACTGCTTGAATACTCAAGCGATCTCCAGTCTTATTTTTTAGATAAGATAGCGAAATTCCATCTGGATTTTGAAACTATCCACCCATTCTGCGACGGCAATGGAAGAATAGGCCGCGCGCTTATAAATTTCCAATTTCTTGCGCTGGGATTTCCCCGCGTGATTATCCGCAATAAAGAAAAAAACAATTACTACCAAGCCTTTAGGGAATATCGGGAGCAAAAAAACACCAAGCGGATGGAAAAAATTTTAGCGCTGGCTCTGATAGAATCATTGCACAAAAGAATAACTTACCTTAAAGGGGAAAAGATTATAACTTTGTCTGAATTTATCAAAGCGAATAAGCTATCCGCGCCCGCTGTCACCAACGCCGCCAAGAAACAAACCATTCCCGCTTTTCGCGAAAAAGGAAAATGGAAGATAGGCATTGATAATAAATTATAGCGCTGAAAAGTTTATTGAATGGGCAAAATCTGAAAATTTATTTTTTTTGGGAAATAATCTTATGAAGGAAAAAAGTCAACAATCGCAAATCGTTATTTATCAAACTGAAGATGGACAAATCAAGATTAATGTTCAATTTCAGGATGAAACTGTTTGGCTGACACAAAAGCTGATGGCAGAGCTTTTTGAAGTTACTGTGCCGACAATTAATGAACATTTAAAAAATATATTTTTAACGCAAGAATTAGAGGAAGAATCAGTTATTCGGAATTTCCGAATAACTGCGCAAGACGGCAAAAAATATGAAACAAAGCATTATAATCTTGATGTTATTATCGCTCTTGGTTATAGGGTAAATTCCAAGCGCGCCACGCAATTTCGCATTTGGGCGACCCAACGGCTAAAAGAATATATTATCAAAGGTTTTGCTTTAGACGATGAGCGATTAAAAAACCTCGGCGGTGGCAATTATTGGAAAGAACTTTTGGATCGCATTCGTGATATTCGCAGCAGTGAAAAGGTTTTATATCGCCAAGTGCTGGATTTATATGCCACGAGCGTTGACTATAACCCCAGAAGCAAAGAATCCGTAAAATTTTTCAAAATCGTGCAAAATAAGCTCCACTATGCTGCCCATGGGCACACTGCTGCCGAGATTATTGCCAAACGAGCCAATGCAGGCAAGCCATTTATGGGGCTTTTGACTTTTTCAGGCGGTGAAGTGATCAAAAAAGATATTGCCATTGCCAAAAATTATCTGAAAGAGAACGAACTGAAAAAACTCAATAATATTGTTTCCGCTTATTTTGATTTGGCGGAAGTAAAGGCGATGAATCACGAGCCGATGCATATGCGAGACTGGATAAACCAACTTGATCGACTAATTCAAACTTTTGACGGAAAGATTTTGAAAAACGCAGGCTTAATAAGCCACAATCAAGCTATTAAAAAAGCAGAACGGGAATATAAAAAATATCAAACAAAAACGTTTAGCAAAGCAGAAAAAGCATATTTGGAAAACATCAAAGCGCTTGAGAAAAAAGCGAAGAAGCGCGTTTGCAAAGGTAAGAAAAAATGAGTATGGCGGAAAAGTTTATTGAATGGGCGGTAAGTTGTTGTTATGGTAAAAAACATAAAAATTTACAAAACGCAAAACAATAATATGACTACTAAAATTGCTATTTTCAAAGGCAAAAAAGCGCGGAAAACTATTCATAATAATGAACGGTGGTTTTCGGTCGTTGATGTAGCGGCGTTTAGCTATTATTTCAGCCAGCCACGCTTGGCGTTTCGCTTTATGGTTTGATAGAATGAATTTATGGCAAAAAGAGATTATAAAAACTGGGATAAAAACGACTTAATTAAAGAGAATGAGCAACTTCGCAAGCGCAAAAAATATGGGCTTGTTTGGGAAGATAAACCGGAAAATGTTGTTGAGCAATGCAAAACTGAATTGCCGGTTTTGGAAGAAGTAAAATCAAAAGAAATTATCACCAACCCTGACAAGCCGACGAATTTATTGATTGAGGGGGATAATTATCATGCTCTCTCTGTTTTGAATTATACGCACAAAGGAAAAATTGATGTAATTTATATTGATCCTCCATATAACACAGGAAATAAAGATTTTGTGTATAACGATCAATATGTTGATAAAGAAGATGCTTACAGACATTCAAAATGGCTTTCTTTTATGGAAAAAAGATTAAAGTTAGCCAAAAATTTATTAAAAAGAACAGGGATTATTTTCATTTCAATAAATGACATTGAGCAAGCACAACTTAAAATGTTGTGTAGTGAAATTTTTGGTGAGAATAATTTTTTAGCAAATCTTGTTTGGCAAAATAAAGAAGGTGGTG
>Ga0164318_10004776_pt1 | contig 13064 bp, 12 predicted proteins | sample GuaBasSedimGuay9_FD_113734 | JGI IMG/M metagenome (GOLD analysis project Ga0164318, IMG submission 113734) | Subseafloor sediment microbial communities from Guaymas Basin, Gulf of California, Mexico - Guay9, Core 4571-4, 0-3 cm | ecosystem: Environmental > Aquatic > Marine > Hydrothermal vents... | reverse complement strand
TCAGGATAACAGGCCAACTCATAGTCATGGTTACCTGGAAGAACCGTAATCTTGATTTTCTTCCCGGCTTTACGGAAAGCTTTAAAAATTTCAGGGAACTGACCAATCAGTTTTTCGATTTTTTCAATCCCTTCCACTCCTGTAAACTCCCACAAACCAAAAGCATCGCCGATGATAATCAATTCAGCATCTTCTTTCCGGCTGGCAAGCTCATCCAAAAAAGAAATTAGCTCATCCTGGAAATCACATACCCCAAGTGCCTCATCACCACCAATATGGAGGTCGCTCATAAAATAGTATTGCTTAGGCATGGTTTACATGACGTATTCATTATTCACACTTACTATTGGTTCCGGAATTTCCGATTCGCCTAAAGTTTCAAGAAGGTTAATTTCAATGGTTCTTGTAATCTGATCCAGCGAAATTCCTGTGGGAACAGCTTCAAAAGGTTTAAGAAGTGCCTGACCTATGGACTGGATTGTTATAAAGATATAGCCTATCAGGGCTCCATAGAATATTGACCAGGATCCAACCATATTTGTAATTACAAAAGTGGTGCTGATCATCAGAATCCAGGTAAAAACACGTGTATAGAAATTATAGGTTGGTGGGAAAACCGTGTTCTTTATTCGTTCTGATTTTCCCATTTCATCACTAAATCGGATTAACATTTTATTGAGTTCAATAAACCTGAAACCATCAATCCAGTTATCACTGCGTAGGGTTTCCAGTTCACCCGATTGAAGATTTAATATTGCATTGTGAATATTTGATTGGCCTTCTACTTTTTCTATGTCTTGTTGCGAAATATATTTCTTGTAATCATTTTTCTTCTCATTTCTGAGGTTGCCTTTCAGTGCATACAAAAAAGCAATGTGTCTGAAAATGGCAGTTTTCTTTTTCTCAAATAACTCATCTTTGGTTTGCCCGTCGGGGAGGCTCAGGTAAGAGTTGATTTGCCTGGCCCACGATCTGGAATCATTAACAAGCGCGCCCCATATTTTCCTGGCTTCCCACCACCTGTCATAAGCCTGGTTGTTATTAAACCCTATAAAGAAAGCAAGCGCAGTACCTAATATTGTTGGAATAACAGCGGGAAGTTCAACGACTTCATGAAAAACATATTCGCTAAAAAAAAACGACAAAGTACAAACCAGAATAACAAGCAAACCGTTTTTCCAGGTCCCAATTAAGACCCGTTTTACCTTAATTTTTTTTGTAATAATCATTTTTAATTATTTATGATAGTAGCACAAAATTATCCCAAACATTTTTTAAACTAAATTCTCAATATGAGAAAACAAAACTAAAGTATTTTTTTTGAGCAGGAGTTGATACCGGTTCAAACAACAGCTAATCCAGCATTCTCAATTTCTTTCTTCCGGCATTGCCAGCGGATCCTTAATCATCAGCAAACTGCCTTTGTAAAAAAACCACGCACTTATTGCCATCAACAAATGACTAATATCGAAATGATTGAACCAGATACTTATCCCCCATTCGTTCATAAAAACCAAAGCCGAAAGGGATGAGAAAGCCACGGCAAGCAGAAAAGTACGGCTTCCTTTGTTCCTTGTTTTGATGAAGACAATCAAGCTAAAACCGGTTGTGACGATTAGCAAACCGTAAGCGGCATGTACTTCCACAAAAAAGAAATTGAGTGTAATAAAAGTGATGGTGACAAAAGTCGCCAATTCAATCACATTGAGCCAGGCAAAGAGCTTTCCCAGAAATGGAAGGATAAGCTTTCGCGCATACAAAATAACCGCCCGCTCGAGCAAAGCAACAGAAATCATGCTGGTTAGCCAGCCGGGCAATTTCCAGGCAAAGGCAAACAGATAAAAAAATCCATGACCGATAATACCACCGACGGCCGTTGCAATTCCCATGCTCAGGAAATAATATTTCAAGTAAAAATGAACATTGTTTTTCACAGGAATGCGAGACAAACGTACAAATGCGTAGATACACACTGCAGTAACAACGAGGTCAGTTATCATCGTTACCGGCTCATCAACCCTAAGGCCGAGTACTTCTATGGATGGTTGGATGTAAGGCATTTTCTTTGTGTTTTCAAAGATAGGAAAAAAGGGTATAAGGGGAATAAGGGCATACGGGAAATAGGGTCATAAGGGTATAAGGAAATAAAGGTATATAGGAAATGGGGGGATAAGGGAATTTATGGGAAATAGGGGAATAGGGGGATAAGGATCTTTGTCTCGTCCTGAAATTTGTTTACTTCTTGTGTCAACCTTTCTCAGAACAAGACAGGCAGAGAAAAATTGTTTTTCAAATGCCTTTGATTTTGTGGTTGGGAAGTTTAAATGAGCACGAATGATTTACCTTACCTTTGCGCCCCATGAAATACCGCCTTACTTCCGACTTTAAACCCACCGGCGACCAACCCGAGGCCATCAAACAATTGGTGGAAGGTTTGCAGCGGGAAGACCAGTCACAGGTATTATTGGGAGTTACGGGTTCGGGCAAGACTTTTACGGTGGCCAATGTGCTTGCGCAAACCAATCGCCCGGCACTTATTCTTAGTCACAATAAAACCCTGGCGGCACAGCTTTATGGCGAGTTCAAACAATTTTTTCCAGAGAATGCTGTAGAGTATTTCGTTTCCTATTATGATTATTACCAGCCTGAAGCCTATCTTCCGTCCTCCAATACTTATATCGAAAAAGATTTATCGATCAATGAGGAAATTGAAAAGTTACGCCTCCATACTACTTCTTCCCTCCTATCGGGACGCAGGGATATTATTGTTGTTTCTTCGGTTTCGTGCATTTATGGTATTGGCAATCCCGATGATTTTACCAACAATGTGCTTAGCTTGCAAGTTGGAGAGAAAGTCAGTAGAAATCCATTTCTCCGCAAACTGGTAGATGCTTTGTATTCGAGAAACGACATCGAATTAGGCCGTGGCAATTTTAGGGTGAAAGGGGATACTATTGATGTTTTTCCCGGCTATGCCGATACCGCTTTCCGTATTATTTTCTGGGGAGATGAAATTGAACAATTGGAAACCATCAATCCTTTGGACGGAAAACGTCTTGAAAAATTACAAAACATCACCATTTACCCGGCAAATATTTTTGTTACATCTAAAGAGAAAATGAAATCATCGCTTGTTGATATCCAGCTCGACATGGGTAAACAGGTGGAATATTACAAAGAAATTGGCAAACATCTTGAAGCCAAACGCCTTGAAGATCGTGTAACCTACGATCTGGAAATGATGAGGGAACTGGGTTATTGTTCGGGGATTGAAAACTATTCACGCTATTTCGACGGTAGAAAACCCGGATCGCGCCCCTTCTGCCTGTTGGATTATTTCCCGGAGGATTTCATTACCGTAATTGACGAAAGCCATGTTACTGTTTCACAAATCAAAGCCATGTATGGTGGCGACCGTTCGCGCAAGCAAAATCTGGTGGAATATGGTTTCCGGCTTCCTTCGGCAATGGATAACAGGCCATTAAATTTTGATGAATTTGAACAAATAACCGGCCAAACAATCTACGTAAGTGCCACTCCTGCTGATTTTGAATTGCAGAAATCGGAAGGTGTTGTTGTTGAACAGCTCATCCGTCCGACAGGATTACTTGACCCAATAATTGAGGTAAGGCCCAGTATAAATCAGGTTGATGATCTTTTGGATGAAATTGAAGATACCATCTACAAAAAGCAACGCATTCTGGTAACCACGCTTACCAAACGAATGGCAGAGGAATTGACTAAATACCTCGTTAGGCTCGATATTCGAACGCGTTACATCCATTCGGATGTGGATACTTTGGACCGTGTGGAAATATTGCGCGATCTGCGGCTTGGCAATTTTGATGTGCTTGTGGGTGTGAACCTGCTTCGCGAAGGACTTGATTTGCCCGAAGTTTCGCTGGTCGCCATTCTGGATGCTGACAAAGAAGGCTTCCTTCGCTCTGAAAAATCCCTGACACAAACAGCAGGACGTGCCGCCCGTAACCTCGATAGCAAGGTGATTATGTATGCCGATAAAATTACCAAATCGATGCAACGCACAATTGAAGAAACCGATAGACGGAGAGAGAAACAACTGGCCTACAACGAAAAGCACGGCATTACTCCCAAAGCCATCATAAAATCAACCGATGCCATCATGGGACAGACCAGTGTTGTTGATGCCCAACTCAAAGAGAAAGCTTATGCCGAAAGTCTTGAAACTAGTATTGCGGCTGATCCTGTTGTACAATACATGAACCGTGATGCGATTTTAAAAACCATCGAAAAGAACAAAAAAGAAATGCAGAAAGCCGTGAAAGTACTGGACTTTATAGAAGCTGCAAGATTAAGAGACGAGAACAGAGAGTTGGATAAATTATTAGAAACGAGATAAGCCCCCTGCCTTGCGGGCATCTCCCCAAAGGGGAGAATTGAGTCTGCCCAACTAAACTCTTTTCATGAGGAATCAAGAACTTAAAATAACAATAAATAGCTATTTTTCGATAATAGACAAATGACCAATTATCCAGTGACCAATTATCTAATAACCAATTAACCAAAATATGAAGCATGAATCAACACCAACTAATCGAAAGGCTTTAAAGCTTAATCTTGATACTAATTTTTACGGAAGTTTTGCTGAAATTGGCGGTGGACAAGAAGTAGCAAGAAATTTTTTTACGGCCGGTGGTGCTTCCGGAACCATTGCAAAAACTATTTCTGCCTACGACAAAAGTTTTAGCGATTCACTTTACAATAAAAATAAATCCGGAAGATACGTTTCTGAAGGGCGTCTCTTAAAAATGCTTGATCGTGAATATACGGAAGTGACTAAATTATTGGCTTCCAAAAGGAAGCATACTTCTTTCTTTGCTTTTGCCAATACAGTTGAAGTGCTTAACTTTTCCAAAACAAATTACAGCCATGGATGGATGGGTGTTAAATTCCAATTGCATGCTGGGCAGGAAGCAAACCTGGTTATTCTGCATGCAAAACTGCTTGAAAATGATGGGTTGCTACAACAAAGAACGCTTGGAGTTTTGGGCGTGAACCTCTTGTATGCTTGTAAAAATTATCACCAACACCCAAATATTTTTCTTCAATCGCTGATTGACAATTTAAACACTGACCAGCTAAGAATCACCATGATACGCATGTCTGGGCCTGACCTGGATTATGTCGACAACCGTTTGCTTGGGGTTCAATTGGTGAAGAATGGGATGACCAGGGCAATCATGTTCGACAACAAAGGCAATGTGCAGCAGCCTTCAGAAATGCTTTACAAAAAAAATGTGCTGGCATTCAGGGGTAGTTTCCGTCCCATCACCTACATTTCAAAAGATATTTTAAATACAAGCTTGCAACTTTTTCAGAAAGATGAAGATTACACTGTTGGGAATACTTTGTCTTTTTGTGAAATTACTTTAAACAACCTGTTAAACGAAGGAGAAATTGATGACCGTGATTTTCTGGAAAGGGTTGATATGCTGAACCAGATTGGACAAAATGTGATGGTTTCAGAAATAAGAGAGTATTATAAATTGGTTGATTTTTTCTCCCAATTTCAAGTAAAAAAACTTCGAATAGTCATGGGTGTTCCTGCACTAGAAAGCGTATTGGATGAGAAATACTACAAACAACTGAAAGGTGGAATTCTAGAAGCGCTGGGCAAACTATTTCCACAAAATCTGAAACTGTACATTTACCCAACGCTAAAAAAGGGAAGTGAAGAATTGACCACTTCAAAAAATATCAAAGTAGAAAACAGCATCCGTTTTTTATATCAATATCTTCAGGAAAATCATTTCATTCTCGACATCCAAAGCAATATGTCGGAGCAATTGCACGTAAAAGCAAGGGAAGTCTTGAAAATGATTCAGGAAGGTAATACCAAATGGGAAAAATATGTACCAATGGTAATTGCCAAAACAATTAAAGAAAAAGGTTTATTTCTTTCCAGGAAGAGTAACAGCAATTTGTAAAACTAAAAAAGGAAACCTGAGGTTTCCTTTTTTTGACCAATCTATAAAACTTTGGGCTTTGCGAGAGGATCAGCCCTGAATCCCTTTTTGAAGCACTTGTTTTGTTTACCGCTTCAAGTATTAGTACCAGAAAAAATAATAATTGTACCCCCCCTTATTAAAAAACTTTTGATTTTTTTAAGAATAATCCATTTCACTCTGGTTATCTTTGAGTTATAAATCAAATTATTTGGTAAAAAAAATGACATTATCAAACAATAGAAGAAATTTTTAGATAGCCTTAAATATCCTTGCCTGAGAAATACCGGGTGCTTGCACATCAATATCCAGGAAATAACCAAAGGGGGTTTGTACACATTCGTAATCGGCATTTTGCATACGCAGTTCGACCTTGTCAAATAAATCTTTTGTAAGAAAAGGATTCGCTTTTGTTTCAGCCAGGTGAGCAAACGAATGTAAAACCACTTTTCTGGTATTGTTCTTCTTGGCTGCCCATTTCAGGTTTTTCACCATCTTGGTTTCCACTGCTTTCAGGTTTTCTTCATCCTGCTCTTCTGCGTGAATAAAGGCAACTAGTGAGTCTGCAAACTCCTGTCCTTCTTTTACTTCCGGAAACTCCGGCAAAGTATGTACCTGAGGTGTATAACCAAACTTTGCACAATAAATCATCAATAATTTCATACGTTCGTTTTTTAGAATGAGGATAAAAGAACCAAGATTAAAGAGCCAGGATGCAAGACTAAAAAAACATGCCCAATCACATTATTTTATTCATGCATTCGCGGCTATCTTTTTATTCGTCCTTAAACTTCCTTGCATCTTTTTTATCAGATACGGCTTTTTTGTCCTTCAGTCGTTTTTCAATTGATCCTTTGCTACGTTTTGTTGGCACTCTTTTTTTAAGCGGTTTCAGGGCATCTTCAATTAAACCAGTAAATTTTTCAAAAGCAATCTCTTTATTTCTTGACTGACTTCTGGTTTCCTCACATGCAACAGTTAAAATTCCATCCTTCGAAATACGTGCTGTCAGTTTATCTTTGATGATTACTTTTTCTTCTTCTGACAAAACACTAGAACCTTCAACATCGAACAGCAGTTCCACACGTGTGGACACTTTGTTCACATGCTGCCCTCCTGCCCCACTGCTGCGGCTGGTTCGAAAACTGATTTCCTTTTTTAGGCCTTCCTGCATTTATTCAAAAATACACATTTTTCAAGAAGTCCTTTTTCTTTTTGCGTATTTTTGTTTTCACTTGAACATTAAACATTGAACCAATAACTTTTAACATCAAAAACCCATGCCCTCTCCCCTAGCCGAACAACTTCGCCCACAAACACTTTCCGAATACATCGGTCAGGAACATTTGGTTGGAGAAGGTGCAATCCTGCGAAGAAGTATTGAATCGGGAAATATTCCATCCATGATTTTGTGGGGACCTCCTGGTGTTGGCAAAACTACCTTAGCACATATTATTTCGCAAACACTTCAAAGGGAGTTCTATACATTAAGTGCGGTTAGTTCAGGTGTGAAGGACGTTCGACAAGTGATCAATTCTGCAAAAATGTTCGGTGGTTCAGCTATCTTGTTTATTGATGAAATCCATCGCTTTAGTAAATCGCAACAGGATTCATTACTGAATGCCGTCGAAAAAGGAATCATTACACTTATTGGAGCTACTACTGAAAATCCTTCTTTCGAAGTTATCTCTCCACTTCTTTCTCGTTGCCAGGTTTATATTCTGAAACCGTTGGAATCTGAACACCTTAGAAGATTGCTCAATACCGGAGTTGCTGCACTTGAAAAGCAATTCGATATTCAGATTCAAATTAAAGAAGATGAAGCCCTGTTGGGGATTTCCGGAGGGGATGCACGCAAACTGTTGAATGCTTTAGAGTTGTTTGTTTACCAGGAAAAGGTGAGCAAAAAGAAAGTACTTATCATGAACAAAGCCGTTCAGGATGTCATCCAGGAAAACATTGCCATTTATGACAAGCAGGGTGAAATGCATTACGACATCATTTCGGCTTTCATTAAATCATTGCGCGGAAGCGACCCCAATGCTGCTGTTTACTGGTTGGCAAGGATGGTAGAAGCCGGAGAAGACCCAAAATTCATTGCCCGCCGAATGTTGATTTTGGCTTCGGAAGACATCGGAAATGCCAATCCCAATGCACTGCTGTTGGCCAACAGCTGTTTCGATGCCATCAGCAAAATCGGCTGGCCTGAGGGGAGGATTATTCTTTCACAAACGGCTGTTTATTTGGCGAATTCGCCCAAAAGCAATTCGAGTTATATGGCAATTGGTGAAGCACAGGCATTGGTTCAGAAAACAGGAAATCTCCCTGTACCGCTACATTTACGGAACGCACCAACCAAATTAATGAAGGATATCGGTTACGGAAAAGATTATAAATATGCCCATCAACATACCGACAACTTTGTTGAGTTGGAATTCCTTCCTGATAAAATTAAAGGAACAAAAATCTTTGAGCCGGGAAACAATCCACGCGAGAATGAGGACAGGAAGAAGTTAAAAGAACGATGGAAAGGGAAGTATGGGTATTGACCCCTCTGTCCTGCGGACATCTCCCCCCAAGGGGAGAATTAGGGGTTGCTTTACCATAAAAGACTATAAGACTTGAGATTGAGAGACTATTAAGACCTCCAACGTCCATGAGGACCTGGCAGCGTCTGACAAAAAAATAAAAAACAAAACCATGAACAACGATACACAGAAAATTATCGATCATTCGTTTGAATACGCCAACGAACTTCTTGAAGATACAGGCGAATTTTATCCATTTGGCGCTTATCTTGACAATAAGGGACAAGTCCATCCGCTGGAATTTGAATTGGATAAAAAGAATATGCCAACAAACGGACAAGTCATAGAAGGACTGACCATTTATTGCAAAGATGAAATGGAAAAAGGGAAGATAAAGGCTTTTGGCATTACTTTCGAAGCCGGTGTTCAAATGAAAGAAGGTGAAGGTCCTATCGAAACAGTGGCCGTCGACATTACTTTATCAACAGGAGAAATTGAACCCGTCTATTATTTTCCCTACAAAGTAAAGCAAGAAGGCAAAATTGAATTTGGAGAAGCATTTGCCGTAAAACGTTAAGTCCTCACATTATTTAATTTGACGCTGTTTTTTTTCCTTCCTGTACGACCAGACCATTAATCCAATGGCCATAAACAGCAATGCTATCGCCATTAAAAAGGTTGCGGCGAAACCAAACATTTCGTAAAATAAAACACCTAACAAAGGGGCAAAAAGTGCGCGAAAGCCGGTAAGTGAAAGGTGGAGCGATTGGTAAGTCCCGGCTTCGTTCGGCTTGCAAAAATAGGCCGAACCAATGTTCCAAAGCAAAACCATGGTAGCAGCAAAAATGCCGTGAAACAAAATGTAAAACAACAAAGTGTAATAAACCGTAATGTCAGCAAAAACAAAACTTGCAGGAAAATAATCCGTTAACAAGACAAAAAATATGTAGGCTGCAATGGAAGCATAAGAAACACTGGCAAATTTCCGGGGATCGATATTACCCAATAGTTTTCCAAAAAATGGAAGCAATAAAATTGCAACAATATTATAAGCATTCCGGTAAAAAGCAACACTGGCATAATTGAGGTTCAAGGCATCATAAAAGTAAATGGTAATTACAGTTACCGAAATCATAAACGAGAGTCCGTAAAACATAAAACCCAACTCGAAGTGGCGGTAAGGAACATTGTGAACCAAAATCCCTTTCGTTTCAAGTATTGAATCTTTTACCGAAGCCAGAATACTTTTTGAGGGATTGACCTGCTGTTCAATCGGGTAACTCAGTTTTGAAAGAATAAATACTGATAACACACCCAAAACTGCAACGATCGGAATAACCCAGGTGAAGGCAAAATTGTCGAAATCCAGTAAATATCCGTAAGCAAAAGTGACCACCAGCATAATCACCTTATTTAACGTAGTAGCATAGCTGTAGAGTTTGCCAAAATTCTGGTGGCGGTAATTTGTTTTCAACAGAAAATTGATATTGGGATAAATAACAACATTTCCTGAAAAGTAGATAAGGAACAGAAACAAATAGATATAATGGTAATAATTATTGGCCAGTATTGTACTTATAGCTCCCGGAAAAAACAATAACAAAACCAGGGGTAAACGCGTAAATATTGCTACCAGGCGCAGCATCCTTTTTCTGTTTTTTACCCTTTTGATAAACTCGTTAATAAGTATCAAAAACAAAAACACTACCATGCTAAACTGAAACAGTAACCCCAACTGGTAATTTGTCCCCAACAGGCTTTTGATAAACACAAACTCATTTAGTGCAAGCACCCCAAGGATAATGCCTTCAATAGCCATATATCCCATATGCAAACGGAAAGCACGTTTTTCATCAATGTTAAGCTGTAGGTTTTGAAAAAGCATCAGTAATAATTAATTGAAATTTTTGGAAGGCAAAAGTAATCAGCTTTATCGAATTCGGTTTCTACATTTCATAATAATTAAGGAATGACTAACAGCAAGAATACAACTTCCCAAACAGAAGAATCAATTGTGTTTTGCTTCAATATTCAATACACTTAAATAGTGCATCACCTGTTGGTGAAAATGCGCAAATCCCAAATTATCTGTATCATATTTCACACATAAGTCGTAAACATTGGTCATATCAGGATTATTGGGGCCAACTTTAAAATCTGCATTTATTTCGGCAAGTAAAAAATGACAGAAAGGATTAGAAGTCCTGACAAAACTGACCATCAGTTCAAACGACAAATCCTGAATATTTGACTTCAATTCTTCTTTCATTTTTGCAAATATTGTGAAATCAGTCAGGTTAAAAAACAGAATAGATTTGTCAGTAACAACATCCAGCGTATCATAAGCAGGACAGAAAACATAGGCTGTCACTTGCTTTCCGGGTGTTTTTATTTTTACAAGAAAGTCTGCAATTTCTTTTAGCTCCTCTTTTGTATTAATGCAAAAAAATAAGGCAAGTTGCGAAACATCCGTCAAATCATTGATCAGTCTCATGCGGTGAGATCTGATTTTTTGCCTTCCTGCAAAGAACAACTGAATGACTTTTTTTATCGGTTCTAACAAAGCTGTTGATTAATGATCGCAATTAAAGATGTAAAAGTAAAAAGAAACGATTTATCTTTGAAACAAAATTATTACGATTGTCTGTTTTAATGATGAAACCATAATTCTACATAAATCTACATTTGAAAAACCCGAAAATAAAAATCCGTTTTCTCGGAACAGGCACTTCGCAAGGCGTTCCTGTTATCGCCTGTCCGTGTGCTGTTTGCAACAGCAATAACTCCAAAGACAAGCGGCTGCGTTCATCCATTCTTATCGAAGTAAACGACAAAGTTTTTACGATTGATGCTGGCCCTGACTTCCGCTACCAAATGCTTCGCGAAAAAATAAAACGTCTGGATGCCATCCTTATTACCCACAACCACAAAGACCATATTGCAGGTTTGGACGACGTTCGTTCATTCAATTTTCTTTTTCGTAAACCGATGGATATTTATGCAAGCACCCGCGATCAAGAAGCCATCAAGCAAGAATTTTCCTATGCCTTTTCAAATTCCAAATACCCAGGCCTTCCCTCTTTTAAGCTGCACACCATCGCCAGTAGCCGGTTTTCTATCGGTCCGGTCTCCATTCAGCCCCTACCGGCTTTGCACTACAGCATGGAAGTTTTTGGCTTTCGAATTGGTGATTTTGCCTACATTACCGACACCAATTATATTCCGCCTTCAAGCCTGCACCTATTACAAGACTGCAAAGTAATTGTTCTGAACGCACTTAGGAAAGAGCCACATGTATCACATTACAACCTCGAACAAGCCATTCGGGTACTTGAGTTTCTCAGGCCCGAAAAAGCTTATCTAACGCACATTAGCCACTTCCTGGGCTTTCATAAAGAAGTTGAAAAAGAATTGCCCGATTTTATCCAATTGGCTTACGATGGATTGAGACTGGAAGTTTAGAACACTACTTTTGTAATTCTTTTTTGGACAGTAAGTCAGATTTTCGACATTCGCATACTCGGTTGAATGGTCTTTTTCAAAAAAGCCATTAATTATACCTGCCTGTATCTGGTCGATAAATTACCCAGTTTTTATTGAAAGCCATTTCATGGGATTTGTACTTTTTTCCATTCCCATCTTCCAAAACTACACGAAATGACTTAAACTTAAAATCGCTGCTTTGTAAATACTTTTTAAAAGAATCAAAAGGGTAAATAAATTGAATAACTTGATTTTGTAGAATAAGAATTGGTAAATCAAGATTTTTATGAATCAATCCGGTATCAATTTTTGCAAAGCTTCTTGATTTTGAGATTAATTCTACAAATAAACTACTGACACTTAACTCCTGTAAACCAGTTGTCTGAACAAGGAAATCTTTTGTTTTTCCATCTTGTTTCTGAATAATAACCCGCAGCTGTAATTCTGGATAGTTTTGTGTGGACAACACATATGGTCTTGCTTTGCTACGCCTGAGCTGCCAAATGGCTACCCCGCCAATAATTACCCCAAAAACAATAACATAAGTAAGGATATCTTCCATGGTTGGTTGTTGCAGAAAATAAATCTACTTTAGAACTTTATTAGGAAAAGTCAATCGGTTCTTTTTCTTTCTCATTTTCCTTTTGCAATATCCTCAACGAGGATTTATCACCAAGCATAATACCAATAGAACGTGTTGATTGCCGATGGTCGAAAATTATCTTCACAATCATTGTCAATGGTGCTGAAATTAACATCCCAATGGGACCCAAAACAAAGCCCCAAAGCAATATAGAAAGAAAAACAACCAAAGGGGACAGACCAAGGTTCTTTCCCATAAGTGGAGGCTCCAGAATACTGCCAATTACTACATTGGTTACAAGATATAGGATTCCGGTTACTAGTCCGCTAACAGGGTCCAATTGGATAAAGGCCAGTAAAACAGCCGGAATAGCAGCAAAGATAGAACCGATGCTGGGAATAAAATTTAGAATGAATGCAATAAGACCCCATAATAAGGGAAAATCAACGCCAATGATAAGCAAACCAATGTAAATGATTAAGCCAG
>Ga0164318_10004775_pt1 | contig 13064 bp, 7 predicted proteins | sample GuaBasSedimGuay9_FD_113734 | JGI IMG/M metagenome (GOLD analysis project Ga0164318, IMG submission 113734) | Subseafloor sediment microbial communities from Guaymas Basin, Gulf of California, Mexico - Guay9, Core 4571-4, 0-3 cm | ecosystem: Environmental > Aquatic > Marine > Hydrothermal vents >... | reverse complement strand
GCTCCAGCAAAAAGGGTACCCCGTGGCCACCGCGTCGGCTGAACTGGTTTCCGACCAGGCCGACAGTGAGGTCTTGAGAATCCGGGTCGTCCCGGGAGCAATGCTTCGTGTTACGGAAGTCAATTTCCCAGGTGCGGACCTCCTGGAGCCAAAACGGCTCGGCAAAACGGTCTCGGTTGAAAAGGGAGTGGGCAAGGCCCGGAAACCGTTGACCGCAAAACGCCTGGAAATGGACCGTGCGGCCCTCGAGGATCTCTATCGCCGCAACGGTTTCCAGGACATGACTGCTTCTGAGCCGGTGGTGACGCCGACCGATGAAGGGGGCCTCTGTGTTGATTTTCCAGTCGATGAGGGGCTCAGGTGGAGTGTGGATGCCTTTCGCGTGGAAGGGGTGCCGGCGGAGGCTTTGGGCCAAACCGACGACGATCTCTACCAGTTGGAGGTGACCGAGGCATGGGATCCACGGAATCTGAAAGTCCTGATCGGTCGGTGGAAACGAGCGATGACCGATGTCGGTTATCCCGAAGCAAGGGTCACCGCGGATGTCGGAACGCCTGAAGCCGGACGGGTTGCGGTGGTTCTTCTTGTCGAGCCTGGGCCTTATGTTCGGTTGGGACGGGTCTTGATTGCAGGCTTGACGAAGACGAAGGTTTCGGTGGTGGAGCGAGCCCTCGGCGTTGCCGGTCTGAGGGAGGGGGCCCCCTACTCACAAATGACGATCAACCGGGCCCAGCAGGAGTTGTACCGCCTGGGGTTGTTTCGGCGCGTAGCGATCGTGCCGATCCCGGGCCAGGAGCGGAGGGTCGATCGAGGCGTGGTCATCCGGTTGGAAGAGGGTCTGCAGCGCTCCTACCTGGTGGGGCTTGGGTGGGGTACCGAAGACAAATTCCGTCTGACCTTGGGGTGGTCTCATCTCAACCTCTTCGGTGGCGCCCATGCGTTGTCCCTGGAAACCCGGTACTCCGATCGCGAATTCCGTTACCAGATCGGGCTGCGCGAGCCCCTCCTTCCCTGGATCGACCAGCCGGGTTATTTTGCGCTCTATCGCACCGAAGAAATGTACACCGATTGGGAACAGCTGCGTTACGGCTTGTGGTTCGAGGTTGGCGACCGGCTCAAAGTGCCCTTCCGGCACTGGGTACGCTACGAGTTTCAGGTTGTCGAGCCTGATGCCCCGGATGAAATTCTGTCGGATCTAGAAAGAGAACAGCAACAAATTAAGCTCTCATCGATCACCGTTCCCTTGGAGTGGGATTACCGAAACGACATGCTCAGCCCCACATCGGGATACCTGATCACACTGGCGCCGGAATATGCGTTTCCGCTCTTCAGTGCCGAGGTTGAATTTTTCAAACTCCGGGCGGGTATTTCCCATTATCTTGATACCTCCGTCGGCCGGGTCAACTGGGGCATTCGGGTGGGGGCTACACGTGTTGCAAACATGGATCCCGATGAGCCGGCCAACCTCCAAGTCCCATTGGCCAGCCGGTTCTTCGCCGGAGGTCCGACCTCGCATCGAGCGTTCAGGACCGACCGTCTCGGCATTCCGGGCGAGACCCTGGAAGAGGACGGGACAGCCATTGGGGGCAATGCCCTGGTTCTGGTAAACGCGGAAATTGAAAAGCCGATTTGGGGGGCCTTGAACGGCGTGTTCTTCGTTGACGGAGGGAACGTCTGGATCGAAGCCGGAGACATCAGCTTGAGTGGTTTCCGATGGGGTGTCGGGGTGGGCTTGCGGTTCTTGACACCGGCAGGGCCCTTTCGACTCGAGTACGGCCACAAGCTTGAGCCACTCGAGGGTGAGAGTTCGGGTGAGCTGCATTTTTCGTTCGGGATGGCGTTTTAGCCGGGCTCCGCCCGGCGCTTTCAGCTGTCAGCTATCAGCTCTCAGTCCGCAGGCGTCTGCCCAAACCCAAAGTGGCGCTTCATGAGCGTCTCGCAAAAGCCCTGATCCGAAATTTCTCCCTGCAAGTGCGGTTGTGGCACTCTTCGCAACCGCCCGAAGGCAAGGGCCGGCACTCGGGTAAACCGCCGCCTGAATTGCTGAATTGCCGAGAGCTGACAGCTGACAGCTGATAGCTGATAGCAACCCGGCTCCGCCGGGTTTGAGGTACCATCCCCCCCATGCCTATTGTCTTGGTTGTTGTGGGGATTGTTTTTCTTGGACTCGGCGCCTCCTGGCTGGTCGACGGCGCCTCACGCCTGGCTCTTCGCTTCGGCATCTCGCCGATGGTTGTCGGTCTGACGGTGGTCGGATTCGGCACCTCGATGCCGGAGTTCATGGTGTCGGTGCTGGCGGCCGGGCGAGGCAGTGGCGCCTTGAGCGTGGGAAACGCAGTTGGTTCAAACGTCATGAATCTGCTATTGGTCCTGGGGGTGGCGGCCGTTATTCGAGAAATTGCGATCGTCGGCCGGCAGGAAGAACTGATACGGAACATAATCTTCGGTCTTTTGCCCGCACTTGCGTTGATGATTTGTGCATGGAACGGCATGATTTCTCGGACTCTGGCCGTCGTGCTCCTGGCCCTCTTCTTTGTATTTCTTGGGGTCACACTCTTCAAGGCCCGGCAGGGTGTGACGGAGCGTCAAGAGAGTGGTGGTCCCTGGCTCACGCATGCTACCAAGGCGGTTGTCGGCATGGTTGGTCTGGCAATCGGCGCGGAGAGTCTGGTGCGCGGAGGAACAGTCATTGCCCAGGATTTCGGAATATCCGAAGCTGTGATCGGACTGACCCTGATGGCCTTTGGAACCTCACTGCCGGAGCTCGCGGCATCGGTTGCGGCGGCATTGAAGGGTGAAAGTGAAATGTCGGTGGGTAATGTCCTGGGTTCCAACGTCTTCAACCTGGGATTGGTGGTTGGGACGGCCTTTCTCATCAGGCCGTCTGAAGTCCCGGTAGAGATCATCCGTCAGGATGTTCCATTTCTGGCAACCGTGACTCTTGTTCTTGGGTTGGGTGTTATGAGAAACGGCAAGATCAGCAAGCTCGAGGGCTGTGGGCTCCTTGTGGCCGTCGCGGCGTATCTGGCTTTTGTTGTTGTGCGAGGCGCCTGAATGAGGGGCGATCGGGTCGCCGTATTGGTCTCCGGGGGTGTGGACTCAGGCGTAGCTCTCCACCGTCTGGTCGAGCGAGGCGATCTTTCCCTGACCGCCTTCTATCTCAAGATCTGGTTGGAGGATGATGCGGCCTTTCTCGGGTCGTGCCCGTGGGAAGAGGACCTGGAGTATGTTCGGGCCATCTGCGACCGGCTCGGGGTCCCTCTGGAGATCGTCTCCCTGCAACAGGAATACCGCCGACGGGTGGTCGAATACGCCCTGGGCGAACTCAAACTGGGCCGGACGCCCAGTTCCGACATCCTGTGCAATTCGCTGATCAAGTTTGGCGCCTTTCTCGAAGGTGCGGGCAGGGACTTCGACCGTGTCGCATCGGGGCATTACGCCAGGACCCGCGAGGTCGGCGGTACGACCCACCTGCTGCGGGGCGTTGACCCCGTCAAGGACCAGACATACTTCCTCTGCCGCCTGTCACAGGAGCAGGTTGCCCGGTGTGTGTTCCCCATCGGTGATCTCGGCAAGGCTGAAGTCCGTCGTCTGGCCCAGGAAATTGACTTGCCCAGTGCCGAGCGCCCCGACAGCCAGGGGATCTGTTTCCTCGGGAAGATCCCCTACGACGAGTTCGTCCGTTACCACCTCGGTGATCGTCCGGGACCGATCGTCGATATCCAGTCGGGACGAACGCTGGGGGGACATCGGGGCCTGTGGTTCCACACCATCGGCCAGCGCAAGGGCCTCGGCCTCGGGGATGGCCCCTGGTACGTCGTAAGCAAAGATCCTGAGACCAATACGGTTAATGTGGTTCACGGTGAACAACTGGCTGATCACACGCGCCGTGAGTTCCTGGTGGTCGATCCACACTGGATTGCGGATGAGCCGAAGACGAGAACTCTGATGGTCCGTATCCGTCACGGAGAGAAGTTGTGGCCTGCCGAGGTCCTGATTGAAGGTACCGACGGCGTCCGGGTCACACTGGATGAAGGAGACCCCGGCATCGCCGCCGGCCAATTCGCCGTTTTTTACGATGGCGAAGAGTGCCTGGGTGGTGGGCCGATTGGGTGATTGAGGGGGCTCCCGGTGGAGCCGGAAATCAAACCGCCAAGACGCCAAGAACGCACCTCTCGGACGGCGCGTGCCTGGTGCGGCTTTCTTCACCTGGCAGCCCTCCCATTTGGGCCGTCGCCGCGAAGAAGGCCGACACCTGGCAACGCTCGGCGAAACCGTTGGCAATCGAATCTCGGCCAACGCCGTAGGCCGCCGAGGTCATTTTCCGGAGGGGCGGGCCCCCCACAAGAGCCGAAAATGCTGCCCCTCCGGGAAATGTACCGAGCGGGGGCGCGCGCGCCGCGCGACTCCGAAGGCCGGGGATAGAGAACAGAGTCCGGGACCACCAGCAGCGTGAGGATAGGCCGGCAATAGTGTCGGGAGTGTCTGTCCTGGCACGGTTAGAAGTCCAGCCCCCCCCGGGGACCACAGCGGCAGAATCGAAGTAGGGGACAGTGTCCATTTTCACGGGTTGAGTTCCAGTCGTTGCCGGACCTGGCGCATGTTTTCCAACCCCGGCCTTCTGGAGTGCCTTCGGCCCTCCAGCTCGGCGCATTTCCCTCAAGGGCAGCAGGGCGGAGAACGGGAGGGCATCGCCCTTGAGGGAAAAGGCCTCGGCGGCCTACGGCGTTGGCCGAGACTCGATTGCTGATGCGCTCCCCGTGGATTGCCAGGTGTCGACTTTCTTCGCAACGTCGATTTGGTCGGAGGACCGCCCGGTGAAGAAAGTCGCACCAGGCACGTCCCGTTTTGGCGTTTTTGGTGCTCTCGGGGTTGGGCGTCGGCGTCGGCCCCAACACCGGCCCGAAGGGCCCATGCAATTCGTCGGACGAATTGCTGCTCCGGCGCCAGACCAAAATACTCGTCGGATCGTCGGATGCCGTGCCAGGTCAGACAAAGGTGACAAGGTCAGAACGGCCGGAGGGGTGGGAGCCCAAGAATGTCGGAATTGTCTGACCACGGCTTGGTGAAGACGATCTTCGCCAGGCGGAAAGCCTGTGTCAGGAACTGGGATTGGGAGAGCTCCTCGAAAAGATGCCTTCAGGTATCCACCAAATGGTGGGGGACACCGGCTGGCAGCTGTCGCACGGTGAACGGAGCCGGGTGTTCGTCGCGCGAGCTCTGCTTCAGGGCCCCGGAATTGTCGTGCTCGACGAAAGTCTGGGGCCCCTCGATCCCGAAAATCGGCTCGCCGTGATGGCGTGTGTTGAGCGGCATGCTCGGACGCTGCTGGTTATTGCTCATCCGTGATTTAGGGGTGGGTTTGGACCTCAGGGTGCGGTCGATTTTACCGGCAAGCCCGCTATTTGCAGTTGGATCGGCCCCTTGGTTGGCCATCATGGCTCAACGGTCGAAAACGAATTCTAATGGTTGTTTTTGAATTTTAACGGTTGCGCCCCGGTGGACAACGAAGGCCCTTGGCGTTCTGGAGATACAACCTCGACTCTGCGTTGATGAAATATCCCACATAAAACACTTGACAGGGACAAGTGTTTTTTTTTAGAGTAGGTACTGGAGGCAGAATTTTAGTGTAACCAGATTTACATAAGATTCTGATTCAAGAAAATGAACCGGGAAAGCGGTGTCAGGTCACCCAAAGGGAGCAATAATGCATATTCGACTCAGTCTTCTTCTCGTAATTGTCTGTCTGATCGCTGCCGCCAATCCCGCTGGGGCTCTCGACCTGCAATTCAAGAATGAACAGGCCGTCGGCCTGTGTTGCCTCAAGCCAGGGCGGGACGTTCTCTTCTTCGGGCTCGTATGGCAAGAACGCCCGTGGGTTGCCCGGATCTCGGTCTTGAGGGCCATTGAGACGGTCCCCGAAGGCAAAGATACCGCCTGGTATGCGCCCGAAATTGGGGTCCCCTTCGAGTCCTACTGGATCGGGGCGGATCTTTCCAGTGGCACTTTCACAGTGAAGGCCAGAACAAACAAGCAGCTGGAAGAAAAGACCATCCCGCCGGAAAACCTGGCTCGCAACGAGGGTGGAGCGGTCTTTGCCTTCGACGTCGAGGCAGGATTTCTCGAAGTTGTCGTCATTCGGCCCGGAAAGGCAGCCTGGGCCTTCACCGCCGGCGACGGCAGCACCTTTGACGCGGACGGCCAATCAGACGGTTGGGTTCGGGCGGAGATCGGGAGTTTCCGCTCGATCGACGATGGCCCGAAGGCGCCCAAGACGTTGGAAATAGGAGACGTCATCCTCGCCCTCGACACCTCACGCGGGATCCTCTCGACAACGACGATCGACGGCTGATGGGAGGCAACACCATGAAACGCACGATTCTGATCACAATCGCCGTTCTGACCCTTCCCACAGTTCTCCTCGCTAACTCCCATCCCAACCTTGAGCGCGGGATGGTACCTGGGTCTATGATGCGGCTCAGCGGCCCCGACAATGTGAATCTTTTCAACGGAAGCCTCAACCTGACCGTGCCGCTGGGCGGGACCTACCCGGTCAGCGATACCCTCTCGTACTCGTTTGTTCTGCGGTACAACTCGAATATTTGGGATTTTAACGAGTGGTGGGATAATACCAATGGCGAAGTCGTTGTCCAAGCACATCCTGCGTTCTTCTCTAATGCCGGTTTGGGCTGGCGACTTTCGCTGGGAGAGCTGTTGCCTCCGGGAGAGCCCCTTGTCACCGGAAACCCGGCCTATGCCTGGGTCTACCTGGCCCCCGACGGATCCAGCCATCGTTTCTACTCTTCGCTGCATAGGGGTGAAGGGCCGGACGACGGTCTCTATACGCGTGACGGATCCTATCTCCGCTTGCAGTTTATCGCTTTCGACACTGCCGATGATCCGATCGAGATCGACCTGGAAATGCCTTCCGGCAACATCCACACCTTCGAACTCAAGACCGGCTGGGATCTATGGCGTTTGACCGAGATCAAGGATCAATTTGGGAACTCTGTCACCCTTTCTTATGTCTTTTCAGGTGGGCAGGAAGGCGGTGATCTCGAATGCACGATCACCGACTCCACAAACTACCCAGAAAGAACGCACGTTCTGAATTTTGAGCGCTACAATCATCCCTACGACAATGTGCCAAGATATCGCCTGAAAGACCTTGCTCTTGCGGCCTTCGGCGATGGCAATCAGGCCTGCTACAGCTTCGAATATGTCGAACAGGAGATTCCACGGTCCTACAAGCATGATGATCCCGCGATGGACGATGACGTTGTGGTCCCCCTACTTCAAACGGCGACTTTCCCGGATGGGAGTTCAGACCCTTGTGACATTGGTGGTTGCTCAGACTGTTCAACGACTGATTTCTCCTACATCTTGACCGGGGACCCCGCCGGTTTGCTGGAAACCATGCGGCTGCCGACCGGCGGTGTGATCGACTGGCAGTACACGCTCTATACGTTTCCTCAAGGCAACGTGTCTTGCGACGAACAGGGCGAGCCCTGGAATCACGCGATCATGGGGGAATCGACCGGCGTCTTTCGAAGGCGCGTCATTGGGGACAGCGCTGTTCCGGATGGAACCTGGTGGTATTCGCCCGTTGACAATTTTGATTACGTCCTCAGGTCCGTTACGTCCCCGGACGGTACGCGGGTCGACCACTACTTCAACACCGGCGTCGAACTCTGTGCCTATGAAGGCGACTGGCGTGGGTGGGCCTACGGGTTGCCGTTTTTGCCGGAAGATGCCGTTGACTCCGGTGGCATCTCAAAAGAGGTCTTCGCGCCGGATGCTGGTACTTCCGACCCGCCGATTCGACGAATCTCAGTTGATTACAGGCACGACCAGCTCCCCAGCTATACATCCGGGGTATCGCCTCAGTCATTCCACAACACCAACAGGCGACTTCAATCCCGGGAAACCGTTTACGAAGACGATGTCGTCGGAAATGTTGCCCGGTCGGAGCAGGTCCAGTATTCGAATTTCGACGGATTTGGCAACTACCGTCAGGTGAATCTCTACGGGAATTTTGAAGGCGAGCCGTCCCGTGTCGAATTCGCCGGATACAATCCTGCACCCGGCGGAACCTACTACCAATACACAGTGAACGGCAGCACCAACGAACTCAACGGAACCTTCCCGGATACCGGGTATCCCTTGAACTTGCCGTGGATTTTGAACACGCTCGACGTCAAGACGACGCAGATCGGCTACAGTCCCGATCCGGTCGAGGAAAACCGCGTCGAATACTGTTTCGATCGCTCAGACAATGGGGATTTCCTGTCACCGACGACCGGATTCCTGAACGGGCTTCGCATCCATATCGATGAGGACCCGGCGTCGGATGATCGCTCACCCGACGATATCATCAAGAAACTCACCGAGAGTTCAATTGCCCCGGGGCGGGTCGGCCGTGAGCGGCTCTATGGCGCGGACACGCAGACTCTTCCTACTGACGGGACGATGTCGGCATGCGATGTCGGCGGCCTTGATCCCGAATACAAGATCACACACCAGTATGCTTCTGGGGTTCTGAAGGGTTCGAAAATCTGGGAGGTGGGCGGTCCTGCGCCCTATGACGTTGTCGATATCCTGAACCGAGACATCGACCCCAACACCAGTCTGACCGTCACCGAGACCGACACCTCGGGCTACTCGACCTATTTCAACTACGACCTGCTCGGACGTCTGACCGAGGCAGTCCCCACAGACGGCGCCAAGACCGCCCTGACATACACACCTGCGTCGGGTTCTGGGGTCGATCTCGTCAAGGCGACGGCGCATCAGCAGACGATTGACCAGGATTCACCGTATCCGGTCCTGGCCGAGTCAGAGTTCACTTTCGACGCCTTCGGCAGAGGCGAGAAAGAAAGCCATCTCTTGGCGGATGGAACGTGGAACCAGCGCATCAGCGGTTACGATGCCCAGGACCGCTTGACCTGGATCACCGAGTGGCAGCCGGAGGGCACGGCGCCGGCCGACTACTCCAAGACGATTAACTCTGACTTCGACGCCTTCGGCCGGGTCGGTACAGTCACCCTGCCGGACGGTCATCAGATTCTCCACACCTACACCGGGAGGCGATTGGTCGATCGGACCGCCTGGGTAGGGACGAATTTCGACGGGGTTGATACCGTCGACGAGGAGGCAACGACCACGACTACGACGTTGGACCGCAAGGGAAGGCCGATCAAGGTTGAGGAGCCTTCAGGTGCGAACGGTTTGATGATTCCCACAGATTATCGGTACGATGTCGCCGGAAACCTCAAGTGGGCGGGGACCACTGTGCTCGGGAATCCCGATATTACCCAGATCCGAGAGTTTTCCTACAACGGACTGGGCTTCTTAGAATCTTCGTCGATCCCTGAAAAGGCGGTTCCAACGACCTTCAATGGCTATGACCCGATGGGCAACGTCGGAACCGTCATCGACGGGGCAGGGGACGACGAACCGAGTGACCTCAGTTACACCTACGATTTCGCCTCAAGGTTGAAGACGATCGTGGACAACACAGTCGGGGCCGGAGATGACCCCGTAATTGGGACCTTCATCTACTACGGCGAGGATGGAATTCCGGATGACAGGGATGGCGGCACGTGGTCCGAAGGAAAGTTGGCCACGGCGACTCGGTTCAATCTGTTCGACGCTGGAGCGCCCTGGGATCAGGTCGATGTGACCGAGAGCTATGAGTATGACGGGATCGGCGGGGCCGTCTCTCGGAAGCAGACGGATATCACTCTTGGGACCGGTGCGACGCCCGTGTTGTTCGAGCAGGGGTGGACCTACAACGATCTCGGGCAGGTTGCGACGACGACCTATCCCGAGGAGGTTGATGCGGCGGGGACCCTTCCCGATCTTGTGGTGACCAATGGTTTCAGTAATGGGTGGTTGACCTCAGTGACGCCCGGGGTTGAGGAGATGACTTATTATGCTAATGGGATGTTGGAGTTGGTGAAGTTTCATACCTATTTCGCGGGTAGCCGCCTTTTCGGGATCGCATACGATCGTGATCCCGATTGGATGCAACGTCCGAGGGAAATCCGTTTCATTGGGGGAGCATATTGCAAGTCGGCCGGGAGCCGTGAGGAGGCTGCGGTTGGCTCGGACAATTCGGGAAAACCTGGCAGCTCTGACCTCACCTATTGGGAAAGCGGCGTATTCGGATACGATGGATCTGGAAACCTGACCGCGCAACGAGGATATTTGAATCGTTATACCTCATGGGATACTGAAGTCGGAAATCGCTACCACGAGTACGACAAGGTCAATAGACTGAAAAGCCTCTCCACAACAACTGATCATTGCTGTCCGGAGCTTTCCTACGGGGCGGCGTTTGATTACGACGCATTTGGCAATCTGGTTTCCAGGACTCTCAACGGGGATACCTACTCGTATGCCGTCAATACAGCCACAAACCACCTCTCGGGAGGAGTAAATTACGATACAGCAGGCAACCAACAAGGTTGGGGCGCCTACACCTATGATTACACGCCCTTCCATCAGATCCGGGAATATGCGGAAAGTGGCCGGACCCAACACTACGTCTACTCGGCCGACAACGAGCGAGTCGTGGTATACGACTCGTTCGATCAGGAGGCGTCAATCGTCCTGAGAGATCTGGATGCCAAGGTGCTTCGAGCACTTCGGCTGGGTACTTCCGGTCTCCAATGGGAACGTGACTATCTCTATCGGGGTCGTACCCTGGTTGGGGCAAAGATTCCGGAACAATATCCGTACCCGGAAATGGACCTGCGGTTATTCACTGATCATCTGGGCAGCGTTCGTCTCGTCACCCACTCGAGTCCCTATGGGGATCCCGTCGAATTCAACGAATACACCCCCTTCGGCTCCGAATGGACATCCCACGTCCTCGGCACCGAGCAAAAGCTCCGCTTCACCGGGCATGAACGGGACTTGATGGATCCGACGCATACGACGGATGATATCGACTACATGCATGCTCGGCATTACAACTTGAATCTTGCACGGTTTTTGAGCGTTGATCCTGTGGGGGGTGATCCGCTCAGGCCCCAGAGCTGGAATGGGTATGCGTATGTTTTGAATAATCCGTTGAGGTTTACGGATCCGTTTGGGTTGTCGGAGGCGGATTCAAAGGATTGTGCCGGTGCCGGGGCTGGGGATACGGGGTGTGGGAGGCCGGGGGTTCTTCCAGCTGAACTGGAAGTTACTGGATTTGGGGGTATCACGGCGGCCGGCGGTGCATTCTTGACTGCACAGGTTGAGGCAGGTATCTACGGAAACTCTAACGATTGGGGGCTTTATTATCTTTGGGGTTGGGGGCCTGGCTATGGGGGTGCTGTTGGCTTGACTGTCGGGGCGGTGAAAGGTGACGAGGAAAGCATGGAGGGGGAATATGTCGAGGCGGCGGGTTCTGCCACGGCGATCGGCGGTTCTCTGTTCCTTGATCTGGAGGATACGCGTTCGTTTCTTCCAGAAGGCCTGGGTTTCGCAGTTTCACCGCCGTCTTCCAGTATTGGCGTGGGTTTCTTCCTGACCAACAATCACTCATCCCGGCTTTCTGGGCCCGAGGTTGGGGATAATGTCGACAAATTCCTTTTCGATGCACTGACCGCGTTGACCGACCCAGAGCAGTGGGGGTTCTAAGATGTCCCTGTTGCAGTCGTGGTCTGATGGTGGTTAGTGGAATCGAGTCATTATCCGAAGGCTCATCGTATCAAGTCGTGAACCAGCGGAGATCGAGAAACGCGTGGCGCGTCATAAGCACAATGTGCAACTCTGACAGGAGATCCGAATGTTGATTGGGGGATGCCATGAGGGACAATGAAGAAAGGGAAAGGGGCCGTTCCGCCGACTCCTGGTCTGACTTGCTTCCATTTCGTCTTGTATTCACATTGGGTGGCGTATTGATAGTAGCTCTCTGTATGGCCAAACAATCGATCAACTGGGGCCTATTGGGCATTCCGTTGGCGATCGGGGTTCAGTTGGCCTATTGGTTTTACACTCGGAGGAAGAAATAAGGTAACTCCTCGCCCTACCCCGTCTTGTCAGGATGAGGGAATCTGCCACGCTTGAAGGATGGAAGACAAAGATCTGAAAACGTGGGGTGAGCAGCTCAGCCAGGAGCTGGGAGAGATCCGGACTTCAAGACGCAGCAAGAGATGGAGATGCCCTCCTGAGCTGCAATCGAGGGTTGTCTCCTATGCCAAAGTGTGTCGTGAGCGGGGAGAACCGTACTTCGACATCGCGGTGAGGCTCGGCTTGGTGGAATCCACCCTCACCCGGTGGTTTCGGACAGAAAGGGCCAAGGAACAACCCGGCTTTCGGTCCGTATCCATCGTTCGAAGGGATGTGGAGGAGACGACAGCCCAGCCCATCGCATCACGGCTCAGACTCCTGACCCCCCAGGGTTACCGTGTCGAAGGCCTTGACGCCCAGACCTTGGCATACCTTCTGAGGGTCCTGCCATGATCGGTTCCACCAGATCCGTACGGGTATTTGCCTACACCCTGCCCACCGACATGCGCAAAGGCTTTGACGGTCTCTTCGGCATGGTCAAGAGCCATCTTGACCAGGATCCGCTCTCGGGCGATCTCTTCTTGTTTGTCGCCCGCAACCGTCGCCGAGCGAAGGTACTCCATTGGGACGGAACCGGCTTGTGCCTCTACGCCAAGCGGATCGAGAAGGGTCGATTTGCAAAGCTCTGGGGTGGTGAAGACGTCGCCAAAGTCGAGCTCACCAACTCCGAGTTATCGTTGTTTTTGGAGGGTAGCAAGCTGGTTGGGAAAGTACCTATTTCACCAGAGAAGATGTGCTTTAAGTGCTTGACAAATCACGGGCTTATTGAGAGAATACAGCATGCAGAAGCTGGAAAGAATCACCGACGTTAAGACCCTCCAGCAGGTCGCATTTCACCTCGAAAAAACGACTGTTCGACAGTCCAAGGAGATTGCAAAGCTCCGGGTTGAAAACGCCAGGCTTCGGGGGCAAGACGTCAATCCTCAAATGGAATTCGACCTCCTCAAAGAGCAGCTCGCAGCCATGCAGAAGAAGCTCTACGGGAATTCCTCAGAAAAACG
>Ga0164318_10004774_pt1 | contig 13065 bp, 11 predicted proteins | sample GuaBasSedimGuay9_FD_113734 | JGI IMG/M metagenome (GOLD analysis project Ga0164318, IMG submission 113734) | Subseafloor sediment microbial communities from Guaymas Basin, Gulf of California, Mexico - Guay9, Core 4571-4, 0-3 cm | ecosystem: Environmental > Aquatic > Marine > Hydrothermal vents... | reverse complement strand
GCCATACTACACAACACTTTATGCAAAACTTGGTTTAAAAAATGATGAAGAGATTAAAAATTATTTAACAAAGGTTTTAGAGGAATCTATATCTCTTTATAATGATAATAAAGCTGGTTACAGACCATAAAAAAAGATTTGAAGGAATTTTCCCCTTCTTCAATAGATAATTTTTTGTTAAAGTGTTATTTTTTCTCCTTTTTTGAGAAGATCAACTGATTTCTCAGCTATTTCATCTAGTTTTTCCTTATCCATAACAGCTTTACGAGCTTTTATATTCTGCTCCTGAATAGCTTTCTTTGCTTCTTCTATTCGTTTACGCCGTTCTCCTTTAATAGCAATTATTTTTGAACGCATCTCAAAAGCTTTTTCATGGGCTTTCTGAGCTTCATTTTTAATTTGTAAATATTCCTCATGTTTTTTATTTGCCTCTGCAATGCTAATAGACAGCTCATTTACAAGTTTAACATATTTTTCATGTAACTTCTGGCTCTCATTGTAATATTTTTGAACGAGTTTATGTTCTTCATCAGCTTTTTTGAAAAGCTCATCAATTGCTCTGTCTTTATCTGATATTTCAATCTCTACTTTTTTCTGTTTTTCCATTTGTTTCTTTGTACGCCTGTATTCCTCTTTTTTTAATCTGATTTTTTCAATGAGCTCGTTTTCATCCTGAGGGCTCATTGGAACAGTTTCTTGTCTATACTCAAGCATTTGAACATCTGCTTTTAGTTCTTCAACACGTAATGGTAGATTCTTAAAAACCTCTCCTTTTTTCTTTCGTTTAGCTTCTATAAGCTTTTTTGCTTCCTCTTGGAGTTTGTTGCGTATTTCTTTATGATGTCTCATCTTTGAAACTAGTTCATCTCGTTCTTTTTTAAGTTTGTTCATCTCTTCTTTTAGTTCTTTCCTGCTAGCATTTATCATATCTCGTTCTTCACGAAGAATCCTAGCCATATTGTTTAACTCGTTTCTCTTCTGTATATACGCTTGGAATTTCTTTTCAGCATCCTTTAGTTGTTCTATGTCTTTTTTTTTCTTTGTTTCAGCCATGAATAACACTACGCTACAATATTTTTCCTTTTATAGTAGATATAGTATTTATGTTTTACTTTACTACTATGTTAACCTCGTTTTTACCTTTTTCGGCTATCCAGGGTATTTCAATGTCTGCGTAGCCGCCACGTGGTATAGTAATATTATCTACTTTGTTTTTCTCCTTACCATTAACATATAAAGCAACTGTAACATTTTCTGCAGCAACATCTCCACGGTTTATAAGTCTAAAGGATGTCTCTACTCTGTCTCCTTTTTTGAAAATCTTTGGCCAATGAACAACACCAGTTATATCAAGTTTCAACTTTGATTCTTTTATACTTGTCATGGTTGAGATCTCAGTTGTTTTTGCTCTGTCTATTGGTCGTGCTATTACTCTTACTTCAACCCAGTCATCTGATCTAACGAAATCTGTTGGTTTAACTATGAGTTTTATATCTTTTGATTGTTTTGAATCAATTGTTACGTTGTTGCAATCTAATGATACATCCCATTTCTTTGGATCTGATTTAATCTCTGTTTTTATTTCATAGGTTTGGATTCTTTTACATGGATTTCTCAGTGTTATATTGAATTCAGCTGTTTGATCAGGTTTTATTTCTTTTATTCGATCTAGGCATATTAATTCAACAAATTTTCTTTTAAATAATAGCCATAACACAAGGACAACTATGAGGATGATAAGTAATGTTAATATTATCAGTGAAACTGCGGCATAGTCTCCTAGTAAATTATCAATTCCTAGAGTATATGCTGCTGACTCAAATGAATGATATATGCTTTCGAAGATGCTAGGTGTTATTATTTTTGTTGTAACAGTTATTGATTTTGAGAAGTTTTTACCATATTTTCCACTTTGGAATGATGTTAGTGTAAGTGTTAACTTATCTGATTTTATAGTTGTATACCATGGTACTTTTACAGTTACATTTAGTATTGTTTCAACTTTTGTGTTGTTATTGTATACATCTATTAAGTCATTGACATTGAATGGGTTGTTGAATTCAAGGTCAAAACCATGTTCAGATTCCAAGGAAATTGAATATGTATCCTCTAAGTATCCTTTGTTTCTGTTTCTTACTATGAAACTATATGTCTTGTTTTCACCATGTTTAACTTCTAAACTCTCAAACTTTGGTATTATCTCAATATCATATTCAACTGCTTCTTCTGATATCTTTACATTTGCTTTTTTACTGTCAAAACCTGTTTTACCAGTGATGTTGAAGGTTAGGTTAGCTGTTTCTCCATAGGCGTTACTGCTAGTCGCTGTTGAATTTACATAGACTTTTATTGTCTCAGTACTGTTTGCACCAATACTTATTGAAGAGGGATAATCTATTTTCCATCCTGAGCCTGCTCCGCTTATTTCAAGCGTTAATTTATCCGCATACTCGCTACTTACCTCTATATTATACTCAGCGCTACCACCAGCATATACTTTTTTATCTCCAATGTCACCGAGTTTTATATTATCAGTTTCATTAAATATTAAGGTAAGTGATGAATCATATCCCTCTGAATCATAAAGAAGATTTACTGGTCTTAGACTAAGCTTTGGTTTGTTACTAATAGAAACCTTAAGAGTAATATTTTGATCATGTATTATCTCTGCGTTTCCTTTATATGTTTCAAAATTAAACGTTGTTGGTGTATCTGGTCCTCTTTTCAAAAGTTCAAATAATGTTGTTTTATCTAGTTGTTTCTCATCTGTAGCAATTATTCTATCTCCGTTGTAAAGCGAGACATTAACTGATATTTTTCCCAGAGATAACATTTTTGGATAATGTATATATAGATTGGCTGTGATGTTTTTCAATATCTTATTTCTTGGCACTCCTGGTCCTTTAAACTCTATAGGGTTTGTTGCTAGTTTGCTTCTAACAACTTTATTGCTGCTACTTGGTTTTGTTTCATCCATTACATCATTTTGATGTAAATGATAAACTATTTTGTTTTCATCTTCTTCAACAGGTGGTTCACCTATGTTATACATTGCCCATACCATAAACCATGTAAGCCATTCATCTTCATCTGCTTCCAGGATTCCTGCTAAATTAGGTGGATATGTGCTATAGGCCTCATTTTTTGGTTTTGTTTCATTTACTATTTTTATATTTCCAAATCCATATTGATCATGTTCAAGATCTGGCTCTTTTTGGAAATATAAAACAGTGGAGTTTTCACTTAAATTAGTTGAAAAACTAATCGATGAACTATATGATGTAGAGCCATAATAAAAACCAGATGATATGAAAATATTTACAAGAGCTCCAAAATCTTCCCCTTTGATACCATAATAATCCACCTGTTCCATCATTAGATTAATTGCCGCTCCGATATCGTTTAAATTAGAGATTTTACTATTGTTCAATGTATTACCAAGTTGGTTTAGTCTACTTTCAATTTTTGAGTATTGTTTTGAAACATAGCTGCTTAAAAGTTTTTCACTCTGCAATAGTTCTATAACAAATATTAGTGAATCTCCTTTGTCTAATGTAATATTGATATTTTTTATTGTAACTTTTGTTTTTTGTATTTCTCCTTCTGAGCGTTTAGGTTCGAGGGTTATTGTTTTTGTACTGTTTTTTATTTTAACTGGAGTACTTGATTGATTAGTAAGCTTGTAGATGGAGATATTAACTTTATCTTTATATTTTTCTAAACCTAATTTAGCTGGTATGGTAGATGAAAAATATAAATCAAATTTTATGTCTCCCTCTATTGTCGTTTTGTTTCCATTATTTTCCCATAACCCTATTACCCTAAAAGGATGCGGGAATAAGATATCTCCTCCAAATAGATCTAAAATATCTGATAAATCATCTTGAGCTTTACTATGATTAGAGAGAGATATTCCTGTGGAGAATATACTGAAAAGTAGGATAAATGTTATAAATGTCGTTCTGAATCTTTTATTTAGTAGCATGCTGTTTTCTCACCTACACATCTAAATTTGTGGCTATTTATATATAAATCTTTGTTTACAATAGTTACCAGTTTTACATTTAATTTTATCGTCATAATATATAATAGTATATTTTATATTAAATAAATATTTTTCTAGTGTCTTCAAAAGCTATTTTTGATCTATAGAATTGAAAAAAAATTGAACAATAGAAAACATATATTTAAAAAAACATTAATATATCCTAAAACATCCAAGAAGCTAGTCACACTACAGAAAAGGTGGTAAATGAGGAATAAAAAAAGAATCAAAAATAAAACAAATTTTACATTACTCATATTTCTAGTTTTAATTTTATTATTTATTAGCAGTTTTATTTTTCAATTCAGTGTATGTGCACAGGAGGAGGATTCATTAAATATTCTTATTACAAGCGTTAATTACGAGCCGATAAGTGAGATAGAAGAAAACACATATTTTAAGATCAGTGTTTACAACTCAACAAATGTTTATTTATCAAATGTAACGATCACATTTAACGGGAGAGAATATCGGCTAGATGACGAGGAATCATTAGAGTTAGAGATTCATGCTCCTGAGGTAGATAAAAACACAGTTTTTGAGATAACCGCATCCAAACCAGGATACAACACAGTTAATTCAAGTATAACTGTTTTAAATACACCTGTGTTAGTTATAACACATTATGGCGGGTATGTTGTAGATGCAGGTGAACGTTTCTCTGTAAAAGTTACAGAGGATTCTGAAACCGGAGAACCAGTTCAAGGTGCTACTGTTGCAATTCAAAATGTTATTGGTACTGAAACAATTACAGATGAGTATGGTCGTGCATTTCTGACAGCACCAAAAAATAAAGAGAAAATAATTATAATCGCTACAAAACCAGGTTATCAAGAGGGTAAACAAGAAATTGAAATAAATCCAATTCCGGATATATTTAGAGATATCGTTAATAGCAAATATTTCCTTATTTTCATAGCTGTTTTAATACTTATTTTATCTATTGTTTTTGTTCACTATCGGCAAAGGAGATATGGTTACGTTGATTCTTTTGATGGATCATCTAAAGAAAAAACAGTTGATAGATCTGTTACTGATGAAAAAGATGGGTTTCATACAAAAAATATGCAAGATGTTTTAGATAATGTTGTTAAAATAAAATCTGAAGAAAATTCTAAAATAGAAGAGATAAGAATTATTCAACCAAAAAAAGATAAGGAGCATATAACCATAAGACCTGATGAAAAAGTAAGCGATAAAAAAACAAGAGAGCTGAGAGATAGTGATTGGTTTCATGGAATAGATGAAATAAGATATGAGATTGATAGATTAACTGGGGAGATTGATGAAGAGGGTAAGGATAAATGGTTTGAAGGTATCGAGAGCATTAGGGATAAAATTGATGAAAAAATGAAGAAAAAAGATAAAAAAAAGGATGAGGATAATGGCAAAAAAGAATAAGTTAATAGCAGATTTTTATGAGCTGAAAGCCAGTCAATTAATGGATAAAAGAGTCTGGGATCTTCCCTTGATTGAAGAAAATGATGATATTTATCACGTTCTTGCTATTCTTGGAGCCCGTGATCATATATGGGTTGTAAATGATAAAAAAAGCAATGAGTTGATTGGAGTTATTACAGAACATGATGTTTTATCAATTCTCGCTCCAAAACATTTTCCGACATATGTTTTTGGGATGCCTGATATACGTTCTATTCAGCACGGTACTGCAAGAACGGCGAAAGATGTAATGTGTGTTAAGATAATTGCCTGTCAACCTGATGATAAAATTTTAGATGTACTTCTAAAAATGGTTAAATATAAACTTAGGAGACTACCTGTGGTTCAAGATAAAGTACTTGTTGGGGAGTTAACTCTGCATCAATTAATCAGGAAATATTATGATGCAACGCAATACCATCCCATAGTAGAAGATGAAGAAGGTTGATATCAACGGAAATATTTGATGTTGTATTATTAATAGCATTGGCTCTAATATTCGCTAGAATTCTTGGCTTTTTATTTTCAAAAATAAAACAACCAGCTGTTATAGGAGAGATATTGGCAGGGGTAATTTTAGGAGGCCTAGGATTATTTTTTTTTCATGGGCAAGAAGTTACTTTGTTTAATTTTCCTATTTCGATTCCGGAATTGGATTATCACTCATCTCAATTCGATTTTTTAGCCGAGATTGGAATTTTATTTTTGCTTTTCATATCTGGTCTTGAAACTAATCTTTCAAAGTTAAAAAAGATGGAAAAGGCATCAACATTTGTAGCAATTAGTGGAGTAATAGTTCCATTTATTCTAGGTCTTTTAGTTGGAATTCTACTAAATTACTCATTAGAGGTAAGCGTTGTTCTTGGGCTAATTCTGACTGCGACATCTATTGGTGTGACGGTTAGATCATTAATGGATATTCAAGCTCTTGGCTCAGATTCAGGAATGATTATTCTTGGTAGTGCAGTTATAGATGATGTTATTGCGATAATCTTATTTGCTTTGTACTTTGCAGTAAGCCTTGGCACTTTATCTGATGCTATTTGGGTGGGCTTTAAAATTATCATATTCTTCTTGATATTCTTGATTATTGCACAGAAATTTATGGATAAAATTCTTGGTTTATGTGAAAAAATTCATCTTCCAAAATCCTTTCTTAGTATATCTCTAGCAATTTTACTAATTTATTCTTTTTTTGCCGATAAGGCAGGAATCTCTGGGATAGTGGGAGCTTTCATTGCAGGGTTACTAATTGGACAAAATGTTAGGTCAGTTAAGATAATGGATGATGTGAAAGCATTAGGTTTTGGTCTGTTTATTCCCATATTTTTTGTATGGGTTGGTTCTAGTCTATGGATAAATATAGGTATGGATATCTCATCTTATGTACCAACGATTGTATTGGCTTTGGTTGTAATAATAATTGGAATTTTAGGAAAAATTATTGGATGTGGGATAGGGGCAAAACTAGCAGGCATGACCAATCGCGAGTCATTACAGATAGGTGTTGGGATGATACCAAGAATGGAAATGGCATTGATTATTGTCTCAGTTTCGATTAGTAGGGGATTTTTACCTGAATCAGGTGGAATTGCGCATAGAGTATTGGTGGCAACAGTACTGCTTACCCTCGTTACAACAATTATTACACCATTTTTGGTTAGAGCTACTTTTAAAAATGATTAGTAGCATTGTCAAATTTGTCTATGAAGTATTTATTTGAACTGTCGAAGGAACACAGACTATTTCCAAAAGCTGAAATACTTTCTTGTTTAAAGGCTGAAAATATTAGCTATGAAATTATTGATTCGAATGATGACATTTTACTTTTAGATTTAAGAATTAAACCAGAACAAGTTCGTCGAATAGCTAATAGGTTGTCTATGAGTTTTTTTATTGATGAGTTTTTGTTTTCTTCCTCTTTAAGTCTTGATAGAATTAGAGATTTAGCTATTAAAAATCCAATTAAAAGAAATGGATCAATAGCAGTAAAATACATGCATCGGTCAAGATCAGTTGATTCCCTGGAGATCGTTAAAGTTTTAGGTGAGGTTTATACTAAGAAAAGAAAGGTGGATTTAGAGGATCCAGATGTTGAATTAAGGTTTTTAGTATCTGATGACAAGGTGTATGTTGGTTGTAAACTCGTAGAGATTGACCGGTCACAATTTGAAAAAAGAAAGGTTCAGTTTCGTCCTTTTTTTTTGCCTATTTCTTTGCATCCTAGGATTGCTCGTGCATTGGTGAATTTGTCTTGTGTTCATAAAAATGGTGTATTGTTTGATCCTTTTTGTGGAACTGGTGGTATTTTGTTGGAGGCTGGTTTGATTGGTGTGAAGGTTGTTGGTAGTGATATTGAGAGTAAGATGGTTGATGGTTGTAGGAAAACTTTGAGTTTTTATGAGATTAGAGATTTTGAGTTGTTTGTTTCTGATATTGGTGATGTTAGGGGATATGTTTCAGGGGTTGATGCGGTTGTTACTGATTTTCCGTATGGTAAGTCGACTACTACGAAAGGTGAGAGTGTTTTGGATCTTGGTGTTAGAGCGTTTAGTAGTATTTCTGATGTTTTAAAAGATGGTGGTCGAGCGGTTGTGGGTTTACCTGATTCTAGTTTGGTTTTGTCTGGTATGAGGTATTTATCTTTAGTTGATGTTTTTGAGTTTAGGGTTCATCGTAGTCTTACTAGGTTTTTTGCTGTTTTTGAGAAATGAGTGTTTTTTCCATAAAACTTATATATCCAATATTAATATTATTTTTAAAAAATTAAAATATGAATATAAAAATAGGTGAAATAGAAATGAAAATTAATAAACTAAAAAAATGGACTGTTTTAATAGCTCTTCTAATGCTGTCAAGCGCAGTTTTTATACCAGTAACACAAGCTACACTAATATCAAAAGAAAAAACCAAAACAATACCAACAAAAAATGAAACAGTCAAACCAGCTTTCTCAGTAGGTGGAAGAGATTTCTCATTTGTACTACATCGAATAAAACAAGAAGATGACATAGACCCTGGCAGTAGCGCAGATTGGCGAATACGCATATACATAAATGGTGAAAGAAAAACCTATGAAAAAAATGGAGATGATGTAACAGTTGATAAAACAATCACTTGGGAAAACGCCATCCCAGATGATATGAAGCTTGTTGAAATAAGAATAGAACTCCAGGAGAAAGATATATCAAAGCATGACATAGCAGATATCAGCGCTCATAAAGGTGGAGGAAAAGATGACAGCACTGATTTTGATAGATATCGTGGAGCAGTTTTCATTCACACTTTCAACGTTGAAACAAACACATGGGTTCCACAGGATGAAAACAATGACTATGTCAGAGTAGAAGACGATGCTAATGTAAGATGGTATAAAACAAGTGGTAACTTCGATGGTAGCACAAAAACAGATGAAAACGATGCAACAGTTTGGTTTAATGTATTCTGTGAAAACAGAGCACCATATCCCCCAGAAAAACCGCAAGGTCCAACAGAAGGAGAAACAAACCATCCATATGTATTCAAAACACGCTGTCAAGATCCAGACAATGATAGAATCAAATTCGGCTGGGACTGGGATGGAGATGGCCAAGTAGATGAAATAACCGATTATTATGACACCTGGCAAACATGCTCAATTACACATACCTGGACTGAAGCAGGTATATATCATGTAAGAGTAATGGCTATAGACACACATGATATGGCAAGTGAGCTATCAGATCCATTAATTGTCGAAATAGCAGGTGTAGATGGAAAAAGCGGCTTCAAAGTAGAAAAAACGTGGTATGGGCATCTATTTACAATATATCTAAACCACCGGGAAACCCAGGATCTAGTAAAAACAATTAGACAAGGTACAAATGTTGTTGGAGCTGTAGCAGCATTAGTCATAGCAATTGCAGCCGCAGCTGGTATTCCACTTGATCCAGCTATTGCAACAGCTATTGCAACAGCAATAATACGATTAGGTGCCGAGACCATTGCAATGATGGATATGCATAATAAAGGAGTATACATCAAGGTTTACTTAATTGAAATCGCAGGTATTCCATTAACACAGTTTGGATACATATGGGCACAGAAATAGATATTTCACAAACAATAATACTTTTTTCTTCTTTTTTTTAAAACTTAGGAGAAATAGAATAAATTAACCATAAGCCTTTTACAATATAGTTTATTCTCCTTTTTGAGAAATGACTCAGCTAAACATAATATTCCTTGGAACCGGTGGAAGTTGGCCAACTGTGAAACGAAACGTTTCATCAATAGCAATAAAAAGAGATGGTGAAATAATACTTTTTGACTGTGGAGAAGGCACACAACGTCAATTCCAAAAATCAAAACTAAGCTATATGCAAATATCAAAAATTTTCATAACACATTTCCATGGTGATCATTTCCTTGGGCTTCCTGGTCTCATCCAGACTATGCAACTAAACGATAGAGATATACCTCTAGATGTATATGGACCAAAAGGCATGAACATGCTTACTACTCAGCTCCTGTCACTTGGCTATTTCAAACCAAACTATCAGATCATATCACATGAAATAGATGAAAAAAATGTTCTCGATTTCGGAGAATATAAAATAAAAACTCTTAGAGTAAAACATGGAGTACCAGCACTGGCCTATTGCCTTGAAGAAAAAATGAGACCTGGTAAATTCAACAAATCAAAAGCATTAGAACTTGGTATACCTGAAGGCCCTCTCTTCAGTAAACTCCAAAGAGGAGAAACAATAACTCTCAGCGATGGGAGAAAAATCCAGCCTGATGAAGTTCTTGGTCCACCTAGAAAAGGTAGAAAGATAGTGATATCTGGTGATACAAAGCCAATAGATGAAATGATAGATTTCGCTCAGGATGCAGATGTTTTAATACATGAAGCAACATTCGATTCAAATCTTAAAGATATTTCAATGGAATATGGCCATACAACAGCTTCACAGGCAGCAGAAATAGCAAAAAAAGCAAATGTTGAAAAACTTTTTTTGACACATATAAGCCCTAGATATTTCAACGCTAAAGAATTAGAAGAAGAAGCTCAAAAAATCTTTAAAAACTCTTTCGTTCCAAAAGATTTCCAAGAAATAGAGATCAGACTTAAAAAATAAAAGTAATGTTATTACTTATTCTCCTTTAGAACTGATCCTAAACATTGACTCAAACTTTTTTTAGCTTCAAGATCAAAAACAATTGGTGCATCAGACGCCCATCCTCCAAAGGCATCTAAGATCTCTTTGATATCTGTAACCTCTGTTTTTGACCAGCTTTCTTTTTTCATTTGCTCATTATCGATAAACGCAATAATTTTCTCTTTATCTGGTTCTTTTTCATGTGGTGCTACAAGAATATTAAACGTGGATTGATTACCATCTTCATCTTCTTTATAAAAAACACAGCTTTTAGAAGATGACTGATAAATTCCATATTTGTTTGTCATAAATTTTCCCCTCATGTTATTTAGTTGGATAGTATATGCTCTTTATGTTTTTAATTGTAACGATTGAATTTTTTTTTAAAATCATAATTTTATTAAACTTCTCATTTATTTAGATAATAATAAAACAAAGTTTTTATCAAAATCAAAGTGGTGAGAAGGCAAGATGTCAAAAAAATGGTCAAGACTTAGTAAAGATGAATATTATCTGAATATAGCGAAGGCGGTGTGTATGAGATCTCCATGTATCAGGAGACAGTTTGGTGCTATTATTGTGAAAAATGATGCTGTGGTGAGTACTGGTTATAATGGTCCTGCTAGAGGCGTGGTGAATTGTATGGATGTTGGTTGTATAAAGAATGAGCTTGATATTCCTTCTTATACTGGATATGATTATTGCCCTGGAGTGCATGCTGAGGAGAACTCTTTAATAAATGCTGCTAGGCATGGAACAAGTGTTCTAGATGGTGTTCTTTATCTCTATGGGCAGAAATTTGATGGTGATTCTTTAATTGAGGGAAAACCCTGTGATCGTTGTAAAAGAGCTATAATCAACGCAGGGATTAAAGAAGTCGTAACAAAAAGCTCAGGTGGAACTATAAAAAAATACAAGGTATCAGAATGGGTAAAAGAAGATACAGAGAATTATTTAAAAAAGCTAGAAAAGGCTAGAAAAAACAAAGAAAAAGAGGTAAAATTTTTATGTGAAACCCCCTAAGCTAACTTCTGGAATTGTTTGTGTATTACTTGGTTGGTTCGTCTTAAATATTTTTACTTTCTCCTTCTTATAAAAAAGCGTTATGTAAAATTGATATTAAAATTCAAAATTTCAATAAATTAATTTCTATCTGGAATTTGAAAAAATGAGAAAAATATAAATACTTTCTTATGATTTACGAAGGTGAGGAGAATATGAAACATAAGAGAGCATCTGTTTTGGATGAGAAAGACGATAAAGCAGTAGCATTATTTGCTGAGCTTGGGATGCCAAAAAATCTTGCTAAGACTTTAATGTATATCTCGCAGGTAGATGAATGCAGATCAGCAGAGGTAGAGCAAGGTGCTGATCTTCGACAACCTGAGGTTAGCGTTGCTATGCAGGAGATGCGGAGAAGAGGATGGGTTAAAAAACGAGATCTTAAAAAGAAAGGAAAGGGTCGTCCAGTTCATATCTACAAACTTACGAAACCCCTGCCGGAGATTCTAAAAAGTTTCGAAGAAGAAAAAATGAAACAAGTTGAAACAATCAAAAATGATCTTTCAGAGTTACACAATCTAATCAAACAGTACAAGTGATTTTCTTCAAATCCAAATTTAAAATTAATATTATTCCTTTAGTTTTAATTATTTCATTTGCTCTAAATATTATTTGGTGGTATGAATTTGAGGAAGAGAGTACTCAATGTTTTTGATAAACTAGACAATCAGTTAAAAGCTGGCAGTAAACCTGAGGCTATTTTATTAAAGAATGGTTCAGAGCCTTTCGTTGATAATAATTTTTTTTATGTTACAGGTTTAGATAAAGGTCTTTTTGAAGGTGCTGTTGCTATTTTATTTCCTTCTGGAGATATAGATCTTATTGTTCCAGAGCTTGAGTCAGAGATTGCAAAAAAAACAGAGGATAGTAACATTAGAGTTTATAAAAACACAGATGAATATAAAAAATTATTGAGAGACTCTCTAAAAAATACTGGTTTGATTGGAATAAACACAGATGGTATTGTCTTTAAAGAATATGAAAAGATAAAACGAGTATTGCCTGGTAAAAAATTTGTTGATGTTTCAAATGTTTTCTCTATTGTTAGATCCGTAAAGGATGAAGATGAGCTCGATAAGATCCGGAAAGCATGTGAGATAGCTGATAAAGTGATGGCTAGGATACCTGATATGGTTCATCATGGGATGTTTGAATATGAACTAGCTGCTGAGATTGCTTATGCATTGCAGAGATATGGTGCGGATAAACCTGCTTTTGATATTATCTCTTCGTTCGGGAAAAACACTGCTGAACCACATTACACTCATGGATCAGATAAACTGAAGAATGGAGATTTTATTTTATGTGATTTCGGAGCATGCTTAAAGCGTTATAACTCGGATATTACAAGAACTTTTGTTTTTGGGAAAGCTAATG